>Ga0335074_10002732_pt1 | contig 24005 bp, 20 predicted proteins | sample Lox_Sample_23_FD_206715 | JGI IMG/M metagenome (GOLD analysis project Ga0335074, IMG submission 206715) | Soil microbial communities from Loxahatchee National Wildlife Refuge, Florida, United States - Lox_Sample_2.3 | ecosystem: Environmental > Terrestrial > Soil > Wetlands | place: USA... | reverse complement strand
TGGAGTATTTCGGCAAATCAACCGATGATTTGAAGAACTGGGCTCTGAGCGATGCAGTTCATCCGGATGACCTTCCCCGCATCATCCAGGCTCGCATCAAGTCGATCGAAGAGGGTACCATCTACGACGTTGAGCACCGCTGCCGTCGTGCCGACGGTGTATATCGATGGTTTCAGGTCCGCGGCATCCCCGTACGAAACACGGAAGACGCCATTACGGCGTGGTATCTCCTCCTCACTGACATCGATGACCTTAAGAGGGCAGAAGAAGCGCTGCAGTCGGCCGAGCGCCATCTTGCCGTCATCGTCAATACGATCCCCACGGCGGCATGGACTAGTCGTCCGGATGGCTACTGCGACTTCCTCAATCAGGTGTGGCTCGATTACACCGGTATATCTGCGGAAAAAGCGCATGGTTGGGGGTGGGCCGAATCGATTCATCCGGACGACCGTAAGGAACTTGTCAAGGATTGGCAATCGTGTCTGGCTTCTGGGGCACCCTTCGACACCGAAGCGCGTGTTCGCCGGTTCGACGGTTCCTATCGATGGTTCCTGACTCGTGCTAATCCGTTGAGGGATGAGGCGGGCAACATCCTCAAATGGTACGGAACCTGTATAGACATCGACGATCGTAAGCGAAGAGAGGAAGTGCTGCGGACGAGCGAACTCTCGTGGCGGCAGATCATCGACAACATTCCCGGGCTCGTGAATGCGTCGGGGGCATCGGGTGACCCTACGTTTTTCAACCGTCAGGAACTGGAGTACTTCGGCAAAACAAATGAGGAGTTGAAAGACTGGGGCCGAATCGATGTCTTTCATCCCGAGGATCTTCCCAGAGTAATCGAGGCTTGGGCAACGTCGATCGAGACGGGCCGAGTTCTTGGCATCGAGGTCCGTCTTCGGCGCGCGGATGGGGTTTACCGCTGGTTCCAGACGCGCGCCGTACCAGCGCGAGATGCGGAAGGCAAGATAAGCGACTGGTTTGCGCTTCATACCGACATTGACGACCGTAAGCGCGCCGAGGAGAAGGTGCGGCAAAGTGAGGCCGAACTTCGTACGATCACCGATACGATTCGCCAACCCATCATCGTCCTGGCGCCTGATGGCACGACACTTTATGTGAACCAGGTGGCTTTGGATCTCTCGGGATACACCCTGGAGCAACTGGATCGGCGAGGTTTTTGGGCCCGAGTGGTGCATCCCGATGACCTGAAACAACTCCAGGTAGAACGTCAGGAAAGGCTTTTGAGTGGGGTCCCCTTCGAACTGGAGCTTCGCTCTCTGTTTAAGGACGGGGAATATCGCTGGCAACTCATGCAATACAACCCCTTAAAAGACGAATCCGGCCAGGTTATCCGCTGGTACTGTACGGCAACCGACATCGACGACCGCAAGAAGGCGGAAGAGCGGCTCCGCAACGAGAACGTCAAGCTCGCTCAGGAAAGGGTCTACCTCGAGGAGCAAATCCGCAGCGAGATGGGCTTCGAGCATATCATTGGAAACAGTCCGGCGCTAAAGCACGTTCTCGACCTGGTTGAGACCGTGGCGCCAAACGATTCCACCGTCCTGTTGCTGGGCGAAACCGGTACAGGCAAAGAATTGATCGCCCGGGCAGTCCATGAACGCAGCCAGCGAATGTCGAAGACATTTGTAAAGCTGAATTGCGCCGCCATCCCCACCGGCCTGCTGGAGAGCGAGCTGTTCGGCCATGAAAAGGGGGCGTTCACTGGCGCGATTATTCAAAAGGCCGGCCGTATGGAACTGGCCGACCAGGGCACCCTGTTTCTGGATGAGGTGGGAGACATTCCCATTGACATCCAGCCGAAGCTGTTGCGTGCTCTGCAGGAGAGAGAATTCGAGCGGCTTGGCAGCACGCACACGCGGAAGGTCAACGTGCGGCTGGTGGCAGCAACCAATCGCAATCTGGAAAAGATGGTGGCCGACCGCGAGTTTCGCAGTGATCTCTTTTACCGCTTGAATGTCTTCCCGATCCGCATTCCGCCTCTGCGGGAGCGCAAGGACGACATTCCTCTGCTGGTTAGTTTTTTCGTGCAGAAGTTTGCCAAGCAAATGCAGAAGCGCATCGATTCGATTCCGGTAGCAACAATGAAAGCGCTCACAGCCTGGGACTGGCCCGGCAACATCCGCGAACTGGAGAACTTCATCGAACGCGCCGTGATCCTGACCAGGGGTGAATCGCTTGCGGCGCCGCTTGCTGAACTTCGCAAAGAGCCGACTGTCGAACCGTTACGGGAATCTGTTCCCAGATCGGAGGACAACCTCGCACGGATCGTCGAAGAGACGATCGCATCACTGAAGCGCAAAGGTGCCCCACGGGAGCGCACGAAAAAGCAGCATGACGAAATCGTTCGCGTCTTAACCGAATGCAAAGGGCGCGTCGGAGGTGCAGACGGCGCTGCAGTGCGCATGGGGCTCAGCCGCACAACGCTGATGTACCGGATCAAGAGACTCGGAATCAACCCATTCGATTACGAGTGATCTGCTCGCCATCTTTCGACGTCTCCGGCTTTCGAAACCCATCCAGAGCCTCGCCTCACGCACGAAACGGACTCTGATCCCGTTAAGCAGTTTGCCAGAGCTGCGCCTTGCCGCCTGACTTTAGGCCATCCTGACTTCGACTTCGTTTGACCTTCTCGACTTCTGACATCTCCTTTCGACGCTTCTCCCCATGAAAATCAATCGCTTAGCCAATGGGCCAGTTTGGCATGAGCGTTGCCATATTCACGCGCGAAGGGATATGGAGGATGAGCTTGTACCGCAACCAATATCAGGAATTAATCGATCGGCAGAAGCGAACCTTTGCATCCGGCGTTACGCGCACCTATGACTGGCGAGTTAATCAGCTCGATCGCATGGCCAAAATGATCACAGAGAACGAAGGCAAGTTGCAGGCCGCCATTCGAGAGGACTTCAAGACTGCGACGCAGGAGTACATCTTCGAGACATTTACATGTATCGGGGAGGCTTCCTATCAAAAGAGCCAACTGAGAGAATGGATGACGCCTGTTGAGGCGCCTGTTCCAAAGGCTCTGGCCGCAACCGGACACAGGGGCGTTATCTATCGCGACCCCCACGGGGTTGCACTCGTAATCGGGCCGTTCAATGGGCCGCTGGTTCTCTTGCTGAGACCAGCGATGGCAGCGCTCGCAGCTGGCAACTGCTGCGTATTGAAGCTGAGTTCCGCAATCGAAGCGACTTCCCGCGTGCTGCTGGAACTGATTCCACGATACTTCGACGCAGGTGCCGTAGCCGCAGTGATTGGTGACAAGGAAGAGACCACTGAAATACTGAAGTTGCCTTTTGATTTCATCTTCTTCACCGGAAGCACGCATGTTGGCAAGGTAGTCGCTCATGCCGCCGCCGAAAATCTCACGCCGGTGATCCTTGAGCTGGGGGGAATGAACCCGGCGTTGGTAGATGAAACTGCCAGTATCCCTGACGCCGCTCGCAAGATCGTGTGGGGTGCCATGGCCTGGGGTGGGCAGTGGTGCACTTCGCCCGGTTACGCCTATGTGCACGAGTCGATCGCGAGCACATTTGTAGCCGAGGCAAAGTCGGCTCTCCTCGCCCTCTACGGAAGCGACCCCAGATCGAACCCGGACTATTCGCGCGTGATCAATGCCCGAGCAGTAGAACGGCTCGCCCGCCTTATTGATCCCAGGAAGGTTGTCGCCGGTGGAAAGTCTGATCCCGCGACTCGATATCTCGACCCCACCATCATTTATCCGGTGACCTGGGACGACCCCATCATGGAGGACGAGATCTTTGGCCCGATCCTCCCCATTCTCACCTACAAGACGCTCGACGAAGCGCTCGAAAAGATCGCGGCCACTCCTCTTCCTCTCGCAGCCTACATTTTCAGCAAAAACCAGGCTGCCATCAATCGCTTCACAGGAGAGCTTTTGTACGGGGGAGGCGCAGTCAATCAAGCGAATATTCATCTTTTCATCGAATCGATGCCTTTCGGTGGGGCCGGATCATCGGGAATGGGTCACTACTACGGAAAGTACGGCTACGACTCCTTTACTCACGCGAAGTCGATACTCGTTTCACCCCCGGATGTTGCGGTCCAGCATCTGCTGCCGCCCTACACCGTAGAGAAAAACCGCGAACTCAAAACGTGGTTTGACTACTAGGAGTCCGCGCCCCACTCGCGCAACAAGAAGTCAATATGTTGAGCGCGCTCGTCCTGACCTCAGTCAATGCAAACTCTCGTGGAGCGGCAAGATCCTGACCGCAAGAAACCGAGATCACGATAAGGAGCAATGTATGTCGACGAACGAATTACTTTCCCGGGTTATTGATGCGCATGGCGGAATCGATCGCTGGAATCGACACGAGAAAGTCGAGGCCACGATTGTGGCCGATGGCGGCTTCTTTCGCCTGAAGGGTTTTCCGCAGGACCCGACTCCACGTCGCATGACAGTGTGGTTACACGAGAAGCGCGCGTCCGTCCTCCCCTTCGGGGCTCCTGATCAGCGCACGATGTTTACGCCAGAGAGGATTGCCATCGAGAAGCTCGACGGCACAACGATTGCCGAGCGCCCTGTCCCCAAAGACTCATTTAGTGGACACCAGATGCACACACCGTGGGACGCACTCCATCGAGCTTATTTCGACGGAGAAGCTCTATGGACTTATCTAACCACGCCCTTTCTTCTCACAATGGAGGGAGTGCGGGTCGAGGAAACGGAGCCGTGGCGGCAGGGGGCAGAGACTTGGCGTGTCCTGCGCGCTTACTTCCCGGGTTCGATCGAGACGCACTGCGGCATTCAGGACTTTTTCTTTGGCGAGGATCTGATGCTGCGCCGCCATGACTACAACGTTAATGTAGCGGGCGGCTTCGCGGCGGCCCAGCTGACTTCAGACTACGTGATCGCGAACGGTATTCATCTGCCAACCAGGCGTCGCGCCTACACGCGGGGGAGCGATCGCCAGCCGATCCTGGAAATGCTGATGGTTTCCATCGACCTGAGCGAGGTGCGGTTTGAGTAGCGAGTTCTTCCTCTTGCTCCTCCGCCCAGACTCCTGAAGGACCAACATCCGCGAAAGTCCTGCTGGACCGATGAGAGCTGACAACATCGAGGATGTTCGATGTGTCGATTAACGAGCCTCAAGGAGGCGACATGAGCAAAACCTACAGAGCAATCGAGATCAGGAAACCAGGAGAATGGTCGACCGTAAGAAAGCATCTTCAGAATCCAGGCCCAGATCAGGTACGCATCCGGGTAGAGGCATGCGGTGTATGCCATTCAGACGCGGGGACTGTTGAAGGCCTTTTCCCAATAACATTCCCGCGAGTGCCCGGCCACGAGGCCGTCGGCCGGATCGATGCTGTCGGCTCACAGGTAAATGGCTGGGCCGTTGGACAGCGCGTTGGGGTTGGATTTCTTGGCGGCTCATGTGGCTACTGTGACTTCTGCCGCAATGGCGACCTGGTGAGTTGCAGAAATCAGGAGTTCACCGGAATTCACAGTGATGGCGGGTATGCGGAAGTGATGCTCGCAAAACCGAGCGGGCTGGTGCGGATACCTGACGATCTGTCCTCTGTCGACGCTGCGCCGTTGCTGTGTGCGGGGATAACCACATTCGGTGCATTACGCAACTCGCCGGCGAAGGCTGGTGATCTCGTAGCGGTGGTAGGCATTGGCGGCCTTGGTCACCTGGGCGTGCAATATGCGCGCCACATGGGTTTCGAGGTTGCAGCCATCTCTCGCGGCGCTGATACGGCGCAATTGGCAAGGAAGCTGGGCGCGCACCACTACATTGACAGCGCCTCTGCGGACCCGGCGGCGGCCTTGCAGGCACTCGGCGGAGCTCAGCTGATTCTGGTCACGGCTTCCAGTGCGGCAGTGGTCTCACAGACATTCAAGGGGCTACGCCCTAACGGTGTCTCCGTCGTAGTCGGTGTGGGACCTGAGCCGATCCAGACTTTGACATCGGATTTGATATTCGGGAACCGGAGACTTGTGGGCAGCCTGACGGGAAATTCCGCGACAGGCGACGCGACGCTCAGGTTCAGCCTTCTGAGTGGAATCTCGGCCATGATCGAAACCGTCCCACTCGAACAGGCTCAGGAGGCCTACGCAAAGATGATGGCGGGAGAAGCGCGCTTTCGCATGGTCCTGACCATGAATGACTCCACTACCAACCTGGGCAGGAACTGACTGATTTAAGAAGGACCCCGAGCGAACACAATCCCGCCCGGAAGCGAAGAGGTAATCTGAATGGCCACAACCTCCATTCCAAATCCAGACACAAAGCCTGCACCGAGCTCTGCGTCGCCGTTTCCTCCGGATCTGTCCCATAGTCCGCTGTTGGGAATCCTGGGCGTGCTTCTGGGCGCAGTCATTGTAACCCTCACTGGAAGGCTGCTCTCGCTGGGACTGGCAGATCTCCGGGGAAACGTCGGGATCGGCTACGACGAAGGGACCTGGATCAGCAGTGCATTCAACATTGCCCTGATGTTTATCGGACCGTTCTCCGTGTATTTGGGTAGCTTGCTGGGACCGCGCCAGGTGCTATTGACTAGTGCGTCGGTGTTTACTTTGATCTGCGCGTTTCTTCCCATGGTCCATGCTTACGGCTTGCTGATTGTACTGTTGGCGATCGCAGGACTGACCTCGGGCACTTTCTATCCGCTGACCCTGACGTTCGCGCTGCGCAATATACCTCTGCGCTATCTGGCCATGGTACTCGGGCTCTACGTTTTCTGCATTGAAGGCGCGGTAAACTTCGCACCATCCCTCTATGGATACTTCCGCAACCACATTTCCTGGGAATGGATGTTCTGGTTCCCGGCGATGGCTACTCCTGTGATGATGGCGTGTATCTACTTCGGAATTCCACAATCGCCGAAAACTCAGAGCAAGAATGAGCCGCCCAGCTTTGCCGGATTCCTTTTTATCAGTGCTGGATTTGCGCTGCTTTATGCGGCCCTGGATCAGGGACAAAGGCTTGACTGGTGGCGCTCGGGATTGTTCAACGCATTGGTTGCGGGCGCCGTACTGTTCTTGCTGTGCGGTCTGGGCGAAAGGTTACGACGCCCCAACTTTCTGATTGACCTGCCTTACCTTCGCAACTGGAACACCATCCTGCTGGGATTTGCGCTGTTCTCGTTCCGCTTCGTCTTCTTAGGGACCATCGTCATTATCCCGCTGTCACTGTCCGTACGCGGGCTGGACCCCGAGCAGCTTGGCCCAGCCGTACTCTGGACCGCGGTCTTCGAACTCGCGCTGGGATTCATCGGCGCCTCGCTTCTGTATAAAGGCATCGATTCTCACCTGCTGATGGCGATTGGCTTCGCCGCTGTCGCCTTCGCTTGCCTGATCAATGCAGATTTCACCAGCGCCTGGGCTGCGCAAAACTACTACCGGTCGGAGTTGCTGATGGCCGTAGGCCAATCGTTCGCCATGCTGGGGGTAGTGTCGTCATTGATCCTGCAGGCAACATTTTCGGGGGCACTGGAAGCACCGCAACGTATTTTGACATTTTCTGCGTTTGTTCACACCGTACGCTTGCTCGGCGGACAGGCAGGTGCGGTCTTCCTGGGACATTTCATTGCCGATCGGGAGAAATTGCACTCCAATCTTCTCGGGCTCCACATCCAGGCGGGCAACTGGCTCACAGATGGCTCATTGCGTGGTTTGGCTGCCGGCCTGGCGGGACGATCGAACGGCGTCGTCGGTGCCACCGGCCGTGCCCTGGACATTGTCGCAAGCAGACTCCGTCTGCAGGCCTATGCCTTGACTTTCATCGACGCGTTCCATCTTGTTGCCTGGACGTGCGTCGTGATGTTGCTTGTTACTGTCTTCCTGCGCAAGTCACCCATGAACTTTCGCCAGATGCCTGCTCTGCAGAACGGATCGCCCAGGGAGAACCGGCCATGAATATTCGACATCTATTGATATTCGGCGTTCTGTCCGCAGGGCAAATATTCGCAGTGGCCCAGAACGAAACTTCATCAGTTCCGCACATCATGAATCTCCAGCAGGCCGTGGAACTGGCCCTGGTGCACAATCACGATGTTCGGATCTCATCCCTGAAAGTTGAGGAAGACGAACATGCCAGGGAGATCGCTAGAAGTGCGTACCTCCCAGTGCTCAGGAATGATACGTCCTTCAATCACTTAACCGATACGCAATTTATCCAGATCACCGCCGGCTCTCTCGGTACCGTCGGGCCCACTCCAATTCCTCCGCGAGACTACATTCTCAATCAGGGCGGGCGGAACATCTTCATCAGCGATACCAGCCTGACCCAACCGCTGACCGAGCTCTTCAAAATCAAAGCGGAAAACGATGCTGCACGCGCCGAGGTAGCGGCCAGTAAAGGCAAAGCTGCCTCGGTCAAAGACCAGGTGGCGTTGAAGGTGCGGCAGCTCTACTACCAAATTCTGATCGTACAGTCGCAGCATCAGGCGATCGAAGCCAGGATCCGAGCGGTTGAGGATATTCAGACGGAACGCGCACAGCAGGTTAAATATGGGAGCACACTGGAAGCCGACCTTATTGAGAGCCGGGCGCAATTACTGCAGGCAAAACAGGATCTGTTGACCTCAGAGCTGCAGCTATCAGACTTGCGCATGCAGTTCAACGACGTAGTTGGCCTTCCGATTAAGAGCGAGATTGCACTGGATCCCGACGTTCCCGTTTCCGTGGAGAGTTGCAGTCGAGATGCTTGTATGAACCTCGCGCTCGACTCGAATCCGGAGATTGCAGAAGCGAAGGCGGAGGTAAAAAAGGCTTCCGCCGGCGTTCGAGAAGCAAAACGACAGTACATCCCGGATGTCGAAGCAATGGCCCGCTACAGCCATCAGAATGACAGCGTTCCCTTTCTGGCTCCGAATTTCGGAACCTTCGGCGTCCACGCCAGCTACGACATTTTCGATGGCGGCAAAAAACGGGCAGTGCTCCGTGAACGCGACGCCCAGCTGGCTCAGTCTAAAGAGAACCTCGCACGAATCACCGATGAGGTAGAGGTGAGGGTGCAGACTGCCTACAACAAACTCGAGCGGACACAACAAATGATCGCCGTGTCACAAGAGCTGCTCGCAGCCCGCAAAGAAGCTCAGCGTGAATCGGCGCAGGGCCTGGAGAGAGGCACACAACTGCGCTCTCAGGCTGAAACTGCAGCCGCACAGGAGTCGGAAGCTCAGACACTGCTGCTGCAATCGCAACTGGAATATGCGCAGGCGCAGGACGAGTTGAACGAGGCGATGGGCCAAGGTGCAAACGAATGAGGACGGTCGTGCGCCACTGAGAATTGCTTCGAACGTCATGCTCAAGACGAAGTGGGATTTGTTCCATTAAAGTCAACTGATTGTGAGGCCCGGGGGAAATAGTGGAATTCGATGATGCAAAAGTCGGCGCACAAATCGGCCAGGAGAAAATGGCTGACCACTGGCGCGAAAGGGCTGAGTGCCTGGAGGAGTGGGTATGTGAACTTCTTATGAAAAACCAAACACTTCGGATGGCTCTCGAGAAAGAACAGCCGCAAAGACTGCACCGTGAAGGTTCAGCTGCGTCGCCATCGTTTCCCGGTCTCTTCCATTCAATCTGGCCTTCGGGTCGGCCAGCTTCCGGTGCCAAGGCTCCAGAAACCGCCTTAGATTCGGGCAACGAGCCGTGTCCGCGCCAAGAATGTGTTGATATTCGGGAGTCGGTGAAGCGACTCATGGTGCGCTGGGGGAGTTATTGAGCTATGCCAGTACCTTTGCACATTCTTGCAGACCATCACGCTATTCCCAATTTTGCTTACGCGTCGTCCGCGGAGGCCACAGCAATAACCAAATTGTTATCCGAGAGGTATCGCTATGAGTGCAAGGCCCCACGTAGTCATCATTGGCGGAGGTTTTGGAGGACTCAGTGCAGCCCAGGCACTGAAGCACGCTCCAGTCGACATCACATTGATTGACCGCCGGAATTTCCATCTCTTCCAGCCGTTGCTCTACCAGGTTGCAACAGGCTCACTATCGCCCGGAGAAATCGCGGCGCCCCTGCGTGGCGTCTTGGGCAAGCAAAAGAATACGAGGGTATTGCTCGGCGATGTCGTTGACGTAAGCCCCGACACGAATTCAGTCCTCCTCGCGGACGGAGCGATTGTGCAGTACGACTTCCTGATCGTCTCTGCCGGTTCCCAGGGCTCGTACTACGGGCATGAAGAATGGCGTCAATGGGCGCCCTACCCGAAAAGCATCGAGGAGGCTACGGAAATTCGCCACAAGATTCTCTACGCATTCGAAGCCGCGGAGCGAATCTCTGATCCAGTTTCCCGAGCTTCCTGGTTGACCTTTGTCATCGTCGGCGGAGGCCCAACGGGCGTGGAACTCGCCGGTGCAATCGGCGAGATCGCGCGGCAGACACTTAAAAACGACTTTCGATCGATTCATCCCGAGGAGGCCCAAATCATTCTCATGGATGGGGCTCCCCGAGTATTGATGCCGTTTCCGGAAGAGCTCTCACGTAAGGCGACCGAGGCGCTGGAGCGGCTCGGCGTGCAGGTTCGGACTGGAGTCATGGTCAAAGAGATTGCTCGCGAAGGCGTCACGTTTACAAAAGGCACGACAACATCACGCCTCGATGCCAGAACGGTGATCTGGGCCGGAGGCGTCGCCGCCCCTCCCGTTGGACGGGCGCTCGCCAAGAGCGCGGGAGCGGACACGGACAAGAGCGGCAGGATCAAGGTAGAACCTGACCTGACCCTGCCGCGCTTCCGAAACATATTCGTGATTGGGGATCTTGCGTTTTCCCTCGATCGCTCTGGAAAACCCTTGCCTGGTCTCGCCCAGGTCGCGATGCAGGGAGGGGATTATGCGGCGAAGTCCATTGTAAGAAGACTCAAATCGGGCCGAGAGTTGCCCCCCTTTGAATACTTTGACAAGGGAAATCTTGCCGTGATTGGACGTGCCGCTGCGGTTGCGAACGCATTCGGAGCCAAGCTTTCCGGGTTGCCGGCGTGGCTCATTTGGGCATTCATTCACCTGGCGTACCTCGTCCAGTTTCAAAGCAGGTTGCTGGTGTTTATTCAGTGGGCAATCCAGGACCTCACGTTCAGCCGAAGCGCGCGCCTAATAACCGGAACGACGACAACCGATTTCAACTTCAACAAGGAGATTGCGGCTCAACGGTCTCAACCGAACGCAGAGATAACACAACATCTCGATGGCCAGCCGTCAGCTACTGCGCACTGAACTGACGTTATCGAACAAGGTAATGGCGTCTTTATAAAACCAAGGCGCATCCTCTGATCGAGTTCCAGTGGTGCTTACTGGATCACGGAAGTACGCATTCCGATCGACTGGGGGATCGAAACTCTGGTCAGTTGTCTCGTACGAGTTGGCCGTCGTGAAGATCGCATGTCATGGCACCCTCAGGGTTCTGGCAGGTACGGGCCAGCGCAGGATGATGCGAGTGTTCTTTTGCCAGCTCGACACGTCCCCGCTGGCCACCTTTTGGAGGCACCAATGCACCGTGTCGAGGATGGGGCATCGTGACGACGACTGTTTCGATTCTCGCAGTTACCTGGATCGCGTTCGCTCTCTCGCCGACTCGATTGATCTCGCAGAGCGCCCCGCCCGCGCCAGATGCCGTATGGCAACCCAAAGGATTGCAAACCCTGGAACGAGACAATCTCGCCACGTCGGAAGACACAGTGGAACTTGACCCGACCCATCTCTACCAACTCACGGAGTTAATCGATTTAGCCGAGCGGCACAATCCCGACACGCGTGCTGCCTGGCAGGAAGCAAAATCCAGAGCCGCTGCCCTGGGCATCGCACGCAGGACGCTGTACCCCACCCTCTCTGCGGTTGTCATCGCGTCGACCCTTCGTACGGCGACCCTCCTCGGTGAGTTCTACCACCGCCAGACGGAAGGCATATTCGAGCCTGTGCTCGACGTCGAGTATCTTGTCTTCGACGGCGGCGGACGCAGCGGAGAGATCGATGCCGCCAAAGCAACTCTTCTGGCATCTGATCTCGCCTTCAACGATACCCATCGCCGCATCATCGACCAGGTCGCTTCCGCCTACTATCGCCTGCTCAATGCGGAAGGACAGCGCCAGGCTGCCGAAGCGAATCTTGAAAATGCGAAGGCCGTCGAAGAGGACGCGACAGCGCGCCTTGAAAATGGACTCGCGACCAAACCTGACGAACTCGAAGCCACGGCAACGCGTGCCCAGGCCGAGTATGATTTGCAGGCGGCCATCGGAGCGGTGGAAATTGCACATGGAGACCTTGCCACTGCGATTGGAATTGGGCCGGGCACAGCGTTCAAAGTTGAAGAAATCGATGCGTTGAAACTGCCTTCCTTCCTCGCGGAGTCTGTCGACCAGGAGATCGACCGGGCTTTACAACAGCGTCCTGATCTCCTTCAGCGGTTTGCTCGTTTGCGAGCTGCGAATGCCACGATCAAGCAGGCAAAATCCACGTACTTTCCTGCTCTCAGCTTCAAGGGAGATGGTGGAATGGCGCGAGTTTATGGTCAGCAGGATCTGCTCCCTGGAAGTTACGCGCAGGGCGAAACATGGGCAGCCGAACTTGATCTTAAGTGGACACTCTTTGACGGTGCCAGGCGCGAATATCGCATCGCGCAGGCCAGGGCCGACAAAAAGGGAGTGCAGGCTCAAATCGATTCGTTACGTGACCAGATCGCAGACCAGGTTTGGACAGCCTACTCCAATATGGAAACTGCCCTCCGTCAGCAGCAAGCTGCCTCTGCCCTGTTGACAGCTTCGCAGCAATCGTACGCAGCGGCGCAGGAGGCCTACGGATACGGCGTTCGTAATTTGCTCGACGTGATCTCGGCGCAAAAGGCCTTAGCGCAGGCGCGCTCTGAAGATATTGCTGCCCGGACTCAGCTGCTGCTGGCGGCCACCGACCTTGCATTTCAGACCGGCGACCTGATCCAGGTTCAACACTGGAGCCCGGGACCTTAACTTCCCGCTTCGACAGGAGAGAGGATCGTGCTCGTGAACCGCGTCGAACGATTGCTGATTTCACTGGCTGTCATGCCCTTCGTATCCCTCTCAGGCTGCAGGCGTGCTCCGACGTTCAACATACTCGGGTCTTTCTTTCCATCGTGGCTCGTTTGCCTGTTTGCCGGCATTCTCCTTGCTGTTGTCGGCAGCAGGCTTTTTGTGCGCTTCGCTCTCGAGAAGGAGATCCTCTGGCCGGTCGTCGTCTATCCGTGTCTGGCGATATTGTTTGCATGTGTGCTTTGGCTGATCTTGTTTAGCTAACCGGAGGAGACATCATGCCCGATTCTTCCCGACGCCTCCTTCGCTTGCTGGGGCGCATCATCAGCATCGGCACCACTCTCAGCACCGTCACCGTTGGTCTCTTTGTAGTAAATCGAGTGAACGCCAATCCCCGCACCGACGATGCCGAGGTCTTTGCGAATTTCATCGGCATGGCTCCGTTGGTCAATGGTCCGGTCACCCATCTATATGTGTCCGATAATCAGTTGGTGAAGGCCGGCGATCCGCTCTTCGAGATTGATCCCCGCCCCTACGCATACGCCCTGGCCCATGCCCGTTCCGATCAACTTGCGCTCAAAGGACAGATCGGCGATGAACGTCGCCTCATTGCGGGAAAGTCAAGCGCCGTTGACGTCGCCAAGGCGAGTGTTCTCAGCGCGGAGGCCAGCGTTGCCCATGCAGATGCTGCCGTCGAACAAGCAAAGGCCGATGTTGCAAACGCGAAGGCTGCAGTCCAGCGCTCGAATGCGGAACTCGAGTACGCTTCAAACAATCTGCACCGCATTGAGCCGCTTCTGGCACGCCAGTTTGTCACAGCTGATCAGGTTGACCAGGCGCGCACCCTTCTGATTTCGCGCTCGCAAGCATTAAACCAGGCGAAGGCACAGTTAAATTTGGCCCAGGCCAGTCTATCGGCCGCGCAGGCGCAATACAGACAGGCGCAGGCGGTTCTTGATCAGAGCCAGCAGCAGGTTCTGCAGGCATCGCACAATGTGACCACGCTTGAGCCTCTGGAAGGGGAACTTCCCGGCAGGCAGGCCGCCATCGATACGGCGGAATACAACTTCAACAATTGCCTCGTCGTTGCCCCCTTCGATGGGCGCGTGACCAACCTCACCATCTCACAAGGCGCCTATGCGACCGCTGGACAGCATATTTTCACGCTCATCGACAACCGCGTCTGGTGGATCGTCGCCAACTTCCGCGAGACCCAGCTACGGCACGTCCGGCCGGGAATGGGTGCTGATATCTACGTGATGTCCCGGCCCAGTGTCCGTTACGAAGGTGTGGTCGAGAGTGTCGGGTTTGGTGTAACCCCCGACAGCGACCTCGTTGGGCGACTGACGGCACCCGGTTTGCCGGACGTACAGCGCACCCTCAATTGGGTTCATCTGGCATCGCGCTTCCCGGTGCGTATCCGCATCGAGGCCGCGCATTCCGACGACTTCCGCCTCGGCGAGTCCGCAGTGGTCGTCATCCGCGGAAGCGCACCCGGTACAAAGCGGAAGTAATTATGGCCACCGAAGCAATTCATATTCCGCACCCGGAACAGTTTCGTGACTGGCTTGCCGACTTCCTCAGGAAGGAACTTGCACCCTATCCCGGCCGCGGGGCTCTCGTGGCGCGCATGGTGGTCTCGGCCACCTTGACCATGATGATTATCATCACTTTCCGGATTCCGGGAGGTGTCATCGGTTGTTTAACCGCGTTCCTTTTCTCGCGCGAGAATCTCGTTTCCACTGCCCGTTCCGCGATATTCATGATCATTGCGTTCTTGATCGGGGCACTTTTTGTCCCAGTCGGTGCGCGCCTGCTCGCTTCGACTCCCGAAACCCACTTTCTCTGGACCGCCTGCAGCCTCTTTGTTGTGTACTTTCTGCTTCGCTGCCTTACGAACTATGGCGTGGCGACCGGATTGGCATTTGTTGTAAGCAACGTCGTTAGCATCTGGTACCTGCCGGGCCCTGCAGAAACCAATGTCGAACTGACGCTCTGGCTTGTTCTCGCAACTCTGATCGGTGCGGTCGTAACCCTCTGCGTCGAGGTCGTTTTCCACTCGGTGTACGGTCGCGATGATCTGTTCGAGGGTCTGGATACCCGTCTGGAGATCATGCAGGATTTAATGGCGAGCTACGGTGAACAACGGCCCATTTCGCAAGCTCTCCAGGCAAGCCTCGCTCAGTTTGCCGTTGTGGGAGTTGGTGGGCTTCGCCGTAATGTTGCGCGTTCCAATTACGCTCAGCTTTATCGCGCGCGCATGAGCACCCTGGTGTCGCTCGTGGCTCGTTCAATTGATTTTGCGGCCGCGCTCGCGAGCGGCTATCCCTCTTTACAGGCTGATCTTCAGGAACGGGCCTCTCGCCTCGAGCGAAGCCTTGCCGATATTCGTCACTGCCTTCGCACCCACGGTCAACCCTGCGAGGCAACTCTCGAACCAATGCTCAGTCCCGGCACGCCGCTCCTGTCGGAAATCGAATCGATGGTGTCATTGATGCCCTCCATCTTCAGCAAGGAGAATGCCATCGATCCCGAACTCGAATCGCTTGAGGATAGGTCCGGTACAAGCCGTATCTTTATTCCCGACGCCTTCTCGAATCCCGAGCATTTGCGCTACGTTCTGGGAGGCACATGTGCTGCGATGCTCTGTTACATCTTTTATGTGTCGCTGGATTGGCCGGGCCTCTCCACCTCTGTCACCACCTGCGTATTGACCGCACTCACCACGATTGGATCATCTCGCCAGAAACAGATTCTGCGGGTAGCCGGATTCGTTCTCGGCGGAATCGTCGCTGGTCTCGGAGTTCAGATTTTTATTCTTCCCTACATCGATTCCATTGGTGGTTTCACCATTCTTTTTGCACTGGTGACTGGCGCAGCGGCATGGATCGGTACGTCCAGCTCCCGACTATCCTACGCAGGGGTCCAATTTGCCTTTGCCTTCTATCTGGTCCATCTGAGTGATTTTTCAATTCAGACCAGCCTCTCTGTTGCTCGTGACCGAGTCCTCGGCGTGCTGCTTGGCATCACCATGATGTGGCTCGTCTTTGAGCGGCTTTTCCCAAAATCGGCCACCGACGAAATGGTGCGCATTTTCATCGTTAATCTGCGCCTGATGGCTGACCTCGTCGCCTCCACTCCCCGCGCCGATGATCGGGCCTCGATTCTTAAAATTCGCCGGCAGCGGGAAGCAATTTATCGCCACTTTGGCGAAGTGAATGCGCAGTCTGACGCCGTTCCGTTCGAGACCGGTCCCCTGCGCCCGGGCGACATGGCCGCGCGCGATCGAATCCGCCGGTGGCAGGCTTCCCTTCGCAGCTTCTATCTGCTCGAAGCTCCGCTTCTGCAATTCCGGATTTTCGCTAAAACGGGATCAAAATCCCGCGCCTTTGCCACCCTTGAGGATGAGTTTCGCTTCGAGTGCTCGCGCATCTTCCTCCGGCTTGCAACGAGTCTCGAAAACCAGGTAATCGCGAGGACCCATCGAGTAGAGTCCGTGTCAAGCCTGCTGGATCGCATCGATTCGTCGCTCGCGGGAAACGGCGAAGAATTCTCAGAACGTGAACGCGCATTGTTGCGTCTTACGCGAACCATTGCGCAAATTGTCGACCGTCTCCAGATGCAGATCGCTTCCGAAGGCCTCTACGATAACGACACTCCAGCCGCTCTTCCGCATCCCGGATAGGGATTCAGATCACTTCATTGCAGTGGCTTGACTTGCAGCGCAGTCCGGACAGTTACGTGATTTGGTCCCCGGCTGCGCAACGCTTATGCAGCGGATGGGCTCGGAACTGACCATAAGATTACGCCTGAACTCCGCGCAGTCGTTCGTCGCTTCCGACTTCCGACATTCATCCCTCTGTCAAATGCAAGAAAACACTAGAAATTTCGTCAATCTGGATTTGGCAATGCACGTGCCTTGGGAAGAGACATGTTGAAGATTTCGATCAAAGATGGCGGGAGCAGGCGCCTGTTGGTCCTGGAGGGTAAGATCCTTGCGCCCTGGACCGATGAGTTGATTAAGGTCGCATGCCGGGACGATGCAAATCACGTTGCCAGCCGCGGTCTGGTCATCGACCTCCAGGGAGTGACCGATATAAGCGCCGATGGAGAGGAGACGCTGTACTCCCTCATGGTGCAGGGAGCGAAGTTCCGCGGAGGTGGCGTCTTTATCAAACAGGTCATGAAGCGACTTGCTCAACGAATGCGCTGAGCCCGCTTTAGAAATGCAGAGCCGAGGCTGATCGCAGAAGCAGGAATACTCGAAGGATGAGCTCGATTTCTGAAGCTTTCCGGCAACAGTCTCCGCGCACGAGATCCCTTGCAGCCCTCGTCATCAAGTTTCTCGCCCTTCTGATTCGTTCTTTGCAAAATCAGGAGGCATCCTTTCCTGAGCACGCCGTCAGTTGCACTCCTTCGAACGCATTGAGCGATGACAGTTGCCATTTTCGACTCTCGTCACCGGCCATTGGGCGAGGTTATTCAAGGCAGAGAGATTAAGCGTCAAGGGGATTTGGCATCCGGGTTGCTCATGAGAACTACAGGGAGGAGCTAATCCGGTAATGCTGCCAGACTTTCTGATTGTTCTTGTGTTCTTTTGTGCCCTTCGAGGCTTCGCTGAAAACACGAAGGGTCCCGGTTCCGCGGTCGGAACCATTAGCGGCACTGTGGTGGACGTCAACGACGCAATCGTCCCTGGAGCCACCGTCACTCTCCGGTGTCAGTGCCCCGGGAAGCAGGAATCCACCATCGCGCGTGACACGGGCGCCTTTGAGTTCACCAACCTGAGCCTGGGTACACCTCACGAGATCGGGGTGTCAGCGAGCGGTTTCAGGGACTGGACATCGGCACCAATCATGTTGACTCCTCGGCAAAGTACATTCATTCTCACTAACGTACAGATACAAATGTCCAGACCCGTGGCGTCCGTTACGGTCTGCGCCTCGCCGGAGCAGATCGCAACCGAGCAGGTCCACCTCGAAGATCCTGGATTTTGTTCCGCGATGCGCTCGTCCGGACGTGAGTGGCTGCAGCGTTTCGCGGCACGGCTAAAACCCGAATGAGGGAAACACCTGATACCCACACCGAGGAATGTATGCCAGTGAATGAACTTCTCGCCCGCATCATCGATGCACATGGCGGCATGGATTGCTGGAACCGCTTTAAGAAAGTCGAGGCCACAATCGTGAGTGGCGGCGGCTTCTTTCGCTTGAAGGGTGTCCCTCAGGATCGGACTCCACGTCGCATGACGGTCTGGTTACATGAGGAGCGCTCGTCGGTCTTCCCCTTCGGGGCTCCCGATCAGCGCACGATGTTTACGCCAGAGAGGATTGCCATCGAAAAGCTCGACGGCACAACGATTGCCCAGCGCCCTGTCCCCAAAGACTCATTTAGTGGACACCAGATGCACACACCGTGGGACGCGCTCCATCGAGCTTATTTCAACGGAGAAGCTCTGTGGACTTATCTAACGACGCCCTTTCTTCTCACAATGGAGGGAGTGCGGGTCGAGGAAACGGAGCCGTGGCGGGAGGGGGCAGAGACGTGGCGCGTTTTGCGCGCCTACTTTCCGGGTTCGATCGAGACGCACTGCGGCATTCAGGACTTTTTCTTTGGCGAGGATCTGATGCTGCGCCGCCATGACTACAACGTTAATGTAGCGGGCGGCTTCGCGGCGGCCCAGCTGACTTCAGACTACGTGATCGCGAACGGTATTCATCTGCCAACCAGGCGTCGCGCCTACACGCGGGGGAGCGATCGCCAGCCGATCCTGGAAATGCTGATGGTTTCCATCGATATAAGTGAGGTCCAGTTCGAATGACATAGCACTTCTGCTCATGCTTTCAACGCACCACCATCTCGGGATTCAATCTGGAAAGACAGCCGGCAGTGGCGCGACGCGTCGATTGCCTGATGGATTTGCAGCTTACTGACAGCGGGTCTTTTTCAGTCAAAATCCAGCTCCATGACAGCGTCTTTGCTATTACGACTCCTGTACGGGCCTGGGTCGTGCGAAGAAGATGGCTTTTTAGGCGTATGCGGAGGTGCGGATGGAGGGCCCGGAAAGCACCTTGCTGGCGGAGACAATTGCCACTATGGATAGGGTCGGATCTTCAGAGGGAAAGTCGGGGACGGAGGGACATTAGGATGCCTTTGCGTGATCCCACGTTGAACACAGACAACGTGTTGATTCGCTCCTTTCGGGCAGGCGACGAGGAGACGTTTCGCGCCCTCAACGAGGAGTGGATCGAGCGGTACTTCCGGCTGGAGGCTAAGGACAACGAAGTGTTCGCCAATCCACGAAAAGCCATCCTTGAAAAAGGCGGGCAGGTTCTTTTTGCGGTCATTGGCAAAAGATGCGTCGGGTGCTGCGCACTTCTGCGAATGGAAGATGACGAGTTCGAGGTAGCGAAGATGGCTGTCGCGCCCGGACACCAGGGGAGCGGGATAGGACGCCGGCTGCTGTCGGCAACGATCGAAGAAGCCCGGCGCATGCAGGCTCGAAGGTTGTATCTGGAAACAAACCATATTCTGAAGCCGGCGATTCACCTTTACGAATCGCTGGGCTTTCAGCACATCGATGTTGATACGCTAAAACCCTCTTCTTACGCGAGGGCCGACGTCTACATGGAATTGAGGCTCACGTAATTGTTTGAAAGCTAAGGGCGGTTCCAGCTGCAGTTGAAAAGTGAGTCGCGCCCGGCCGGGAATATGTTTGTCACTTGCGACCAAGAGAAAAGCAAAAGGAGAGAATATGAGTACCTTCACTACGAAAGACGGTACGTCGATTTACTACAAGGACTGGGGATCAGGCCCAGTTGTCACCTTCTCGCACGGATGGCCATTGACTGCTGACGCGTGGGATGCGCAGATGCTTTTTCTCGGACAGCGAGGTTATCGCGTGATTGCCCATGACCGCCGTGGCCATGGCCGCTCGGGCCAGAGTTGGAACGGAAACGATATGGATCGGTATGCCGACGACCTTGCGGAGTTGATGGAGCATCTCGGCATTAAAAGCGCGACGATGGTCGGTCACTCCACCGGTGGCGGCGAGGTTGTCCGCTACATCGCCCGACACGGGCAGAAGCGTGTGGCGAAGGTGGCTCTGATTGCCGCGGTTCCGCCGCTGATGCTCAAAACCGGGAAGAATCCGGGTGGCCTGCCTCTCTCGGTTTTTGATGAGATTCGCGCCAATGTTGTGAAGGATCGCTCGCAGTTCTTCAAAGATCTTGCCGTTCCGTTCTACGGATACAACAAACAGGATGCGGAGCCTTCTCAGGGCGTCCAGGACTCGTTCTGGATGCAGGGTATGCAGGCATCAATCATCGGCGCCTACGACTGTATCAAGGCCTTCTCGGAAACAGACCAGACCGAAGACCTGGCAAAAATCGATGTTCCCACGCTTGTCATCCAGGGGGACGCCGACCAGATTGTGCCGATCGACGACTCCGGACGCCTCAGCGTGAAGTTGGTGAAGAACGGAACCCTGAAGGTGATTCCGGGAGCACCGCACGGTCTGTGTACCACGCATGCCAATGCTGTCAACGAAGCTCTTCTGGCTTTTATTCACAGCTAGTCGAACAGGCAGTGAGATGGCATTTCCCCGATGCATGCTGCATAGCGGCAGGCGTGAGGAGATTAATTTAAACGTCTCAGCGAATGAGAGCGAAAGCTTGTCGTGCACATAGCTCGTGGAGCCCTGCCCAAAAAATCTAACTAGGCGCACGATGTGGAAACTCTCACTCACTGAAATTCTGAAGGAGATAAGTCATGCAGTTTCGTAATCGTCGTAGTGTCGTCTTTGGTTTGATCGCCTTTGCCGCCGTGACCGGCTTGAGGCATGCGTCCGCACAAAACGAGGACGTTGTCCACATTGTGTCGGGATCCGTGAAGCACGTGGCAAGGGCTCCAAAGAAGCTGGTCGTCAAAACCGATGATGGGGTTGAGCACACCATAAAGTGGACCGGAAAAACAACATGGCAAGGGACCAAGGATTCGGGAAAGGGCATAAAGCAGGGTTCTGAACTCACTGTCAGGTACACCGAGAAGGCCGGAGAGAAGACCGCGGTTGGAGTTAAGGACATCAGCAAGGATACAAAGAAGGCACTCGAGTGAACACTACGATGCGGGTCCTCTCCAGACCGCGGATCGCCTACGATCGCGCGTCCTGAACACAGAGGATGGAATGGAATTCTGCATCGTGGCGTGACTTTCCTACTGCGCCGGTTCACGCCGAGTGCGAGAAACCGAAACTGAATACCGCGTTGAACGTGGACGGCGAAGGGAAGGTATGACGCAAACAGGGGATTTGAGGAATTCCCCAACTGTCACCGACCAGGGCGCGGGGCAATGTCCCCACTCGACCGGGAACCCTCGAATACGAGCCACGACGGCCCGTGAACATCTGGAAGAAATGAATATTCCAGTTCATGGGGCGGAATCCTACGGAGAGAAGGAAAGCTTTCAACCATGAAATCGAGCACATTGCCGATGTCGCAACTGTCCAGTACACGCCGAGGCGTCACTGTCATCCTCGCCATCAGCGCGGCGGCAACGTTGTTTCTCTTCTGGCTGATTTATGTGCATCCGGCTGCAGATGCTGCCAGCACACGGCTCACATTTCTACCCGCGCTCAATGCCTTGCTCAACGGCCTCAGCGCTACCGCTCTACTCATCGGCTTTGCCTTTATCCGCACACGCAAGATTGTCGCCCACCGCGGTTGCATGATCACGGCATTCATCTTCTCCACGCTCTTTCTCGTGAGCTACATCCTTCACCACGCACTCCACGGAGACGTCCGTTATCCCGCCCTTGCCCCCTATCGCTCGCTTTATCTTCCGCTCCTCGCCAGCCACATTGTCCTGGCCGTGGTCGCGCTACCGCTGGTCCTGGTCACCTTCTTCTTTTCGCTCACCGGCCGCTTTCCGCAGCACCGCAAGCTTGCGCGCTGGACCTTTCCACTTTGGCTCTACGTCTCGGTCACCGGCGTCATCACGTACGTGATGCTGCGCCTGGCGGAATAATCGCCGCCGAACCGCATGCGCCTGGATCGCTCCGATCGTCACGGCCGGCAGTGTAGACACGGTGCCATGGGCCCGCGAATCAATCGAGCTATAGCCAATCAGCACAGAGCGTCTGCAAAGCGCGATCAGCTCCCCGCGCAATTCGAAATACGGGAGCTTCGCATGAGCGCTAAATCGACGCGGGACCATTTGCTCGATGTAGGGGTCGGGCTGATGCACCAGAACGGTTACAACGCCAAAGGGCTATCGGACATTTTGAAGGGCGCGGATCTGCCCAAGGGCTCGTTCTATCACCACTTCAGCACCAAGGAGGACTTTGCCGCGGCTGCGCTCGCCCAGTATGTCGCTCACGAGGGAGAGCATGCGGCGAGCGTCCTGAACGACTCAGGACGCCGCGCTTGCCTGCAGCGTTCGCCCGTGCCGGATGGTCGATCCGTCCAGCTGCATTGAGGCGGGGAGCCACGCCGCCCGCCAGATCATTCGAATCGGGACTCGCCGGGTCGGCGCAGGAGAAAATCTGACAGCGGCCGCCCTGTCCGGTTCAGGTTGAATCGGGACACTGCCACGAGCAACGATGAAGTCGAATTGATAGGGTTGGACCATCCGCTCGTGCAAGAGGAACTCGGCAGGTGGCTTAGTGTACCCGCTGAAGAAGTCGGTCTCGTTGTCTCGATGGGTGTCGACGATACAGTACTGCTCTCACTGTGGCTAGTTGAATTGTCCGCGGGCAGGGGCGAACGTAAAATGATTATTCTTCCTATCGCGGCGAAACGTGACGGAACTCGAGTGTCCGCGATCGAGCGTCAAGTCCATCATTGTTTGCGAGCGCCGGCTGCGGCGGCCAAACTCAGTCCAGACGACCGGCTTATCCTCTTTGCGCGAGTTGTCGAGCCGACCTTGCAAAGAGAGCTGAAACACAAAGGCACCGCAAACGGCGACGGGAGCTACTCTGCGGACCTGGTCGGATATGTAGAGATAGTCAGCTCTCCCTCATAGAACGCGCAACTCTTCCGCTCTTTCATTAGACAACTTGGAGCTGCTTGTGCGTGTTCTTCCATCAGCGAACTGTCTGCAGCCGTCGGCGGCGAAGTCGCGAAGTCGCGTCTCGGATCGCGTTATACGCTGACATCTATCTTGTCTGCCTGAATCCTTGAATCCTCTTTGTTTAACAGAACCTCGCTTGGACTTTTCCTAAAAGAAAGCTACACTTCCCGTAACCTGTTCGACCGGCCCAGCGAGGATTGCGATGCGGTTTTCCCCCAAGCGCACCCAATCCGTTGCCGTCCTTGTCACGTGTACGGTCGCGATCATTCTGGTTGTTGCGTTTGTTCGTTACCGCATTCGGCGGCGGATCGATTCAGATAGTGCCGACGCGCTCCTGCAGCGTGCCGAAGATCTTGCGTGGAACGAGCAGTGGTTTGTAGCCGCGCCTTTGTTCCGGCAAGCCGAAATGAAGTTCACCGCCGAACGAAACGGCTCAAAAGCGCTTTACGCTCACGTGAGCCAGATCCCCGCGCAGGCTGAGGCCACCAGTCTCTTAGACACCATCTACGCCCTCACCCAAGACCTGAAGAAGCCCGGGGCCGCCGATCCTGAAACTCGACTGCGGATTCTCGAAGTGCAGGGCATGATCGAGAACAACTACGATGCGAGCCTCGCGCGCCAAACCTGGAGCCAGGTTGCCGTTCTCGCGCGAAACCGCGGCCATTTTCTACTCGCTTCTCGCGCGCTCGGCGAAGAAGGAATCGCCGCATTCCTCCTTGGCGACACGACAACCGCGAAGAAGGAAGTTCTTACGGCCTGGGGGGTAGCGAAGGTCGCTCACGACATTCCCGCTCAAGTGCGGTACGCCAGCCTCTATGGCGCCGGGCTGGTCGAAATGCACCGTTATCAGCAAGGGCTGAGTCCTCTCAATGACGCCATTGCTATCGCCCACGCCCATCCGGCCGTGGCCTATCCTGCTATCGCGGTCTCCTCAAAGATCGA
>Ga0335074_10002731_pt1 | contig 24008 bp, 18 predicted proteins | sample Lox_Sample_23_FD_206715 | JGI IMG/M metagenome (GOLD analysis project Ga0335074, IMG submission 206715) | Soil microbial communities from Loxahatchee National Wildlife Refuge, Florida, United States - Lox_Sample_2.3 | ecosystem: Environmental > Terrestrial > Soil > Wetlands | place: USA... | reverse complement strand
TCTTGCCCTGGACGCAAAAGAGATTGTCGAGAAAAGCGCGCTTGATCGCCTCTCGGGTGAGGACGTGGTCCTCCTCGAATCGATTTGCCGCCGGCAGGTTCAGGACCCGTACGCTCATCGTGCGCTCCCCCTGGCGCAGGATTGCAAGTCCCGTGCATGAGGCCGCACACGCGCGCGGACAACGCCGGACCCCATGTCGTTTCAAGCGGTTAGGGACCGGTCTGCCCTTGATCCAGCGGGCGGAGGGAGGACCGAGGCTGCACCAGAATGCGCCGCGCCGCGGCCGGTTGCACCCCTCTGGTGCCGATATCAGCGCTTCAGCTTCGAGTCAAAAAGTGCGAGCATCGTGCGCCAATGGCGCTCGGCGGCCGCGGCATCGTAAACCGGAAAATCGACAAACACCCAACCGTGTTTCGCCGGATAGGTCTCGATCGTGTGATCGACGCCGGCTTCCGTGAGCGCATTCTCGAGACGCGCCTTCATATCATCCGGAAAGGACTGATCCTCGATGGCGCCGCCGACATAGATCCGCGCCTTCATCCTGGGCGCGAGCCGGTGGGGACTATCGGGGTCGTCATTCGCGAGCCGGCCGCCGTGATAAGAGGCAGCCGCCACGATTTCGTCGGGGTACGTTCCGGCGGCGATAAGGGACAGCCGCCCCCCCATGCAGTAGCCGGTGACGCCGATCCCGCCGGGCGCGACGTCGCGCTGTACCCGAAGATAATCGAGAAAAGCGCGCGTATCGGACATGATGTTGGCCGAAGTCGCGACCGCAAAGAACTTCTCCATCAGAACCTTGCGCTTCTCGGGATCCGAGAACACCGCTTTCGGGTCCATCGGCTCGTAGGGCCCGGCCCGGTAGAAAAGATCCGGCAGCAGCACGAGATAGCCGTGCGTCGCGAGCCGCTCGCCAAGCTGCAGCATGGCCGGGCGGATGCCGAGGCCGTCCATGAAGACCAGCACGGCCGGCCAGGGGCCGGCGCCGTCGGGGCGATAGACGTAGCTCGGACATTGCCCGTCACGGGTCTTGACTTCGATCTTGCTCATCATTCCTATCTAGCACAGGCCGGCCGCGCAAGCCACGGTGGGAACGGAAAGGTGGAGCGGGCAGTTATCGAGAGATGACCGCGTGCCCCGGCTCCGAGTTCCAGCCCTTGTTCGGAGCGCGCGCGCTCGCGCTCTGGACCCGCCAGGGCGGCCGGCCAGAACGCGCACCGCTCGGCTATGGCCTACGGTTACGTTGGGCCGCGCACTGGTTCGAGCTCAACTGGCGCACGCAGCTCGCCCGACTTCCACGCCGTGACCCGACGGTGGATCCGATCTTCATAGTCGGCCTATGGCGCTCCGGCACGACGCTCGTGCACCAGCTGGTGAACGCCTGCGGCGGCTGGACGACTCCGCAGACGTGGCAGTGCTTCAACCCCTCGACCTGCTTCCTCACCGGAGCGCCGGCGCAGACAGCGGCCGTGAAGCGCCCCATGGATCAGGGCTTGATCGCGACTCGGGGCCCGCAGGAAGACGAATTCGCCCTCCTCCTGCTCGGGGAGCCCTCGATTTATCGAGGCTTGATCGATCCGCGACGCCTGCTCGAATGCGGCGCCGCCTCGTGGTCCGGCAACGCGGAGCCGCTCGAGCGGTGGCAGGCGTTCGTGCAGGGCGTAACCGCGTCAGGCGGCGGACGAGCGTTGCTGAAATCACCCGGTCACACGTTCCGCATTCCGATGCTGCGCAAACTGTTCCCGCGGGGCCGCTTCATCTGGATCGGCCGCCATCCCGGAGAAGTACTGGCATCGAACCTCAGGATGTGGAGCGCTATGATGCGCGTGTACGCGCTCTGGGATTGTCCCGCCGGCATGCTCGAGCGGTTTCTGCGCGAGGCAGTGCGGGCCTGCGCGGGTGTGCTCGAGCGCTGTATCCAGGAGATATCACGCGAGCAGATGCTGTGGGTCGACTTCGAGGCGCTGCAAACGGACCCGGAACGAGTGCTGCGACAGATCCTGCAGTTCACCGGCCCATCAGCCGGCGAGAGGGCGGGCGGCAGCGAGCACTCGCGCGCCGCGGACATCGCGCGAGCGCTCGCCTCGGTGCCCATTCACCGCGGAGAGCGCGCGTCGATGCCCGATGACGAGTCCGTGCTGCAGCTCGATCGCCTGATGTGCGCAGCACGACGGCGGTTCGGCGAAAGCGAAGCTTGACGGGTACAGGCCTTGCTCGAGAGGTGGCCATGAAGCGTAACACCCTGATCGGCATGGTTGCCGTCGTCACCCTGCTCACCTGTCTGCCGCTGCGGCCCGCATACGCATACATCGATCCAAATTCCGCCGGAGCGCTGTATCAGTTCCTCTTCCCGCTGCTCATCGCGATCGGCTCCGCCTTTGCCTTCATGCGACGCATGATCGTGCGCGCGTGCACGAAACTGGTGAACGCCGTGGTATCCGTCGTGCGGCGCGACCGCGGCAAGGAATCCCAACGTACCGAGCCTCCGAACGGCCATGCCTAATGATCTTCGGGCCTGGCGCATCGCCGCCCTGCCCTGCCTGGCGCTGCTCGGGATCGCGCTGCCGCTGACATTCGCCGGTCACTGCGATCAGTTTCTTTACGACTTTCGTGCCATCGAGCTGCTGCCGCTCTACGCGACGAGCTGGCTCATCCTGGCAGCGGTCGCAGTGCCCTTCTGGCTGCTGCTGACGCTCGCACTGCTTGGGCTGGAGCGCGTGCACCGGCCACCGAGTTCGCGGCTCGCGAGCGCCGTGCGATGGGCGCTGTTCGCGGTGGCGGCGGTCATCGTAGTCGCGACGCTCATCGTCTGCCTGCGAACATGGCTCGGGACGTTCGGGAGCGGACTGCCGCTCTCGGCCAATGGCGTCCTGGTCATCGCGATCCTGGTCGGCGTGCTGGCGGCGACCACCGCCTCCGGGCGGTCCGCGCTGCGGGCGCTCGCGCCGGTGGCGGCCCTCCTTACGATCGTTGGTTTTCTGTCGCTCGTCACTTTGCCGGTATTCGGCTGGCCGCGCGCGGCGATTCCGCCGACGCAAGTCGCGACGACCACCGCCACCGCGACGGACCGCCCCAACATCGTTCTGCTCACGATCGATGCGCTTTCCGCGCCCCACATGTCCCTTTATGGTTATGCGCGGCCGACCACCCCGAAGCTCGCTCAGTTTGCGCGCGCAGCCGTGACATTCGATCGCGCATATGCGAATGGCAACTACACCACCCCGGGTATCGCCAGCATCATCACCGGGACGCTCCCCTGGACCAATCGCGCGCTACAGCTGCCGGTCTGGCCGCTCACCCGAACCCGCGTCACCTCGCTCCCTGCCGTGCTCGAGCGCGCGGGGTATCGGACCGGCTACGTGTCGACCAACCCCATTGCCGGCGCGGCCAAACAGGGCTTCGGCGGCTATTTCCAGTTCTCGAGCACCGACCGCACCGGCCACGTGACACTTTGCGCCGATAGCCTCTCGAGATACCTGCGCTACGTGTGCGCCGCCTCGGAATTGTCACCGCTGCAGGAGCTCGACGACTTCGCCACCTATTTCCAACACTCACCCGACAACCTCGAGCACGACCCTCGCCTCGCCACGCAGCCGGCGCTTCACTGGCTGGCCACCGTCAAACGCGACAAACCGATATTTCTCTGGGTGCATCTCTTTCCGCCGCATTCGCCTTACGCCGCACCGCCGCCCTGGCTCGGGCGATTCGATCCATCCTCTCTCGATCGAAGCGCGGCGAGCACACAGCCGAGCTGGGCGTGGCTCCTATCGCAATTGCCGAATGCGCAGGTCCGCACGCTCATGGCCCGGTATGACGAGTCGGTCGCCTATGCCGATTTCTACGCCGGAGATTTCCTCGCGCGTGTCCTCGAGCTGCTGGGACCCAACACCGCGATCGTAGTGACGGCGGACCACGGCGAGAGCTTCACTCACGGTTACGGTGCGCACACCGGACCCGGCCTGTACGATGAGATCATTCATATTCCCCTCATTCTCAAGCTCCCAGGCGAGACCGCCGGCAAGCGCTGCGCTACGCCGGTGCAGCAGGTCGACATCGCCCCGACGCTCGCGGCCCTGGCCGCAGTGGCCGCGCCGGCCGACTGGGCGGGTCAGTCGCTGCTCGATGCCTGCGCCGGCAGGCAAGCCGGCGAGCCGGCGCCCGAGCGGCCGATCTTCAGCATGAATTTCGAGCAGAATCCGCGCTTCGCGGCCCTCAAGACGGGCTCGGTCGCGGTCATCCGCGGCCGGTGGAAGCTCATCCATTACATGGGCGCGCTGCACTATCCTTACATGCCTGCGCTACACGATGAGCTCTACGACCTGATCACCGATCCCGGCGAGCAGCATAACCTCGCGGCGGCGCACCCCGCCGTGGTGCAGCAGCTGCGCGGGCTGATCGATGCGGCCATGGCGCAGCATGGGGGTAAAGTGCTGCCCGGCAAAGCTGCGGCGCCGGCCGGACAGAGCACGGCATTGCCGCAAACGGCCGCGACCGGTACACCGTAGCGCCGCGCGCTGCCGCGGCACGACCCGGGCAGTGGGGGAAGTCAAACGCATGCGACTGCTATACATCGACATCGACACCCTGCGGGTCGACCACCTCGGCTGCTACGGCTATCTGCGCCGCACCACTCCCAACATCGATGCCATCGCGGGCGACGCCATCGTGTTCGAGAACGTCTACGCCTCCGACGTTCCCTGCCTGCCGAGCCGCACGGCCCTCCTCAGCGGGCGCTTCGGTATTCATAACGGCGTGGTCAACCATGGCGGCACCGACGCCGATCCGGCGATCGACGGACCGGAGAGAGGGTTCTTCTCGCATCTGCACCTCGATTCGTTTCCCAACCGCCTGAAGGAGGCGGGGCTGCGAACGGTGACGATCAGCTCCTTCGCGCAACGTCACTCGGCTTTTCACTGGCACGCGGGATTCGATGAGACCTATAACGTCGGCAAGTGGGGGATGGAGACCGCGGAGGACGTGTATCCGATTGCCGCCGACTGGCTGCGGCGCCACGGCCGGGAGGATGACTGGTTCCTCCACGTGCACCTGTGGGACCCGCATGCGCCGTATCGCGCTGCGGCTTCGTACGGGGAGCCCTTTCGCGATGCGCCCGCGCCCGCGTGGTTGACCGAGGAGGTGCGGGCCCGGCACTGGACGGGCTGCGGACCGCACAGCGCGCGAGAAGGCCGCGGATTCCGGCCGAACGAGTATGACCGCGCACATTATCCCCGCCAGCCGCAAGAGATGGTGGACCTGGCGGCGGTACGCGCCATGTTCGATGGGTATGATGTCGGTGTGCTCGCCGCCGACGGCTGCGTGGGCAAGCTCATGGAGCTGCTCGGGCAGCTCGGGGTGGCGGGCGACACGGCGATCATGGTCTGCGCCGATCACGGCGAGACGCTGGGCGAGCTCAACATCTACTGCGATCACCAGACTGCGGATGAGCACACGACGCACGTGCCATTCATCCTCAGATGGCCGGGACTCAGGCCCGGGCGGCGCCGCGCTCTGCACTATCAGATCGATGTCACCGCGACAGTGCTCGAGCTTCTCGGGCAGAAGGTTCCGGAGCGCTGGGACGGGCAATCATTCGCCACGAGCCTCAAGCAGGGAAGGGATGCCGGTCGCGACCATCTCATCGTTTCGCAGGGCGCCTGGACCTGCCAGCGGGGCGCGCGGTTCGATCACTGGATACTGATCGAGACGTTGCACGGCGGCTATCACCTCTTCGACGATGTGATGCTGTTCGACCTCGAGCGCGATCCCTTCGAGCAGCGAAATCTCGCGAACGAGCGGCCGGATGTCGCCGGCCGCGGGCTCGAGCTGCTGAGGCGGTGGCACACGGCGATGATCGGTGATGCGGCGCGCGGGCGCGACCCGCTGGAGAACGTCATGCGGGAAGGCGGCCCCTTTCACGTGCGTGGTGAATTGCCGGCCTATCTCGAGCGGCTCCGAGCCACGGAAAGGAGCCAACTCGCGGAGGCGCTGGCCGAAAAATACCGGTGAGTGGCGCGCGCGGGCTCGGCAGTCGAGCCGGAACCCGGCTCGGTATCCGTCGAGTCGAGGTCGTATCGGACCAGGTGGTGCTGACGGATGTAACGCTGGCGTCATGAAGGAGCATCGATGAGCCGCTTCTCACGCCGGACGGTCCCGAGATGTTTCAGTCACCGGCGCTCGACAGCGCCGGCCGGTTCACGTTCACGTTCCGCCGCCTCGGCACCTATCACTACATCTGCTCGGTGCATCCTTACATGCACGGCGAGATCGTGGTGCGTTAGACCGACAAACTCTTTACCCCGCAGGATTGTTGGGGTACCTTACGCGCCGTTTTTGAAACCGCGGGCTTTTCCTCAATTGGGCAGTAGTCGTACGAGTGATGGCAGATCTCGCGCGCGCCGCGACATGCTGTGCTCGGCAGGGCTCGCCCCGGGGAAGATCACCGTGGCGGCGCGCTGAAGCCTCAGGGTCCTCGGCACCGCGGCGCCGAATCCTCGCCATCACCCGTCTCCTCAGTCAGGCAGCGCCTCATTCGCAATGAGCGAATGGCACGCGGCCGCGGTCATTGCAATCGGCAGTCGAGCGCTCTGGCGTTCGAGGGTGGTGGACCATGTTCAGAAAGCATGCATTGGCGATACGGATCGGGCCAAAAACCGTGAGCGCGGTTGGCGAGCACGCGCCCCCGGCCGGCACGGTCCCACGACGATGCACGCTCGCCGGGCGGTAGGTAAGCCCATTCCGCAGGAACGCAGAGCTGCCTGATGCCGCGCGATCGAATGCACGATTCCCGCCGAGGGCGCTCGACCAGAGGGGCGGCTGAGGCCGCGCTCGCTCTGGCATTGATGCTGGGCGGGGGGGGGGGGTCTCAGGCCGACACGCCCGCTGCGGCGTCGCCGGGCAGGTTCGCCGTTTATGGTCAGGCGACCTACACCGAGCAGGAGACCGACGGGTTCCATGCGCCCTATAGTGGACCGAATAGTTTGACGCCAAACAGCGGCCGTGAGGCTACAGACGCCACACTCTTCCTCGGCGCGCGACTTTGGAACGGCGCCGAGCTCTGGGTCAATCCGGAGGCGGATGAGGGCTTCGGGCTCGACGATACCCTCGGCCTCGCCGGTTTCCCGAGCGGCGAGGCATACAAGCTCGGACGCAACGCGCCCTATTTCCGCCTGCAGCGCGCTTTCATCCGCCAGACAATCAATCTGGGTGGAGCGGTCGGCATTGCGGATGCCGGGCCCAACCAGTTCGCGATCCCTCAGTCTTCCGACCGACTGGTCATCACGCTGGGCAAGATCAGCGTCGTCGATATTTTCGATGTCAATCGATACGCACACGATCCGCGAGGCGATTTCCTCAACTGGTCCGTGATCGACGCGGGCACCTTCGATTATGCGGCCGATTCCTGGGGCTACACGCTGGGCGGTGCGACCGAATGGTACGTGGGGTCTTGGGCCTGGCGCGTCGGGGTCTTTGATCTGTCGGATGTACCTAACAGCAACGTTCTCGAGCCGGCCTTCGACGAGTACCAGATCGATCTCGAGGCCGAGCACCGTCACGAGCTCTTCGGGCAACCCGGAAAAGTCGACGTGACCCTGTTCGAGAGCCGCGGCCGCATGGCGCTCTACCAGGATGCCATCGCTTACGGGGAGGCCAACGGGCTTCTCCCCGAGCTGGCGCCGGTACGGCGCTATCGCAAACGGGATGGCATATCACTCAACCTCGAACAGCAGCTCACGACGAACCTTGGAATGTTCGCGCGGTTAGGCGATGCGGGCGGCAACGTCGAAGCCTACGAATTCACCGACATCGACTACACGGGATCGGTGGGCCTGTCGGTCGGCGGTGCCCCGTGGCATCGGCCGGGAGATACGCTAGGCGTGGCGGGCGTCGTCAACGCGGCCTCGAGGAATCTGCGGCAGTATCTCGCGGCGGGAGGTCTCGGGATCCTGATCGGCGACGGCAAGCTGCCGCACGCGGGACACGAGGACATTCTGGAGACCTACTACGAGCTTGCCGCGGTATCGGCGTTGCACCTGACCTTCGATTACCAGTGGGTCGCCAACCCGGCGTACAACCGCGACCGGGGACCGGTCTCGATCTTCGCGATACGGATTCACGTCGAGTTCTGAAGCGGTAAAATCCCTCGCTCCCGGCCGACGGACCCGCCCGCATGTCCACAGTCCTACAACGCCTGACGCACGCCCCCCAAGTCCTATCGGGGCTCTCGCCGGCGCTCCTGGTCGCGGCGAGTATCGGGTTCATCGGACTGGTCGGCGTCGCGGACTTTCTCACCGGCTTCAATCTCTCATTTTCCGCCTTTTACCTCCTCGGCATCGGTTTTGCGGCCTGGTTCGTCGGCAAACGCTTCGCGCTGCTGATGGCGGCGGTCAGCATCGTGATCTCCGCGCTCGGGGATTGGGCGGCCGGCGCACACTATTCCACGGTGCTCGTCCCGGTGTGGAACGGGCTCATTCTCACGATGGTGTATGCCCTCACGATCTGGCTCCTCGGACACCTGCGGGAAGCGCAGCGCGAGCTCGAGCACAAGGTGGAGCAGCGCACGGGCGCACTCACTCGGGAGATCGCCGAGCGCGAACGGCTCGAGAAGGAGATCCTCGAGATCAGCGAGCGCGAGCAGCGGCGGATCGGGCACGACCTGCACGATGGACTCTGTCAGCATCTGACGGCCACCGCGATGGCCGCTCAGGTGGCCGCCCAAAGACTCGCGGCGCAATCGCAACCGGAGTCTGCCGAGGTCGCGGAGCTCGTACGCCTCATCGAAGCCGGGATCTCGATGACACGCGATATCGCTCACGGAATCGCGCCGCTCGAGATGGAGTCGGCCGGCCTGGTGACTGCGCTGCGCGCGCTGGCGGAGAACGTCTCGCGAGTGTCCGAAGTCGCTTGCTGCGTGGATTGCGACTCGCCCCCGCCGCTCGTCGATGGAGGTACGGCGACTCATCTTTATCGAATTGCCCAGGAGGCGGTAAACAATGCGTTGCGCCACGGCAAGCCGCGGCAGATCGTTCTGAGTCTGAATCGGGCGCGTCATCGCGCCGCCCTCACGATCGAAGACGACGGCACGGGCCTGCCCGAGGAGTGGCAAAGCCTCCGCGGTCTGGGTACGCGCATCATGGCGCACCGGGCGAGTCTTATCGGCGGCGTGCTGACGATCGAGCCAAATCCAACCGGCGGTACCCTGGTCACGTGTGCGTTCCCGGCGCCGCAGGAACAGGGGCTCTCGCACGCGGATGACGGCGCCAGTGGTGCGACGGGGGCCGCCGCGGCTCTCGAGGACCCCAGCTGGGGCGTCGCGCGTAACAAGGCCTCGGCGCCATGCTGACCGGGACCTCGAAGAAGATCTTCATCGTCGACGATCATCCGCTGGTGCGCGAACGGCTGGCGCAACTCATCGCGCAGGAGTCTGATCTTACGGTGTGCGGGGAGGCCGAGAGCGCGACGGCGGCACTCTCGCAGCTGGCCGGCACGCGGGCGGACCTCGTCATCGTGGACCTCAGCCTGCAGGATTCGGCGGGGCTCGAGCTCATCAAATCCCTGCAGCGACTGCAGCCGTCGCTGCCGGCGCTGGTGCTATCGATGCACGATGAGTCGCTTTACGCGGAGCGCGTCTTTCGCGCCGGAGCGCGCGGTTACATCAACAAGCGCGAGAGCGCCCAGAAGGTGGTCGAAGCGATCCGCCGCGTGCTCGACGGCAAGTTATATGTCAGTGAGAAGACGGCCGAGATCCTCGCCGGCCGAACCATACGCGGCGCCACCGAGCGCCCCCCCATCGAGCGACTGAGCGATCGCGAGCTCGAAGTATTCGAGAAGCTCGGCGAGGGCATTGGCACCCGGCAGATCTCCGAGGAATTTCGCGTCAGCATCAAAACCGTGCAGGCGTACTGTGCCCGCATCAAGGAGAAACTCGACTTGGGAAGCGCCACGGAGCTGCTGCGAGAGGCGGTGCGCTGGCACGATGCGAAGCAGTCCCGCTGAGCCTGCGGGCGCCGGGCTGTAGGGTACGGCCCGACAGGGACGCGAGGCCGCGCCGGGCAGACTAGGCGCTGCACTGCTGCCATCTTGGCAGGCCATGATGCAGCTCCCCTCCTCGCACCGGAGGTTGCGCACTTCCGGAGCGGCAATAGCTGCGCTTCTCGCCGCAATTGCGGCTCTCTGCGGGTGTGCGCGGACCTCCGAAGGCGCAGCCGAGCCACCGCCGACCGTACCCGCTGGTCGCGTGAACCCGCACTCCGTTGAGCTCTCCGCGAGCCAGCTGGATACGGTTCAGGTCGCGCCGGCCGCGACGTACCGCTTCCCCATCGAGAAAAGGGAGCTCGGCAACGTGGCGTTCGCCGAGGATCCCGCCATCGTGCAAGCCGAGTCCACCCTGCTCGGCGCGGCCGCGACCCTGAAGCTCACCGGCAAGGAGCTGCGACGAGCGCGGCTTCTCTATAAGACTCAGGGAGTCTCGGCACGCGAAGTCGAGCAGGCGACCTCGGACGAGCAGACCGCGGCAGCGGCGCTCGCCGCGGCGCGCTCGGCTGTTCGCGCCCTCGGGAAAAGTGGCGCTCAGATCGAACGGATGATCGCGACCGGCCACATCGACGCCCCGGCCGCAGCAGGAGCCGCGACCCAATGGGTCGAGGCCAACGTCTTCGAGACCGACATCCCGCTCATCCATCCGGGTCAGCGAGTCCGCGTCAGGCTGATGGCCTATCCGGGTAAGACCTTTACGGGCAGGGTGTACCACATCTATGCGACGGTCGATCCCAACCTGCACCGGCAAACGGTGCGCTGCGAGGTGGCCGACCCGAGGCATGAGCTGCGTCCCGGCATGCTCGCGACCGTCACCGTCGAGCTGCGCACGCCGGTTCAGGCGCTTGCCATCCCCGCCGACGGGGTGGTGCGCGAAGGCGACGGCACGCTCACCGCGTGGGTGACGAGCGACCGGCGCCACTTCACGCAGCGGGTCATCAAGGCCGGACTGCGTGAGGATGGAGAAGTACAGGTCCTCGAGGGATTGCGGCCCGATGAGCTGGTGGTCACGCGTGGAGCGATCTACCTCGACAACATGATCAACGCGGCGCCGAGCGACTGACCCTGGAAGGGCCGCCGCATGCTGAAGACTCTCATCGCCTTTTGCCTGAGCCGGCGCGCCATCGTCGTCTTCGGCCTGCTGCTCTTCGCCGGGGCGGGCGTCTTCGCCTTCCGCGCCCTCGACATCGAGGCCTACCCGAACCCCTCGCCGGTGGTGCTCGAAATCACGGCGCAATCGCCCGGTCTCTCGGCGCGGGAGATGGAGCGCTACTACACCATTCCCATCGAGAACGGTCTCTACACCGTCCCCGGCATCCACGTGATCCGCTCGACCTCCTTCTACGGCCTCTCGTTCGTGCGCGTGGTCTTCAACTATGGAGTCGATTACGACTTCGCGTACGCGCAGACGGTGATCGCGCTGCAACAGAACGTCAATCTGCCGGGCGGGGTGAGCGCCAACGTGCAGCAGAACAGCGGCACCGGCGAGATCATGCGCTACCAGGTGGTGGGTCCGCCGCATTTCGGGGTCACGAATCTGCGCACCGTGCAGGACTGGATCATCAGGCGACGCCTGCTGCAGGTGCATGGCATCGTCGCCGTCAACAGTTGGGGAGGACCCACCAAGGAGTTCGAGGTCGACGTCGATCCGGGAAAGCTGCGGGCCTACGGTCTCACCGTTCCACAGGTCATCTCCGCCCTCGGTAACTCCAACATCAATGTCGGGGCGCGGGAAATCACCCTTGGACAGCAGTCGGTCACCATTCGCGGCATCGGCCTGATCGACGACGGCGGCGATGAGCACATCGCCCAAGGCTACAAGGTCGGAGACATCGAGAACGTGGTCCTGAGCCAGCAAGGCGGCGTACCGGTGCTCATCAAGGACGTCGCCACGGTGAAGGTGGGCTACCGTCCGCGGCTCGGCATCGCCGGTCGCGACCGCGACGACGACATCGTGTTCGGGATCGTCGTAATGGGGCGGACGTATCAGACCGGACGCGTGCTGCCGCAGGTCGAGGCGGTCGTCCGCAAGATGAACCACGACGGCAGCCTGCCCGCGGGAGTGAGAGTCGTGCCCTTCTACGACCGCAGCGAGCTCGTCGGACTCACCACTCACACGGTGATGCACAATCTTCTTTTCGGCTGCCTGCTCGTCTTTCTCATTCAATGGGTGTTCCTCGGCGATCTGCGCAGCGCGATCATCGTCGGCCTGACCATTCCGTTTGCGCTCGCTCTGGCGGTCATCATCCTGGTGGCGCGCGGGGAGAGCGCGAATCTGCTGTCACTCGGCGCGGTGGACTTCGGCATCATCGTCGACTCGGCGGTGATCGTGATGGAGAACATCTTCCGCAACCTGCAGCGGCCGATCGAGGAACGGCAGAGCCTCCTCGATCGTCTGGCCGCCGGCGCCTGGGGCACCGATCCCTCGCGGGCGGCCGATCATGCGACCCCCGTGCGCGGCTGGACCGATCGGCTGCGGCTCATTCTGGTGAGTGTCATGCAGGTGGATCGCGCGGTGCTCTTCTCGGTGCTCATCATCGTGGCGGCGTTCGTGCCGCTTTTTACGATGCAAGGCGTCGAGGGCGCGATCTTCGGTCCCATGGCGCGCACCTATGCCTACGCGCTCGCCGGGGCGCTGATTGCGACCTTCACCGTGACCCCGGTGCTCGCCTCGATCTTTCTCCCCGAACGCGTGCAGGAGTCCGAAACGCTCATCGTGCGCGGGCTGCATCGGGGTTACGACGCGGCGCTGCGCTTTGCGCTTGCGCGCCGCGCGCTCGTGATCGGCGCCGGGCTCGTATTCCTCGCGATCGCCGCATTTTGCTGGACACGACTCGGGAGCGAGTTCCTGCCGCATCTCGATGAGGGCAATCTGTGGATCCGCGCCGAGCTGCCCATGACCATGACGCTCGAGGACGGTACGGCGGCGACTCGCACCATGCGGCTCATCCTGTTGAAGTTCCCGGAGGTCGTGACGGTAGTCTCGCAGCACGGTCGGCCGGATGACGGCAGCGACGCCTCGCCGTTCTCCAACGTCGAGCTCGATGTGCCGCTGAAACCGCCGGGCGAATGGCCGCAAGGAATGACCAAGGACAAGCTGATCGATCAGGTACAGACCGAATTCGAGGCGGCGCTTCCCGGCGTATCGTTCAACTTCTCACAGTACATCCAGGACAACATCGAGGAGGCGATGTCGGGAGTGAAAGGCGAGAACTCGGTGAAGATCATCGGTCCGAGCCTGGAGACGCTGACCACCCTTGCGGCGCGGGTCAGGGACGAGATGGCGAACGTGCGCGGCATCGCCGATCTCGGCATCTTCCCGGTGCTCGGCCAGCCGGATCTCGATATCCGCATCGATCGCGCCGAGGCAGCGCGCTATGGACTCAACACGGGCGATGTCAACACAGTCGTGCAGGCAGCGCTCGGCGGCGCCGTGGCGACCGAGGTGTTGGAAGGTGACCGGCAGTTCGACCTCGTGGTGCGCTACCCACGCCGCTACAGGGACAGCATCGGCAAGATCCGCGATCTCGAGATCGCCTACCCGGCGGGCAACGGCACGGTAGGTTACGTCCCGTTGAAGGGTCTGGCGAGTATCAGCCTCACCACCGGCGCGGCGTGGATCTATCACGAGGGCGGAGAGAGATTCATCCCGGTGAAATTCAGCGTTCGTGGCCGGGATCTCGGCGGCGCCGTAGCCGAAGCGCAGGCGCGCATTGCGAGCCACGTGAAGCTTCCGCCGGGCTATCGCATGGAGTGGTCGGGGGAGTACGGGGAGCTGAAGGACGCGCAACGGCGGCTCGAGGTGATCGTGCCGGTGAGCCTGGTGCTTATCCTGGGACTTCTCTACAGCCTGTTCAACTCCATCAAGGAGAGCCTGCTGTCGTTGACCGGCATTCCGTTCGCCGTGGCGGGTGGAGTACTCGGTCTTTACCTCACGGGACGCGACTTCAGCATCTCGGCGGCGATCGGCTTCATCTCACTCTTCGGCGTCTCGGTGATGATCGGAATCCTGCTCCTCAACCGCTTCAACCGGGCGAGACGACGGGGTCTGCCGCCGCCCGAGGCGATGTTCGAGGCGGCCTCGGGACTAATGCGGCCGCTTCTCATGATGAGCCTGGCGGCCGGCATCGGGCTGCTGCCCGCGGCGGTCTCCACCGGAATTGGCAGCGAGGTGCAGCGGCCGCTCGCCACGGTGGTCGTGGGAGGGATGCTCTTCGGCACCTTCCTGCTGTTGCTCGTCGTCCCCGTGTTGACGATGGCGCTTCTCGGTCGCGGCGATGCGCCGACGCGGAGGTCGTGAGCCATGTTGAGCGGCCGCAAAACGCTCCGATCGCTCGTCGCACTCGCGGCATTGCCGCTCATGGCCGGCTGCGTGGTCGGTCCGCATTACCGCCGTCCGCCGCTGCCGCCCGCGCGGAGCTATTCGCCCAACCCACTGCCCCCGTCCACGGCATCCGTGCCCGGGACCGCGATCGGAGCGGCGCAGAGCTTCAGCACCGCGCGCGCGATCTGCGCGCAATGGTGGACACTCTTTCGCTCTCCGGCGCTCAACCAGCTCATCCGGCGTTCCCTCGCCGCGAATCCGACCATCGATGCGGCGGTTGCCGCCCTGAAGGAAGCTCAGGAGAACGTGTACGCGCAACGCGGGTACTTCTTCCCGACGGTGCAGGCGAGCTATCAAGCCGAGCGCATCAAGGTGTCGGGTAACACCGCTTCTTCGAGCGCCCCTGGCATCCAGGGCAACGGCGAGAATATCGTGCCGCTCGGACCCGCCGAGCCCGTGACCTACAACTTTCACACCGCGCAGGTGACGGTCGGCTTCGCGCCCGATGTCTTCGGTGCCAACCGGCGGCAGGTGCAATCGCTCGAGGCGCAGGCCGCCGCGGCGCGCGATCAGCTCGATGCCGCGTATGTGACGCTCGCCTCCAATGTGGTCGCCGCGGCGCTCCAGGAGGCTTCGACCCGGGCGCAGATCGCGGCGGTGCGCGCCATTGTGCGTGCCAACGAGCGCTCGCTTCGAATCGTGCGCAGCCAGCTCAGGTTGGGCTACGCAACGCGGCTGGATGTCGCACAACAGCGGTTGTCACTCGCCGAGGCGCAGGCGCTCCTGCCGCCGCTGACGCGTCAACTCGCGCAGACGCGGGATCTGATCCGTGTTCTGGCGGGCAACGCGCCCGACCACGATGTCGCCGAGACCTTCACGCTCCAAGCGCTGCATCTGCCCGAGCGGCTGCCGCTCTCGCTGCCCTCGCAGCTCATCGAGCAGCGCCCGGACGTATTGGCGGCGGAGGAGCAGGTGCGCGCGGCGAGCGCTCAAGTGGGCGTGGCAGTCGCCAATCGTCTGCCGCAGTTCTCCCTCACGGCCGCACTCGGCGGCGAGGCGACCGACCTCACGCAGATGTTCTGGGGTTCCGGCACGTTCTGGGATGTGATCGGCAGCGCCTCGCAGCCGCTCTTCGATGCCGGCACGCTGAAGCACCGCCAGCGCGCGGCCGAGCAGGCCTTGGCGCAGGCTGCCGCGCAATATCGGAGCACGGTGCTGATCGCGTTTCAGAATGTGGCGGACACGCTGCACGCGCTCGATTCCGATGCCGATGCGCTGCGATCGGCGGTCGCCGTCGAGAATGCCGCGCAAGTCGCGCTGAACGTATCGCGGCAGCAGTATCGGGCGGGATATGCCGGCTATCTGTCCGTGACGACGGCTCAAGCCGCATACCAACAGGCGGTCATCGCGCGGGTGCAGGCGCAGGCGGCGCGACTGGGGGACACGGCGGCGCTGTTTCAGGCGCTGGGCGGTGGCTGGTGGACGCCGGGGTTCCCCGGCGACTGACCGGACGGCCGCCGGCGCCCCCGAGCCACGTAGAATGGCAGTTCCGCGAAGTCCTGTAATAGAATGGGAATTGCAGACCCCTGGGCACGGCGCGGAAGACGACCATGGCGGAACCGATCGGCGGCCGATCGCTCGACCTGCTCACGGTCGGACGGTCGTCGGTGGATCTCTACGGCGAGCAGGTCGGGGGCCGCCTGGAGGAGATGGCCTCGTTCGCCAAGTATGTGGGGGGAAGCCCCACCAATACGGCCGTCGGTGCCGCCCGCCTCGGGCTGCGTGCGGCCGTTCTGACCCGCGTCGGGGACGATCACTTCGGGCGCTTCATCCACGAGGAGCTCATCCGCTGCGGTGTCGACGTCTCGGGCGTCATCACCGATCCGCGGCGGCTGACGGCGCTCGCGGTCCTCGGCATCCGCGATGAGCGGCGATTCCCCCTCCTCTTCTATCGTGAGAACTGCGCCGACATGGCGCTTTGCGAAGCGGACGTCGACGTCACGTTGATAAAACGAGCCGGTGCCGTGCTCATCAACGGCACCCACCTGTCACAGGAGGGCGTGCGTGGCGCGAGCCGCAAGGTGGCGGCGCTGGCGCGCGCGGGGGGCGGGCGCGTTGTGTTCGATATCGACTACCGCCCAGTCCTCTGGGGACTGACGGCTCAGGATGCCGGCGAGAACCGTTACGTCGCGAGCGCCGCGGTTACCCGGCAGCTGCAGGAGGTGGCGCCACTTTGCGATCTCATCGTCGGAACCGAGGAGGAATTTCACATTCTCGGTGGCTCGGCCGACACCATAACGGCTCTGCGCGCCGTGCACGCGCTGACTCCAGCCCTGCTCGTCTGCAAGCTCGGCGCGGACGGCTGCGTCGCGTTCGCAGGGGAGATCGGCGGGAAACTCGAGAGCGGCGTCAAGGTACCGGGGTTCGACGTCGAGGTATTCAACATTCTCGGCGCCGGCGATGCCTTCATGAGCGGTTTCCTGCGCGGCTGGCTCAAAGACTTGCCGCTCGAGACCTGCTGCCGTTATGGCAACGCCTGCGGCGCGCTCGTTGTCTCGCGCCACGGCTGCGCGCCGGCGATGCCCACCTGGACGGAGTTGTCCAGCTTTCTCGAGCGGCGGTGGCCGCGGCGGCTGCGCGAAGCCGAGGAGCTCGAGCACCTTCACTGGGCCACCACCCGCGCGCCGCGACCCGCGGAGCTGTTGACGCTGGCGATCGATCATCGCGGCCCGCTCGAGGCGCTCGCCGCCGAGCTCGCGGCGCCGGAATCGGCGCTCGAGACATTCAAGACACTCGCCGTCGAGGCGATCGACCGCATCGCGCGCGGCGATCCCCGCTTCGGCATTCTGCTCGACGGGCAATTCGGCCGTCACGGCCTCGAGCGCGCCGCCGATCTTCCCTACTGGATCGGGCGGCCGATCGAGCGCAGCGGCTCGCGCCCATTGACATTCGATGGCGTGGCGGATGTGGGCTCGACGCTGCGAAGCTGGCCGCGGAACCACGTGGTCAAGTGTTTGCTCCGATACCACCCCCAAGACCCGCAAGCGCTGCGGCAGGAGCAGGAAGCGCAGGTGCTGCGCCTCTACAGCGCCTGCCGTGAGAGCCGCCACGAGCTGCTGCTCGAGGTGATCGCCTCGCCCTACGGAAAGATCGAGGAGGATACGACCGCGCGGGTGCTCGAGCGGCTGTACGACCTTGGCATCCGCCCCGACTGGTGGAAGCTCGAGCCGACCGAGAACCCCCTCGCCTGGGGCGCTATCGAAGACGTGCTCCGCCGGCGAGATCCGTGGTGCCGCGGTGTCCTCGTGCTCGGGCTCGCCGCGGAAGCGGATAGCCTCGCCGCCGCGTTCCAGGCCGCGGCGCCCTTCGAGCTGGTTCGCGGTTTCGCAGTTGGGCGTACCATCTTCGCCGAACCCGCCCGGCGTTGGCTCGGAGGCGAGCTCGGCGATGCCGAGACGGTGGCCGCGCTTGCCGCCAATCTGCAGGCGGTCGTGGCTGCCTGGCGCCGGGCCAGGCCGAAACCCCCGGCGTGACTCACGGAGCAACGCACACATGATGCGGACTCGCCTCACCGCCGCTCAGGCCACCGTGCGGTATCTGGCCAGCCAGCTCATCGACGATGAGGGCAAGCCGGCACGTTATTTCGCCGGCGCGTGGGCCATCTTCGGCCACGGCAACGTCGCCGGGCTCGGGGAGGCGCTGCAATCCGCCAACGAGGCGCTGCCGACCTTTCGCGCGCACAACGAGCAGGCGATGGCGCACGCGGCAATCGCGTTCGCCAAGGCTTCGCGCCGGCGCCGCGCCATGATCTGCACCAGCTCCATCGGACCCGGTGCCCTCAACATGGTCACGGCCGCCGCGGTGGCGCACGTCAATCGACTGCCGATCCTCTTTCTCCCGGGCGATGTGTTCGCGAGCCGCCATCCCGATCCGGTATTGCAGCAGGTGGAGGATTTCGCCGACGGCACGGTAAGCGCGAACGACTGCTTCCGGCCGGTATCCCGATATTTCGATCGGATTCAACGCCCCGAGCAGCTGCTCGAAGCGCTGCCGCGGGCCATGGCGACCTTGCTCGATCCCGCCGCCTGCGGACCGGTCACGCTGGCCTTCTGTCAGGACACGCAGACCGAGGCCTGGGACTTTCCTTGCAGCATGTTCGAGCCCGTGACCTGGAGCATCCGACGTGCCCCTCCGGCTGCCGCGGAGTTGCAAGCCGCCGCGCAGTATCTGCGCAGCGCCCGCTCGCCACTCATCATCGCAGGGGGCGGGGTGCTCTATTCCGCCGCCGAGGCGGCCCTCGATCAGCTCGCGCGGGCGACGGGCATCCCGGTAGCGGAAACCCAGGCCGGGCGGGGTGCGCTCGGCTGGGAACACCCGCAGTCGCTCGGCGCGATCGGGGTGACCGGCACGAGCGCGGCCAACGCCGCCGCCGCCGCGGCCGACGTCGTCGTGGCCATCGGCACCCGCCTTCAGGATTTCACGACAGCGTCCCGGACGCTGTTTGCGAAGTGCACGCGCTTGCTGCAGGTCAATGTCAACACCCACGACGCCTACAAGCACGGCGCGGCCGCGATCATCGGCGATGCGCGCGAGGTGTTGAGCGGCTTGCGCAATGCGCTTGCCGGCCACCATGTGCCCCAGGCGTGGAGCGACTCGGTCGCAGCCGAGCGCATTGCCTGGGACCAGGCGTGGAGCCGGGCCGTGGCCGGCCCGAGCGCGCGAGAAAAGCCGACCGATGCCCAGGTCATCGGCGCCGTCGGCCGCTGGGCACGCAACGAGACCATCGTGGTGTGCGCCGCCGGGGGGCTTCCGGGTGAGCTGCACAAGCTCTGGCGACCCGCGCGCGCGAGTGGTTACCACGTCGAATACGGCTTCTCGTGCATGGGGTATGAGATCGCCGGCGGACTCGGCGTGAAGCTCGCCGCACCCGAGTGCGAGGTCGTGGTCATGGTCGGTGACGGCAGCTACCTGATGTTGAATTCCGAGATCGCGACCTCCGTCATGCTCGGACTGAAGCTCGTGATCGTGGTGCTCGACAACGGCGGCTTCGGCTGCATCAATCGCCTGCAGAAGGCGACCGGCGGGCCGCCTTTCAACAACCTGCTGGCCGATAGCCGGCGAGCGCGCCTCGTGCCGGTCGATTTCGCGGCTCATGCCGCCGCGCTCGGTGCGCAGAGTGAGAAGGTGGCGGACATCGAAGCCCTGCCCACGGCGCTCGAGCGTGCACGGGCGGCAACGCGCACCTGCGTGATCGTCATCGACACCGACCCGCAGGCCTCGACGAGCGCCGGCGGCGCCTGGTGGGACGTGGCCGTTCCAGAGGTATCGGCAAGGGATTCCGTGCGCGCGGCCCGCGCGGAATACGAGACGCGCCGCAAGGCGCGCTGGGAAGGGCCATGAGCGTTCGCTTCGGAGTGAGTCCGATCGCCTGGATCAACGATGACCTGCCGGAGCTCGGCGGCGAGACGCCGGTGGAAACCGTGCTTCGCGATGCGCACGCGCTCGGGTTCGAGGGTATCGAGCTCGGCGGAAAGTTCGCGCGCGATCCCGCGGCGCTCGGCGCGCAACTTGCCGCGCACGAGCTCTCCCTGATCGGGGGCTGGTGGTCGGCAGCGCTGCTTGCGCGGCCGGTGCAGGCGGAGATCGAGGCTTTGCAGGCGCATCTGCGGCTGCTTCAGGCACTTGGGAGCGAAGTGTTCATCATTGCCGAATGCAGCAACACCATTCACGGCGATCGCCACCGTGCGCTTGCGCAAGCGCCACGGCTTCGGGCCGAGGAGTGGCCGCGCTTTGGCGAGCGCTTGAGCGCGCTCGCAAGCTACCTCGAGGACCGCGGGCTGCGCCTCGCCTACCATTTTCATCTGGGCACCGTCGTCGAGCGCGAGGAGGACGTCGAGCAGCTCATCGCCCACACCGACCGGCGAGTGGGCTTCGTCATCGACACCGGACATGCCGCCCTCGGTGGCATCGATGCCGAGCGGCTGATCCGCAATCACCCGGGTCGAGTGGCACACGTGCACGCCAAGGATGTGCGCCGACGGGTATTCGCGGACCTCCGGCGGCGCAACGGCAGCTTCCTCGACGGCGTGCTCGCGGGCATGTTCACCGCGCCTGGGGATGGCGATCTCGACTTCCAGAGCGTGACCAAGGCGCTCATCGCCAGCGGCTACGACGGCTGGATCGTGATCGAGGCGGAGCAGGACCCGGCGCTCGCCGAGCCGCGTACCTACAGCCGCATCGGTCTGGCGACGATGCGAGGGCTGTTCACGGCGCGGGATCGCAACGCGGGAGCGAGCCGATGAGCCTGCGGGTGCGGCCGGGCGCGCCGGATGCGGACGGACGCGTGCTCGCCATCACGCCCGAGAGCGCCGGCTGGAAATATGTCGGTTTCGAGCTGCGCCGATTGGTCGCCGGGCAGCGCGCAGGGCTCGCCCTCGCGGGCAAGGAGACCTGCGTGTTGGTTCTGACGGGACGGGCGAACGTCGAGGCGGGCGCGCACACCTTCGCGGACCTCGGCGGCCGCAGGAGCGTCTTCGAAGACGCGCCACCCGGTGCGGTGTACGTACCGCCCGGCTGGCGCATCGGCATCCAGGCGATCACCGATGTCGAGCTCGCGCTCTGCAGTGCGCCCGCGCAGGCGGCGGGCGAGCCGCGCGCCATTCCCGGCGCGCGCATGCCGCAGGAGGTGCGGGGCGAGGGCACGAATCGCCGCTTCGTACGCAACGTGCTGCCCGAAACGGAGCCCGCCGAGCGGCTGCTCGTGGTCGAAGTGATCACGCCGGGAGGCCACTGGTCGAGCTATCCGCCGCACAAGCACGATACCGACAGCCCGCCGGCGGAGACGCGGCTCGAGGAAACCTACTACCACCGCTTGAATCCTCCTCAGGGCTTCGCTTTCCAGCGGGTCTATACCGACGGCCGCGACCTCGATGAGACCGTATGCATCGAGGACGGGGATGTGGTGCTGGTGCCGCGCGGCTACCATCCCGTCGGTGCGCCGCACGGCTACGATCTCTACTATCTGAACGTGATGGCAGGTCCGCTGCGGCGTTGGATCGCGCGTGATGATCCGACGCACGCCTGGATCAAACACCGCCGGTGAGCGCGATCGGTCGCCCGGTGGCCTGGGAGCGCCCCGCCGCCTCCGCCAGCTCGAGCGCGCGCACACCGTCCGCGACACCGATCGCGGGCTCCTCGCCCCGCAATACGGCAGCAAAGTGATCCATCTCCAGTCGATAGGCTTCGGCGTAGCGGTCGAGAAAGAAGCTCTGAAACGGCGCCCGCGTCGCGCCCTGCTCACCCCAGATCGCCACCGTCGTCGTCGCGACATTGTCGGCGCGAACCGAGCCCGAGGACCCGAATGCCTCGATGCGCTGATCGTACCCGTAGGCGCTGCGGCGGCTGTTGCTGATGAGGGCGATCCGCCCGGAGGCGGTGCGCAGCAGCACCTTCGCGGTGTCGACATCGTCCGCGGCGCCGATCGCCGGGTCGATGAGGCACGCGGCCATCGTGTAGACCTCCACGATCGCCTCGGCGAGCAGCCATCTCGCCATGTCGAAATCGTGGATGGTCATGTCCTTGAAGAGACCACCGCTCACCTTGATGTAGCTCACCGGCGGCGGCGCCGGATCGTGGCTGATGATGTGCAGCGTTTCGAGATTGCCGATCTCGCCCGCCTGGAGCTTGCGACGCAGGGCGCGAAAGTTGGGATCGAAGCGCCGGTTGAAACCAAGGAAGAAGCGAGCCTTGGCGAGCGCCGCGGCGGCTGATCGCGCGCGCTCGAGGCTGAGATCGAGCGGCTTCTCGCAGAAGATCGCCTTGCCCGCCGCCATGGCCTGCAGGCACTGCGCGAGATGCTGGTCGGTGGGACTCGCGACGATCACGCCGGCGATGGCCGGATCGGCGAGCGCGCTCTCGAGAGTGGTCGCCGACGCGCCGCAGCGCGCGGCAAGCGCGCCGGCGCTGTCCGCGAGCGGATCGACGACATATTTCAGCGACAGCGCAGGATGCGCCGCCGCATTGGCCGCATGGATCCTGCCGATGCGTCCGGCACCGATCAGCGCGACAGCGGCGCGGCTCTCGTGTTTGGATTGCACGCTCAAGTGCGCTCCCGCGTCCCCCGCGGCCGGCGGGTGCGTCCGCGGCGTTCCGCGCGCGGCCGGTGGGTGCTGCGGAAGGCGTAGCCGATCACCAGCGTCTGGGCGAGACACATCGATGCGGACAGAGAGCGGAAGCCGCGGATCTCCGCCTCCTGCACCCGCAGCACCGTGTCGGCCTCCTTGGCGATCTGGCTGATCTCGCTGTCGGTGATGGCGAGAATCGCCGCGCGCTGGGCGCGCGCGGTGCTCACGACCTGTATGGTCTCCTCGGCGTAAGGGCGATAGCTGACACCGATGAGCAGGTCTCCCGAGGTGATGGCGGCGGCCGGTTGGTGCCAGAGACCCGCGACGCCGTCGACGAACACCGTGCGCTTGGCGCTTTGCTGCAGGGAGTAGGCGAGGTAAGCGGCGACGGGAAAGGCGCGCCGAACGCCTACCACATACACGGTGCTCGCCTGCTCGAGGAGACGGAAGGCCGACGCGAGCTCCGCTGCTCCCACGGTATGAGTGAGCTGCCGCAGCGCCAGGTCCGTGCCCTCGGCAAACTCCCGCAGCAGGCTCGCGGGATCGTCAGATCGGTTCTCCAGCCGCTCCAGGGTCTGGCGGACCCGCTCGCCATAGGCCGCGGCCGGATGGGCGGCGACCAGATCGGCGCGAAATATCCGCTGCATCGGACTCGCCCCGTCGAAGCCGAACTGCTTGGCGAAGCGCACGATCGCGGAGGGCTGCACGCCACTGCGCTCCGCGATGACGGCCAGTGTCTCGAGCGCGACCTCGTTCGGCGCATCGAGAACGTAGTGGGCGAACTGCCGCAAACGACCGCTCAACGAGTCGTAGCGCGCAAGGATTGCCTCACGCAGCTCCGCCGCCGTGGTTGGCGGTGTGGCCTGTTGCGGAACGCGGCTCATCGCGGTTCGAGGTCCGCCGTTTGCTTCATCTTTTTCACGTTGACAGAAAGTAAAATAATCATACCATCGGTCGGGGGGAGGTAACAGCCATGCACCGCGGTGCTCTCGAGTCGCCAGGCGACGTGCCGGCCGTTCCGACGGCCATCAGCCCGCAACTGCGACGGCGGCTCATCCTCATCAGCCTGACCGCGAGCATCGGCGGTCTCCTCTTCGGTTACGACACCGGCGTGGTGAATGGCGCGCTCCTCTACATGGGACGCGATCTGCGCCTCACCCCCGCCGACGAGGGCCTGATCACGGCGACATTGCTGTTGGGCGCGGCCCTGGGATCTCTCATCGTCGGGCGGCTGGCCGACCGCATCGGCCGTCGGCGCACGATGTGGCTGCTCGCGGGCACCTTCGTGGTGGGCGCGCTCGCCTGCGCCGCCGCGCCCGACCGGGCGGCGCTCGCCGGCTTCCGGTTCCTGCTCGGGCTCGCCGTCGGCGGCGCCTCGGTCGTGGTGCCGACCTATCTTGCGGAGCTCGCACCGCCGCAGATCCGAGGGCGCCTGGTAACCCAGAACGAGCTGATGATCGTCTCCGGGCAGCTGCTTGCCTTCGCCGTCAATGCGCTCATCGCTCAAGTCTGGGGTGAATCGCACGCCATCT
>Ga0335074_10002730_pt1 | contig 24008 bp, 36 predicted proteins | sample Lox_Sample_23_FD_206715 | JGI IMG/M metagenome (GOLD analysis project Ga0335074, IMG submission 206715) | Soil microbial communities from Loxahatchee National Wildlife Refuge, Florida, United States - Lox_Sample_2.3 | ecosystem: Environmental > Terrestrial > Soil > Wetlands | place: USA... | reverse complement strand
ACTTACTGCCGTCGCCGACCGAGAGCAGCACGCCTGTCAGCGCACGGACCATGTTGTGGCAGAAGGCGTCGGCAATCACGGTGGCGATGACCACACCGGGCTCGGCTCTGGCCCAATCCAGCCGCAGGAGCTCGCGGATCGTGGTTGCTCCCAGGCGGCTGCGGCAGAACGCGGCAAAGTCATGCTCGCCAAGGCAGGCTCGGGCTGCCTCGTTCATCTGATCGAGGCTGAGCCGGGACCGGTACCACAGAGTGTCGTGCCGGCGCAGGGGGTCAACCTGGGCCGGATCGTCGCAGACCCGGTAGGAATAGCGCCGCCAGAGTGCGGAGTAACGCGCATCGAAGCCAGCGGGGGCCGGGCCGATCGCCGTTACCCGCACGGTCTGCGGTAGCAGCCTCGCCAGCCGGTGCCCCGCAGACCCGGCCGCAGCCGCCCAGCTGTCGCCGGGAACATCAGCGTGCGCCACCTGGCCGCGTGCGTGCACTCCCGCGTCAGTCCGGCCGGCCACTGTCAGAGATGGTGCCTGAGGAAGCCGCAACGCCCGGCACAGCGCCTCTTCGACTGTTTGCTGCACCGTGGACTGACCAGGCTGAGTCGCCCAGCCGTGGAAGGCCGAGCCGTCGTAGCGCAGGTCCAGCCGCAGTCTGACCAGGCCGAGCCCGGCCGGCGTTTCCGGGCCTGGCGCGCATCCTGATGGAGGTCCAGCGCAGTCGAGCCCGGCCGGGATTACCCGGCCGGGCTCGCTTGCTGTTGCCTGGTTATTCGTCGGTCGCCTGCTCGTCGCGGGCGCTAGCCTCGTCGTCCGCAGACTGCTCGTCCGCCGCCTCGGCGTCGGCAGCTGCCTCGACTTCGCGCTCGACAGCAGAGTCCGTGTCGGTCTCAGCGACCTCGTCGGTACCGGTTTCCTCGATCTCGTCCGATCCGGGCTCGGCTGCTTCAGCGACTGCCACCGGGGCCGCCTGGCCACGGCCAGGCCGGCCCGCAGCGGCCGGAGCCCTGCGCGGGCGGCGGCGGCGCGTTCGCTGCTCCGCCTCCTCCCGCACCAGCTCGATGACCGCGAGCGCGGCGTTGTCACCCTTGCGCGGCCCCACCTTGGTGATCCGGGTGTAGCCACCGTCCCGGCTGGCGAAGCTCGGCCCGATTTCGGCAAATAGCGTGTGCACCACGCTCTTGTCCGTCACGACCGTGAGGACCTGTCGCCGCGCGTGCAGGTCGCCCCGCTTAGCGAAGGTGATCAGCCGTTCGGCGAGCGGCCGCAGCCTGCGGGCCCTGGCCTCGGTCGTTGTGATCTTGCCGTGCTCGAACAGAGCGGTGGCCAGGTTGGCCATCATGTGCCGCTGATGGGCAGGGCTGCCGCCGAGTCGGTGGCCCTTGGTGGGCGTGGGCATCGAAGGATTCTCCAGGTTCAGAACTGTGCATCACTGCTGGCTTGCGGCACAGTACCAACAGGCGGGTGCCTGTCAGTATTGCTCTGTCTCGACGTAATCGTCCTCGTCGTCAGCCCCGTAACTGTCGGCCGCCGAGCCCGGGTCGAATCCGGGCGGGGAGTCCTTCAGTGCGAGGCCCATGTCGGTGAGCTTCTGCTTGACTTCCTCGATCGACTTCGCGCCGAAGTTGCGGATGTCCAGCAGGTCCTGCTCGCTGCGGGCGACGAGTTCACCCACAGTGTGAATGCCCTCGCGCTTGAGGCAGTTGTACGAGCGGACGGTGAGGTTCAGCTCCTCGATGAGGAGTGCCAGGTCCGCAGCGAGCGCGGCGTCCGTCGGAGACGGGCCGATGTCGATGCCCTCAGCGTCCAGGTTCAGCTCCCTGGCGAGGCCGAACAGCTCCACCAGCGTCTTGCCGGCGCTGGCGACCGCATCCCGCGGCCGCAGGCACTGCTTGGTCTCGACGTCCAGGATCAGCTTGTCGAAGTCGGTCCGCTGCTCGACGCGGGTCGCCTCAACCTTGTAGGTGACCCGCAGCACGGGCGAGTAGATCGAGTCGATCGGGATCCGGCCGATCTCCTGACCCGGCTGCTTGTTCTGCGCCGCGGAGACGTAGCCGCGGCCGCGCTCGACCGTCAGCTCCATCTCCAGCTTGCCCTTGCTGTTGAGGGTCGCGATGTGCAGCTCAGGATTGTGTACCTCAAGACCGGCTGGCGGAGCGATGTCCGCGGCGGTCACCGGGCCGGGACCCTGCTTGCGCAGGTACATGTGCATCGGCTCGTCGTGCTCAGAGGAGACGACGAGGTTCTTGAGATTCAGGATGATGTCGGTGACGTCCTCGGTCACGCCCGGAATCGTCGAGAACTCGTGCAGCACGCCCTCGATCCGGATGCTCGTGACAGCGGCTCCGGGAATCGATGACAGCAAAGTACGGCGCAGCGAGTTTCCGATCGTGTAGCCGAAACCTGGCTCGAGCGGCTCGATGACGAACCGGGAGCGGAACTCGTCTACTTGTTCCTCGGCGAGGCCGGGGCGCTGGGCGATTAGCATTGCTCTTCCTTTCCGCACTGCCCGCTATATGACAGTCGCGCTGGCCGCCGGCGGATGGCCGCCGACGGGTCTTCCTGCGCAGGTTGCGCCTGCGTTCTCGGCCGTCAGGCCAAGACATCGGGTCCAGGATTACTTCGAGTAGTACTCGACGATCAGCTGCTCCTGGACCAGGGTGTCGATCTGGGCACGCACTGGGAGAGTGTGCACCAGGACGCGCATCTTGTCCGGTATCACCTCAATCCAGGCTGGCGGCGTCCGCTCGCCCGCCTCGGCCTTGGCTACCACGAACGGGGTCAAGTTCTGCGACTTCGGCGCGATCTCGACGATGTCGTTCTCGCTGACCCGGTATGACGGGATGTCGACCTTCTTGCCGTTCACGAGCACGTGACCGTGGCTCACTACCTGGCGGGCCATGTCCCGGCTCTTGGCGAATCCGGCCCGGTAGACGATGTTGTCCAGCCTGGTCTCGAGAATCTGCAACAGCGCCTCGCCGGTCATGCCGCGCCTGCGTGCAGCCTCTTCGTAATAGTTGGCGAACTGCTTCTCCAGCACGCCGTAAATGCGGCGGGCCTTCTGCTTCTCGCGGACCTGGAGCAGGTACTCGCTCTCTTTGGGCCGGTTCCGCCCGTGCTCGCCCGGCGGATACGGCCGGATCTCGATCGGGCACTTAGGCCCGTCGCACTTGGCACCCTTCAGGAAAAGCTTGGTCTTCTCGCGGCGGCAGCGCTTGCAATCCGCACCAGTGTATCGAGCCATCTCGTGCTTACTCCTCAGACCCTGCGCCGCTTAGGCGGACGGCAGCCGTTGTGCGGAACCGGGGTGACGTCCTGGATGGACCCGACTTCAAGACCAGTCGCCTGCAGTGACCTGATTGCGGTCTCGCGGCCCGAGCCAGGGCCCTTCACGAACACGTCGACCTTGCGCATGCCATGCTCCATGGCCCGCCGGGCAGCTGCCTCGGCGGCCATCTGAGCGGCGAACGGCGTCGACTTCCGCGAGCCCTTGAACCCGACCTGTCCAGAAGACGCCCAGGAGATCACGCTGCCGCCGGGGTCGGTAATCGAGACGATCGTGTTGTTGAAAGTGCTCTTGATGTGCGCATGGCCGTGCGCGATGTTCTTGCGTTCCTTCCGGCGGACCTTCTTGACGCCGGTACGGCTCTTCGGAGGCATTCTGCTCCTCTAACGTGCGGAGGTGGTCGGACCAGCCTGCTCGGACCCGCGCCGCTGGTGGCGCACAGGGCCCGCTGCGGCGGACTACTTCTTGCCGGCCTTCTTCTTGCCGGCCACTGTCTTCTTCTTGCCCTTACGGGTCCGGGCGTTGGTCTGCGTACGCTGACCGTGGACCGGAAGGCCGCGGCGATGCCGGATGCCCTGATAGCAACCGATCTCGATCTTGCGGCGGATATCGGCCTGCACCTCGCGGCGCAGGTCACCCTCGACCTTGTAGTTGGCCTCGATCCAGTCGCGGAGCCGGATGACGTCGTCATCGCTCAGCTGATGCACCCGAGTGTCGCCGCTGACACCAGTGCCGGCCAGCGTCTCGAATGCCCTGGTACGGCCGATGCCGTAGATATACGTAAGTGCGACCTCAAGCCGCTTGTCACGCGGGAGGTCGACGCCGACTAGGCGAGCCATCGGGCAGTTCTCCTTCTCATTCAGCGGAGGTCCTGCGCGCCGCCCCCCGCCCCTGCCCGGACGAGGCCCCGGCCTCCCCCGGGGGTGACCCGCTGCCGGCCTGGCCGGCAGCGGATTGCGGTGCGTACTTGGTTCAGTTGTCTGGGCTCAGCATGCTGCTGTGCTCAGCCGCGTGAGTCCGGGCCTAGCCTCAGCCCTGACGCTGCTTGTGCCGCGGATCAGAACAGATGACCATAACCCGGCCATGCCTGCGGATGATCCTGCACTTGCTGCAGATCTTCTTCACACTCGGCTTGACCTTCATTGCCTGGTCTCTCCCATGGCGCCGCCGACCGGCGGCCGGTGTGCGCCTTGCTCGTTTTTACTTGTACCGGTAGACAATCCGCCCACGACTGAGGTCGTAGGGGCTCAGCTCAACGACGACCCGGTCATCGGGGAGAATCCGGATGTAGTGCATCCGCATCTTCCCGCTGATGTGGGCCAGGACTTTGTGCCCGTTGTCCAGCTCCACCCTGAAAAAGGCGTTCGGGAGCGACTCCACGACCGTTCCCTCAATCTCGATGGCGCCGTCTTTTTTGGCCATGCCCTCCGCGCTTCGCTGCTTGCTGCGGCCAGCCTGCTGTGGTGCCAGCAAGCTAGTCGCTCGTGGTTTGGCTGATCTGCGTCCGCGTGCTCGGACCCGGCACTTCCCCGGATCCCGGCCGTCCGTTTCCAGCGGAACCGGACGGCTGTGGCGTGCCCGCGCACAGGAACTTACGCACGCTGCGACGGGTACGGACGGCCCGGCTGACTGAGGTCGTGGTGCACTGCGTTAGCTCGGCACGCTGACAACAACTCATGGGCCGTCGGCAAGTCTACTTCAAGTCCCTGGCCAACGCGAACTAGCCTGCCGGGAACCGTGCCCGCCAATCGCTGATCCGTAGCGCAAACCAGAAGGCAGGCCTGGTTATTCCGGGCGGCGGGCAGGCAGCCGCGGTGCGTGCTAGCGGGGCCGCCCTGGCAAGTCCTCGTCACCGCTCGGAAGCCGCCGCTGTTCCTGGCGTCCGTCGGTGAGGCTGCGGCGGCTGGTGTCGCTGCGGAGCGCGCTGGCCGTTACCCAGCTACCCGCCAGTACCGCACCCCATGGCCCGGCTACCCACAGCGGCCAGACATAGCCGTGGCCGGTCAGTCCCCAGACGACGAAACAGATCAGCACGACCGTGAACCAAGCTCCCCAGGCGGCACGCCAGGCGCGCCCGTGTCCGCGGCGCTGGCGGTTGTCCTTCGCCTGGCGCGGGTACCGGGTCAGCGCAGCATCGGGCAGCCGGTAGAGGTCGATACCGGGCAGGTCCTTGAGCAGCGCGTCGATCTCACCGACAGTCTTTGCCGAGAACGCCCGGTCCAGCCGTTCGTTGAACTCCTCAGGCGTCAGCCGCCCAGCGGAGAGATGCTCCCGCAGGAGGGACGCAGTCCGGTCCCGGTCGGCGTCCGACGCCCGGATATCAGGGTCATATGCCATCGCGGCCTCCCACGACACCTAGCGTGCGCGGCTGCGTCGCTGCCATAGCTGCCCCCTCCGGGCCCGCTGACACCAGCTGCGCGTCCAGCAGGTCTTGCCTGGCCAGCGCTGAGCTGCCGGTCAGGAGTTCCGCAAGCCCGCTCGCCCCGCCGTCCTGCGCGGTCAGCACGAAGGGACCGTCGTCAGTGACGGCGACTGTGTGCTCAAAGTGCGCGGCCCAGCTGCCGTCCGCGGTCACGACAGTCCAGCCGTCGTCTAGCTGCCGGATCTGATGCCCGCCGAGCACCAGCATCGGCTCGATCGCCAGCGCCATCCCCGCGGTCAGCACCGGGCCGCGGCCCGCCCTGCCGTAGTTGGGCACCGCTGGTTCCATGTGCATCTTGCTGCCGATGCCATGACCGGTGTACTCGCGGACGATCCCGTACCGGCCCGCCGCCCTGACGGCCTGCTCCACGGCAGACGAGATGTCGGTCAGGCGCCGGCCCGGCACCGCTTGGGCAAGCCCGTGCCAGAGTGCCCGCTCGCAGGCTCGCAGGAGCGCGTCGAGTTCGTCCTGGCTGTAGGCAGCGGGGCTGCGCGCGCCGACGGCCTCGGCCTGGCCGACGCTAATGGTCAGCGCTGAGTCGCCGTGCCAGCCGCCTACGATCGCACCGCAGTCGATCGAGATGATGTCGCCCGCCGACAGCACCTGGGCTGCGTCCGGGATGCCGTGCACCACCTGGTCGTTCACTGATGTGCAGATTGTTGCCGGATAGCCGTGATAGCCCTGAAACGACGGCAGCGCGCCAGCTGACCGGATTTCCCGCTCGGCAATAGCGTCGAGCTCGGCGGTGCTGACTCCAGGCTCGACCGCGGCGGCGGCCGCGTGCAGCGCGGCTGCCGTCACTAGCCCGGCTTCGCGCATGATCGCCAGCTGAGCCGGGGACTTCACCTCGATTGGGTCATCCCGTCTTAGCCGCATAACGCCTCCCGTGCGCTGAGTTTCACGTTACCCGGTCGCCGGCATGTCACTTCAGGTGATGAACCTGCGCAGCGCTGTCATCGCCCGGGCCGTGATCTCCTCGACAGGACCGGTCGCGTCGATACCGAGCAGGATGCCGTCGTCGGCGTAGAACGCGATCAGCGGCCTGGTCTGCTCCGCGTAGACGTCAAGGCGGTGCCTGATCGTCTGCTCACGGTCGTCGTCGCGCTGGAAAAGGTCGCCACCGCAGTCGTCGCACCGGCCGGCTCGGGTCGGCGGCTCGAACAGCACGTGCCAGATCCGGCCGCAGACCCGGCAGGTACGGCGGCCAGACAGCCGGCGGACGACTTCGTCGTCGTCGACCACGAGCTCCAGAACGATGTCCAGCTTGGTGTCCCAGTCCGCCAGCAGCTTCCGCAGCGTCTCAGCCTGGGGGACATTGCGCGGGAACCCGTCAAGCAGGAAGCCGCTCTGCGCGTCGTCCTCCTGCAGCCGGGCCACTACCATCGCGATCGTCACTTCATCCGGAACGAGGTCGCCGCGGTCCATGAATGCCTTGGCCTGGCGGCCAAGCTCGGTGCCGGTGCTGACGTTGTAGCGGAAGATGTCACCTGTCGAGATCTTCGGTATCGACAGGTGCGAGGCGATGAATTGGGCCTGTGTCCCCTTGCCCGCACCGGGGGGCCCGACGAGGACGACTCGCACTACCGCAGGAAGCCCTCATAGTTGCGCTGCTGCAGTTGGCTCTCGATCTGCTTCACGGTGTCCAGGCCGACGCCGACCATGATCAGGATGCTGGTGCCGCCGAGCGGGAACTGCGCGGTGGCGTCAAGCAGCCCGATGGCGACGACCGGGATCAGGGCGATCAGCCCGAGGTATAGCGAGCCTGCAGCGGTCAGCCGGCTGAGCACGTGGCTGAGGTAGCCCGCAGTTGGTCCGCCGGGCCTGATGCCGGGGATGAACCCGCCGCTCTTCTTCATGCCGTCAGCCACCTCAGTCGGGTTGAAGGTGATCGACACGTAGAAGTAGGTGAAGAACACGATGAGCACGAAGAACGAGATCGCGTACGCGGGCTTGTCGCTGATCACCAGGTTGTTGTCAACCCACTGCGCCCAGCCGGTGGTGCCGTTATGCCCGAACAGCTGCGCCGCGAGCTGCGGGATGTACAGCAGCGACGAGGCGAAGATGACTGGGATCACGCCGGCCTGATTGATCTTCAGCGGAATGTAGGTCGACGTACCGCCGTACATCCGCCGGCCGATCATGCGCTTGGCGTACTGGATCGGGATCCGCCGCTGCGCCTGCTCCATCAGCGCGACGAAGGCGATGATCGCCACGCCCATGATCAGGACCAGGGTGAAGACGAACTTGCCCTTGCTCTCGTAGATCAGCTGCAGCTGGCCAGGGATGACCGCGATGATCTGCGTGAAGATCATCACCGACATTCCGTTACCGACGCCGCGGTCGGTGATGAGCTCGCCGAGCCACATGATCACGGCGGTGCCGGCCGTCATGATGATCACCATCGTGGTGATCGTGAAGACTGACGGGTTCGGGATCAGGTCGGCGGAGCAGCCGGGAATCAGCTCATGGGCCCTGGCCAGCGCGATGATTCCGGTCGACTGCAAGATGGCCAGGCCGATGGTCAGGTACCGGGTGTACTGGGTGATCTTGGCTTGGCCGGTCTGACCCTCCTGGCGGAGCGCCTCGAGCCGCGGGATGACCACAGCGAGCAGCTGCAAGATGATGCTTGCGGTGATGTACGGCATGATGCCGAGCGCGAAAACCGTCAGCTTCGTGATGCCGTTGCCGCTGAACAGGTTCAGCAGCTGGAACAGGTTGGTCTTGCTTGACGCGCTCGACAGGCAAGACTGGATCGCTCGCTCCGAAACGCCTGGTGTCGGGAGCTGCTGGCCAAGCCGGAACACCGCGATGATAAATACGCTGAAGAGCAGCTTTTTGCGCAAGTCCGGCGTCCGGAACGCCCTCATGAACGCGGTCAGCATGCGCCGTCCCCTACTCGATAGTCCACCATCATCTGCCGGGTCCTGTCGCGACCGACGCCATTAGCCAACCGCGCGGCTGGTCGCCAGCTGCGCCTGTCTGGCCAGCACTGTGCTCGCCGAAGTCTAACGTGCCGGCCGAAGTCCGCCAGCCATCCAGCGGGCTGCCGGTGCACGTTGCCAGGCACAGGACGGTCCGGGTCAGCGAAGTCTAAGCTGACCCGGACCAGACTTCGGGCGGCGGTCATCTCACAGCTCGGTAACAGTTCCGCCTGCTGCAGTGATCTTGGCACGGGCAGTCGCCGAGAACCGGTGAGCGCTAACCTGCAGCGCCGCACCGACCTCGCCCTGCCCGAGCACCTTGACCAGCTGCCCTGGCCGGACGGCGCCCTTGGCTGCCAGGTCGTGCGGACTCACTTCGCCCCCAGCCGGGTACAAGGCCGCCAGCCGGTCAAGGTTAACTACCTGATAGGTGGTCTTGAACTGCGTGTTCGAGAAACCCTTGAGCTTCGGCAGCCGCCTGGTTAGCGGCATCTGACCGCCCTCGAAGGCTTCCGGCACCTGGGTGCGCGCTTTGCTTCCCTTGGTACCGCGGCCCGCCGTCTTGCCTTTTGACGCCTCGCCGCGGCCAACCCTCGTGCGCGGAGTGTGCGCGCCGGGAGCCGGCCGCAGGTGGTGGATTTTCAGCCCGGACCGCCCGCCGGGCGCGGCCGCGGGCGCTGAGGCAGCCTCAGGTGCTGCCGCGCGCCGGGTCTTCGTGCCGGTGTCAGCCATCGTTAGTCAACCTCCTCCACGGTGACCAGGTGGCGCACCGAGTTGATCATGCCGCGGATCTCGGGCCGGTCTTGCTTGACGACCACGTCGCCGATGCGGTGCAGGCCAAGCGAGCGCAGCGAATTGCGGTGCTCCTGCTTGCTGCCGATCTTCGACTTGATCTGGGTGACCTTGAGCTCTGCCATCGTTTTGCTCCGCTGTCTCGACCTGCGTCAGCTGTTCTCGGCTACGCTGGCCGCGCCGTTCGCCGCGGCAGCGCCAGCAGTGGCCGCTTCCGCCCGGGCCCGGAGCATCGCAGCGGGCGCCACTTGCTCGATCGGCAAGCCGCGCCGTGCCGCGATCTCCTCCGGCCGGTTCAGGCTCTTCAGTGCCGTGACTGTTGCATGCACGACATTGATCGGGTTAGACGAGCCGAGCGAGCGCGATAGCACGTCGTGGATCCCGGCGCACTCCAGCACGGCCCGCACCGGGCCGCCGGCGATGACGCCGGTTCCGGGGCTGGCTGGCTTCAGCAGCACGACGCCAGCGGACTCCTCACCCTGCACCGTGTGCGGGATTGTGCCGGCGATACGCGGCACCCGGAAGAACGCCTTCTTGGCCGCCTCGACGCCCTTGGCTATCGCGGCCGGGACCTCCTTGGCCTTGCCGTAGCCAACGCCGACCATGCCGTTGCCGTCACCGACCACGACCAGCGCGGTGAAGCTGAACCGCCGCCCGCCCTGAACGACCTTGGCCACCCGGTTGATTGTGACTACTCGCTCCAGGTATGCGGTGCCCTTCTCCGGCCCGGCCCCGCGGCGGTCGTCGCGGCGCTCGCGCCGTTCGCCGCCGCCACCGGCGCCGCGCCGCGGTGTTGCTGCCATCAGATCTTCCTCTTCTGTCGTTGCGTGCGAAGTTCCGCGTCAACTACTGCCACGTGAACCATCTACAGGGCCAGCCCGCCCTCGCGGGCGCCGTCCGCCAGGGCGGCCACCCGGCCGTGGTAGGCGTACCCGCCGCGGTCGAACACCGCGGCGCTGACTCCGGCCTGCACGGCTCGCTCTGCTAGCAGCAGCCCGACTTGCTTGGCCTTGACCGTCTTGTCGCCAGTTGCGGTGCGAATGGACTCATCCAGGGTAGACGCCGATGCCACCGTATTCCCCACGACGTCGTCCACGAGCTGGGCGAACGTGTTCTTCGCCGAACGCGTAACCACGAGGCGGGGGCGCTGAGCGCTACCCTCGACCTTCTTGCGCACACGCAAATGCCGCCGCTGCCGCGAGGCGATGCGCGGCGAGGTCCGCCCGGTAATCCGGTTGTGCGCCCTGGTCTTGGTGCCAGACATGTCTTACTTACCAGCCTTTCCGACCTTGCGCCGGATCTGCTCACCCTGGTAGCGCACGCCCTTGCCCTTATACGGGTCAGGCTTGCGCAACTTGCGGATGTTCGCGGCTACTTCGCCTACCTGCTGCTTGTCGATGCCCTCGACCACGAACCTGGTGGGAGTCTCGACTCTGAAGGTGATCCCGGCAGGCGCGTGCACCGGCACGGGATGGCTGTAGCCGAGCGCGAACTCCAGGTCCTGGCCCCGCGCCTGGACGCGGTAGCCAACGCCGACGATCTCCATCGTCTTGCGGTATCCCTCGGTAACACCAGTCACCATGTTGGCGATCAGCGACCGGGAGAGCCCGTGCAGCGCACGGATCTCGCCCTCGTCGCTCGGCCTGGTCACGGTGACGACACCGTTCTCCTGCTGGACCTCGATCGGCGAGCTGACCTCCAGGCTCAGCTCACCCTTCGGGCCCTTCACGTGGACCTTGCGGCCGTCGATGGTGACGTTGACACCGCTCGGGATGACGACGGGCAACCGTCCGATTCGCGACATGGCTGGCTCCCTACCAGACGTAAGCGAGGACTTCCCCGCCTACGCCTTTCTTCTTCGCCTGCCTGTCGGTCATCAGGCCGGAGGATGTCGAGATAATCGCCACGCCCAGGCCGCCGAGCACTCTCGGCAGGTTGTCCTTGCGCGCGTACACCCGCAGACCGGGCTTGGACACGCGCTTGAGGCCCGCGATGGAGCGCTCCCTGGTCGGTCCGAACTTCAGCGCGATCACCAGGTTCTTGCCGACTTCGGCGTCTTCCACCTTCCAGCTGGCGATGTAGCCCTCCTGCTGGAGAATCTCCGCGATGTGCACCTTGATCTTCGAGTGCGGCATGCTCACGGAGTCGTGGTAAGCCGAGTTAGCGTTGCGCAGACGGGTCAGCATGTCTGCGACCGGGTCGGTCATGGTCATGGCCTAGTGGCCCTCCTCGCCGCGGTTTCCCCGTGTCTGATCAGCACTGTGGACCTTCGGCGTGGTCGGTGGGCGCTTGTCGCGCCCAGGACTGTACTTCCTTGTCGGCCCGTGCGGGCCAGCTTCTGTGCGGGGCGCAAGCGCCCGTCTTCTTAGTTACCAGCTGGACTTGGTGATGCCAGGCAGCTCACCGCGGTGCGCCATGGAGCGGAAGCAGATCCGGCACAGGCCGAATCGCTTGTAGACCGCCCGCGGCCGACCGCACCGGGAGCACCGGGTGTAAGCGCGCACCTCGAACTTCGGCTTGCGGTTGGCCTTGGCGATGAGGCTCTTCTTCGCCACTGCTCAGTTCTCCTTGAACGGGAAGCCGAGTCGCCGCAGCAATGAGCGGCCCTCAGCATCGGTGGTAGCGGACGTCACGACCGTGATGTCCATGCCGCGCTGCCTGTCCACCTGATCGGGATTGATCTCGTGGAACATCAGCTGCTCGGTGAGGCCGAAGGTGTAGTTGCCGCGGCCGTCGAACTGCCGGTCAGACAGGCCCCGGAAGTCACGGATCCGGGGCAGCGCGATCGACAGCAGCCGATCCAGGAACTCCCACATCCGGTCACCGCGCAAGGTGACATGCGCGCCGATCGGCATCCCTTCGCGCAGCTTGAACTGCGCGATCGACTTGCGTGCGCGAGCCACTGCGGGCTTCTGGCCGGTGATGATGGTCAGGTCCCGGACGGCGCCGTCGATGAGCTTGGCGTCTCTGGCCGCCTCACCTACGCCCATGTTCACCACGATCTTGGTGACGGTGGGCACCTTCATGACGTTCGGGTACCCGAACTCCGCGAGCAACGCCGCGTGAATCTCGTCGCGGTAGCGCTCCTTCAGCCGAGGCGGCACGCGCGGCGCAGCCTGCGCCGTGTCGGCGTCGTTGGTCTTGGTGGCAGCCATCAGATGTCCTTACCGCTGGCCCGGGCGACCCGGACCTTCTTGTCGCCGTCGGCCCGGAAGCCGACTCTCGTCGCGCCCTTAGAGTCGGGGTCGATCAAGGCAACGTTGCTGACGTGAATCATGGCCTCCTGGGTCACGATGCCGCCCTCTTTGGCACCACGCTGGCCCTGGTAGTTGACCTTGGTGTTCTTCCTGATGAGGTTCACGCCCTGGACGAGCACTTGCTGGCGGTCGGGCCGGACGGCAATGACAGTGCCCTCGCGGCCGCGGTCCTTGCCCGCGATCACGACAACCTTGTCACCCTTACGGATCTTCATCCGCTTTGCCTTCCCCGGCTCGATCTTCTTCGTCCCGGCCATCACAACACCTCCGGCGCGAGTGAGATGATCCGCATGAACCGCTTCTCCCGCAGCTCGCGGCCAACTGGGCCGAAGATGCGGGTGCCACGCGGGTCGCCGCCATCCCTGATCGGGACGGCTGCGTTCTCGTCGAAGCGGATGTAGGAGCCGTCGCCGCGGCGCCGCTCCTTGCGCGTGCGCACAACGACGGCCTTGACGACGTCGCCCTTCTTCACCCCGGCGCCGGGGAGGGCATCCTTGACGGTGGCGACGATAATGTCGCCGATGCCCGCGTATCGCCTGCTCGAGCCGCCGAGCACGCGGATGCACAAGATCTCCTTGGCTCCGGTGTTATCGGCGACCTTAAGCCGCGACTCCTGCTGGATCACGTCAACTCCTGCTTCTTCACGCGCCTGCCCGACAGTCCGTCAGGATCGGCTTCCCGTGCTACTTGGCCTTCTCCAAGATCTCCGCCACGCGCCAGCGCTTAGTCGCTGACAGCGGGCGGATCTCCATGAGCAGCACCCGGTCGCCAACGCCGCAAGCGTTCTGGCCATCGTGCGCCTTGTATTTCTTAGTCCTGCGGATGACCTTGCCGTACTTGGGGTGCTTGACCCGGTCCTCAACCTCGACGACCACGGTCTTGTCCATCTTGTCGCTCACTACCAGGCCCTCGCGGACCTTGCGGTAGCCGCGCGCCTCAGTGCCCGCCGTCGCGCTTGCCTCACTCATCGCCGGTCTCCTCGTCCTCGATAACGACGATGCCGAGCTCGCGCTCGCGCTTCACCGTGTAGATGCGCGCGATCTCCTTGCGGACGGCGCGCAGCCTGCCATGGCTCTCCAGCTGGCCAGTGGCCGCCTGGAAACGCAGGTTGAACAGCTCGATCTTCGCCTCGGTCAGCTTCAGATCGAGCTCTTCCTCGGTCGAGGTTCGCAGGTCAGCGGCCGCCAGTCCCTTGGCCATCACGCCTCCCCCAGCTCGCGCTTCACGAACTTTGCCCCTTCATAAGCAGAGCATCGGCAGCTTGTGTGGTTTGACATCACGCCTCACCAAGCTCCCGCTTGACGAACTTGCATTTCATGGGCAGCTTGTGCATCGCGCGCCGGAGTGCTTCCCGCGCCACTGGCTCGGGCACCCCGGATAGCTCGAACATGACCCGTCCCGGCTTCACGTTCGCGATCCACCACTCCGGCGCGCCCTTGCCGGACCCCATGCGGGTCTCGGCCGGCTTCTTCGTCAGCGGGCGGTCCGGGTAGATCGTGATCCACACCTTCCCGCCACGACGGATGTGCCGGGTCATGGCGATACGGGCAGCCTCGATCTGACGGTTCGTCACGTACGAGTGCTCGACCGCCTGGATGCCGTACTCGCCGAAGGTGACCTTCGTGCCGCCCTTGGCCGCGCCTGAGCGGTCCGGCCGGTGCTGCTTGCGGTGCTTAGTCCGCCGCGGAATCAGCATGACTCAGCTCTCCTCGCCTGACGTGGTCGCTGGCTCCGCGTCCGCCGGCGCGCCGGCGGACTCGGCAGGCGCAGCAGACGGCCGGTCGGTGCCGTCCGGCGATCCTGGCCTGCGGCGCTGGCCGCGCTGCGGCCGGTCCCTGTCGCGATCGCGCTCGCGGCCGCCGCCACCAGGCCGCTGGCCAGCGCGCAACGCCGCGGCAGCAGCTTCGCGCTCAGCCCTGGTCGCCGCCGCCTCGCCCCGATAGATCCAGACTTTGACGCCGATCCGGCCGAAGGTGGTCCGGGCCTCGTAAAAGCCGTAGTCGATGTCCGCACGCAACGTGTGCAGCGGCACCCGGCCCTCACGGTAAAACTCAGACCGCGACATCTCAGCGCCGCCCAGGCGGCCCGCGCACTGGACCCTGATGCCCTTAGCCCCGCTCTTCATCGCGGTCTGCATTGCCTTGCGCATGGCACGCCGGAAGGAGACCCGGCTGGACAGCTGCTCGGCCACGCCCTGGGCTACCAGCTGAGCGTCCACTTCGGGGTTCTTCACCTCGAGGATGTTCAGCTGCACCTGTTTGCCAGTGAGCTTCTCCAGGTCGCCGCGGATGCGGTCGGCCTCGGCGCCGCGGCGGCCGATGACAATGCCGGGGCGGGCAGTGTGGATGTCCACCCGTACGCGATCCATCGTCCGCTCGATCTCCACCTTGGAGATGCCTGCCCGCTCCATGCCGCGCTGCAGCAGCCGCCGGATTGCGACGTCCTCGGCGACGTAGTCCTTGTACAGCTTGTTGGCATACCACCGGCTCTTGAAGTCGGTGGTGATGCCCAGCCGGAACCCGTGCGGGTTCACTTTCTGGCCCACTAGCGGGTCCTCTCCCTGCTGTTTGCGACACGGCTGGTCGCGGCACGGCCGCTGGCCTCACGGCCCGCTGCACCGCTGTCTGAAACGATCACCGTGATGTGACTGGTGCGCTTGTTGATCCGGTAGCCCCGGCCCTGGGCGCGCGGCCGGAAGCGCTTCAGCGTCGGCCCCTCATCCACCCATGCACGGCTCACCACGAGCGAGCTAGCGTCAAGGTGGCTGATCTGCCCCGCATTGGCGATCGCGCTGGCCAGCACCTTGCCGATGGGGTCACTCGCCGACTGCGGCGCGAACGCAAGCGTTGCCTGCGCCTGGTCGGCAGGCATGCCGCGGATAAGGTCCACCACGCGGCGGGCCTTCCGGGGCGTGACGCGCACGTACCGCGCCTTAGCCCTTGCTTCCATCTCAGTCTCGCTCTTCTCGTATCCGCTCGGTTATCTGTCTTCGTTAGCGCTGCCGGCGCCGATAGTCTGCTGCGCCCGTAGCCGCAGCACCGTGGCTAGCGGCGACTACGCCGGTCGTCACGAACGTGGCTGCGGAAGGTCCTGGTCGGGGCGAACTCGCCGAGCTTGTGCCCGACCATCGCCTCGGTGATGAATACCGGCACGTGTTTGCGCCCGTCGTGCACGGCGATCGTGTGGCCGAGCATCGCCGGGACGATCATCGAGCGACGCGACCACGTCTTGATGACGTTCTTGGTTCCCTTGTCGTTCTGACCGTCCACCTTCTTCATCAGGTGGTCGTCAACGAAAGGGCCTTTCTTAAGGCTACGAGGCATCGCTAGGTGCTCCTACCGCTTCTTCTTGCTGCGCCGGCGGGTGATCAGCTGGTCGCTGGGCTTGTGCGCCCGACGGGTCCGGCCTTCCGGCTGGCCCCACGGGCTGACCGGGTGGCGGCCTCCTGAGGTCTTGCCCTCGCCGCCGCCCATCGGGTGGTCGACCGGGTTCATCGCCACACCGCGGACGGTAGGCCGCCGGCCCTTCCACCGGCTACGGCCTGCCTTGCCGAGCTTGATGTTGCCCTGCTCGGCGTTGCCGACCTCGCCAACGGTGGCGCGGCATGCCGCGTCAACCTGCCGGATCTCGCCGGACGGCATTCGCAGCGTGGCCCGGCTGCCTTCCCTGGCCAGGAGCTGGACTCCGGATCCGGCCGACCGCGCGATCTTGGCGCCGCCGCCCGGCCGCAGTTCGATGGCGTGGACCATCGTGCCCGTCGGGATGTTGCGCAGCGGCAGGCAATTCCCGGTCTTGATATCGGCACCCGGCCCGTTCTCAATCCGGTCACCCTGCTTCAGCCCGACTGGCGCGATGATGTAGCGCTTCTCGCCGTCGGCGTAGTGCAGCAGGGCGATCCGCGCGGTGCGGTTCGGGTCGTACTCAATGTGTGCGACCTTCGCCGGCACACCGTCCTTGTCGGCCCGGCGGAAGTCGATCAGCCGGTATGCCCGCTTGTGGCCGCCGCCCTGATGCCGGGTCGTGATCCGGCCGTACACGTTCCGGCCGCCATGCCCGTGCAGGGGCTCTACCAGGCTCTTCTCCGGCTCGCTGCGAGTGAGTTCGGAGAAGTCGGAACCGCTAGCACCCCGCCTGCCCGGAGTCGTCGGCTTGTACTTTCTGATAGCCATCTGAGTGGAAGCTCCTCGTGATCGCCGGCTAGCTGACCGGTCCGCCGAAATGCTCAATCCGGTCGCCAGCGGCGAGGCTGACGATGGCGCGCTTAGTGTCCGGCCGCTTGCCCCAGCCGAACCGTGTCCGGCGGCGCTTCCCGGGCCGGTTGATCGTGTTCACGCCGGTGACCTTGACGTTGAAGCTGGCCTCTACTGCCTGGCGAATCTGCACCTTGTGCGAGCCGGGAGCGACGATGAACGTGTACTTGCCGTCATCCGCCAGCCGCAAGCTCTTCTCCGAGATGACCGGGCGCAGCAGGATGTCCCGCGGGTTGACAATCTTGTTCACTGCTGCTCGTCCTCCTGCTCAGCTGCCGCGCCTGCGGCCAGGGTCGCGGTGCCGGTGGCTCGCGCGACGAAGCTGGCCAGCGCTTCCTGGGTGAACACGACGTGGTCGCTCACCAGCACGTCCCTGGTGTTCAGCTGGCCGTCGTCAAGTACGTTCACGCCGACAGCGTTGCGCAGGCTCAGCCTGGTCAGCTTGTCCGCCTTGGTGGTCACCACGAGCACGTGCGCGCCTGGTGCACCGGTCGCCGCTGTCAGGGCGGCCAGCGCGGCCTTGGTCTTCGGCGTGTCGCCATCGACCAGGCCTGCGACCACGTGCACGCGTCCGTGCCTGGCCCGGTCGGACAACGCGCCGCGCAGCGCGGCGGCCTTCATCTTCTTCGGCGTCCGCTGCTCGTATGACCTCGGCTGCGGGCCGTGCACGACGCCGCCGCCGGTGAACTGCGGCGCCCGGAGGGAGCCTTGCCTGGCCCGCCCGGTGCCCTTCTGCCGGTACGGCTTCTTGCCGCCACCGCGGACATCGCCGCGGGTCTTCGTGGCATGCGTGCCCTGCCGGGCAGCCGCCTCCTGCGCCACTACGACCTGGTGGATCAGCGGCACATTGACTTTGGCGTCGAAGATCTCCGGTGGCAGCGGCACGCCGGACGGCGTAGTCGCCGTGGCTGCATGCGGCTGCGCCGTGGAGCTCGTCTTGGCCGGGCTCATTTCGCCTCACTCTTAGCTGGGGACTTTGCGGCGTTGCGGACGAGTACGAGGCTGCCCGCCGCGCCAGGGACGGCGCCCTTGATCAGCAGCAGCCCGCGATCGGCGTCCACGCCGTGCAGGGTCAGGTTCGCGGTGGTAGTGCGGTCGCCACCCATCCGGCCGGCCATCCGCACGCCCTTAAAGACCCGTCCCGGGTAGGCACACCCGCCGATGGAGCCGGGCGCCCGGTGCTTGCGCTTGGTGCCGTGTGACGAGCTAAGGCCCTTGAAACCGTGCCGCTTGACGACACCGGCAAAACCCTTGCCCTTGCTGGTGGCGGTTACGTCGATCAGCTCGCCGGCCGCGAACGTCTCGGCGGTGACCTCCTGCCCCAGCGTGTAGGTGGCGGCGTCGTCGGTACGCACCTCGACGAGGTACCGGCGCGGGGTGACGCCTGCCTTGGCAAAGTGCCCGGCGACCGGCTTGGTCACCCTGCGCGGATCGATCTCGCCGAAGCCCAGCTGCACAGCTGAGTAGCCGTCAGCCTCCGGCGTCCGCACCGCGGTGACGACGCAGGGGCCGGCCGCGACCACCGTGACGGGAACGATCCTGCCGTCATCGGCGAAGACCTGGGTCATGCCGAGCTTGGTGCCCAGGACGCCTTTTGTCTGCTTGGTCATCACAGTGCTTTCTTCTTCCGGCCTTCTTCTCGCGTCCTGCTACAGCTTGATCTCGATGTCGACGCCCGCCGGCACGTCGAGTCGCATAAGCGAGTCGACTGTCCTCGGTGTCGGGTCGATGATGTCGATCAACCGCTTGTGGGTGCGCATCTCGAAGTGCTCGCGCGAGTCTTTGTACTTGTGCGGCGAACGGATGACGCAGTAGACGTTCTTCTCGGTCGGCAGCGGCACGGGGCCGGCGACCTTGGCACCGGTACGAATCACCGTGTCGACGATCTTCCGCGCCCAGCTGTCGATGACCTCGTGGTCATAGGCCTTGAGCCGGATGCGGATCTTCTGTCCCGCCATGTGGCTTCGATGTCCTTCGCTCGTTCATGCCGCTGTGTTGCCTGTGCCATTCCGGACGGGAACGGCTTGCAGAGGGCCCGGGAGTTTCCTCCCGGGCCCGCCGTTTACTTAATGATCTTCGTGACCCTGCCGGCGCCGACGGTCCGGCCGCCCTCGCGGATAGCGAAGCGCAGGCCCTCCTCCATGGCGATCGGCTGGATCAGGTCGACCTTCATCTCGGTGTTGTCACCGGGCAGCACCATCTCGGTGCCTTCCGGCAGGTGCACCACGCCGGTCACGTCAGTGGTGCGGAAGTAGAACTGCGGCCGGTAGTTGTTGAAGAACGGCGTGTGCCGTCCGCCCTCGTCCTTGGACAGGATGTAGACCTGCGCCTCGAACTCGGTGTGCGGGGTGTTGGTGCCCGGCTTGATGATGACCTGGCCGCGCTCCACATCCTCGCGCTTGGTACCGCGCAGCAGCAGGCCGGCGTTGTCGCCTGCCTGACCCTCGTCCAGGATCTTGTGGAACATCTCCACGCCGGTGACCGTGGTCCTGGTCGACTTCGGCCGGATGCCGATGATCTCGACCTCGTCGCCGGTGTGGATGACGCCGCGCTCGATCCGGCCGGTCACGACGGTACCGCGACCGGTAATCGAGAACACGTCCTCGACCGGCATCAGGAACGGCTTGTCGATCTCGCGCTGCGGCTCCGGGATGCTGTCGTCGCAGGCGGACATGAGCTCCACGACCTTCTCGCCCCACTCGGCGTCACCCTCGAGCGCCTTCAGTGCGGACACCCGCACCACTGGCACGTCGTCGCCGGGGAACTCGTAGGTGGTGAGGAGCTCGCGCACCTCAAGCTCGACGAGCTCGAGAATCTCCTCGTCGTCGACCATGTCTGCCTTGTTCAGCGCGACCACGATGTAGGGCACGCCAACCTGGCGGGCCAGCAGCACGTGCTCACGCGTCTGCGGCATCGGGCCGTCGGTGGCCGCCACGACCAGAATCGCGCCGTCCATCTGCGCAGCACCGGTAATCATGTTCTTGATGTAGTCAGCGTGACCGGGGCAGTCCACGTGTGCGTAGTGCCGCTTGTCGGTCTGGTACTCCACGTGCGAAATGGAGATGGTGATCCCGCGCTCCTTCTCCTCCTTCGCGTTGTCGATCTGGTCGAACGCGTAGAAGGGGTTAACGTCGGGGTACTTATCGTGCAGCACCTTGGTGATCGCCGCGGTCAGCGTCGTCTTGCCGTGGTCGATATGACCAATGGTGCCGATGTTGACGTGCGGCTTGGTCCGCTGGAACTTGGCCTTCGCCACTGGTGTCTCCTCGTTGCGATCGTTTCCCCACAGCGGGTGGGGTCAGGCGCTCACGCGCGCTGCTTGGTTCTTTCGTCGTTACTTCTGACTATTCGCCGCGTGCCTTGGCGATGATCTCCCTGGCGATGCTGGGCGGAACCTCGGCATACGAGTCGAACTGCATGCTGTAATCCGCCCGGCCCTGTGTCCGGCTGCGCAGGTCGCCCACGTAGCCGAACATCTCAGACAGCGGGACAAGGGCCTTCACGACCCGCACCCCTGACCTCTCCTCCATGGCCTGGATCTGGCCACGGCGGCTATTGAGGTCGCCGATAACGTCGCCCATGTAGTCGTCGGGCGTTCTAACCTCGACGGCCATCATCGGTTCGAGCAGAACAGGGTCGGCATGGCCAGCCGCCTTCTTGAACGCCATCGATCCGGCGATCTTGAAGGCGAGCTCGGACGAGTCCACTTCGTGGTAGGCGCCGTCGGTCAGGGTGACCTTGACGTCCACCATCGGGTACCCGGCCAGCACGCCGAATTCCGCGGCTTCCTGGCAGCCTGCGTCGACCGACGGGATGTACTCCCGCGGCACGCGGCCACCGGTGACTTTGTTCTCGAATTCGTAGCCGCCGCCGTCACCGCCGGTGGGCTCCAGGTTGATGATCACCCGCGCGAACTGGCCGGAACCACCGGTCTGCTTCTTGTGGGTGTACTCGACCTTCTCGACCTTCTTGCGAATGGTCTCGCGGTAGGCAACCTGCGGCCGGCCGATGTTTGCCTCGACCTTGAATTCGCGCCGCATGCGGTCAACTAGAACTTCCAGGTGGAGCTCGCCCATGCCCGAGATGATCGTCTGACCGGTCTCTTCGTCGGTCCTGACCTGGAAGGTCGGGTCCTCCTCCGCCAGCCGCTGGATCGCGGTGCCGAGCTTGTCCTGGTCGCCCTTGGTCTTCGGCTCGATCGCCACGTTGATGACCGGCGCCGGGAACGTCATCGACTCCAGGATCACCTGCTTGTTCGGGTCGCTGAGCGTGTCACCGGTAGTGGTGTCCTTGAGCCCCATCACCGCCACGATCTGGCCAGCAACCGCGGACGGGCGCTCCTCGCGCTTATTCGCGTGCATCTGGTAGATCTTGCCGATCCGCTCCTTGCGGCCCTTGGTCGAATTCAGCACCTGGGTGCCGGCTTCGAGCTTGCCGGAGTAGACGCGGATATAGGTCAGCTTGCCGAGGTGCTGGTCCGACATGATCTTGAATGCCAGCGCAGCGAACGGCTCCGATACATCAGCGTGCCGCTCTATGACGGTCGCCTCGTCACCTACGGCGTGGCCCTTGACCGACGGGATGTCGACCGGGCTCGGCAGGTAGTCCACGATCGCGTCCAGCATCGGCTGGACGCCCTTGTTCTTGAACGCGCTCCCGCACATCACCGGGGTGACGGCGCTGGCGACGGTAGCCCGCCGGATCGCGGCGATCAGCTGGTCGGCATCGGGCTCGGTGCCTTCCAGATAGAGCTCCATCATCTCCTCGTCGTTCTCGGCGATGGTCTCTACCAGCCTGTCCCGCCACTCACGGGCTGCCTCAACGTGGTCGTCCGGGATGGACACGATGTCGTAGGTGTCGCCCTTGCCTTCCGTCTGCCAGAGCAGGGCGCGCATCCGGATCAGGTCGATGACGCCGCGGAAGTCTGACTCGACGCCCCATGGCAGCTGGATCACCAGCGGGGTGGCGCCGAGCCGGTCGGCGATCATCTCCACGCAGCGATGGAACTCTGCGCCGACCCGGTCCATCTTGTTGACGAAGCAGATCCGCGGAACGCCGTAACGGTCCGCCTGCCGCCAGACGGTCTCTGACTGCGGCTCGACCCCGGCGACGCCATCGAACACCGCGACCGCGCCGTCGAGAACACGCAGCGATCGCTCCACCTCGACGGTGAAGTCGACGTGCCCCGGCGTGTCGATGATGTTGATGGTGTGATCGCGCCACATCGCCGTCGTCGCAGCAGACGTAATGGTGATGCCGCGCTCTTGCTCCTGCTCCATCCAGTCCATCGTGGCTGCGCCCTCGTGGACCTCACCGATCTTGTAATTGATGCCGGTGTAGAACAGGATCCGCTCGGTGGTCGTGGTTTTGCCCGCGTCGATATGCGCCATGATCCCGATGTTCCGGACATTGGCGAGTTCGCTAGCGGTCTGTGTCGCGGCCACTTGTTGAGATCCTCGATCCTTGGTCAGTTGGGTCGCTCGCTACCAGCGGTAGTGAGCGAATGCCTTGTTGGACTCGGCCATCTTGTGCATGTCCTCGCGGCGCTTCACGCTCGCGCCGAGTCCGTTGCTGGCGTCCAGCAGCTCATTCATGAGCCGCTCGGTCATGGTCTTCTCCCGGCGCTGCCGCGAGTACGTGATCAGCCAGCGAAGTGCGAGCGTGGTGCTCCTGGATGCGCGGACCTCAACCGGTACCTGGTAGGTCGCGCCGCCGACCCGGCGGCTGCGGACTTCGAGGGTGGGCTTGACGTTGTCCAGCGCGCGCTTGAGCGTGACAACCGGGTCGTTGCCGGTCTTGTCACGGCAGCCTTCGAGCGCACCGTAGACAATCCGCTCGGCGAGCGACCTCTTGCCGCTCTTCAGCACCTTGTTAACCAGCGCGGTGACGAGGGGGGAGCCGTAGACCGGGTCGGTCACCAGCTGCCGCTTCGTCGCGGGGCCCTTGCGCGGCATGTCAGCTCTTCTCCTTCTTCGCGCCATAGCGGCTGCGGGCCTGCTTGCGGTTGCGGACGCCCTGAGTGTCCAGCGAGCCACGGATGATCTTGTAACGCACGCCCGGCAGGTCGCGGACGCGGCCGCCGCGGACGAGCACGATGGAGTGCTCCTGCAGGTTGTGCCCGACGCCCGGAATGTAGGCAGTGACCTCGACCTTGCTGGTGAGCCTTACCCTGGCCACCTTGCGAAGCGCCGAGTTGGGCTTCTTGGGCGTGGTGGTGTAGACGCGCGTGCATACCCCGCGGCGCTGCGGGCTGCCTTGCAACGCCGGAGTCTTGTTCTTGGCTACCTTGTCCTGCCGGCCCTTACGGACCAGCTGCTGGATCGTGGGCAACGCGTCTCCGTCTTCCTCTGCCACGCGCCTCGCGGCGCGATGCCTGTCTGTCGATCTCCTGCTGACTGCTCCCGCTGGACTGGGCCAGCCGGATGCCGCACCGGATGGTGCGGCCAGTCTGTAGCCCTGTCCTGGCGACCGGGCCTTATTCTCGGGCCACGCGGAGCGCGGCTTACGACGTCCTCGGACTGCTGGTCTCGTGCCGGCTGCCTGCAGGTTTCCCAGCAGGAATGCCGTTCGCCCGCCCCCCGCGGTCGGGCGTGTCGCGAAGCTCGCGACGCACCCAGGCTCGAAACGAGCCGAATCCGGGAGGGAGGTCTCGCTGCCTGCCTGATCTCACGTATCCCAATGAGCACCGCTGCTCGTCGGCGCTAGCCGGACGAGACCGCGGTTCACACAGGCAAACACGCACCCGTAAGCACAGGCGCGGAGAACCACAATACCTAAGCCTCGCCGCGCTGGTCAAAACGGGCCGGCTCTTGGCACCCTGCTGGGATTAGGCTAACCAACCCTGCCCGCACCGCAGGCAGAGTACCAGAGGTAGCAAACGGTAGAGCGGGGGTGGTTATTCCCGCTAGGCCGCACTCTTGAACCGCGCCCGTCCTGAATCGCAACGCCGTCACATCCGGCCCCACGGCAAGGCCCGGCTGGCATTCCGGATGCCGGTCATCCTGCGTGACGGCGGACACCAGCGGGAAGATAGTCACCGGTACGGGAGGCTACTTTGCCCCTTCTTGTAGGCACGTCAGGCTGGCAGTACC
>Ga0335074_10002729_pt1 | contig 24011 bp, 21 predicted proteins | sample Lox_Sample_23_FD_206715 | JGI IMG/M metagenome (GOLD analysis project Ga0335074, IMG submission 206715) | Soil microbial communities from Loxahatchee National Wildlife Refuge, Florida, United States - Lox_Sample_2.3 | ecosystem: Environmental > Terrestrial > Soil > Wetlands | place: USA... | reverse complement strand
TGTTTTCGGCACGGCTGATATTGTCGTGCAGGTTCTGTCCTATGGCTCGAACGACGTTACCGGCAAAGCCGACCTGCCATTGATGCGCAAAGGGCAGACGCTGATCGGGTTCCTGCGGCCGCTGGGGTCGCAAGAAGTGGTACAGCAGATCGCACAAGCCGGAGTGACCGCATTTTCGGTCGAACTCATGCCTCGTACGACGCGTGCGCAGAGTATGGACGCGCTCTCGTCGATGGGTACGATCTGCGGCTATAAAGCAGTTCTGCTGGCGGCCGAGACTTCGCTTCGCATTTTTCCCATGATGACGACCGCCGCAGGGACGATTACTCCCGCTCGCGTGTTCGTGATTGGCGCGGGCGTGGCGGGACTGCAGGCGATCTCGACAGCGCGGCGCCTCGGTGCGGTGGCTTCGGCCTATGACATGCGGCCAGCTGCGAAAGAACAAGTGCAAAGCCTGGGCGGACGGTTCGTTGAAATTCCCCTTGAAGCAAAAAATGCGCAGGACGCCCGCGGATACGGAACCGCGCAGGACGAGACTTTTTACGCCCGCCAGCGAGAACTGCTCGGCCGCGTCGTTGCAGAGAGCGATGTCGTCATCACTGCCGCCGTGATTCCAGGCAAGACGTCGCCGGTCCTGATCACCGCGGACATGGTCAGGAGCATGGCACCGGGGTCGGTGATCGTCGATTTGGCTGCCGAGCGGGGCGGAAACTGCGAACTCACGCGCACCGGCGAGACTGTGAAAGAACACGATGTCGTGATTATCGGCGCGATCAATCTTGCGAGCAGCGTTCCGTATCACGCGAGCCAGATGTACGCGCGCAATGTCACCACGTTTCTTACCTATATGGTCAAAGAGGGCAAGCTGCAACTGAATCTTCAGGACGAGATCGTCCACGAAACGCTGATCACGAACGGCGGCGAGATTGTGAATGCCCGCGTGCGCGAATTTTTTAAACTGCCGGCGCTCGCCACCACCAGCCAGTGACGCAAAGGAGCACTCATGCCAGCGGATTTTATTTCTAATCTGTACGTCTTCATCCTGGCGGGATTCGTTGGGTTTGAAGTCATCCGGCGTGTCTCGCCGCTGCTGCATACGCCGCTGATGTCACTGACCAACGCTCTCGACGCGATCGTAGTCGTGGCGGCGATCATCATCGCGGGCCGGCATGAGACGCGGCTTACGACGATTCTTGGCGCGATTGCCGTGGCGGCGTCGTTCAGCAACATGGTCGGCGGCTTTCTGATCACCGATCGCATGTTGCGCATGTTCAAGTCCAGGTCTAAACAACAATGACCGCGTTTGATCTACAGCAGTATCTCGATTTCGCCTACATTGCCGCGGTCGTTCTCTTTATTCTTTCGCTCAAGTTCCTGAGTTCGCCCACCACCGCCAGGATGGGCGTGCTGTGTGGAGAAATCGGCGCGGCGCTCGCGGTCGTTGCCACGCTGTTTACTCCCGGGCTGCATGAGTACCGATGGATTCTGATCCCGCTAATCATCGGCGCCGGAGTCGGCATCCCGCTCGGACTTGTGCACATGACGGCGGTGCCACAGCGGACGGCGCTAAGCCACGCGTTCGGCGCGCTTTCGGCGGCCATGATCGGGATCGCTGAGTATTACGTGGGCACCGCGCCCGTGACGCGCTTTGAAATGGGCGAGATCGCGCTCGAAGTGATCATTGGATCGCTCACGTTTACCGGTAGCCTGATCGCTGCCGGAAAGCTGCAGGAAATCTTGCCGCAGCGGCCCGTCGTTTACCGTGGGCAGAACATCGTCAGTCTTTCAGTTCTCGGAGCAGCTCTCGCGTTAGCGGTTGCATTAGTGGTGAATCCCGGCGATACCTTGCTGTTTCCGATCATGGTGATTGTGGCGTTGTTCTTTGGCATTCTGCTGGTCACGCCGATCGGTGGCGCGGACATGCCCACGGTGATCTCGCTTTTAAATTCCTACGCCGGATTCTCAGCCGCGCTTTTGGGATTCGTGCTGAACAGTAAAGTCCTGGTTGTAGCCGGGGCGCTCGACGGATCGTCGGGCTTCATTCTGTCGTTGATTATGTGCAAGGCCATGAATCGCTCGTTTACTAACGTAATGTTCGGAGCGTTTGGCCAGGTGCAGGCTTCGGCGGCTAAGGGCAAAGAAGAACGCGTGGTGCGCAGCGCGACCGCGGAAGAAGCGGCGTCAATTCTTTCTGCCGCCAATAAAGTCGTGATCGTTCCAGGCTATGGTATGGCCGTCGCGCAGGCGCAGCATAAAGTGCGAGAACTGTATGACGTGCTGACCAAAAAAGGAGTCGATGTTCGCTTTGCCATTCACCCGGTTGCCGGACGCATGCCGGGGCATATGAACGTCCTGCTGGCCGAAGCTGATATTCCTTACGATCGCCTGGTTGAAATGGACGAGATCAATGGCGACTTCCCGCAGACGGACGTGGCGCTGATTATCGGCGCGAATGATGTGACCAATCCCGCGGCGCGCACAGACCAGTCGAGCCCAATCTTCGGCATGCCGATTCTTGATGTCGACAAGGCGCATACCGTCATGGTAATCAAGCGCAGCATGAATCCCGGATTCGCGGGCATCGATAATCCCCTTTACTATCTCAATCAGACGCTCATGCTCTTCGGCGATGCCAAGCAATTTGTCGGAGCGATTGTGCGGGAGTTGGCCGGAGGACACTGATCCGCGTGGCGCTAAATTGACAGTGGGACCTCAAGTTCCTAGACTCTTAAAGCATGGAAGTTCCTCTACATCCCGAAAAGGAAGCGCAGTTGGCCGAGATCGCCGCCCAACGAGGACTGAAGACCGACCAACTCGCGCAGCAAGTCCTCGATCGCTACCTGGAGGATGACACGCGTTTTGTCGAAGCCGTCAACCTGGGCCTGGCCGCCGCCGAGCGGGGCGAGTTTGTTGAGCACGAAGCAGTAGGAGAGAAATTAAGAGAAATCCTGCGGCCCTGATGCGCTTGCGCTGGACCATACCCGCCGCTGACGATCTGTACCGAATCATGCGGCGCATCCAAAAAGACAATCCGATAGCCGCAAGCGAAATTGCGAAAAAGCTGTACGAAGGTTGCGGACAGCTTCGGGAGTTCCCTCGCCTTGGCCGAAAGGTCGTATCGAAGGCACACGTGAGCTGGTTTTTGCAGGTCTCCCTATATAGTTGTTTACAGAGTTCAGGACGAATTCGTCGAGATTCTACGTATCTATCACGGTGCGCAGGATTGGCAGTAGATCAGTCGAGGGCGCCTATGAAAATCCCGCAATTCTTGTCCGTAGTCGTGCTCATGCTCCTTCTGTGTTGCTTCATCTCGGCTCAATCCCAACCGCAGCTCAATCTGATGCCGATGCCCGCCAGCGTGCAGTCTGGCTCGGGCCAGTTGCCGATCACGCAATCGTTTTCAGTCGCGCTGACTGGGCATCGTGATGCATCGCTGGAAGGCACTGTCGAGCGATTTCAAGCGCGATTATCGCGGCAAACGGGAATTCCGTTTTGGCCGAAACCCGGCTCCGCGCCGACGTTGAATATCCACACCGATCATGGCCGCGCCGCCGTGCAGAAACTCGGCGAAGATGAATCGTATGAGCTGACCGTGACGGATTCCTCCGCCACTCTAAACGCGCCGACCCCGCTGGGCGTGCTGCATGGCCTCGAAACATTTCTGCAGCTTGTTCAGATCACTCCGACGGGTTTTGCTGTCCCGGGGGTCACGATCAACGATCAGCCGCGATTTCCCTGGCGCGGATTGATGATCGACGTCAGCCGCCACTTCATTCCAGTCGATGTCCTCAAGCGTAATCTCGACGGCATGGCCGCGGTGAAGATGAACGTTTTCCACTGGCATCTTTCCGACGATCAGGGCTTTCGCGCCGAGAGCAAGAAATTTCCCAAGCTGACCGGAATGGGCTCCGATGGCCTGTATTACACCCAGGATGACATTCGCGACATCATCGCCTATGCGCATGATCGCGGCATTCGCGTCGTGCCGGAGTTCGATATGCCCGGCCACAGCCGTTCGTGGTTCGTTGGATATCCCGAACTGGCCAGCGCGCCGGGACCCTATACGCTGGAAACCGGCGATCCGATCATGGATCCCACCCGCGAATCGACCTACAAGTTTCTTCGAAAATTCATTGGCGAGATGTCGAAGCTGTTTCCCGACGCTTACTTTCACATCGGGGGCGATGAAGTTAATGGCAAGCAGTGGAACGCGAATCCCAAGATTCAGGAATTCATGCATGTGCACGGACTGAAAACCAATCAGGATCTGCAAGCGTATTTCAACCGCCGCATCGAGAAGATTCTAGCCAAGAATCACAAAATCATGGTCGGATGGGACGAGATTCTGCGTCCCGATCTGCCGAAGACCATCGTGGTGCAATCGTGGCGTGGGCAGGCTTCGCTGGCGCAAGCGGCGAAACTCGGCTACCGGGGCCTGCTTTCGTATGACTACTATCTCGACCTGATGTGGCCGGCTTCACGGCATTATTCCGTTGATCCGATGGCCAATGCCGCGGCGACACTCAGTCCAGAAGAGAAGCAGCGCATCCTTGGCGGCGAATCGTGCCAGTGGGCGGAGTGGGTGACGCCGGAAAATATTGATTCGCACATTTGGCCGCGCAACGCCGTGATTGCGGAACGGCTCTGGTCGCCGCAGAACGTAACCGACGTGGCATCGATGTACGCGCGCCTAAAGGCTGTTAGCGTTGATCTCCAGTGGCTCGGCCTTACGCATCTTTCCGCCCGTGGGCTCATGCTCGAACGCATGGCCGGGAGCAGCGACATCTCTTCCCTACGCGTGCTGGCGGATGTGGTCGAACCCGTCAAGGACTACAACCGCTGGGATGACTCAAAGGGGCCGATCGACTTTCACGCTCCGCTCAATCGGCTGATCGATGCCGTATATCCCGAGAGCGACACGGCCCGGGAATTCGCGGCGCTTGTGCGGGACTTCGTGCAAAGCGGCGGCAAGGATCAGAACGCAGAAGCGCAGATTCGTTCCTGGCTCGTGATTTGGCAGGACAACGATGCCAAGCTGCATCCGGTGCTGGCGCAATCGTTCCTTTTGCAAGAGGATGAGCCGATCTCACAGAATCTGTCGGCTGTTGCCACGGCCGGATTGCAGGCGCTCGATTACATCGATAAAACTCAGAACCCACCGGGCGATTGGCAAGCGCAGGAGCAGGCCATGATCGATCAGGCGAAAAAGCCGGTCGCCGGCTTGCTGCTGATGATCGCTGGCCCAATCGAACAGTTGGTTGACGCGGCTCCAAAGAACTGAAGCGCGAGCTGGCTAATTTGTCAATTCCGGGGAGAGCAAGGAATCTGGGTTTTGCGCTTATAACAAGTAACAAACCCTAGATCCCTCACTTCGTTCGGGAAGGCAAAGTATTATGTCCCGGTCCGGCTGTGAATCATCCGGGTTCTCCACAACTGTCCACAAGCATTCAGGCTTGCGTTTCCTGTCGTAAGTTTACGATAATGAGCGCGGGTGTTCCGCGGCTGCGGACCCGGGTTTTGGCGTGTACAGTCGAGAAGATTTACTTCGAATTCTCCACGTGACTCCGCGCCAGTTGGCGAACTGGGAGCGTATCGGGCTGCTTCATGCCGCCGAGAGCTATTCCTTCGCGGACCTGCTGGAAATCAAGAAGGTCCGCGATCTCTGCGCCATGAGCGTGCGCCCGACAGTGATTCGGCAGTCGCTTGACGCGATGCGCAAACAGGCGGCGGGGTTGGAAAATCCTCTGCTCGAAGCGGGCGCATGGTCGACGAAGAAGCATCGCGTTGCGTTTCGTCACGCAGGCAAGCTGCTGGAGCCCATCGCGGGGCAATTTCTCATGGATTTCTCCGAGCGCGAGAAAGTTGTAACCAGCACGCCTGTGCCGCGCTCCGAGCCGAGCCCACGCGAAAACGAAGTCGCCTCGTGGTTTGCCCGGGGCATTTCGCTGGAAGAAGATCCTGCGACTCATGGCGGGGCCATCGCCGCTTACCATAAAGTGCTCGACCTCGATCCGGCCCACGCCGCCGCGCATATCAATCTCGGGACGCTTTATTACAACCGGCAGGAGTTTGCATTGGCCGAGCATCACTATCGCCAGGCGATCCAAGCTGACTGGCGCTACGCGCTGGCATACTTCGATCTGGGCAACGTGCTCGACGAAACCGGCCGCGTGCAGGAAGCGATTCAGACCTATAAGACCGCCTTGCAATTGGCTCCCACCTACGCCGACGCGCATTACAACCTTGCTTTGGCGTACGAGAAACTGCGCGAACCGCGCAAAGCACTGAAGCACTGGCAGGCTTACGTGAAGCTCGATACGTCAGGTCCGTGGTCCGTGCATGCCCACAGCCAGATCAAGCGCATCCTGCAAGCCGACGTGCTCAAGCTCGTGCACAACCGCGGGTAGGGCATCAACCAAAAAGGGCACGAAGATACACGAAGGGAATCACCCGAACTGCGGGTTTCGTTCATAAACCTATGTGTCCTCGGTGATTGACGATCCTGCAATCGAGGGCGCTCGAATCTTTACGGTGCTAACATAAGCACGCTGCCCATCTCATCGTGTGGGAGTCTTCCATGCCTGAAGCCACTCTGCAAGCCACTGCGCCTACACCTCTGACCACGCTGACTGAAGACGAAATTTTGTTTCGCGACAATGTCCGGCAATTTGCCGACGAAAAGCTGCGTCCGCTGGTCAAGGAGATGGACGAAAAGGGCGTCTTCAACAAGGACCTCATTCATGAATTCTTCCAGCTTGGTCTGATGGGCATTGAAATTCCCGAGCAGTATGGCGGAGCGGGAGGCAAGTTTTTCGAGGCGATTCTTGCTGTCGAGGAACTCTCGCGCGTGGATGCTTCCGCCGGCGTCATCGTGGATGTGCAGAACACGCTGGTGAACAACGCGCTGATCCGATGGGGAAATGAGGAGCAGAAAAAACGCTATCTGCCGCGGATGTCGACCGAAATTGTCGGCGCGTATGCGCTCAGCGAAGCCGGATCGGGTTCCGATGCGTTCGCGCTGCAAACGCGTGCTCAGCTCAAAGGCTCCGACTATGTTCTGAGCGGCCGCAAGCTGTGGATTACCAACGGCAAAGAAGCCGGACTGTTTGTGCTGTTCGCCACGCTCGATCCCGGTGCCGGATACAAAGGCATCACGGCGTTTCTCGTCGAAAAAGAGTTCCCTGGATTCAGCGTGGGCAAGAAGGAAGACAAACTCGGCATTCGCGCTTCATCGACCTGCGAACTGATTCTCGAAGACTGCCTTGTACCGAAGGAAAACGTTTTGGGCGAGCCGGGCAAAGGATACAAGATCGCGATCGAGACGCTGAATGAAGGCCGCATCGGCATCGGCGCCCAGATGATTGGATTGGCCCGCGGAGCCTGGGAATTCGCCTGCAAATATGCGCTGGAGCGCAAGCAATTCGGCAAGCCCATCGCCGATTTCCAGGGCATTCAATTTCAGATCGCGCAAATGGCCACCGAGATTGAGGCGGCGCGACTGATGGTCTACAACGCCGCTCGCATGAAAGACGCGCGCGTGAACTTCGTCAAAGAAGCGGCCATGACCAAGCTATTTGCCTCGCAGGTCGCCGAGCGCGTGACGTCGCTTGCCATTGAAGTCTATGGCGGCTACGGGTTCACCAAGGACTATCCTGTCGAGAAATACTGGCGGGACGCCAAGATCGGCAAGATCTACGAAGGCACTTCGAACATGCAGCTGGCCACGATTGCCAAGCTGGTCCTCGGCAAATAACTTCGCGCACTATGGAGTAAAGTGCAGTTCAATCTCTTCCCGGGATTCCTCGGGGGCCTGTGCGAACTTCCATTGCAGAATCGCGTCTTTCGCAGCCTGAATCAGGATGGGGCTGCCGCCCACCGCCTCGACGGCTTTCACTTTGCCATCCGGTTCGACTATTGCCAAGACCTTGACCGTGCCGGCAAGATTGATTTGCCGTGCCAGGGTTGGATAGACGGGCATGGTTTTGTGAATGACCTTTCGGCCCTGCCCGGAATCTTGTGCATCGGCGACTCGGGCCGGAGCCGCGCTGATTGTTAGCATCACGAGAAGCAGGAACCACGGAAGAGATCGCGAAGTGATTGGGGGCATAGGTTTCATCTACAGCGTTAACGTTATTGAACGATTCTAAGATCTCAGCCTGCTTGCCCGAAAGTATCGAAGGTAACAGCGGGTACTCAATTTTCGATTGCCAGATATTGATAACTCGTATGGAGCGAAACGGGCTGTCCGGCGCGGTGTTCCGCCCGTTGTGGACGTCCGCAAATTGGCTTGCTCATAATGTGCATCGATTTGCACTTAGGGATGACGCCATTTCACTCCTTCTGACGTGATAACGTGCCCGTTTTCAGTTGCTTGCGCAAAAGTCGATCGTTGGCTCGTTGGGTGCAGTTTCAGCAGCAGGCCCAAGACGCTCTGGGCAAGAGATCGGGGTGCCACTTGACTACCTTGTTCGGCAACGTGGAGGTTACGACCGCAGTTCCAACCGAGGCGCCGCGGCCCAAGCGCGGAATGCTGCCGATTTTGACCGTTCTCTTCTGCGTCTCCTACGGTCTATTGACCATGCTCGTCATCGAGCAGGGGCGAACGATCGATTCCCAGCGCGCCTTGATTCGCGAGCTGTTTCGCGACAGCATGGCGTTGAACAAGTACCGAGCACGAGAGCTTCAGGAGCAGCGTGCGGCCCGGAACTCTCACGGTCCCATGGCGCAGGCTCCATCCAATGCGACTCCGTCAACCCAGGCCCCGAATCAAACCCCGTCCTCCCAGGCGGGTCCGCAAAAGCAAGGCATTATGCCAAACCCGCTTCATCCCGCGATCCCGGCCACCGATCAGGCATTCGACCGCCGGGCGCTGAGACGGATTTAGCAGTTTGATCCGGACGCAGTTCCGTCGTTTTGAAGTCGAAGTCCGGCGTAGTAGAGAGAAAGAATAGAGATGAAGGCCCTGACCCTAGCCTTGTTGTTGAGTTTGCCCATCCTCCCACTGTCTCCGCCAAAACCAGCGCCGCAGCTAACGACCCAAGCCGTTAAGCGCCCGAAAGGCGGACGATGGTACTTCGCTGCCAGCGGCCATGCCATTTACTGCTACGGGCCGGTGATGATCGTCCCGCGCGCCAACGGTGAACTGGAGCGCGTGGCAACGTTCTGCAGCGACGGCAGCCCGATCGTGCCTCTGAAAGATTGAGCAGTTCCATCAATTTTCCGCAGGCGCTGGGCCCATTCGACTCCAGTCTCATCTGCCGATATCTTCATTCCAAAGATCCGCATGGTCGCGGATGAAGCTCGCCATCATCTCGACGCACTCGGCGTCGTTCAACACAATCAGTTCTACGCCCCGCCGGCGGAATAGATCCTCTGCGCCCAGGAAGTTGCGGTTCTCGCCAATGATCACGCGCGGAATGCGGTAGAGCAGCGCCGTTCCCGTGCACATGATGCACGGGCTCAGTGTGCTGACCAGCGTCAGCTCCGGCCAGTCGCGGCGGCGGCCGGCATTGCGAATGCAGACCGTCTCCGCATGCGCGGTCGGATCGCCGGTCTGCACGCGCAGATTGTGGCCGCGGGCCACGATATTGCCCGAGCGGTCAGACAGCACCGAGCCGATTGGCAATCCGCCTGCGTGCAGGCCTTGACAGGCCTCAGCGATCGCTTCTTGCAGTAATGATTCCGAGTTCATGGCTCCAGCATTTTATATTCGGCAACCGCTAGGAAGCACTTTGCTTGGGTCAGAACATGTCCCCACTTCTGGCAAAATCGGCCAGAAGTGGGGCACCCGATTGGGGACCGATGATGTCTACTTCGACCAGAGCGGGACGATGCCATTCATACGAGCGTAGGCGACTAGTTGTCCCATGTGTTCGTAGTCGTGAATCAGGATTCGCAGGTAAATGTCGTCCGCGCCGCATACAAAAGTCAAAAGCCCCACCCTAAACGCAGAAAACGCGTTTAGGACGGGGCCCCCATTCTTTTTGTTTTCCGCGTTTACGAGGCGCTAGAGCCCTGCTCTGCCACTACTGCTCTTACGTTCCTTCGCTCCAGCCGGACAGATATTCTTCCTGCTCGGGCGTGAGCTTGTCGATCTTGATGCTCATCGACTCGAGTTTCAGGCGGGCGACGCGCTTGTCGAGTTCGTCGGGAACTTTGTAGACGCGCTTCTCGAGCGTCTTCGCGTTCTTCACCATGAATTCGACCGAGAGCGCCTGGTCGGCGAAGCTCATGTCCATCACGCTGGCCGGATGGCCCTCGGCGGCGGCGAGATTGATGAGCCGGCCTTCGCCGAGAAGATTGATCTTGCGTCCATCTTTGAGCGAGTACTCGTCCACAAAATTCCGAGTTGTCCGCTTTGACGATGACATGGCTTCGAGCGCGGGAATGTCGATTTCGACGTTGAAGTGGCCGGAGTTCGAAATGATCGCTCCGTCCTTCATCAAGGCAAAGTGATCTTTGGTGAGCACGCTCTTGTTGCCGGTGACGGTGCAGAAGACGTCGCCGAGTTTCGCGGCTTCGTTCATCGACATCACACGGAAGCCGTCCATCACGGCTTCGAGCGCTTTCGTCGGGTCGACTTCGGTGACGATGACTTCGGCGCCGCATCCGCGGGCGCGGGAAGCAAGGCCGCGGCCGCACCATCCGTAGCCGGCGACTACGAATTTCGATCCCGCGAGCAGAAAATTCGTCGCGCGAATGATGCCGTCGATCGTGGATTGTCCGGTGCCGTAGCGATTATCGAAAAGATGCTTCGTGTCGGCGTCGTTCACGGCAACGATCGGGAAGCGCAGCACGCCTTCTTTCGACATGGCGCGCAGGCGGATCACGCCGGTCGTGGTTTCTTCCGTCCCGCCGATGACGCCTTCAAGAGCGTCGGTGCGCTTGGTGTGCAGAATGGTGACGAGGTCGGCGCCGTCATCCATCGTGATTTGTGGCTTGTGATCGATGGCGGCGATGATGTGGCTGTAATAGGTGTCGTTGTCTTCGCCCTTAATCGCGAACACAGGGATGTTGTGATCGCGCACGAGCGAGGCGGCGATGTCATCCTGCGTGGAAAGCGGATTCGAAGCGCAAAGGACGACGTCGGCTCCGCCATCGCGCAGGCAGATGGCGAGATTCGCGGTCTCAGCCGTGACGTGCAGGCAGGCCGAGATGCGAATGCCCTCGAGCGGCTGGTTCTTGATGAATTCTTTGCGGATGATCTGCAGAACTTTCATCGATTGGTTCGCCCACTCGATGCGCTTCTTGCCCAGATCGGCCAGTTCGATGTTCTTGATATCGCAATTGACGGCGGCGGTTGACATTACTTCTCCTCTTTAGAAAATCTCAAAACCTTGACCAGAAAATCTTAAACCGCAGAGATCGCGAAGGTCGCGAAGGAAAGCTTAAACCACGAATCAGGAAGGCAGCCCTCAGGGCTAAAGCCCCCATTTTCTTTGTTGAGAGCTTGCGGCACGACTAAAGTCGTGCCCTTCCACGGACGTCTACTTTCTCGCGGCTACGGGTTCCCGAAGACCGGCATCGCTGGCCAGCTTGGCTGCTTTGTCGGTCGCCTCCCAGGTGAAATCGCGATCGCTGCGGCCAAAGTGGCCGTAGGCTGCAGTCTTCCGGTAAATCGGACGGCGCAGGTTCAATGAATCGATAATCCCGCGCGGCGTCAGCTTGAAGTGCGCGCGAATCAGGTCCGGAATGATCGTGGGATCAACTTTTTCTGTACCGAACGTCTCCACCAGCACGCTCACGGGATCGGCCACGCCGATTGCATAGGCGAGCTGCACTTCGCAGCGCTCAGCGAGTCCGGCCGCGACAACGTTTTTCGCGATGTGCCGCGCCATGTATGCGGCCGAGCGATCGACCTTGGTCGGATCTTTGCCGCTGAAAGCGCCGCCGCCGTGGCGTCCCATCCCACCGTAAGTATCGACAATAATCTTCCTGCCCGTGAGTCCGGTATCGCCCATGGGCCCGCCGATCACGAATCGCCCCGTCGGATTGATGTGGTATTTCGTGTCTTCATCGAGCAAATGCGCGGGAATCACAGCTTGGATGACGTGCTTGAGAATGCCAGCGCGGAGTTCGTCGTTGGTGACGGTCTCGGCATGCTGGGTCGAGATCACAACCGCATCGACGCGAATCACTTTGCCAGCGGCGTCGTATTCAACTGTGACTTGGGATTTGCCATCAGGACGGAGGAAAGGAAGCGTGCCATCTTTGCGGACCTGCGCGAGGCGCATGGTCAGCTTGTGAGCGAGAGAGATGGGAGTGGGCATCAGATCCTCATTTTCGTTCACGGCATAGCCGAACATCATGCCTTGATCGCCCGCACCGCCGGTATCGACGCCCATGGCGATGTCGCCTGACTGCTTGTTGATGCTGGAAATCACGGCGCAAGTATTGCAGTCGAAGCCGTGGAGAGCATTGTCGTATCCGATCGATTGCACCGTACCGCGCACGACTTGCTGAAAATCGACATAAGCTTTCGTCGTGATTTCGCCGGCGATCATAACGAGGCCGGTTGCGGTCAGAGTTTCGCAAGCGACGCGGCTGAGCGGGTCGTCGGCGATGCAGGCATCGAGGATGGCGTCGGAAATCTGGTCGGCGATCTTATCGGGATGACCTTCGGTCACAGATTCGGAGGTGAACAGATAACGATTTTTGGGCACGATTTGACTTCTCCTGGTTGAGGCAGTCCGAATTGCAAGGTACTCCACACAACGTGCATCGGAGCAGGAATCTTTGTTCCGGGGAAGGCGGTGGGATCCTGGGCAGCCGCGGCAGGGCGGCTCGTCGAACTCCAGCCTGATTGAGGGTACCAGAGGCCGGCTCGGAGCGCAACGATTTTTGTTGTAAGTGCTTAGAATTCAGCTGAATAGGTGGATTTCGGCCGCGGATGGAAAAGATCAATGCCCGAATGGCAAAAGCTAAGCATTGTATCTCGGATCCTATTCCGAACGAGATGCCCTCCGATCGCTTTCCAGCCTGCGCATTCGACTTACTTCGCCTCGGGCTTGCGTGCCGAAACCAACAAAAACAGCCCCATACTTCGACATAGGTATCGAACGAGAAAACGAGGATAGATCGCCCAAACTACTCGATAGAAAGAGCTACGAAACCGATCGGATGGCTTGTGCAGAAGCAGGTCGCCGGGGCTGAAGACCTGACGAATTTCTACATTTTCGAAAGCCCTCATCATGGTCTCGACTTCGTGTTTCGAGAAGGATTTCGTTCCCGGACTCTCCAACTGTTCGTAGACGGTCTGTCGCATCGACTTGCCACGGGCCAGGCCAAATCGAAGCCAGAGCATAAACCCTGTGAGAGAGGGATGATGGTAGAGCATGATTCGCGCGTCTCCGCCTGGTTTCAAGACGCGCCAGGCCTCATTGAGACACCGCTGCACGTCGGCGCTGTGATGCATGACGCCGTACGAGTAGACGATGTCAAACGTATTCGAAGGAAAAGTAAGTCTCTCGGCATCGCCGACCTGCAAGTCGGGCTGAAAGCCGACTGCCTGACAGCGGCGCCGCGCCTGCTCGAGGGAAAATGGAGAGAGATCGATTCCGGTCGCGATGGCGCCTGCCTTCAACCATTCGAGATAATCCGCGCCCATGCCCACTCCGATTTCCAGGACTCGTTTGCCTCTGGCGGAAGTGAATTGCGCGAAACTCGGGATGTACGGTTCCAGCGAATATCGTGCGCGAGCATGTGCCGCAAATTCTTCTGCATCATCCAGGTATCTGGTTCCGCAGGGCTCAGAATTCCAGAAATCGCGGACTTTTTCCTTGAGCGCGGAACCGTGGACGCCGTCAGGCATGCCACAGAGTATAGCTTGCGTGCGCGGTATAATCTCGGCAACTGAGACCAGCCCGCAGGAATTTTGTGATGATGGAAAATCCACAGCAGATCCGACAGGCGGAGACGGGCGTGTGTCAAACGGTGCCGGTGAGTGTGATCGTGCCGGTGCGCAATGAGGCGAAGAATCTGCCGCGGTGCCTGGAATCGCTGCAAGGGTTCGGAGAAGTGTTTGTCATCGACTCGCAGAGCGAGGATGCAACGGTCGAAGTGGCTCGTTCTCACAACGCCAAAGTTATTCAGTTTTTTTACAAAGGCGGCTGGCCGAAGAAGCGGCAGTGGGCTCTGGAAACCCTGAAGTTTGAGTATGACTGGGTGCTGCTGATCGATGCCGATGAAGCCATGACGCCGAATCTGGCCGAAGAGATTCGCGGGGTCGTGAAGGCAGGAGAGGCAGACGGGTATTACATCAAGCTGCAGATGTTCTTTCTCAATCGGAGGCTGCGGTTCAGCGGGGCAAATTTCTGGAAGATGTCGCTGTTTCGGCGAGCGAAGGGTGCATATGAGTGTCGGCTGAAAGATCAGGACACGTCGATGGCAGACATGGAGGTTCACGAACACGTTGTGATCAATGGTCGAACGGCGCAGCTGAGGAACCCGCTGATTCATCACAATGTGGAGTCGCTTTCCCGCTATATCGAGAAACATAACGAATACTCGAATTGGGAAGCGAGAGTTTGGCTCAATGGAGAGCAGGAGTCGGAGCTCCGGCCTTCGTTATTCGGAGTGCAGGCGCAGCGCCGCCGGTGGCTGCGCAAGCATTTCCTCGGAGTGCCGGGTTCGCCGCTGCTGTTTTTTCTCTACAAGTATGTGTTGTGTCTTGGCTTCCTGGACGGCATTCCGGGTCTGATCTACTGCGGCTATCAGGGCATTCAGTTTTTCAACATAAAGGCAAAGATTTACGAGCTGTACGTGAACCGGATGAAACGCGATGCCGGGAGCGATACCCGCCATGGACAGCGGTGATCCGTCCGGTTCGACGGCGAGAGCATGAATGGATGGCGGCAGCACTCGCGTTACCCGGCGTCGATTTTCTCCGTCCTGCCCAAGCGCGTGAGCAACTGCATGAGAGTCGCAACTTCGGCGGCGCTCCATGGCTGCAGGAACCGCTGCTGCGCGACACCGTAATCGCGGCTCGAGCTTTGCAAATCTTCTTGCGCCCTCTTCCTTCCCTGCCTCACCGGGGCTCTGGACGCGCGCGCACAGAGCGACCCGCTGGTCGTCTCCACATCGGCCGGTAAGTTGCGCGGGCGTGCCGCGCGGCCGGGGCCCCCAGGGTCCAGGGCTGGGGAGGGAGCATTTTGCCGTCGGTATACACCTGCCCCGTGCAGGTTTGACCCTCTGCACGCAACGCCTTACACTGAAGCAGTCTCCGCCGAATTCTCGATGGCCGACCGGCCCTGCGTATGGCAGATCTGCGGGAGGATTTCCTGAGCCGTTTTCTGGGTTTTGTAGTTCGACTTGCGTTCGTGGCAGCCGTGATTGGACTGGGGGCTCAATGGTCCCTGGCTGACAACAACACTCCCATCACGCTCGACACCAGCGAGACGATTTTCACTGTGCTCGCGGCCATGAATACCTGCGGTTATGATGCCGATCTGAACGCTTCTGATCCGCTGCGGCTGACGGTTCGCGACGAGATCCAGAAAGTCTTGCGTCAGTCGCCGAATGCGCAGGAAGCAGCAGCCAACATGTGTCTGTGGTATGACGCGCACCGGACCAGCGGTCCAGCTCACGATCTCTCGCAGTACATTTCGCTGGCGCTGTATTTGGAAGGACCTCCGAATTTTCTGCCTCGGGTGAAGGAAGACGATCTGCCGCCCGATGCCGCGGTCATCTCCAACTTCAGCAAGCAACTGGAGCTATTCTATAACGCCGCGCAGATCCATAACATCTGGGAGCGGCACCGGCTCAATTATGCGGCACTGGTGGAGCGCTACCACGATCCGCTGGCCAAGATGGTTTTCGACACCGATATTTATTTGAAGATGCAGTCGGGCGGGTATCTGGGCCGCACCTTTACCGTTTATCTCGACTATCTCGGCGATCCGGACGAGGTGAATGCGCGCAATTACGGGATGGATTATTACGTGGTGGTGTTTCCGTCTCCCGATCCCCACTCGTCAGCTCCGCTGAAGATGGAAGAGATCCGGCATGCGTACCTTCATTACCTGCTCGATCCGTTGGCGGAGAAGAATTTCGTAGCGATTAAGCGCGTCGAGCCGCTGCTGCAGTCGGTACAGCGTACCCCCATCGAAGAGAGCTTCAAGAGCGACATTTCGTTGCTGGTGACTGAATGCATGATCCGTGCCATCGAGATTCGGACGACCGGGACGAAACACACAGCTGAGGCGATGCGCACCCAGGCGGTCGACGACGCCGTGAAACAGGGATACATCCTGACCCGGTATTTCTACGACGCATTCGTCAAATTCGAGAAAGATCCGGAGGGATTGCGAACGGCGTATCCGGAGATGATCGACGCAATCGACCTCAAGGCAGAACAGAAGGCTGCGGCCGATATGGAATTCGCGCAGGTAGCTGCCCCGGAATTAGTGCAACTCTCGCGCATGGAAGACCGACGCATGCTCTCGATCGCGGAGCAGCGGCTTACCGCGGGCGATGCTAAGGGCGCGCAGGAGTTGGCGCAAGAAGCTATTGAACGGAAGATCGGCGATCAGGGGCGGGCTCTGTTTATCTTAGCGCAGGTCGCTGTGGCGAATAGGAATCGGGACGGAGCGCAGGAGAATTTCCAGAAGGCGATTCAGGCGACGAAAGATCCGAAAGTACTAGCGTGGTCGCACGTGTATCTGGGGCGGATTCTCGATATGAAGGAAGACCGGGCAGCTGCTCTCAATGAATACCGCGCAGCATTGAGCGTGGGGGCAGCATTGCCCGAGGTGAAACAGGCTGCCGAACGCGGGCTACAGCAGGCATATGAACCTCCCGTGAAGCCGCAGCAGTAAGTTGCGTAACCACGACGTGCGTCAGGATCGTATCTGCTCGCACCCAAAAACGTAAAGACTGCCGAGCTTCGTTCGGCCGGGTAGCCAGAGGCGGGCGTTCTACATATTTGCGTGAGAGGGCACGAAGGTGCACGAAGGGCAGTGCGGGATTGCGGTAGAATGCACGGTTGCCCGGAAGGATCGGACGAAGAAGAACGGGACGAAGCAAGGATCGGAGAAAACGTGTGCAACGAGGAGAACGCATGATGCGAGCAGCCGTATTGATCGCAATGCTGGGAACGTGCGCGTGGACCTTCGCACAGAACAAGGCCACAACGCAGAACCCGCAGGCCGGGCAAACACAGTCGGGCCAGGCGCAGTCAGGACAGACGCAGGCGGCACCGGCAGGGAAGCGTCCGCCGCAGGCTAAGACGCAGCCTGAATTCGATGATTACAAAGCGGCCATGGCTTTGACCGATCCGGCCGCACTCGAGAAGGCTGCGAATGATTTCGCAACGAAATACCCGGACAGCGAATTGCGGGTGATGCTCTACAAAGCGGCCATGCAGCGTTACCAGCAGGCGAACAACGGCGGCAAGATGATGGAGATGGCGCAGAAGGCCCTGAGCTACGACCCAGACGATCCGGAGGCATTGGTGGGCGTGGCGCAGGTTTTGACCGAGCGCACTCGCGACACTGATCTCGACAAAGATCAGCGTCTGGCCGAAGCGAAGAAAGATGCGGAACATGCGCTGACGACCATCGATACGGACGTTCCGAGCAGCGGATACCCGCCCGAGCAACTAGCAGCCTACAAAGGATTTCTGCGCTCGAATGCCTATGCAGTTTTAGGAACGTTGGCCTCGAACGCGAAGGATTGGCCACAGGCGGAAGACTATCTGCGCAAGTCGATTGACGCGTTCCCGCAACAGCTGGATTCGGTCGCCGTGCTGCGGCTGGCGGTTGCGCTCGACATGCAGAATAAGATTCCTGAGGCTTTGAAGTACGCCAATCAGGCGGTGGATCTGACGAAAGATCATGCCGACTCGCCAGCGGGGAAAGCGGCGCGGGCGGAGCAGGATCGACTGACAAAGCTGAACAGCGGCACAGCTCCCGGCCAAAGTGCACCGGCGAAAAATTAATTCCTATCGCGCAGCGTGCCTTCTGCAGCGGAGCGTCGCTCTGCCGGACGACCGAGGGCGGGTGTCTCTACATAAAAATGAAGGAAAGGGAAATTTCGGGGCTTGAGGCGGCGTTAGGTTATCACTTCCGGCGGCGTGCGATGATTGAACAGGCGGTGACGCACAGTTCGCAGGCGCGCGAGCAGGAATCGCAGAGGGCGGGCGAACATAAATACAAAGTCAGCGACAATGAGCAGCTCGAATTTCTGGGCGACGCGGTGCTGTCGCTGGTAACGAGCGAGGAGTTGTACCGGCGTTTTCCGCAATTCCGCGAGGGCGATCTTTCAAAATTGCGGGCGCATCTGGTCAGCGAGCGTCATCTGATTCAAGTGGCGCAGCGTCTCGAACTGGGACCCTATCTGCGACTCGGCCGCGGGGAAGAAAAGAGTGGGGGAAGAGGCAAGACCGCGCTGCTGGTGGACGCACTGGAAGCAATTCTGGCCGCGATCTATCTGGATGGTGGATTTGAAGTAGCGCGCAATTTTGTTCTCCATAATATTGTTGAACCCGAGTTGGAGCGGATGGCGCGGCAGGGCGAGACCCTGCCAGTGACCGATTTCAAGTCGGCGCTGCAGGAAGCGTTACAAAGCCTGGGGCTCCCGCAACCGGCGTACGTACTGGTGGAGGAAACAGGTCCGGAGCACAGCAAGACCTTTACGGTGGAAGCGCGTCTGAATATGAAGAGCGGTAAAAATCTCGAACTGGTGGGGCGGGCCAAAGGCTCGACCAAAAAGAACGCCGAGCAAGATGCGGCGCGGCAGTTGCTGACCTCGCTGGCAGCGCGGTCGAAGACGGAAACGAAACCCACGTTGGGAGCTGCGGACCAGTAGACTTCATGGACTCACCACCGCCGCCAATCATCAGCACTTTCGGAGGCGATCTGATCAGTTCGATCCAGTCGCTGCTGGGCACGGTTGTCATCGCCGTGTTCGTGATTACCTTCATCGTGCAGGCGTTCCAGATTCCTTCGGAATCGATGGAGAACACTTTGTTAGTGGGCGATTATTTGCTTGTCAACAAGCTTTGCTATGGCGGTGGTGGGATCGGCAATTACCTGGTGCCATATCAAAAGATTCGGCGCGGCGACATCATCGTGTTTTTATATCCAGTCGATCCCAAGCAGCATTTCGTGAAGCGGGTGGTCGGGCTTCCCGGCGACCGGTTACGGCTGGTCAACAAGAAAGTGTTGATCAATGGCAAGCCGCTAGAGGAGCCATATGTGCGGTTTCTGGAGCCGACAAACCCCAACGATCCCAATAGCCTGTTTCGCGACGATTTTCCGCGTCTCGATACTTACGCGATGAACATGGAAGGGTCGTGGCTACAACAGATGCATACACTTGTGGAGGATGGCGAACTTATCATTCCGCAGGGCAATTATTTTGTGATGGGTGACAACCGCGACGACAGCCAGGATAGCCGCTATTGGGGATTCGTGCCGCGGGAGAATGTTGTGGGAAGGCCGTTGATCATCTACTGGTCCGTGCGCGATTGGGACGAAAACCCGTCTCCGACGCTGGCGGGCCGGTTAAATCACGTAGTGTACGCGGCTACGCATTTCTTTCAGATCACACGCTGGAATCGCACGCTGCGGCTGATACACTGAGACATTGGGCCTCCAACGGGATCGTTCAAGTTCTGCTCTATCTGAGCGAGGATACGAGAACATAGCAGTGCCTAAAGTCAAAAATTCGGATACGAGTGTTTTGACGGAGAAGGTGCGCCGCGAAAAGACGCAGGAACAAGCTCCGGAGAAGCCGAAAGAAACGACTGTCGAGTTCCTCGCGTCGTTATGCGCGGTCCTGGTCACAGGACTGTTCATCATCACGTTCATCGTGCAGGCGTTCGAGATTCCTTCCAGTTCAATGGAGAACACGCTGCTGATCGGCGATCACGTCTTCGTAAACCGCATCTCGTTTGCGCCGAAGACGAGCTGGATGGGCCCGCTTCTGCCGTATCGCGATCCGCGTCATGGCGACATCGTGGTTTTTCTCTCGCCCGCCGAGCCCGGGCTCTACGTAGTGAAGCGTATTATCGGAACTCCTGGGGATCGCATTCATCTGCGCAATGGCGTGGTGTATCGCAATGGCGAGGCGCTGAACGAGACGTACGTTTTGCATGACCGGGACAACGCGGCGGATGAGTATCGAAACAATTTTCCGTCAATTCCTCCGTCAGAGGATTATGGCGTGTATCCGGAGTGGGCGGCAGAGATGGAGCAGTACGTGCACGGCGATGACCTTGTCGTTCCGCCAGGGCACTATTTTGCGATGGGCGATCACCGCGGGGTGAGCCTCGATAGCCGGTACTGGGGCTTCATTCCGCGGCCAAATATTATTGGCCGGCCGATGTTTATTTATTGGTCCTTTGAGACCCCGGAAAATCAATACACCAAGACCGACTGGAGTGATCGCATTCTGTTCGCAGGCCGGGAAATCATTCATTTCTTCGACAAAACCCGTTGGAATCGGACCTTTAAGCCTGTACGATGAAGCGCCTTAGGCACCGGTGAGGGCGCGTTGAAGCTTCTCTCTTCAAAACGGTACTGGGTGGTTGCGGCAGTGATCGTCCTGCTGCTGTTTTTGCTACGCCCGGGAGCATCCCGGCTGAAGTCTCGAATTATCCTTTCCATCAGCTCCGGGGTGGGACGACCGGTCGATATTGGGTCGGTGCATATCCGTTTGCTGCCATGGCCGGGATTCGATCTCGAAAACCTTGTCGTCTACGACGATGCCGCATTTGGCGCCGAGCCGATGCTGCGAGCCGGAGAAGTGACGGCGGCGCTGCGCTTGACTTCGCTGCTGCGCGGCAGGCTGGAGATCGCGCGCCTCGATATGTCCGAACCTAGCCTGAATCTAGTGCGCGGGACGGATGGCCGCTGGAATGTAGAAACGCTTCTGGAGCATACCGCGCACATTCCGCTGGCGCCGACGGCCAAAGCGCGCCTGGAGCCGCGCCCGGGATTTCCTTATATTGAAGGCTCGTCGGGGCGAATCAATTTCATGGTGGGCCGCGAGAAAAAGCCATACGCGTTCACCAATGCGGATTTTTCTCTCTGGCAGGAATCGGAAAACACATGGGGCGTCCGGTTGAAGGCGCAGCCGATTCGCACCGATCTGAATCTGAACGATACTGGAGTTCTTCGCGTCAGCGGAACATGGCGGCGCGCGGCGGTGCTACGCGAGACGCCTCTGAATTTCAGTGTGGCGTGGGATCGTCCGCAGATCGGACAACTGACGAAGTTTCTCACTGGCGTGGACCAGGGCTGGCGCGGCGCCGCTCAATTTGAACTGAAAATGACCGGCACTCCGGCGAAGCTGCTGATTTCCAGCGATGGCTCCATTCAGGACTTTCGCCGCTATGACATCACCAGCGGAGATGCTCTGCGGCTGGTGGCCCATTGCGACGCGCAATACAGTTCGATCGAGCGTGTCTTTTCCGACATTTTGTGCAATGCGCCAGTTCGAGACGGGGTTGTGAGCTTGAAAGGCGCCGCCGGTGTTTTCGGAAGTCATAAGTACGATCTGCTTTTGAACGCGGAGAGCGTGCCGGCGGGTGCGCTGGTCAGGTTGATTCGTCGGGCGAAAAAGAATCTTCCTGATGATCTTGTGGTGCAAGGAACACTGCACGGAAGCCTCAAGCTGGAGCGCAATGCCGAGGCATCGATAAACCACTTCGAAGGACGAGGCGAGATTGAGCATTTTCAGCTCGCTTCAAGTGAGAACAATGCTGAGATCGCGCCGGAAACAATTCCCTTCGTGCTGACAGATCGGCCAACTTCCCCGACGTTCTCTGCGGCTGCGAAGGCGTTCCACAAGAAATTGCCGGGCATGGTTTTCGGCAAGGGGCCGCAGATGGTCATCGGTCCGTTTGTTGTGGGCGTTGGGAAACTGACGGCGGGCGGATGGATCGACCGGCAAGGCTACGAACTGTTCCTGGAAGGCGAGAGCGACGCCGGAAAGACTTTGGCAGCCGCCCGGCTGGCTGGTATTCCCGCAGTACAAGCGACCGCGGTGGGTGAAGCGCAGTCGGAGCTGCAGATTCGCGGAGTGTGGCCCGGGTGGGGTAGTGGTCCACAGAACTTTCTACCCCCACAAATTACTGGAACGGCCAAACTACGAAATCTTCGGATTACGTTGCGGGGAACAGAAGCGCCGGTCGAAGTCCTATCGGCCGATATGCGGCTACGTCCTGATTCTGTGCGGGTCGAGAAGGTGAATGCAAAAGCGGCCAACTCGGTATGGACGGGGTGGCTGGAGATGCCCCGCGGATGCGGCGCTCCGTCGCAATGCGAAATTCACTTCAATTTGAAATCGAACCAGGTTGCGATGAGCGACCTGAGTGCATGGCTCCGGCCGAGTCCGAGAGCGCGGCCATGGTACCGCGTACTGGAGTCGAGCGCCGCTACGCCATCCTTCTTTGCCAATCTGCACGCTTCAGGCCGGATCGCTGCGGAGCACCTGCAGGTCCATGGCATCGCGGCTACGCACGTCGCTGCACGGCTTGCCGTTGATGCCGGCAAGCTGAAAATTGCAGGCATGAGCGCAGCCCTCCTTGGGGGAACGTATCGGGGCGAGTGGGAAACCGATTTTGGGGTAACGCCGCCGGTTTCAAGCAGCAGCGGCAGCCTAAGCGGGGCGTTGCTCGCCGGTATCGCCGAGATGATGAAGGATCCATGGATCAGCGGAACAGCAAGCGGAACGTATCAAGTGACGGCGAAAGGCGCTACGGCGACGGAATTCTGGCAGTCCGCGGAGGGCTCCCTGCATTTTGACGCTCGCAACGGAGATCTGCCACATGTTTCGTTGGAAGATCCAGAGGAACTGAAGTTCGCTCTATTCTCAGGGCAAGCGCGGCTGCATGCGCGAGAGATCGAAATCAGAGACGCTAAGCTCGATACTGCCACAGGAGCGTTCGATCTGAGTGGGACCGTTTCCACCAAACGTGAACTGCAATTCAAATTGCTGCGCGCGAGCGGCGGAGCCCCTGGATATGCGATCGGCGGCACGCTGGCCCGGCCGCACGTATCCGCACTGTCGAATGCCGAGCAGGCCCGGTTAAAGCGGTAGCTCCCCCGTTCGATGTGATGCGCCGGCGAGAATGTAAAGGCTGCCGAAGAGCGTGCGGCGTTTTCAGAAAGCTTCGAAGCGCGCGTTTTCCCGGGATTTGGAGATTGCCAAGCTTCCCTCCGGCTGGCATCCCAAACGCGGTGAAGTTTCCTTGATGCGTTTCGATATAGATCGTCCAGCGCTGATCATTTCGAGCCACGTCCTCAATCGCCATGGCTTGGATGTTTGCGTAGTTCCAATCACCTTGGTTCTTCATGGCCGATTCGCCTTACGTGCTGCGTAAGCTTTCGTCAGGCCGTTCTGCCGGCTTTGCTGGCCGAAGCGATTGCCCCTGCCCCAATCCATCCTGCTAGGGCAATCCATTCATAAATTGTGAAATGTCCGGGAACGCCGGGAAGGATTTTCATTAGCACCATGGCGATGCCGACGACCAGGGCGAGAGTTGCAACAGCGCGCTCGGGCGGTGATAGCTTCCAGTTTTGCTTTTCCCTGCTAAGCGCCAGGTAAGCCGCGCATGCGGCCGACCATCCGATGGCGCAGGCGACGGAACCGACTTCGGTGATTGGGACGAGGATCGCGTCTCCTAACAACATGCAGGCCCCCGTTGCAATTCCCACGCAAAGTACGGCCAGAGAAGGCGTCCGATGGCGCGCGTGGACTGCGCCCGCGCGGTGATGGATCATGCCCCGGCGGCCGAGCGCGAAAATCAATCGGCTGGCGGCGACAAAATTTCCGTTGAAGCACTTGAATAATGAAAGTAAGGCCGCGGCCATGATGATATTCACGATCCAATGTGAGCCAATGGCGTTCTGAAACGCGACCGCCGTCATGAATTTCGCGGCGAGCAGTTGATGCCAGGGCGCAACCACCGCAACGGCGGCGACGATGCTGGCGTAGAAAAGCATCCCGACCAAGATGGCCATCCAGATGGCGCGCAAGAAGCCCTGGGCGCGGAATTCGGGGCTGGC
>Ga0335074_10002728_pt1 | contig 24012 bp, 19 predicted proteins | sample Lox_Sample_23_FD_206715 | JGI IMG/M metagenome (GOLD analysis project Ga0335074, IMG submission 206715) | Soil microbial communities from Loxahatchee National Wildlife Refuge, Florida, United States - Lox_Sample_2.3 | ecosystem: Environmental > Terrestrial > Soil > Wetlands | place: USA... | reverse complement strand
TCCTCGACGGACACGACGAGAAGTATCCCCTTACCGCGCTGGCTGACCTGGTGACCGAGCGGGGTAATCCCGGCAACCGCCGCGGGATCGCGGGCGTGACCGTGTACCTGGCCGCACCCGTGCTGACGGGAGGAGTGGAGCTGGTCGACACTCCGGGTACCGGGTCGGTGTTCGAGTGGGACACCCGCACGGCCTATGAGGCGCTCGAGTCGATGGATGCGGCGGTGTTCGTGCTGACCGCCGACCCTCCGGTGTCAGCCAGCGAGCGGGACCTGCTGCGCAGGGTCGCTGGACTGTCGGTGACGACGTTCGCGGTGCTGAACAAGGCCGACCACCTGGATAACCCAGGGCTGGCCGAGGCCGTGGAGTTCACTCGGCGGGTGCTCGGCGAGGCCGGCCTTCCGGATGCGGTATACCCGATGTCGGCGCGTGGTGCCCTAGACGGCGGCGACGCCGGCTTCACCGCGTTCCAGATCGCTTTCACCGCCTACCTGTCGTCCCAGCGCGAGGCAGACCTGCGGGCGTCGGCGATCGCTCAGGCGCGCCGGATCGGCGATTCGCTGCTGGACGAGGTGGCGCTGACCCGCCGGGCGGCGCAGATGCGCGCCGGGGAGGCGGCCAGTCGGGTCGAGCAGTTCGGCGCGCGACTGGCCGAAGTGACCGTGCACAGCCGCGACGCCGTGGCCGTAGCCAACGCCGAGTCCGCCCGGCTACTGATGGCCCTGAACGACGCTGCCGAGGAGGATGCGCCGCGGCTGGGCCGCGAGATCAGGCAGCAGCTGGATGCCCTGTTGGACGGCGAGCTGCGCGAAGCGTCGCCTGGCGAGATCGAGTCCCGCGGCCGGGAACAGCTGGTCACGTTGACCGTCGCCGCCGCGCAGGCCTGGCGGCAGACGCGCAAGGAGGCTATCGAGCAAGGACTTGCCCGGGTGGATGCCCGGCTGGCTGCCGACCTGAAGGCCGAACTCGACGTCTTGCGACAGTCTGCCGCAGAATTGCTCGACCTGGATCTCGCGGTCCCAGAGCCCGAAGGCCGACTGGCCGAAAGCCGGCGGTTCTTCTTCATCACCGGCGAGGACATAGGCCAGACTGAGCTGCTGGCGGGCGCCGTCCGCCGTCGGCTGCCCGGTGAGTTCGGCAGGCGGGCGGCCGGAGATCACCTGCGCCGCGAAACCATCGGCCTAGTGGAACGCCAGATCGGCCGGGCCCGGGGTGATCTGCAGTACCGGCTGGCCGAGGCGTCGCGGGCGCTGGTACGTGTAGTCGAACAGCGGTATGCCGATGGCACTGACCGGATCCGTTCAGCCCTGCACGTCGCGGCCGGCCTGCGGACGGCATCCGCCGCCGAGGCCGCGGCGAAGGAACGAGAACTAGCCGAACGGGAAGACTCACTCCGTCACGCGCTCGCCCTGCTGGACTCGGCGGTGGAGCCGGGGTAGACGCGTCCAGCGGTCGTACGGGTGGTCAGCCCATGGGCATGCCGTAACAGAGAGTAGGCGCGCTCGCAGAGATCTCCAGCAGCCGGTTGTACTTGGCTACTCGTTCTCCGCGGGCAGGAGCGCCGGTCTTGAGGTGACCGCAGCCGGTACCGACGGCCAGGTCGGCGATGAAGGTGTCCTCGGTTTCCCCGGAGCGGTGCGACACGAACTGGCGGTAGCCCGCCCTCCGGCAGATGGCCATGGCCTGCAGCGTCTCGGTAACGGTGCCGATCTGATTGAGCTTGATCAGCGACGAGTTGCCGATGTGGCGTTCGATTGCCCAGGTGATGATGGCCGGGTTGGTGCAGAAGATGTCGTCTCCGACTAGCTCCGTCGTAGCGCCGAGGCGCGCGGTGAGCGTGATCCAGCCGTCCTCGTCGTCCTCGCCGAGCCCATCCTCGATCAGGTGCACGGGGAACTGCCTGGTGATCGCCGTGTAGCGTTCGATCATGTCGTTACTAGAGCAGAAGTCGTCGGCCACCCGGTATCGGCCGTCCGGCTGCCGGAACTCCGATGCTGCCGGGTCTAGCGCGATCGACACGCCCTCGATCCCTGTTTTATATCCCGCGTCGGTGATGGCCTGCACCAGCAGATGGAGGACATCTTCTGGCTCGGCGATCTCGGGGGCGAAGCCGCCCTCGTCGCCCAGCCCGGTCGACAGCTTGCGGCTCGCAAGCTCGCGGCGTAGCACGGAGTAGACCTCGGCGCCCGCGCGTACCGCGTCGGCCATCGAAGGGGCGCCGACAGGCGCGATCATGAACTCTTGGAAGTCAAGGGAGTTGGGCGCGTGCACGCCGCCGTTGAGCACGTTGAAGTGCGGGACAGGCAGCGATGGGCTGACACCTTCCGGTGCGAGCCATCGCCACAGGGGAATCCCGGCCGAAGTCGCCAGGGCACGGGCCAGCGCCATCGAAACTCCCACGGTGGCGTTGGCGCCGAGCCTGCTCTTGTCCGGGGTACCGTCGAGGTCGATCATGGCCTGGTCCACCTCGGCCAGCGACGCCCAGGACCGGCTGCGGAGCAGATCAGCGAGGTCGGTGTTGACGGTCCCCACCGCTCCGAGCACGCCCTTCCCCTCGTACCTGCCCGGGTCGCCGTCGCGGCGTTCCACCGCCTCCCGCGAGCCGGTCGAAGCACCGGAGGGAACCCCGGCACGAGCGCTTGTGCCGTCCGACAGCCGTATCGTAACCGCCAGCGTCGGCCGCCCTCGCGAATCCAGGATCTCCAGCGCCGATAGATCTGCCACCTCAAACCCTGTCATCATCTGCTCCTGTCCTAGGCAACCCGCCTGGTCGCCCCTGGGTGTCGTCGACCTGCGCTGATCCGATCGTTTCGCTGTCCGATGAACTGGCAGTAGAGGCTTAGGACCCTGGATCTGCGGGTTGCCTGGCGAAAGTCAGAGATATTCACGACCTGTCATTAAATGCCGACCTCGCGTTGTAATCACCGTCTCTGGGCCTGCCGGTTCATCCGGGAGGGGCCTTCGGGCCCGCTTGCTGGGTGCGGACGGCTCGTTGCTCAGGCTCCTGGCCGGTGACTGCCGCATGCGAAGAGCCGGAGCCGTGCTCTGGAGCCAGGGTGGCGGTGCAGACCGCTCCCGCCCTTCCGACACATGGAGCATGATCGCCGCTGTTGTTGAGGGCCAGTGCGACCGCGATCAGCGCGGCAGTCGTGAGCAACCATAGCAGCAGCGCGGCTCGCTGGATGCCTAGGCGTCGGCCCATCCGGCGCCACGTGGCGCGGTGCCGGGCGCGGCGGAGCCGCCGCAAAGCCCGCCACGGGCCTGCCTGGATGTTTTCCCTGTCCGGCATGTCCTCGTCCGATTCCAGCCGGGTGAATGCGGATAGCAGCGCCGCCAGATCTGGATCGGATCCGGTGAGCCCGTCTTTGATCGAGTCCAGGGCCTGCTGCTCCCATGCGTTAAGGCTCATCGCTGGTCCCTCCATCGCCGTGCCTTGCCTGGGTTAGGTGGTGGCGTCATGGACAGGCCGACGATGGGTGGTTGTTGGGATCCGCGCCGGACGAAGCGCAGCATAAAAACCTCCACCTGCATACACGACGCCTGTGACGCCGGTCGGTAGAGGCCATCAGCCCGTGAAGCGTATCGCGGGTGCTACGCGAGCCTCATCGCATAACACAGAATACCAGGCAGCCTGGCGGGCCGCGGTACCGCCGTGAGCGCTCGGGTCCGTTCGGGGAAGTGCGGTAACGCGGGCTGCCTGCCGACGGGGTGACCCCGGTCCGGTGCCGTAAAATGGTGGCTGGTGGTTTATCCGCCCGGCCGTGGGCCCCGGCACCGCGAGCCGGGGCCAAGGAGCCGGACAACGAGGCCCGGCTCGTCCCGCTCGGCCTGATCGCCGGGTTAGATGTCCGCCCGCCGGGTACCTGTGCGCTGCATGTCCTGGGTGGTGACCGGTGAGCACAGCACGAAGCACGGCCCGCGGCCCTGGGGCTAGCGAGCAGGCTAGTGACCCGTTTCCAGCCGTGAGGGCGCTGACCATACGGCAGCCGTGGGCCTGGGCGGTGATCCACGGTGGCAAAGACGTCGAAAACCGATGGCGGAGAACTGCGTACCGGGGCCCACTGCTGATCCACGCCGGCAAGAACACCGACCCCGATCCTGAGGCGACGGCCAGGCTGCTATGGACGATGGCCGACCCCGAAGCCTTCGGGCAGCCGCGAGCGGCATGGCAGGCGCGGGAAGCGATCATCGGCGTTGTCCATCTGGCGGACATCCTGACCGACTCTCGCAGCCCGTGGGCGACCGCGGGGCGGTATCACTGGGTATTTGAGTTTCCCGCACCCGTCGACCCTCCCATCCCCTGTCGGGGACGTCCGGGCCTGTGGGTCCCGCCCGTGACCATGGCGGAGAGACTGGCCGAGGTCCTCTGACCAGCTTCGCCGCCAGCCTGGCCGACTCGGATTTGCGGCCGGAGAGTACCCTAGGCGACAATGACGTCTTGGCGATGAGGCTCGCCTGGAAAACGTGCGATGTCGCACTGATGGCCTCTGCCCCGATCAGGTACATCAGGGTAGGAGGCCTCGCCATGGACGATCCGCTAGGACTGCCTGGCAATGATCCAGGGGCTGCGCGGTGAGCGCGGCCCTCCCCGTACCGGTTATCCAACTGCTCCAGGTCCTGACCGTTGCGCTCGGCGCGCCGGGCGTGACCGGCGTGATCGCCAAGGTCGAGGCCCGGTTGCAGGGCCGCCGGGGGCCACGGGTGCTCCAGCCGTATTACGACCTGGCCAAGCTGTTCCACAAGGAGGCGCTGGCCCCGGAGGGGGCGAGCTGGTTCTTCCTGGCCGCGCCGGTCATCGCGGTGGCCGCCTACCTGACGATCCCGCTGCTGATCCCGGTGCTGACCACGTACGGGCTGCCGCTGGGGTACATGGGGGACATCCTGGGCGGCGGGTTCCTGCTCTCGCTGGCCAGCTTCGTGGTGGCGACCGCAGCGCTGGAGACCGGCGACCCGTACGCGCAGCTGGGATCGAGCCGGGCCAAGACGTTCTCGGCGATCGCCGAGCCGGTGGTCCTGTTCGTGGTCTTCACCGTGGCGCTGCTGACCGGCACCGACCTGCCCTATGCGCTGGCCGCGACGGTGCGGTCCAGCGCCGGGCAGGTCATCCGGCCGGCGCACCTGCTGGCCTCGGCCGCGTTGTTCATGGTCATCCTGCACGAGACCGGCCGGATCCCGGTGGAGACGCACGCCGGCACCAACGAGTTCGGGATGATCGAGGAAGCCCGGGCGTTCGAGCATTCCGGCCCGTTCTTCGCGCTGCTCAAGTGGGGCTCGGAGCTCAAGCAGCTGATCCTGTACACGATCCTGGCCGACGTGTTCCTGGCCCCGTGGGGCCTGGCCTCTACGCGGCAGCTGGGCGCGGTCATCCTGGCCGTCGCGGCCCTGCTGGCCAAGGCGTGCGCGGTCGGCTGCGTGGTCGCGGTGATCGACGACTCGTTCGCCAAGCTGCGCCTGTTCAAGATCACCGAGTACGTCTCGGCCGCGTTCCTGATCGCGGTGCTCGGCGTGTTCACGCTGTACCTAGGGGGCGGCTGATGAGCCTGGCCAGCGCGGTGCAGGCCGCGCCGGGAGTTTACGAGGGCGTCGCCAACGTGATCGCGGCGGTCATGCTGCTGATCGAGTTCGGCATGCTGCGCCAGGCGCTCGCCCGGGACCAGATCCGGCTGTACATGGCCCAGTCCGCCCTGCTCTCGGTGCTGGCCATCGTGATCGCCGCCGACCGGAACCTACCCGACCTGTACGCGCTGGCCGGGCTATCGGCGGCGCTTAAGGTGGTGGCCGTCCCGCTGGTCATGCGTCGCCTGCTCGGCCGAATCGACCCCGACATCGCCGACGAGGCGCCCGGCGTGGCGGGCAGCCAGACGCTCAGCCCGGCGTCCGCCGTGCTGGCCGGGATCGTGCTGGCCGCGTTCGGCTTCTTCTGCTTCGGCACGCTCAAGATCCAAGGTCAGGTGGGTGGGCACGGGGCAAACGGAGCCCCGGCGCTGGCGCTGGCTCTGGCCGCCGCGATGGTCCTGGTCTCCTTCGGGCTGATGATCGTCCGCCGCGACGTCGCCTCCCAGGCCATCGGGTTCTTCACGCTGGAGAACGCGATCTCGCTGGCCGCCCTGGTGGTGGCGTCCGCGCTGCCGCTGATCCTGGAGACCGCGTTCCTGTTCGACCTGCTGGTGGCGGTGGTGGTGTTCGGCATGCTGATCCGCACCCACCACGCCAGGGCCGAGTCGCTGTCTACCGCCGATCTGACCAGGCTGCGGGGGTGAGCCGGTGCTCGGTGTAATACTCGCCCTGCTGATCGTGCCGCTGGCGACCGTGCTGATCTGCGCGGTGCTGCCGCGCGCCGCCGCCCGCGCCAGCACCGTGCTCTCCGGCCTGGCCTGCTTCGCGCTGGTCCTCGCACTGGTCCCGGCGGCGGCCCACGGGAATCTGACCTACCTTTCCTACCTGCGGGTAGACGCGGTGAGCGCGGTCTTCCTGCTGGCGACCGGTTTCCTGTACGCCGCGGTGGCGGTGTACTCCGTGGGGTACCTCAAGCAGCACGAGGACCTGTACGCCAGGCGTTTCTACGCCGGCCTCAACCTGTTCGCGTGGGCGATGCTGGCCGCGCCACTGATGAGCAGCCTGGCCCTGCTGTGGATCGCGGTCGAGGTCACCACGATCGTCTCGGCGCTGCTGGTCGCGATCGAGGATACCGACGGGGCGGCCGAGGCGGCCTGGAAGTATGTGCTGATCGCAAGCGCGGGCCTGGGCCTGGGCCTGCTGGCCACCGTGTTCGCCTACTTCGCCGGCGCCCAGGTGCTCGGGGAACACTACAACCTGGCCATCGCCCCGCTGATTGACGTGGCCGGGCGGCTGCCGGCTACCCCGGTGCGGCTGGCCTTCCTGCTCGCCCTGCTTGGCTACGGAACCAAGGTGGGCTTGTTCCCGGTCCACACCTGGCTGCCGGACGCGCACTCCGAGGCGCCCACCCCGGTGTCCGCGCTGCTGTCCGGGTCGTTGCTGGCCGTCTCCTTCTACGCGATCCTGCGCTACTACCAATTCACCGCCGCGGCGCTGGGCAGCGGCTTCCCGCGGGCCGCGCTGCTGGCCTTTGGGGTAGCCTCGCTGCTGCTCGCCGCGCTGTACGTGTTCGGCCAGCAGGACATCAAGCGGCTGCTGGCCTATTCCAGCATCGAGCACATGGGCATCCTGGCCATCGGGGTGAGCTTCGGCGCGCCGGTGGCGCTGGCGGGCGTCCTGCTGCACGTGCTCTCGCACGCGGCGGCCAAGGCCAACGCGTTCATGGGCGCGGGCGTGCTGGTGGCCAAGTACGGCACCAAGCAGATCTCGGCCATGCGCGGTGCCCTCGACGTGCTGCCGTGGAGCGGGCCGCTGTTCCTGCTGGCGATCTTGGCGCTGTCCGCCCTGCCGCCGTCGGGCATCTTCCGCAGCGAGTTCCAGATCGTGGCTGGAGGACTGGGCAGCGGCCACTACGCCGCGGCGGCGGTGCTGGTCGTACTCGTCACCGTAGCCTTCTTCGGGCTGACCGCCGCGTCCACCCGGATCCTGTTCAGCCGGGCCCCGCGGCCGCTGTCGGCCGCGGTGGCCGTCCCCGCGCGGGGGGAGCCGTCGGCCTGGATGGTGGTCCCGGTGGCGGCCGGGATCGTGGCCCTGTTCATCTTGGGCCTGCATCCCCCGGGTGAGCTCACCGGGCTCATCTCCAGGGCCGTGACCCAGCTGGGGGCCGCGCGATGACGACGATGACCCAGCCGGACGTCCTGGCCCTGTGGAAGGAGCTGGAGTCCCGGGTGGCAGCCGGCGACCGGTTCGCCGGCCTGTTCGCGACCCGGATCGCCGACCGCGATCCCGTGACCCTTTCCGCGCACGTCGCAGTGAAGGGGAAAGGGGAGGCGGGTGGGGACGTCGACACGCTGGAGGTGACACTGCCACCTGGCGCCACCAGCTATCCGGCGCTCACCCCCCGGCTCGGCGCCGCATTCTGGTATGAGCGCGTGATCCACGATCAGTTCGGCCTGGTGCCCGACGGTCATCCCCGGCCGGCCCCGCTGATCCGCCCGGGCGACCCGCTCCCCCGGCATGTGGAAGGCTACGGGCTGTTCACGATCCCGCACGGCCCGGTCCGCTCCGGCGTGCTGGAGTCCATCGAGTACCTGGTCGAGACGCCCGGCGAGGCCATCCCGCATCTGAACATGCGGGTGTTCTACAAGCACCGCGGCGTTGAGCGGCGCTTCACCGGGATGACCGTCCCGGACGCCGTCCTGCTGGCCGAACGCACCGAGGGCATCGCCTCGGTCGCCCACGCCCTGGCCTTCTGTCACGCTACCGAGCGAATAGCCGGGTGCGCGCCGCCTCCGGCCGCGGCCCTGGTCCGGGTGCTGCACGCCGAGCTGGAGCGGATCGCCAACCACCTGGACGTCGCGGTCCGGCTGGCCGACGCGGCCGGGCTCGCGGTGGCCGCGGCCCGGATGGCACTGCACAAGGAGCGGGTCATGCGGCTGGTCAGCCGGATGTGCGGGAGCCGGTTCGGCCGCGGCGTGGTGGTGCCGGGCGGGGTCAGCGCGCTGCCCCGGCTGGCGTCGGCCGAGCTGCAAGCCGAGGTGGACCGGCTGGCCCGGCAGGTTGCCGGGGAGGCCGCCGCGCTGATGGCCACGTCCTCGTTCCTGGACCGGCTGCGCCGCACCGGCCCGCTGACCCCGGCGCGAGCCCGCATCCACGGGGCCCTCGGCCCGATCGGCAGGGCGTCGGGGTTCGCCGACGACAACCGGCTGACCCGCCCTTACGACGGCTACGGCGAGCTCAGCGTGCCGCCCGCCCGGACCCACACGGCCGGCGACGCGCTGGTCCGGCTGCGGGTCCGCTGGGAGGAGGTGGACTCCTCGTTCGGTCTGCTCCGGCGGGCCGCCGCATTGCTGGCCGAACGAACCGGCGATCAGCTCAGGGTCCGCTGCGAGCCGGCCGTCGGGCGGGCGCTGGGCTGGGCCGAGGCGCCTCAGGGCGAGGTGCTCTACGACGTCGCGGTGGCGGACGGCCGGATCGTCCATTGCCATCCCCGGTCAGCGTCGTTCCACAACCTGGTGCTGATGCACGAGGTGTTCGCCGGCGATATCCTGACCGACTTCCCGTTCATTGAGGCCAGCTTCGGCCTGTCCGTGGCGGGGGTGGCGCTGTGAGCATCTGGGTGCTGCGCGGCCTGCGCGACGGCGTGGTCACCACCCGGTGGCCCGCCAGGCCGGACCCCTACGCCGAGGCCTGGCGCGGACCTGCCCGTCCCCTCGAACAGGCCGGACGCCACATCGATCTGACCCGCCTCTGTCCCACCGGCGCTATCACCGTGACCGACGGTACCGTGCGCGTCGACCAGGGCCGGTGCATCCTGTGCGGCCGGTGCGTGGCCGAACGTCCCGGCGTCTTCACCTGGTCCGAGGGCGCCACCGGTCCCGCCGCGCTGACCCGGGAGCAGCTGATCATCCCCGAACTGCCCGAGACCGACGCCGCCGTGGCGGCCGCCCGGGCCCGGCTGGCCGAGCGGACCCGCGCACTGCGCCGCAGCGTGCACGTCAGGCACGTGGACGCCGGGTCCGACGGCAGCGAGGAGTGGGAGATCCAGGCCCTGCTCGGCCCGGTCTACGACCTGCACCGGCTCGGCGTGTTCATCACCGCCAGCCCCCGGCACGCGGACGTGCTGCTGGTCACCGGGGCCGGGACGCGCGGCATGAGCGGCCCGCTGCGCACTACTTACGACGGGATGCCCGACCCGAAGGTCGTGATCGCGGTCGGCACCGACGCGGTCAGCGGCGGCCTGCTGGCCGGCAGCGAGGCCACCACCAGCGGCGTCACCGCCACGGTGCCGGTCGACATTTTCGTGGCCGGCTCCCCGCCGAGCCCGTTCGGCATCCTGAACGCCCTGCTGATCGCGGTCGGCTACCTGGTCCCCGACGGGAAGAGGCCGCGGTGAGCTGGGTATTCGGCGCGGGCCTGATCCTGCTGACGCTGGCCGCGGCCGCGGACTTCCTCGGCGGCCGCGTCATGCGTTCCGGGCCGCTGTACCTGCTCGGCGCGGCCGGAGCCGGCTGCCTGGCCGTGACCGGCGGGTTCGCGCTGACCGGCCGGCTGGTCACGCTGGACGTGGCCGGCTGGCTCGGTGATCCGATCCCGGGTCAGCCGGCGGCAGGGCTGGCGGCCGACCGGCTGTCCGGCCTGTTCCTGGCCATGGCATTCGGCGCGGCGCTGCCCATCTCGGTGGCGTTCGCCAGCTGGGCCTGGCGGCAGGGGCCACGCCCGGGCCGGCTCGGCGCGAGCTACGCGCTGGCCCTCGGTTCGGTCGCGGTGATCGTGACCGCGCGGGACGCGTTCACCGCGCTGTTCGGGTGGGAGGCGCTGACCGCTGCGTTCTACCTGCTAGCCGGGGCCGACCGGCACCGCCGGGACCGGGTCGGCGCGGCGCAGATCACGTTCGCGTTCGGCAAAGTCAGCGGGGCGGCGCTACTGATCGGGTTGCTGCTACTCGCGTCCAGGTCGCACTCGATCCTGCTGGCCTCGTTCACGCACGTGCCCGGGGGCGCGGCCCGGACCACCGCACAGGTGCTGCTGCTGGCCGGGTTCGCGGTCAAGGCCGGGCTGGTGCCGTTCCAGATCTGGATGCCGCGCGGCTACGCGGCAGCGCCCGGGCCGGCCCGCGCGATCATGGCCGGGGTCTGCGTCAACGTGGCGTTCTACGGCATGTGGCGCACGCTGGCGCTGCTCGGTCGGGCCCCCGGGTGGCTGGTCGGCGCGGTGCTGCTGGTCGGTGCGGTGACCGCGCTGCTGGGCATCGCGCACGCCGCGGTGCAGAACAGGCTGTCCCGGGTCATCGCCTACTCCAGCATCGAGAACACCGGGCTGATCGTGACCGGCTTCGGCGTCGCGCTGACCGGGACCGCGGTCGGCAACCGCACGCTGGTGGCGGCCGGACTGCTGGCCGCGACGCTGCAGATAGTCGCCCACACCGCGGCCAAGTCGCTGCTGTTCACTTCCGCGGCCGGGCTGGAGGCGGGGGCCGGCGGGGACGACCTAGAGCAGTTGCGCGCCCGGGCGCGGCGCACCCCGTGGAGTGGCTTCGGCCTGGCCGTGGGCTCGGTGACGCTGGCCGGGCTGCCGCCCACGGTCGGCTTCGTATCCGAGTGGTTCCTGCTCGAGTCGCTGATGCAGCAGTTCCGCGTGCCCGGCCTAGGCTACCGGCTGGTCCTCGCACTGGCCGGCGCCTCGGTCGCGCTGACCGCTGGCTTCGCCGGTGTCACCTTCGTCCGGCTGGTCGGCCTGGTGGTCAAGCGTGACGGCCCGGAGCCCGTCCGCGGCGCGCCGCTGACGTACGGCTGGAGCGGCCGGGCCGCCGTGGTCGTGCTCTCCGTGTGCTGCCTGGCCATCTCCGCGGTGACCCCGCTGGAGATCCGTGTCATCGCCGCCGGGCTGTCCCCGGTGGTGCCCAGCGGGCTGGTCATGGGCGCGCTGAAGTCGCCGTGGATCGTGCAGCCGCCCTTCGCCGGGTTCTCGATCCTGTCGCCGTCCTGGCTGTGGGTCGAGATGCCGGTGATGCTGCTCCTGGTGGTGGTGTTCTCCTGGGCGGTGTCCGGCCGGCGGCTGCTGCGGGTGCGGCGGGTCCCACCCTGGCGTTCGGCCACGATGGGGGTCGACGGCCTGGACTCCTACACCGCCTTCGGGTACGCCAACCCCACCCGCCGGGTGCTGGCCGGCGTGCTGCACACCCGGGCCGAGGTGCAGGAGGTCATGCTGGAGGACAGTGACCGGGACGAGGGGTCCGGGCCGCCGGACCGGGACGAAGACGCCCAGCGAGAGCAGGTCGCACACCTCAGGTACGCCTCCGACGTGATAGAGGTCGTGGAGACCTACCTGTACCGTCCCACGCTCCGGCCCTTCCTGGCGGTCGTGGCCGTGGCCAAGCGCCTGCAGTCGGGTCGGCTCGATGCGTACCTGCTGTACATGCTTATCGCCCTGGTCGCGGTCATCGCCGTCGTGACTGCCCTGGCCTGAGCCGGGTATCCCGAAGGGCGGCTTCGCAGCCGACGACGGTGCGGATCCTGACTTCGCCCGCCAGTCCCGGTGCAGGTGCCGCCGTCACCTTCCGGGCCCGCGCACCGCCCGCCATATCAGGGTCGCGGGCTGGCGAGAGCCGGATAGTAGTCCGCTGCGGCGAGTCGGCCACCGGAAAAGAACAACGCCCACACACTGCCCTTTACCGCCGGATATTCCCTCACGTACAGGCCCGCGTCCTCGGCGAGGGTAGCGAGCAGGTGCCGGATCACGGCGCCGGGTGCGCACACGGCGCTGGTACTGCCGCCGTCCGCGAGTTCAAGGATCCGGGTCAGGCCGTGCCTGGGACGTGCGGCATATTCGTCTTCGCCGAACGTCGGCTCGATTTCGACCGCCACCCCGAGTTCCGCGCTCAGCGGTCGCATGGTGTCCACGAAACGGGCCTCGGATGCCGAAAGCAGCCGGGACGGCGCGAAGGCCGGCAGCGTCCGGCGCAGATTCTCCGCCTGTTCCCGTCCCTTGACGTCCAGCAGGCGGTGACCCCCGGCGCCGTGCCATCGCCCAGCGGGTACAGCGCGGGCGTTTCGCACGAGCAGGACCGCCGACCCGGAGCGGACGCTGTCGGCCAGCGACCTCAGCGCGTCGATAGCGTAGGCGTCGCCCTGGTAGTCAAGCCGCCGGGCGTCCGCCAACGGCACCCACGCCAGGTGGTCCACCTCCCGTGTCGCTCTGAAGGGGGCGTCCGGGCCGTGCATCGCCCAGTACTCCACGGCCTTGGGGCCGCGGGCGGTGTTGTAGTGTTCGACCTCCAGCCGCTTGCCGGCAATCGCCCGGATCCCGGTCTCCTCGGCCACTTCCCGGCACGCGGTGATCAGCGGATGCTCGCCGCGGCGTAGCTTGCCCTTCGGCAGCGACCAGTCGTCGTATTCCGGCCGGTGCACCAGCGCCACCTCGACAGCCCCGCTGGCCGATGATCTCCACAACACCCCGCCCGCCGCCCGGATCATCCGGTCGCCATCACCGTGCGCCTTCTCCGCGGCCCGGCTACGGGGCAGGCCGAGGAACCCGATCCCGTACGCGTGCGCGAACGCCATCACCGCAAGCCCGCCGGACAGGGCGAGCGCGGCGCCGGCCAGCACCAGCACCACTCCGGCGAGCGGCTGGATCCGGAATCCCTGGAACAGCCCCTGGAAGATCAGCCACTCGCTGACGAACCCGTTAAGCGGCGGCAGGCCCGCGATCCCGAGCGTGCCGATCAGCGTGATGACCGAGGTTCGCGGCATCCGCCGGGCGAGCCCGCCGAGCCGGTCCAGATCCCTGGTCCCGGTGGCGTGCTCGACCACCCCTGCCTCCAGGAACAGCAGGGTCTTGTAGACACCGTGGTTGATCACGTGGTAGAGCGCGGCCAGCAGCAGGTAGGCGCCGAGCGCGGGCTGGTGGCCGGCCCGGAACATCATCGCCGCCCCGGTCGCCGTCACGATGATCCCGATGTTCTCCACGCTGTGGAAGGCGAGCAGCCGCTTGAAGTCCGCTTCGATCACCGCGTACAGCACGCCGACCACGGCGGTCACCGCCCCGGTCACGGTGGTCAGCACGCCCCACCACATCGGCCCGCTGGCCAGGAGCTGGAAGGCGAACAGCATCACCCCGTAGACGCCGAGCTTGATGACCAGGCCGGACAGGAAGCCCGACCCGTCCGCGGGAGCGATCGGGTGGGCTTCGGGCAACCAGATGTGCAGCGGCACGATACCCGCCTTGAAGCCGAACCCGGCCAGCGCGAGCACATACACCGCGCTCCGCCAGGCGCCGGGAACCGCGTGGCTGCGCGCTGCCATCGTCGTGAGATCCAGCGTCCCGGTCTTCGCGGACAGGATCGCGAACGCCGCGACGATCAGCGCGAACCCGACCTCGCCCAGGGCGAGGAACCAGAAGCCGCCCGCCATCACCCCCCGCCACTGGTGGTGGCGCAGAATCAGCAGGTAACTGAACGCGGTCATCGACTCCCAGGCGACGAGGAAGACGATCGCGTTTCCGGCCACGAGCACGCCGAGCGAGGCGAGCAGCGCCAGATTATAGGCGCACAGGTAGAATTCCGAGCCTCGGCCCGGCCTGTGATAGCGCGGCGCGTACAGACCGATCGCCAGCGCGATCAGGCCGAGCAGCACGATGAACGCCGCGGCCAGCGGGCTGAGCCGCAGTGTGACCGCGCCGACCAGGTTTCCGGCGCCGATCGTCCGGCTGGCACCGCTGCCGTGCAGCGCCACCAGGCAGCCTCCGGTTAGCGCGGCCGCCCCGCCGAGAGCCGAGCTGGCGGCGCTGGCGATCAGCGCCGTCCGGCTCCTAGCCAGGACGGCCAGGCCTGCCGCGATCAGCCACAGGGCCGCGGCGCACAGCAGCAGGATCGCGGCTGCCTCGGTCACCGGGCATCTCCCGGGCAACCTGCCGGACCGGTCGGCGCATCGTTCGTGCCTGGTCGACGGCCTGCGGAGCACAGGCAACCGCCTGGTGTCTCATCTGATCGTCCTCATCGAGTGCAGGATCAGCTCATTGAGCCCGCCTGGTATCCAGATTCCGAGCAGGAGAAGCAGCCCCAGACCGGCGCCCGATCCCGGTCCAGAGTTAAGAGCCTGGGATCGGCCGCACGCTGGAGGGGATGACCGTTGGGGCGCGGGCGGGCCCCGGGCTCGGGCCCGCCCGCGCGATTGCGTCGGCTGTGGCCTACTTGACCAGCGGAGGGCCGAACGGGAGGATCTTGCGGCCGAAGGTGGACTCGATAATGTCCCCGGCGGCGTGGTACCAGGCCAGCACGGCAAAGACCAGGACGATCCAGCCGCCGGCCTCGGTAATGTCTACGTTGTTGGCCCCGGCGCCGACCGCCAGCACGGTCAGGCCGACGAAGATCAGCCAGATAATCACGGTCAGCACCAGGTCGGTGCGTAGCGAGGCGATCGCCAGGTAAAAGCTGATCACCGCGAACACCGCGAGGAACAGGCTGGTCGCATCGTTGAGCTGCACCGGGGGAACGCCGGCGGCGTACAGCGTGTTGAACGCCCCGAGTATCACCCAGAACGGGCCGTAGGTGCCGAACACCGCCCCGGCGAACAGGTTGCCGCGGGTGAACTCCATGATCGCGACGATGATCTGCACCAGGCCACCGAAGAAGAACGCCGCCGGCAGCACGATGGCGATCCCGGCATTGTTCAGCAAGTGGGTCTGGTACATGCCGATCATGAACGAGGTGGTGGCGAACGCGGTCACCGCCCACGGCGCCGGGTTGGCCATCCCCCCCTTGGCCGGCGGCGGGACCTGCTGCGCTGGCTCGGCCTGCTGGCCGATGGCACCTGAAGTCGTCATTGCGCATCACTCCTGTTCTATCCCTGGCCGGCCACCACGGCCGGCGCAGCTCGGTACGGATCGCCGGTGCGGTCCGCGGGTGTGGGCGGGCTTGTGCGGGAGGGCTTCCACGCCGCTCTCGGGCCAGCGCGCCAGCGGCGCAAGAAGGGAGTGCGCCCACCAGGGTGGCGCAGCGGGATGCCGGCCCGGCGCATGAACCCGCGCACCGTCATGGCCGGCTGGCCGGTGAGCAGCTCGATGTGGGTCAGGGCGACGCCGCAGCCCCAGTACAGGTCCTTGACCAGCGCGTTGGTCAGCGGTACCGGGTCGGGGAACCGCTGCCAGATAGGTCCGCCGGGCGGCACGCGCGGGATGTCGCGGGCGTCCAGTACCGCGGCGATCAGCGGGTCGGCATACAGCGCCTCGACTAGCTTGATCTCTTCCGGGCCCGGCGCCTGGACGATCCCGCCGGCCCGGACGGGGACGCCGAGGGCATGCGCGCTGCGCAGTACGGTGCTACGGGAGGTGCCCAGCCGTCGGCCGACCTCATCGGCGGTCAGGCCCAGCCGGATGTACAGGTCGTCCAGGATCTCGGCGGCTACTAGCTGGCGGTCTTCGCGGTTCCAGCCGCCCCGGGTGCGTACGTGGATGCCATAGCGGTGCAGCCGGTCGCGGACCGCCCGTTCCGACAGGCCAGTGATCGCGGCGATCTGCGCGGAGCCGAGCCGTCCCACCTCATACAACTCCGCCAGGACCCGCGGCAGGAGCGGCGGGTCGTCGCGGCGCAGCGGCCGCAGTCGGCCGGCGCCGCGGGGCCGCAGCGGCACGCCCGCCCGACGCAGCATCCGCGTCACCCGCTGCCGGTCCAGCCCGGTAATCTCGCCTATCGCGTAGGTCGACAGCCCCTGGCACAGGTACAAGTGGGCCAGCCGGGTCTGGTCCGATCCGTCCCGGGCGGGCGCGGCGTCCTGGTCGGCGTGGCAGTACCGGCATGACCGCGGCGTGCCGTCAATGGGGACACTGGCCGTACCGAAGCTACAGTCGAGCATGGAGCATACGGCCCTCCTACCCGCGCTGGGCAGGGACCGTTGGCGGTGACCGCAAATTTACGGCGAGCCCCTCCGCCGTACTACCTTGATCATAAGTCCGGCTTCCCGGCCGGTAAAGCATTCCCCGGCGCGCATGTCCGCGCCTGTCCGGCAGCCGTCGGAGTAACGAGCTGTAGCCTCGGCCGGTCCGGACTATCTACTGTCCGAATCAGCGGCGTCGCCAGGCAACCAGGTAACCTAAAGGTGGCGGAGGGGCTCGCCGCAACAGCGCTAGTGCCAACGGTCCCTGTTCAGCAGGGAAAGGCATGCATGTCGCGTGAAACAAATTCTGGCTCTCAGCCATGTCCGGAAGTCCTATGACGGCAAGGTCGTCCTCGACGATGTGACGCTGGCGTTCCTGCCCGGCGCGAAGATCGGGGTGGTCGGGCCGAATGGCATGGGGAAATCCACGCTGCTGCGGATGATGGCCGGGCTCGAGCCGCCGTCCAACGGCGAGGTCCGTCTCATGCCGGGCTACAGCGTCGGGATCATGCCGCAAGAGCCGGTGCTGGACGAAGGCAAGACGGTGGTCGGCAACGTGGAGGGGGGCGTCGCCGAGACCAAGGCGCTCATCGACCGGTACAACGAGATCGCCGCGAAACTGGCGGCGGACTACTCCGACGAGCTGCTCGAAGAGATGGGCCGGCTGCAGGAGCAACTCGATCACCGGGACGCCTGGGACCTGGACAGCCGCCTGGAGCAGGCGATGGATGCGCTGCGCTGCCCCCCGCCCGACGCCGCGGTCGCCTGCCTGTCCGGCGGGGAGCGACGCCGGGTGGCGCTGTGCCGGCTGCTGCTAGCCCAGCCGGACCTGCTCCTGCTCGACGAGCCGACCAACCACCTCGACGCCGAGAGCGTGCAGTGGCTGGAGCAGCACCTGGCCAAGTACCCGGGCACGGTGGTCGCGGTGACCCACGACCGGTACTTCCTGGACAACGTGGCCGGCTGGATCCTCGAGCTGGACCGCGGCCACGCCTACCCGTACGAAGGCAACTACACGACTTACCTGGAGACCAAGGCCTCCCGGATGAAGGTGGAGGGGCAGCGGGACGCCAAGCTACGCAGGCGGCTGGAACAGGAGCTGGAGTGGGTTCTGTCCAGTCCGCGCGCCCGCCAGGCCAAGAGCCGCGCCCGGCTGGACCGGTACGAGCAGATGGCCGCCGAGGCCATGTCCCGGACCAAGCTGGACTTCGAGGAGATCCAGATCCCGCCCGGTTCCCGGCTGGGCAGCCTGGTTGTCGAGGCCGAGAACCTGGTCAAGGAGTTCGGGGACCGGATGCTGATCGAGGACCTGAGCTTCAGCCTGCCGCCGAACGGCATCGTCGGGGTGATCGGCCCGAACGGGGTGGGCAAGACCACTTTGCTGAGGATGATCCTGGGTGTCGAGCAGCCGGACGCCGGGACGATCAGGATCGGCGAGACGGTACGGATCTCTTACGTGGATCAGCTGCGGGCCGGGATCGGCCCGGATAAGACCGTGTGGGAGGTGATCTCGGGCGGGGAGGCGTTCATCCGCGCCGGGCGGGCCGAGATACCCAGCCGCGCATACGTGGCCGCGTTCGGGTTCAAGGGATCGGACCAGCAAAAACCGGCCGGGCTGATGTCCGGCGGGGAGCGGGGCCGGGTGAACCTAGCGCTGACCCTCAAGCAGGGCGGGAACCTGCTCCTGCTGGACGAGCCCGCCAATGACCTGGATGTGGAGACGCTGGCCTCGCTAGAGCGTGCACTGGGCGAGTTCCCTGGCTGCGCGGTGATCACCAGCCACGACCGGTGGTTCCTGGACCGGGTCGCAACCCATATCCTAGCCTGGGAAGGCGGAGCGGCCTGGTACTGGTTCGAGGGCAACTTCGCCGCCTACGAGCAGAACAAGATCGCCCGGCTGGGCGAGGACGCGGCCCGCCCGCACCGGGTCACCTACCGACGGCTGACGCGCTAACCGGCGCGGGAGCAGTCATGGACGACGCTGACGCCCTTGAGGTGATCCGGCAGGCCGAGCGGGTCGTGTGGGCGGCGAGCTGGCACCTGCAGGAGCAGAGTGTGCTGGAGAAGCTGGCGGGAACGCGCGGCCTGGCCCGCGCCCGGCTGGAGCAGCGCTCCGATGTCATCCAGTTGGTCACCTATGACGGTGAGCACCTCGGGCACGTGCGGCGGCAAGGACCCACTGGCCCGCAGGAGCGCTGGGTGGCCGTGCTGAGACACCGGTCACAGCAGATCGGCGTCTACGGCAGCGCGGGCGCTGCTGCTGGCGCGCTGGCCCAGGCTTGCGGCAAGACGATCAGCGAAGTCAGCTGAAAACGCTCTCTCGGGCGCGCGCCTGACCTGACGCGGCGCTTTAGCGCGCCGCGCCTCGGGGAAGTGCGGTTACGCGGGCTGCCTGCCCACCGGATGGCCAGGGTCCGATGCCGTAAAATAGTGGCTGGTGGTTTTATCCGCCCGGCGGTGGACCCCGCCGCGTCCGCGCGGACGCATTCCTGCCGCGTGGGATTGCCGGATGGCCGATGGGTCCTGCTCTTGGTGTGCGGGAGGCAGGACAGCATGACGGCTCCGGTATCACGACCCGCCGAGCAGGGCGCACGGCCCGGCCGCCTGTGGTGGCTGCCGTCCGGCGGATACGGGAACGGCCTGGATGACACCGCGTGGGCACCGGTCCTGGAGATCAGCGGGCATGTCGTGGCGGATGTGCTCGGTGCGCTGGCCGACGCTGGGGTGCCCGGGTACGCGGCTCCTGCCCGCCTCCCGGGTCGTCGGCTGCGCGACCGCTCACGGCGGCCGGAGACCTGGCGGCTGTGGGTCGGTGCCAGCGCCCACGGCCGGGCGGAGGAGGTGCTCGTGGCCGTGATGCCTCGCCTGGCGCGGGAGGCGGCGCGGCGCGCCGACAACGCATGGCGCTGACCGGGCGCCGCCGGGTCGGGGCGGCGATCATGGCGTTCGCCGGACCGGTGGCCGTGGCGGCCACCGCCGACCGGGGGTGGCTGGCCCGCGTGGACCACGCAGGTTTCCGGGCCGTCCTGGCGAGCCGCTGCCCGGCGGGAACGGTGGCCGCGCGGGCGCTCAGCGCGCTGGCCGAGCCGGGCGTGGTGTACCCGCTGCTGGCGGCCGCCTGCGCCGCGCGCCGGGATGGCTTGCGCGGTGCGTGCCTGCCGTGCCTGGTCGTGGCCAGCGGGGCGGTCGCCAGGCGGCGCCTGTCACGGGTGATCGCTCGGCGGCGTCCCCCCGCAGAGGCCTGGCTGAGCGAGCCGGAGGGTTTCAGCCTGCCGTCGAAGCACACTACCCTGGCCGTGCTGGCCGCCGGAGCGTGCGCGCGCGCTCTTGGCGCGCGCGGCGCCGCTGCGTGGGCCGCACCGGCCCTGGCCGGCGCTGCGGTCGGCGTCAGCCGGGTCTACCTGGGCGTGCACTGGCCCGCCGATGTGGTCGCGGGCTGGCTGTTCGCCGAGGGATGGCTGCGCCTGACCGCCCCGGACCGACCCGGCTGACCAGGAAGAAGACGCTCATGGATTCGATCGACGTACGCTGTTCTGTCATCGTGTTCCGCGACGATGCCGTGCTGCTGGTGCGCCGCAGCCGCAGTGGCAGCGACGACTGGGTGCTGCCCGGCGGCACGCCACGTCCCGGCGAGAGCATGGTCGCGTGCGCCAGGCGGGAGACCCTGGAGGAAACTGGGCTGTCGGTGGATCCGGCGCGGGTCGCCTTCGTCCTGGAAGCCCTGGGACCCGGGTCCACGCTGCGCACCGTCGACCTGGTCTTCCTGGCCACGGCGGACGGGCGCGGCCAGCCTGGGCCCCGGGAGGCGGACACCGAAGCCCAGTTCGTCCCGCTCGGCCAGCTCGCCGGGCTGGATGTCCGCCCGCCGCTGGCCGGGTACCTGCGCGCCCTGCATGCTCGCCGAGGCGAGCCGACAGCCGCCTACCTGGGCAATCTGTGGCGCCCGCATTCCCGGGACGGCCTACGCCCGGGTGGGCAGAGTGCGGTCGCGCCCCCATGACCCGCCAGCCCGAGAAGCGTATCCGGGATGTGGCCGGTGAGCACAGCGTCATCTCGTCGGTAATCCCGCGGCCCACGACCGTCAGACCCCGGTGTCGGCCCAGGTCTGGGTGAGCGAGGGCAAGCCGGCGAGGCGGCGCAGGGCGCCGAGGTGGGCGCGGGATTCCTCCTCGGTGACCAGCACGCTATGCAGCGCTTCGCGCTTGAGCGCGTAGGCACGCATATCGTCGCCATCGCGGCGGAGCGCGTCAGCCAGCGCGCGGGCCATTGCCCGCCCGGTATCCGGCGGGGGGCCTGCGGCAAGCGCCAGTGCCAGGTGCCGCAGGCATAGCGCCGCAGTGGGCGCGGCTGGTGCCTGTCCGGCGGCCTCACCGACCGCCTTGCGCTCGCGTTCGGCCAGTGCCGCGCACAGCGGGCATGTGCCAGAGTGCGGGGCCACGGCGGCCACGCGGCCAGCCAGGTCCGTGGCAGTGCCGCCTTGCTTGCTGATGGATTCCAGCGCGTCGGCCACGGCAGCGGCCAGCTTCGGGTACCCGGCGGAGATGCCGAGCGGGGACGCCATGGCGGCGTACTGCCAGGTGTGCAGCGGGCAGAATCCGCCGACCAGCGCATGCCGCTGCTGGTCATCCTCGCGGGTGGCGAGCCGGAACTGGCTGCGGCGAAGATATGCGGTGAGCGTCGCCTCCATCTGCTCGCAGACCAGGCAGCCTCCGGCTGACGGGCTGGCGGTCGGTGTCAGCTCCGTGTCCGTGTCGTCCCGGTCAGGCGGTCCCGCAGCACCCAGGGCTTCCTGGAAATCGGCGAGTTCGGCCGCAAGGCCGTCAAGGGCCGCCAGATCCTCTTCGTGCGGCACGGTCTGCAGGAAGCGGCGGAAACGATCGGCGGCTTCGCGCATCTGCCGGTCAGCCTGATCGCCGAGCCTCAGGGCCCAGTCCCGCGCCGCCACCTGGAACGCGGCACGCGCACGTTCGTCGAATGCGCGGATCGCGGACGCGAGCGCGTCCTCCAGGCAGCGTCTGACCTCTACATCGCCGACGGCGGCCTTGCGGCGGGATCGTCTCGGCGTCTGCGCCGGGACCGTCCACTCCGGCACCCCTACCGCAAGAGCGGGAACGTCCCCTGCCGACCAGCCCGCAAGCCCGCGACGGTCCTCCTCCGTGGCCAGGCCCGCGATCTCCGCGCCAACCAGGCCGGGTGAGCGCGATAGCTCCAGCAACTCGCCGATTTCGCCGGCCGCCATGCCGGTAAGAAATTCGTGTACCTCGCCCACCCGCCGGTCCAGCCAGGCGCCGACGAGGTCGCGTCCGGCCTCCTCCATCCGGCCCCGGGCGTTCTCCAGGAGGTCACGAACGGTACCATCACCGATGGCATCCAACGCATCGTCGGCGTGCGGCGCGAGCAGGTCCAGCAGGCTCGCCTGCCAGGCAACGCTCTGCCCGGAGAGCAGGCCAGGCAAATCGGCATCGATCCGGCTGGCGAGCTTCTCGGCGACGGCACTCCGCCGCTGGCTCAGGCCGGCCATGCGTGCATTGAAGGCGGCAAGCACCCCGGAAGGGTCGGGTCCTCCATCGAGGCGGAGTCGGCCAAGCAACAGGTCACGCCGCTGGTCGGAGACCAGCCGGGCGGCCCGCCCCGCGATGTTGCGCAAGAACACTTCGGCCTTGCCCGTGGTCAGGAATTCCTCCAGCTCGGCGCGAAGCTGCGGCAGGCCGCTTCCGGACAGCCGGCCGCGGTCATCCTGGACTACGGCCTGCAGTGCCTCCAGCGCCGACAGAGCGAACAAGCGAGACTCGCTCATCCCCAAGTCCTCGCGAAGGCGGCGCCGTACGAACTCCAGCACGCCGACGGCGTCACCGTCAGAAACCAAGTCACGCTTGTTGATGACCAGGAACAGCTTGCCGGCGTGCCGGTTCGCTTCGGCGAGGAAACCGGCCTCGGCCTCGGTCAGCGCCGAGTCGAAGCCGGTCACGAAGATCACCGCGTCGGCCTGGGACAGGAACTGCCTGGTGGTCGCGGTATTGATCTCGATGGACGACCCGACCCCGGGGGTATCCGCGAACTCGAATCCCAGCCGCAAGATCTCCGCCGGAATCTCGACCTGGACCGACATCACCTGCAGCTCGGCGCGCCGAGTGCTCGCCAGCGCGACGTAACCGGCCACCTCGGCCAGGGGCACCTCGATGGGCAGCGGCGACGCCCGGCGGTGCACGATCGCGCGTGGTCGGCTGCCGTAGCGGACTGTCGTGATCACCGAGGTCATCGGCAGCGCGCCCATGGGCAGGTAGGCGCCGCCGAGCAGCGCGTTCATCAGGGTGGTCTTGCCCCGGCTGAACTGGCCCACTACGGCGAGTTGGAGCCTGTCGGTGGCTAGCCGCGCCAGCAGTTCTCTCGCCCGCTTCTCGGCCTGCTGATCCCCGGACGCGCGCGCGACGTGCAGCGCGGCCCGGATCATGTCGCCGAGTTTGAGACGGCGATCCCGGTAGCTTGTCAGCCCATTCATCTGTCCGCCATGGGGTGCGGGCTGGCCTGTCGCGTGCGCGCGCGGATGATCGGGATCAGCGGGGTCGCGGCTAGCTCGCTGGCCGCTCGTTGCAGCACGCTCACCGTGACAGCCTGGGGAACAAGATCAGCTGGGACACCCGGCCTGGCTGACGGCATAGGACCTCCCGACCGCGGCCAGGGACCGTCAGCGTGCCGCGTCCACGGCCGCGAGTCCAGGGTGAGCCCCATCACCCATGCCCGTCCATTCTGCCAGAGTCCTGTCGCCTCGTGCGGGGTGGCCAGTCTGCGTTCGCTGTAGGGTGGCCCGAGGCGGAGGGGCCCGCCTGATGCCGCGGAGATGCCGCCAACGGTCCCTGCCTGGACGGCGTGGGAGGGCCCCCTGTGGCCAAGGTGAGCGAGGAAGAGGTCCTGTTGCTGTGGCGGGCATTGATGGCGTTCCGGTCCGGTCGGCGCCCGGCATGCGAGGCGACAGGGAAGCCGCCGCGCAGCCCGTGCCCGTTGCATGACCAGTGCCCGCGCTGGGACGGGCCGGCCGATTACTACGCGGTCATGGAGGAAACCGAGGAGCAGACCGAGTGGCGGCGCTCCGCGTGGCCGTGTAGCAGGATCGCGGTTCTGCTGTCCCCCGAGCTGCGGCATATCGGCCCTGGCTGAGCAATCGATGGCGGGCCCTTCCGCCGTCTCCACGTCATCCCGGCCAGCGGCAGGAAACCTGCACGCTTCCTCTCGCCGAGCAGGGAGTGCACAGCTCATCCCGCGCGCGACGATCCCGGTGGTGGGGCAGCGACCTCACCACCGGCTTGCCGGACCCGGCTGTCCAGGTCTGGTTCGCCGTTCGGGGTTGCTGCTGCCGGGGCGAAGGCTTCGTCCTCATCCAGCCAGGCACCCAAGCGGTAGTAGAGGTCTTCCCCGAAACTGGTCGGCAGCGGGTCTTTGACCGCGAGCTTGTAGTTCCGTTGCCCGTCGGGCTGCCGCTCGGCCCTGAGGAAGAGCGCGGAGCGCGAGTGCTGGCGGTGGATGCGGTCGGCGAACTCGAACCGGTGGGTGACGAAGAACACCTTGATGCCCGCGTCAAGCAGAGCGA
>Ga0335074_10002727_pt1 | contig 24022 bp, 24 predicted proteins | sample Lox_Sample_23_FD_206715 | JGI IMG/M metagenome (GOLD analysis project Ga0335074, IMG submission 206715) | Soil microbial communities from Loxahatchee National Wildlife Refuge, Florida, United States - Lox_Sample_2.3 | ecosystem: Environmental > Terrestrial > Soil > Wetlands | place: USA... | reverse complement strand
CTGCTCTCTCGAGCACGAGCGATATTACCTTCGGGCCGCTGAAGATACATAAGAAGTTATCCGCCATCGAACCGTATGCGGCGGTGTTGCTCAGGTATCGCGAATAGCTGGAAGCTCTATGTCCTAGTGTAGTGCGTCATGCAGATTGACGTTTATGGAGGGCGCGGCGAGCGCGTTTGACCTTTTCGAGAATGTCGGAGGCGCGGGCGGTCCAGATGAAGGGTTTGGGGTTGTCATTGTGGCGATCGATGTAATTGCCGATGGCGAGGATGAGTTCTTCCAGATCGCGAAACACGCCACGGCGCAGACGGTTCTGAGTGAGGTCGCGGAAGAAGCGCTCCACCATGTTGAGCCAGGACGCGCTGGTGGGAGTGAAATGCATGTGGAACCGTGGGCGGCGCACCGGCCAGCGCTGCACCTTGGGGTGCTTATGGGTCGCGTAGTTGTCGCCGATCAGGTGTAAGTCCAGATGCGGCGGCAGGGTTTGATCGAGCAGGCGTAGAAACTTGAGCCACTCCTGGTGTCGATGCCGTTCCTGACAAAACCCGTAGACCTCGCCGTTAGCCGCATTCAGAGCGGCAAACAGAGTCGCGGTGCCATTGCGTTTGTAGTCGTGGGTCATCGTCTGGCTGCGGCCGCGCTTCAGCGGCAGGCCGGGTTGCGTACGATCCAAGGCCTGGATCTGACTTTTCTCGTCCACGCACAGCACCAGAGCATGCTCAGGCGGGTTCAGATACAAGCCCACGATGTCTTCCAGTTTTTCCGCGAACTCGGGGTCGTTACTGATCTTGAAAGTCTCGACCCGGTGCGGTTTCAGGCCATGACTGTGCCAGATGCGACGCACGCTGGCCTCGCTGACGCCCACCGCTCGAGCCATGCTGCGCGTGCTCCAGTGGGTGGCGTGGGACGGCTTTTGCCGCGTCGTCAGGTTCACCACACGCCGCACCAAGCTGGCGGTGATCTTGGGAGAACGACCAGGTCGGGACGCATCCCGTTCCAAGCCCGCTATGCCCAAGGTCAGGAACCGGTTCCGCCAGCGCGATACTGTCTTCGGCGTGATCTTCATGCCGACAGCAATTTCCTTGTCTTGTCGGCCTTCGGCGGCCAACAGCACAATCCGAGCACGTTCTACCACTCGTGCCGGAAGCGACCGGCTGCGAGCCCATTGCTCCAAGGTGGCTTGCTGGTCAGAACTCAAGGTAATGACTGGGGCGATCCGCATCTCCTCGTCTCCAGTCATTAGACGGGTACCGATAGATAATAGTTGTTATTTATGACGCACTACACTAGTTGCATGGCTTGGATGCGCGCAACGCAGCGCCGGTTTCTATAGTTGCTTTCGAAAACAAGGTGTGCATGCGCGAAAACACCGCATCGTTTCAAGTGGACGACAATGTTTACGTCCGTCAACGTCAAACCGCAATAAGCTGAAACGGAACGCGTTAACGATTGCTAACGAAAAGTAGCTCAACAGCTCCCTGTTGGGGATGACGTGTCAACGTTCATCCGCTGCTGAGCAGCGCAGGGTGGCGCTATCCCCGCACCCGACATGCCACGGCTAATGCCGCGGGTCCACAGGCTCGCTCTCCAGCGCCAGAACCGCAGCAATGCTTCAATACCCAATGCGAACTCCCGCGGGGCAAGCGAACGGTTCGTACTCAGGCCAAGAGAGCGCAGGAATTCAAGGCGCTGCCCCGCTGCGTACTCCGGTCCATAGATGATGCGCAGGTACTCCTTGCTGCGGCATTTCACTGCTGGCTGCGTGAGTCGCCGCTGGCGGCTTGACAAGCAAGATTTCGTCGGCACACTTCAGACGCGGCTCTAATTGTCTACGTTGCTACTGGTCCGTTCATTACAGGTCGACCCGAAAGCTAATTCCATGTTGGCTGAACCCAATGGACTGATACATGGCGTGGGCATGCGTACGACCGAGTGCACTAGACACCACCAGCTTGTAGCAGTCAGCCTTCCGACTTTCCTGCATGGCGTGGTGCATGATTGCTCGGCCGACTCCTTTGCGTTGGTGTGCCGGTGATACTGCTACATCTTCCACGATCGCAGAGCGTCGGCCATGCTTCGCCAGATTGTCCATAATCAGCAACGCGTAAGTAGCTATGATCGTGTCATCTACGGCTGCGACAAAAATCCTGTAACTCGGATAGCAAGCGAAGACCCCGAAATGGTTCCGTCCCTCTTCTGCGTTGAATGGATCCTCCGATTCGATTCCTGCTTCGTGATAGAGATCAAGAATCGAATTGACATCAGCCGGTTCAGCTTCGCGGATCACCAGGCTTTCCATGGAACTCAGGACCTGGACGAAAATTGGACGCTGACACTCGTGATTTTCCCTGGCTTCCCCGTTACGGGCTCTAACGTAATCGTGATGGGGGTTTGATGCGCGGCGGCTACCATCAACATGTGCATGATTTGTCCGTTTGCGGCAGGATGTGAAAGGCCATCGCTCTTCAAAACGGCCCAGCTACCGCTCTCGTCTGCGGAAAAGCCAGTACAGACATCGTTCATTTTGGTCTCCAACATCGCGCCTCCTTGAAGTTGAAACTGCGCCTGAAATTTGAAGCGCCAGCGACCGCCGGCGCCGCGTTATGCCCAGGTTGATTCCGAAACGAATTCGCCAGTCTGAACTTTCCAGAGCGAAGCGTATAGTCCGTCCAGTGAGAGTAGCTCGGCGTGCGTTCCGCTTTCGAGAAGCCGCCCACGTTCGCCGAGAACAAAGGTCACATCGGCGTTTCGGATAGTGGAAAGCCGATGGGCGATGATGAGTGTAGTTCGGCCCACGGAGATATGTTCCAGGGAACGCTGAATCGCGGCCTCAGTCTCGTTATCGAGTGCAGAGGTTGCTTCATCCAACACGAGGATAGGGGGTGCTTTTACGAGCGCGCGCGCCAGCGCGATCCTCTGGCGCTGACCGCCCGAGAGATTGACGCCGCGCTCCCCGACCCTGGAATCATAGCGGTTCGGCAAGCGCTCCACATATTCGCTGATCTCCGCCAGGCGCGCTGCGTGCTGGATGTCATCGGGCGTAGATTGGGGAGATCCATACTCAATGTTTTCGCCGATCGTGCCGTCGAATAGAAACACGTCCTGGCTGACCACTCCGATGGCTTTGCGCAGGTCGATCGTGTCGATATCCCGAATGTCATAGCCATCGAGCAGGATGCGACCATTGTTCACCTCATAAAAACGCAGCAGAAGCTTCACCAGCGTAGTTTTGCCCGAGCCCGTGGCGCCAACGATACCGACGGTTTGGCCGGAATGGATCGCCAGGCTGAGATCCTGCAGTACGGACACATCTGAGCGATAGTGAAATTCCACGTTATCAAAAACGATTTCCCCTCTTATCTCATTTGGGACCAGATGTACCTGCCCGGTGTGGAACTCAACCGGATCATCAAACAAAGAGAAGATCCGGTCGGAGGCAGCCATCGCTCGCTGATAGCGGTCAATCGTCTGGCCTAGATAAGCAAATGGGAAGAGGAAACGCGGGAGCAGAAACAGGATGGTCGAAAAGGACCCCGTGGACATCGATCCCCCCAGCACAGAGAAGCCGCCGGCCACGAGTAAGGAGGCGAACGCGGTCTGGATGGGGATGCGAACGGTAGGCTCAAATGCTGCATAACGCGTGGCTACGTTCACGCCTTCGTTTGCATAAGTGGTGCTCAAGACTCGTACCTTCTCGGCTTCGAGCGCTTCGGTTCCATAGCTGCGAATGGTGGCGATTCCGCTGAAATTGTTGACGATCAGGCGGCTGATAGCTCCTGATAGCCGCTGCATAGCGGCATAAATGGAACCGGTATGATCCTGATAACGGACGGCCAGCCAGGCCACAAAGGGGATAGGCAGCAGCGCAATCCACGCAATATGTGGACCAATGATTGCGAACGCCCCCACGATGACAAGGACGTTGGTGGCGACCTCTAGAATGGCGTTAGGTCCGTCATCCAGGAAGAGTTGCAATTGGTTGATGCTGTCATTGAGGATCGCGGTCAGTTCGCCTGTGCTACGTCCTTCGAGCACGCTAAGTTGCAACGCCTGACAGTGCGTATACGCTTCGTGCCGCATGTCGCGCTGGATGACCTGCGCCAGCGCCCTCCAACGCCATTTGTATTGGAACTCGGAAGAGGATTCGATGAGATAAGTAAGCCACGCGACGATGGCCAGAGTGACCAGCTGCATGTGAGGAGCTGCAATCCCAACCAAGGCAAAAATGGAAGGACTACTACCTGAGACGATGTTGACGGCAATTCCGATAAAGATAGGAGGCGCGAAATCCACAATCTTGCGGAGCACCGAGAATCCGATCGCGAGCACGAACTCACGCTTGTACGGCCTAAGATAACGCGCCAGACGCCGCAGAGACGACGCGCTGACACGCTGCGAGACGTGGAAACGCAAATATTGGAGGACTCCGACGACTGTGATTGCAGCAGCTGCGACGAAGCCGATTGCCAGTCCCAGGGGGCCGGCCGGAAGGAGGCCTATATGCGGTGCCAGAAGGGCGGCTGTTCCGGCGGCAACGTAGCACCAGTGACATGGACGGCGCGTCAGGCCGAACGTGCTCTCGGGCTCGACCTGCTGGGGCGAGAGTGTGATATCTCCCCGCCCTTCCTCAAACCACTGATGCGCCGCCTGTTCAAGAAAGTCAGCAATGGCGCTGTCATCGCATAATCTAAGGTCGCGGTAAATTAAGACAGAGCCAGTGAGGGCATTCACGGTGAGGTTTTGTATGCCTGGAAGAAGCTCTGACTGAGATTCAATCCACTTAGCCAACGCCGCATTGCCTGCGGCTTTTTCCATCAGCCAGCGCTGGCGCGGGCCTGCGCTCGAGCGAAGTGAGATCCGCAGACTCTTGCGGGAACCATAGACTCTCCCTTGAAACTGCGCCTCTAGAGGAAGAGCAGAGCGGACCTCCGCGTTTCTGAGGGCGCGCTTCAACGTGCGATAAAGCCGCTCATCGCTTAGGGCATCCGGCTCCGCCAGATAGATAATGACGCTACCCGTCCTCGGATCGGCAGAGCTTCTGGCGATCTGCGGAATCTCCGCAAGCATTCGTTGAATATCTCTGGCGAGCAAAGGATTCTGACGCAACGATGGAACGGTCCATCGCCTGCGTAGGGGAGTGGCGTGCACCAAACGCAAATCATCCAGAGCGCGCCGAGCTCCGCTATGCAAGGCATCTTTTACAACCACTCAGGCCTCCAGATCACATCGACTGCGGCAGACAGGAATCGTCAGCGCTCTGCCCATCGTAAAGAACGCCACCGCAGTTAGTTATATGACAAAGCCTGGCATTATGGTGCCAAGGGAGCCCGCGCCGTCGAGATGCAAACGGTACATACAACGCTCTTCGGAAGGATCATAGGCAGTCCTTCCGTGCAGGATGCGGGAGTTGTCCGCGATCAGGATTTGGCGTGGCGACAGCTTGAACTGCAATTGGTTACGCTCCTCTTCAACATACTCCTTGATGAAAGTGAAAGGCTTTACCGCCTCCGGCCTCAAGTTCAACCGGATTGTCTCATCTACGCGGAAGCGAATTTGGATCTTTCCATCGAAGCGCTTCAACACTGAGGATTCAACGTATTTGTCATCGCGACGAACGCCAACGACGGGTTCGAACAGAACAGGAAGCTCATCCGGACAATTTTGCTGAAGCGATACGTATATGTCCTTAGCGTCGACGATCGTGGTAGCCCCTCCGCTTTCCGCAGCAACAGAGCATTGCAAGCAGATGACTGCAGGTGGAACGGGATAGTAAGTTCCATCCGTATGCGGGAGCATCCCGCGAGAAGGACGATATGCATTGTCGACGGCTACCAGACCTTCTTCGCCTGAACTGGGATGGCGAACCACTCCGCCGAAAAGAGACCGGAGACTGAGAAGAGCTTCTCGAGGGTCTGATTCCTCAGGTGATTCGACTACTGCCCAGCCTTTGTCCTGAATTTTGGAGTACAGGGCTGCGATAGTGCTTTCGGGCAATGATAGGGCGCTGGCAAAAGAGCAAAAGGCGTTCATCTCTAAGGCTCCTTAAGACCATTAGAGTAATTTGTCACGGAGTGGAGAATTAAGCAAGATTATGTTAAGGAAAAGTTAAATTTTCTTTACAGCTTGATGTAAATCTGTGTTATGCTTCCGTCCAGTCCAGATGATCCAGTAATTATTCACGGCTACAGTTGAATTCGGACCATACCACTTACTGCTGCAATTGAGTTCTCCCGGTTTGCCCTGACCCGCGCGAAAGAATCGTGTCAACATCGAGTGCACTAGGTAGGGTGTGATGGGATTGCCTCGAAAACTCCGAAGTCTCCTGCAAGATTCAACCTGTAACTTCATTCTCGAAGCTCATAGCGCTGTATCTGCCCGCATAGCGGCTGAGGCCGGAGCACCCGGGCTATGGGCGAGTTCGTTGACGCTCTCCTGTCTCCTTGGACTGCGGGATACCAGCGAAATCACTATGACACAGGCCCTTGAGATCCTGGAGTCCATTACATCCATCGTTGATATTCCCGTGTTATTCGACGGTGACACGGGATACGGACACCTTACGCACTTTCAGCAGTTAGTGCGCCATCTTATCCGGCGAAACGTTGGCGGAGTATGTATTGAAGACAAGATATTTCCCAAGCGAAATTCCTTTATCGCATCAGAAAGCCAGGAATTGGCCCCCGTCGAGGAGTTCTGCGCAAAGATTCGGGCCGGCAAGGATACACAAACAGATCCCGAATTTGTAATTGTCGCCAGGACAGAAGCATTGATTACCGGGTTGGGGATGGAAGCGGCGCTAAGTCGCTCACACCGGTACGCGGACTCGGGAGCCGACGCGATCCTGATTCACTCGAAGGCCAAGACCTTTGCCGAAGTATATGAATTTGCCCGTCGCTGGAAGGGTCGCCTGCCATTGATTTGTGTGCCCACAACTTATCCGAATACAACAGTGCAGGAGTTTGAGGACGCCGGTATCTCTTTAGTCATCTGGGCCAACCATATGTTACGGGCCTCAGTATCGGCGATGAAATCCGCGGCTCAGCAAATCGTGGAAGAGCATTCCGTCCGTTCCGTGGAAGCTACGATCTCTCCCGTGAAGGAACTCTTTCGCCTGCAGGACGCCGACAGAACCCAGTTTCTCGACGAACTTTACGGCATCAGGTCGCCGCAAGGCGGCCGACGGGCTCTAATTCTTTCTTCGAAACCGCCCGCGCTTGGGAAGAACCATGGATTCGATCCCGGCGTGAAGAAGCTTCTTCAGGTACTGCGTTCGGAAAACATTCGTCAGATTACAGCAATTCAGACCTGGCCGGCACCGGAGGCGGCTCTTCATGGCGTAATGACCGTGGATTGCTCATTTCTGCAGAAGCCCCGGGCTGTTGGAATGCTTCACGCGGCACAAGATTGTCTGAAAGGAGACGTATTGGTGATGGACGTCGACGTGCTGTACAGCCCGCCGATTCTCCACGAATTGTTGAGCTCAAGCGCTCCGATCACGATTGTGGTGGATAGCGGAATGGAGCAATGCATGAGAATGCTTCATCGATCACGATCCGTCGTCGTTTCCGATTCGGCCTTACCCTGTCGCTATGAAAAGAGTTACTGCCTTTTTGAAATTGGCGCACATATCAGGTCATCTGATCGAACGGGATTATGGATCGGACTGATCCGTTGGCAGAACGAAGGTACTGAAGCCCTGAGGACGGCGGTGAACGCGCTTATGAAGTGTGCCGATGGGATATATCTTGACTGGGATGCGATTCTTACCTATGTGATGAAAGAATTGACGCTTCCAGTGCATGTTCTTTATGCGCAACGTGGGTGGGAGATGAATGGCCAAATGGTTTCGAGCACTATGGAGACCTGAATGCCGGAAACTGAGATTAATGCAGAGAAACTGCTAGACGGGCTGCGCGATCATAAGATCTCCCGTTTTGCGGGAGTTGCCTGTTCCGTGCTCGAGCCTTTGATCGCCAGTGCTGAAGAGCGTGAGGCATATCTCCCGGCATCGGTGGAAGGAGAAGCTGTCGCTGTTGCCGCAGGAGCGTGGCTAGCCGGCGAGACGGCTGCCGTAATGCTGCAGAATTCCGGTTTGGGAAACGCGGTTAACCCACTTGCGTCCCTGCTGCTTCCCTATGCAATTCCTGTGCTGTTCGTTATCTCATGGCGCGGTGGGCCAGGAAAGACCGACGCCGCGCAGCATAAGTGGATGGGCGAAGCGACTCTGCCATTGCTTGAACTCTTTCGAGTTCAAACATGGACTCTGGAAGCATCTGAGCAGATTCCAGAGGTGCTTGAGGGTGCGGCAAAGGTGCTACTGGAAGGTCGACCCGCAGCCCTAGTGGTTCCTCGAGGCGTTCTGAAGTCTTCCTCGGCAAGACCGCGATGCGCAGACACTGTACGGCATGGCGCGCGAAGAAAAGTATCGCCGGTTGCCTTCCAGGCAGGTTCTCAACTCACGCGCGCGGCGGCCGTGAAGGTTATCGCCGATTCCTTTCGTGATGTCGCCACCGTGTCGACCACAGGTTATATCTCTCGCGACCTTGCGAGCTATGGTCCGCGTCCCAATCACTTTTACATGCAGGGTTCGATGGGGTTTGCCTTAGGAGTAGGGCTGGGCGCGGCCTGGGCAGGGTATAGCAAGCCACTCCTGGTGCTGGATGGCGATGGCGCACTGATCATGCGGCTGGGAAGCCTTGCCACCGCTGGTTCCCGTTCTCCTGAGAATCTCATCCATATCGTGCTCGACAACGGCACGTACGGTTCAACCGGTGGGCAGCCGACGGCGTCGCCTTACGTTGACTTCTGTGTTGTTGCCCAAGCCTGCGGATATCCTCTCACCGCATGCTGCAGCGGAGATATTGGACTCAACAAGGCGTTGGATTGGATCGTCGAAAACAGAACGTACGGCCCCAAGTTTTTGAGAGTCCGCATCTCTCCCCAGGAAGAGCGGGCTGTGGAGCGTCCCGATGCGACTCCACCGCAGATCGCCATGGAGTTCAGGCGGTGGATGGTGGCATCGGGGTAGATCGCGATATCGGCAACGGAATCGCAGAGCTACTTCGATCGGTGTGTAGTAGTTAGCAGAGGCAATGGGCCGATGCCCACTGCTCGACAGTGAAATAGCTGCGTAGTATAGTTATGGGGCGTTGAGCCCGTGAAGGAGATGACATGTTAGAGCGCTTACTATATTTCACGCTCGGAACCATGGTCGGACCGGTGCTACGGGGCATCTTTCGCCCTGTAGCCGTTGGAGCGATCAAAGGCGGCATCACGATTTCCAGAGCGGTGGAAGATCTGGCAAATGAGGCGCGCGCCGAAGTAAGCGAAATTCACGCTGAGGCTGTGCGTGAAGTTGAGAAGCGTCCACGGCGCAAACGGGCGCAGACTGCTTGAGCAACCGCATACTTTGCGGCGATGGGAAGACAGTAAGGAATCCGCCTCATCGCGGCCTCAGTAGAGTTCAGGCGTTGCACACTCGTATCCTCAGGCAGGAGTGAGACCACATGTTCCAAGCTCTTTTTATGTTTGTGCTGGGCGCCGTGTCTGCCCCGTTCCTCTCACAGTTTGTCCGGCCAGTTGCCCGCGAAGCGATCAAAGGTGGAATCAAACTGAAAGCCGAAGTAGAACGGCTTGCTGCGGAAGTAATGGAAGAACTCGAAGATGTGAAAGCTGAGGCCGCCGCTTCATTGCAGGAGAAGAAGTCTCCATAAGAACTCTTACGGATGAGCGCCTAACCTGATTGGAGCAGCTCCATCGGACTTGGCTTGCTGCCGCGGGATGACGCCGCCAAATATATGATCGAGTTTGGAAGCATCATCGGGGGCAGGCAGGTCGCCTCGGGCCAATGGATCGAGGTCCGGAACCCATTTACCGGAGAGATTGTCGGGCGTGTTTCGGAAGAGAGTGCGGAAACCACGCGCAATGTCTTGAGCAGGACACGTGCGGCACGAGTAACGCTCACACGCCATGAGAGAGCGGTCTTTCTGGAACGCATGGCGGAGGCGTTGCGGGAGGAGCGTGACCGCATCAGCCGTATGATTACGGACGAATCCGGTCTTTGCCTCAAGGATACGTTACATGAAGTTAGTCGCGCCGCAGATGTATTTCATTTCGCAGCGATTCGAAGTCTGAGTGATGACTCCCACGTATTCCCGTGCGATGTGACGGCGGCTGGTGCGGGCAGGCGCATCTACACCATGCAGCAGCCGCTGCATCTGGTGGCAGCCATTACGCCGTTCAACCATCCGTTGAATCAGGTGGCGCACAAAGTAGCTCCTTCCATTGCAACCAACAACACGATGGTTCTGAAGCCCTCGCCGCAAACACCTCTTTCAGCTTTCTATATTGCGGACCTCGCCATTCGATGTGGCCTTCCTCCAGATGCCCTCAATGTTGTGTGCGGCAGTACGTCCAACGTGGGCTATACGATTGTGAAGAGTGAAGAGGTCGAGTTTATCTCCTTCACAGGTTCATCGGAAACAGGACGGCACATTCTTCGGCAAGCAGGATACAAGCGGCTGCTGCTTGAACTTGGTGGCAGCTCTGCCATGCTCGTGCTCGAGGATGCAGAGATCGAAAAAGCTGTTGAGTTGGCTGTTGCCGGCGTCTTCTCGAACAGTGGTCAGCGGTGTACCGCTATCCGTCGCTTGGTGGTGCACGATTCCCTCGCCGATGCATTCGCCCGGCGCCTGGCGGAAAGAGCATCGACACTGCGTTTTGGAGACCCGTACGATCCGAAGATGGATATGGGGACGGTGATCAGCGAAGAAGCTGCACAACGGATAGAGGCACGGGTGGAAGCATCGCGTCTGCAGGGCGCCAAAGTGCTGGTCGGTCATCGCCGCGACGGCGCCCTTTATGCTCCCACGGTGCTGACAGATGTAAGCAACGAACACCCTGTGGTTGCAGGCGAGACGTTCGGACCGGTGGCATGCGTACTGCGGTTTTCTGATCTGGATGATGCCTTGCGTATCGCCAACGACACGCCATATGGTCTGTCTGGAGCTGTGGTGAGTAATCACTGGCCGTCGATCCAGCGCGTAATCAGCGAACTTGAGACAGGCACTGTCAACGTCAATGAAATCCCGGGCTTTCGTCTCGAATGGTCTCCATTTGGAGGGATCAAGGCATCTGGGCTAGGTGACAAAGAAGGCGTCATCGCCGCCATGCACAGTATGACTTATACGAAGACCTACTCGTTACCGTGGGACCAAGCATAAAGCCGGCGAACGCAGCAGGGTTTCCGTAAGAACAATGCTTTGACGCCGGATGTCACGGATGGCCAGTGCCTCCAAGATAGCTCCCCGGGCGAGCGCACCTATCGCGAAGATATGCTCTGATGGGCGGCCGGAGCGATCAATTACTTCATGATTGTCAGTGATGTCTAATCCTACATTAGTTGAGTGAGGGCATATCATGTCCTTCCGCAGAAGATTGCGGATCAGCGGGTTGGCGCTCTGCGAAGGATTCGAATTTGGACCTGTGCAATTCACAATCGTCTGAACTCGGAACTGAATATCAGAGCCTTCGCGGATTCGGATAGTAGCCTCGATGCACTCAGCGCATTTACGCAACGATATCAGACGTCCGCGGTGCATTTCGAGATAGCCCGTGTTGAGGAAATGATTGATTTGCGCACCGCTCTTCGGGGCGACACGCTGCCGATAGCCCCACCAATAGGGAGCCAGATGCTCGAAATAACGCCTCCTCTCCGCGGCCGAAAACTTCTTCCACGCGTGCAAAGTTAGCGGCCGCGATGCGTCGGTGACCGCGCTCCAGTGAACTCCTTGCGCCTCAGCAATGCGAATCTGTTCGCGAATGAAGCGCACCGCCTCGAGAAGCCCGGAGGGAAATGCGGTCTCCTGAATCATCCAGTGATTGACTTCCGCTCTATGACTCACTGTCCGGACGCCGCGCCGGGAAACAGCAATCAGCCGGCCCCGATGGCCGCTCTGACCAAGAGCGATACAGGCATCGATCATGGTCTGGCCCATGCCGACGAGCAGAACATCGCCTGGCGGAACGCGCCTCGTCCACTCTGGCTCCCACGGATTTTCGACGCAATTTTCCTCGCAGCCGCAACGGAGCGAATTAGGCGGCTCATTGCCGGTTGCAAGTACAACACGATCCACCATGCAGCGGCTGCCGCTGGAGCACTGGAGACCGACACACCCGTTTTCGAGCGTGCAGTCTTCCACGGCTTCCTTTGCGTGAAGCATCAGACTGGCTTTATCGGGTTCCCGCAGGGCTTCGTTCAGCATCGATAGGACATAATCGCTGAACAAGAAGCGCGGCATGAACTGACGGTGCGCAGGACGCTCAGGGTCGAAGCATGCAACAGCACCCGGGCTCGAACTTATCCAGTCCACAAAGCCATCAGGCTCTGCGTCATACATGCTTAGATGGTCAGCTTCACCGTTGAGAAGAAACGAAGCGTTTCTCCATTCGTAGGCAGCGCCAAGGCCAAAATGCTCACCAGCCTCGAAGATATGGATGTCGATGGGTTCAGTTGCATAGCGGCGCAGGTGTAAAGCCAGACAGATGCCGGCAAAGCCACCGCCAACGATGCCGATCGATAGCTGTGGCGGTGGAGCTTCGGGTTGAAGTACGGAGATCCTACCGTTCATCGATCTCTCTTTCAGCACTTCTCAACAGAGAGAAGCACAAAAGCGCTCCATGCGGTCGCATGCGGCATGGAGTTGTTCTTCGCAAAGGCTGAAGGTCAGCCGGAAATAGCGACTGTCACCAAATACGGAGCCGGATGTTACGAGCACCTGTTCCTCTTCCATAAGCGCGGCAACAAAATCGTCGCTGTTCTTGATCTCTGTGCCCCTTGTTGTTCTCTTTCCAAAAGAGCTCTGACAACCTACAAACGCAAAGAAAGTCGACTCCGGCGATTCGAGACACAGGCAGTTCATCTTTGCCAGGCGAGTGACGACGAGATCGCGTGCTCTTCTCAGAATTCCAAGACGGTCAGCCAGAAACATCTGTGGACCGCGCAGAGCTTCTATTGCTCCCGCCTGGCTGATCGAACAGGGGTTCGATGTAGAGTTCGACTGCAGCTTCGCCATAGCTTTGACGAGCGCAGCAGGGCCGGCACCGTACCCTAGTCTGAGCCCGGTCATAGCATAAGTCTTGGAAAGGCCGTTTGCCAGCAATGATCGCTCGCGCAGGGCAGGTTCCGTGTGTAAGGGTGAAACAGCTTTTCCTTCGTAGACCATGTGCTCATAGATCTCATCAGAAAGCAGCCACACATGTGGATTCCGTAACAGAGCCTGGGCAAGCTGGCGCTGCTCTGTAACCGAGTAGACAGCGCCGGTGGGATTTGTTGGAGAGTTCAGGATCAGCCAGCGGGTCCGCTCAGTAATCAGGCCCTCCAGAGTTTCCCCCTGCAGCTTGAACCCATTGTCTGCAGAGCACCGAGCAAACACGGGAGCGCCGCCGTAGAAGCGCACGATATTCGCATAGCAATCCCAGCCGGGAACAGGAATGATGACCTCGTCCCCGGCATTTAGAGTCGCCCCCAGCGCGTTGGCAAGAATCTGCTTGCAACCGGACGCCGAAGTGATCTCGTCCCTCCCAAACCTAAGGCCGTTTTCGCGTTCGAATTTATCTTGGATGGCGCTTTTTAAAGCTTCGGTGCCGTCTACCGGCGTGTAATGAGTTTCACCCCGGTCGAGGGCGTCCTTCATGGCGGTCCGCACATTATCGGGGATATCGAAGTGAGGTTCACCTCGCGCCATCTCAATAAGCTTGCCGGAAAACTCTTTTCGTGAGCGTGCGGCCTGCACAGCCTTCCCAGTAGCAGCTTCCGCGATTCTTCTCACTCTGTCGGATAATCTAAGCATGCAACCCAGACTCCTGGTGGACAGGATTATAAGCGCACCGAATTGAACCGATTTTACTGTACAGGGCTAAAAAACTCTTCTAATTAAAAGGTCGCCGTGGAAATTCTATTTACTCCTTACATGACTATTCCGGCGCTATCTGACGCAGATAGACGACAAATCTTGACCGCAGCGCCGCAGGATTCAAGGCTTCTCGAATCAGATAGCGTTTCCGAACAGATTCGACTTATCAGCAATGCCGATATTCTTCTTGGACGAGTTAGTCCAGAGATTTTCGACAAGCAGACAAAGTTGAAGTACTATCATTTCATCGGCGCGGGTGTGGATAGCGTGCTGACCGGGACTCTGCCACACACCAACGTGCTGCTGGCGTGCGACAAAGGTCAGGTTGGTCCTCAGCTGGCCGAGCACGCCTTTGCGCTGCTGCTGACGCTGACCCGGCAGGTTCATACGGCGGTGCGCACTCCAGATTACCAGTTACGGGAGTCCCTTCGCGTCCTGAGCCGGGAGTTACAGCACCAGACAATGGGGATTCTGGGATTTGGAGGCGCCGGACGTGCAATCGCTCAGCGAGCGATGGCGTTTGGGATGCGAGTGCTGGCTATCGATATTGAAGATGTTCCCCCGGAGGCGGGAGTCGATGCTATCTGGAGGCCAGAATGTTTGCCTGATCTGCTCGCTCAGTCAGATGTTGTGGTTATTGCATTGCCGCTGACCACGCTCACCCGCGGCCTTCTGAACCGTACAACATTTGCGCAAATGAAGCCGGACTCGATTCTCATCAACGTAACCAGGGGAGCAATCGTGGATTGCGGAGACCTGTTGACCGCGCTCGATAGCGGAAAACTCTGGGGGGCAGGGTTGGATGTGACCGCTCCCGAACCGCTCCCGGAAAACCATCCTTTGTGGCGCCACCCGCGTTGCGTGATAACTCCCCATACAGCAGGCGGTTCTCCCAAACGCAAAGAACGCATCGTTCAGGCTTTCTGTATGAATCTTAAGCGGCTGCAACGGAACGAACCGCTTCTCGGTCTAGTGGACAAGGAGAGGGGTTACTGAGGCTAAAACGACCGTGCGCACTGCCAGGGACGTAACCGATCGTGAACGAAGGAATCTGACAGACTCATTCATCGAACTCTGATGGCTGTAGTTTCGGATTAGATGTTATGCTAGTCCGATCTAACAGCCATCGGAACAGGCTTATGCGTGGCGTATACGAAAATCCGGCGGCCAGCGGCATTTGGTGGATTCACTACTACGCGGGGGGAAAGCGGCACCGCGAAAAGGTTGGACGCAAGTCTGACGCAATCAAGCTCTATCAATCGCGCAAGGCCGATGCAGCGGCGGGCCGCAAGCTGCCGGAGTTGCGCAACACCAAGGTAGTGACCGCTAGCGAACTGATCGGCGATGTCCTTGAGTTCGTGGCGCACCATAAGGACAACCGGAATTACAAGAGCAAGGCGGTCATTGTTAGCGAGGATCTCGGATCTCGGCACGCGGCGGAGGTAACGCCTTAAGAATTGGAGCGATGGCTTCGTGAGCACTGCAACACTGCGGCAACGGCCAATCGCTACAAAGCATTCATCTCCCTCTGCTACCGGGAAGGCCTACGCAATGGAAAGGTGAATGTGAATCCCGCTCGGCTCGTTCGCCAACGCAAAGAAGGCGGAGGCCGGTTGCGCTTTCTCAGCCGGGACGAATACGACAAACTGCACAAGGTGATTGCCAAACGATTTCCAGTACATCTGGCCGAGTTTGTGGTGAGCGTCCACACCGGGATGCGCCTGACTGAGCAATACACCTGTACTTGGTCACAGGTACATCTTGACCGCCGAACCATTGAACTAACCAAAACGAAGAACGGTTCTGCCCGGACGGTATGGGCTTCGGCTTCGTGTCCGGAAGCACGCCGCTTCTACGCACGCGGAGCGTGGGCGTGACGTATCGGGCCTCGGACGACTTCAGGTAGTCCTGGAAGTCGCGGTCCTTAGAGAAGACGTAGTGGAGAGCCTTGTTCACGACATCGTCGGCGGTGGCGTGAATAAACGCCGCATACTGGTCGACCAGGGTAGCGGTGGTTTCGTCGAAGCGGACAGATGCGCTGATCTGTCGGCTTTGGATGACTTCAAGCAGTGGCATGGTGGTGCTCCTTGGGGTATAAATTCAGGCGATCTTCTGTCGGGAAATCATGTGTTGCGCAGTGCGGGCAATCTCGTGCGCCCGTGCCAGATTCAACGTACTTGGAATCTCAAAGCGCCGGCGCACTTCGAGCATGGTGACGATGTCGCAGAACGCAATACCTTCGAGCAGCCACAGGCTGGCCGAAGCAACATCGACAGTGCGCTGGGCATAGTAGAGAGGGTTGGGCTTGTCGGAACGCCGTTCCGCGAGCATACGAGTCAGCTTAATAGCGTCCTTTCCCGCGGCGAGTTCACGGAATACCCATGCCCAGTCGTTCTCGGAATTCGTCTTTTGGAGAGCCGCGATGTGCGCCCCTTTACGAGGGCACATCGGCACCGATTCAATCAGCGCATCGTTCAGTCGAAAGTCCTCGGGTTTCGAGACGGAATTGCTGGGGTATTCAGCGGTGACGGGGTGGGCAGGATCGTATTTGTGATTCAGGAAACCAGGCAACCGGAGAACCCGATTGCAGTCCGTGCAAGCGGGATCTCCGCCGAAGGCGATGGCGAGCAGCTTCAGCAGCCGTTCCTGCTCGGCAAACTTGAAATCATTGACCTGCCACAGGACCTGGTATTTGCTGGGAGATGTGGACAAGATCGTCGTCGGATTTGGGACCATTTCGGAGGTCCGAATTGCCGCCAAGCGGGCCTCGCCATCGGAGTCGATATCTATATATTAGGTGGCGGACCTCATCGATCGACTCTTTGGTACGTTTCCGGCTGCCAAAACGCAGAGGATTGGCAGCCACGTAGATGTTGGCACCGCGTGTATTTTCGTATGCCAGCCAGCGCAGATAACGCAGGGCAACGGCACACTCAAACCTGACGATTCGCTGCTGTGTCTTGACCGGATATTCGCCTCTTAGAAGGATCGCAAGAGTTTCGCCAGGAGTGAAGCTACGGGTGAGGAATTCATGTGCCAGATCGATCTGAATTGCGTTGCTAAGCTGCGGCATGTTGCACCTCGAATACGGGTTCGATCAGGAAGCCCTTTGTGTCCCGGTCGTAGCCGATCATCCGAATCACTTCGCGGATGACTCGGCCGCCCGGCTGGCGCTCGATGTGAACGACGAAATCGACCGACTCTCCGATCTCGGCTTCGGTGTCGACAAAGGTCGACTGCGTATGGCTGCGCATCACCAGATTGGCGAAACGATGCAGGGCCTTTTCGGCTGAATTGGCGTGGATAGTGGCCAGCGATCCCGCATGGCCTGTATTGAAGGAATCGAGCAGCGTTCGCGCCTCGATTCCGCGAACTTCGCCGAGAATGATCCGGTCCGGACGCCAGCGCAGAGCCGACTTCAAGAGGTCATCGAAGGTGATCCGAGCCGTGAAGGTATCGGTCTGACATTCGACAGCCAGAACATTCGGCTTCTGGATACGAAGTTCGGAGGTATCTTCGATCACAACGATGCGCTCGTCGTCCGGAATCGCCTGGGCCATGATGTTGAGCAAAGTCGTCTTGCCGCTCCCGGTTCCACCGCTGATCAGGAGGGTCTTTCCGCAGCGGATCTGTTCCTGAAGGAATAGCGCCAGAGCCTCTGTCATCGTGCCGCGAGCGATCAGGTCATCGACCGCAAATCGGCGGCTGGTGAACTTGCGGATGGTCAACGCTGGACAGGGACGAACAACCGGAGGAATAACTGCCGCTAGGCGGCTTCCATCGGGCAGCTGAGCGTGGAGAACAGGATTGTCTTCGTCGAGCTTCTTGCCGAGGTGATTGGCAATCACTTCGAGTCCCGTACGGAGCCGGCCGGAGTCGAACTGAATCGTCGCTTCCCGGAAGATCATCCCGTCGCGTTCGTACCACCAGGTCGCGTCGGGATTGCCCATGATTTCGCTGACGCTCTCGTCGAGCAACAGTTCCTCGATGGGCCGAAGAAACGGAAGGATCAATTCGAAACTCATCGCGGCACCTCGCGCTGGTGGAAGCCCAGCGTAGCCACCGGGCTTCCGCAAGTGAGAGGAGCGACGGCCTAGGCCGCCGACTCCTCGCTGTCGTTGTCATCCGGGTTGGACTTTTCAGCCCGGTCGAGCTTCAGAATCGAGCCCACCCGAATCTCAGTGACGGCTTCTTTCTCGCCGGTTTTCTTGCTGTCGTATTCCCGGGTGCGGATCTCGCCTTCCACCTGGACGTGTTCGCCCTTCGAAAGCGTGGCTGCGAACTCGGCGAGTTTCCCGAAAACCACGCAACGGTGCCATTCGGTGTGCGAGATATATTCGCCCTTCTCCTTGTCCTTGTAGGAGGACTTGGTGGCCAGCGAGAAGGTGGTAAAGCTGCGGTTGTTGGCGTTGCGAACTTCTGCATCTTTGCCGAGGAAGCCGATGAGGATTGCTTTGTTCTGGTACATGACTGTGTCTCCGTTTGTTGAATTTCCCGATCTGTTCGGGTCACACCAGGCGGAGCCAAGCGAGGGGCCCGGCTCCCAAGGCCGAAGCTCTGCATTTACGGAGGGTCCGGAGAAATCTTTTCGGTGTACTTTCCGAACAAGATTTCGAGCGGAAACCGTAACCCATAGGGCGATGCAATCGAAGCAGAAGAGCGAGCTGCCGCCGGGCGCCGGTTCTGCCCCCGAAGCCGTGACCGAGCCGAGAGCGGGATGCGAAACGGCAGACTCCCTCCGGACCAAAGTCACCCATCCGGTTCCTGCACGGGAGGCGCCAAAACTGTCAGCTGAGACAATTCGCTGACCGGCCTCCCTGAAACGTACAGCGGCAGTGCGCGCACCATGGCACTTACAGGACTCGTGGGCCAGAGCCTCCCCGCTCCTGATGCCACAGCCAATCGTTCAGATCGGAGACGCGAAAGCGCCAGTACTTGCCGACATGCCGCCCTGGGATCTCGCCAAGGCGCGCCTTCTTCTTGAGCGTCTTGGGATGCATACGCAGAAGGGCCGCCGCCTCGATCGCGTCCAAGAGAGGTTCGAATTCAATAACCGGGAAGCGCTTCTGAATGCCAATTTGAGTAGAGCGTGATGAAAGGGGCAGCGCCATTATGCCTCCAATGACGCGATGATCGCTGCGCTTTCGCTATATGTCCAAGGCTTTCTTCGTCAATGTTGATGCGAAAAACGCAACAACAAGGTGCAACTTGGCACTGCTCGGAATCTTTGGGTATATGTGGTCCTTCGAGGCGATCTTAAAAAAACTAAGTTTCTGGTTTCCGACAGATACCCGGTTCGTATTCGGCGCGAAACGCTTCGCGGTTCCTTGGCTCGAATATGAAACCCCTATGCGGCAGAGCGACCCTGAGTCAGTTGATCGATACCCCCCGTCCTGAGCCCCGATAAAACCTGATCTTCCCGCCACTCGGTGTGCCGGTTGTGGGCCCAACTGTGGGTCGGAGGTGAATTATGGTCCGCAAACTTGGGGAGATCATTGCGGGGACAGAGTACGAGGCTTGTCCGCATCTATCGGCTCGCGACCTGCTTGGAGTCATCCGGAACGGTTCTGGTCGTCTGCTTTACGCCCGTTCTCGCGCCCGCAAGCGACTCGTTGGGATATGGTAAACTCCCCGGCAACGACCTCGGGCTCCGTCCTGTGTTCACCGGCGTTGGCACACATTGGCCTATGCCGAAAGCGATAGCCCCCGAAGATGATCACCTTCTCAAGAGCATCGGCTAAGAACGTCCGGGAAAGCTCCTCCCGCGTTGCCCGGGGGAACCCCGCACGCAGCGAATCGGTTGTTCAGGAACATCCATCGATTCATCTGCAACGCATGCCTGGCATTCAGACCGCGCTGGGGCTTACCGCAGAGAGCTTTAGCACTCCACGCGAAAACACTGGGGGCGCCCATGTTCGCGGCCCCTCCTGGGAATTCAGCAAAATCCCAATATTCCCCCCTGACAGTCCTGCCGTGTCGGGAACATCGCCCGTCTCTGCACCGGTGCCCGTTCAGCGGAAGCTGGCAGTCGGCGAGGTGAACGATCCGCTTGAGCATGAAGCCGACCGCGTCGCCGACCAGGTGATGCGCATGCCGCACCCCCGGCTCCAGCGCAAATGCTCTTGTGGAGGAACCTGCCCCGAGTGCAGCAGGAAGGACGAAATCGAGCCGCAACAAGGGTCGGTTCAGGTGAAGCACGTCGGCCCGACGCGTGCCGCACAAACCGAAGTGCCGCCCATCGTGCATGAAGTTCTGCGCTCACCGGGCCAACCGCTGGATCCTATAACTCGCGCGTACATGGAGCCGCGCTTCGGTCACGACTTCTCCCGGGTGCGAATCCACACCGATACGGCAGCTGGGCAATCAGCTCGGGACATCAACGCTCACGCCTACACAGCAGGACACATCATCGTTCTCGGCCATGGCCAGTATGCGCCCACCCGTCGCGAGGGTCAAAAGCTGATCGCTCACGAACTGGTGCATGTGGTACAGCAGAGTCGAACCTATTCATCTGTTCAGCGAACTCCCGCCAGACCCGACAAAACGCCGGACGAGCTGGCAGCCGAAATCAGACAGCTTCTTGATCGCACACAGGAGCGGTTCAAAGACTATGTTACCCAGCTTCGGCCTGACTACCCCAATTCAGGCGACCTGGGTCGTGAGGCTGCGAAGCGCCTACAGTCAGATTTCGAAGCGGTGTTTGGCAAAGGAGTAGCGGAAGCTAAGTACTCTCTGCATGGGAGCGACCACACAATCGACTTGTTCCTGCAGGAGTACAACCTTGGCATCGAACTCAAGTTGAGCGGAGATGCGCGTACCGAGCAACGGCGTGCCTTCGTCAACCGGGCATGGGGCGCCAAGGGCCAGGCCGAACATACCCTCGCGTATGTGAGCGCTGAAGAATGGTGGGCCGGAGCCGGAGACAAGCTCCCACCAGCGAAGCTCAAGAAATTGCGCAGTGATTTAGCGCGCCTGGAAAAACTTCCCGTTGCCGATGTGGAAGCAGCAGCTCCCGCCACAAGGGGAAAAGCCACGAATCGGCCTGCCCCTGGGGGACGCGGGCGCAGTAGAAAGCCGGATGCGCCTCGAACTCTTGGCGGGCGGGGTACCAGCAAAGAGTCTCAAAAGGGTTCTCTCCGCGCCGGGAAAGTGGAAGAGGTTCCAGGCAACCGTCGTGCGGGAGGCGGCAAACCGGACAATGCGTCCGAACCTCCGACAACAACAGCGCCAAAGCCAGAAGCCGCGGCGCCGGCGAAGACATCTTCCGAGACAGGCGGCGGCGAAGAAATCACAGCGGAAACAGGAGCGCCGATGGAGCCGGTGGTCGAGGCAACGCCCGGTCTTCGATCAGAGGGAGGCGGTCTTGGCGGAGCAATCCAGATTCTTCAAGCGATGCAGATCGGGAACGTTCAGCAGGCGGAAATCGACAAGTTTCGAAAGCGCTACGCTGAATTGCAGCCGAAAATTGACGGCTATCTTGGCAATGGGTACTCAGTCCAGCTCATTCTGATCGTTGAAAAGCCGAATAGCTTCGATTTCCTTTGCGGCGCAGGCGCATTTTGCGACCCAAGTCAATTGAACTATTTCCATGACCTGTACATAGATTATGTTGAATCAGCCAAGCCTTATGTGAGCTCGCCTGCCGTTTCGGGTCCAACCATGGGAGCGCCGGGCGGCCGCAACGGCTTCAGACCATACACTCGAGATGGTGGATCAATCATTGAAAAGTCAGAGATTCCATTTCTTTCTACCCGGGACCCAAATCATCATTGTGAGTACGCCGAACAGACCTTATACCCTCGACCGTCCATATCTCCTTCTGAGTCTTCTCCCGTGGTGAGCCAGAAGTCTCAAGACGCGCAGGATACCGCCGGCTCGCTGCGGGGCATTGCCGGTTCGTATCAACCCGAATTTAGGAACTTGTTCCAAGGGGATGTGTCGATCATTCCGTTCCTCATGACTCGCCGGCTTCAAGTCGACCAGGCTCAAGGCGGCAGGCCCAAGCCCAGGATGTGGTGGGGTTCTGAGGAGCTTTCCTATTCACCCTACGGCATGAACGCGCGCCTTGTCATGAACGGTCGGTTTGCGCTGGGCAAGGGAGTTCCTCCCGACGCCTTGTGGTTCCAGAGCGGCATGGAGTACCCGCGCGAGGGTCTTATCTTGGAATGGGCGAAAGGGATGAAGTCAGATCTAAGCACAACGTGGGATGCTCTGATCTCATGGCACAGGGGTTAGCTACTTGGCCTGGTGCCCGATTCAAGCCCGATACCTAGAATGGATTTGGAAAGGGGTGTGTGCCCTCTGGCCGAGTGTTGGCTTGAGTGGGATCGTAATTGTCTTACCCTCACCAAATGAAACGCATTACGCCGTTTCGGTCCGAAGCGAAACACTGCGATGTGTTCGTCGAGTGAAGCCACATCCCCGATTCCGAGGCAGCGCATCACAGCAAAGCTGGTGCGATCGACAATCGCCGCAAATCATGATCTCGCCACGCAAGCCCTGATTACCATCGGGCCTTTTTATATCCGCCTAAAAGAAGCGCCCATCGATGCCGGATTGCGCCATCTTTACCTTCACTCCCTTGCCAGACCGTTCTGCTACGGTGCTAACCCCCCAGTCAAGCGATATCTCGGCACCCGCCTTCGTGAGAATGGCGTTATTCTCCTCTTCGACGCCTGACTCCAGGAGCGCAGCCACGGCTCGAGCAATCGGCTGGCCCGTTGCGCCTTGGAAAAATGTAAATACGGGAGATGGATTGACCTCAAAGCAATACCAACTCCCATCGGATGTGAGTCGCAGATCGAGCCCGCCAGGTAGATCGCAGGCCTGAATATCGACCCCGTGTCTTTGATAACGATAGTCGTCCGCCTCCGCGATTATGCGACAGGCAAAAATCTCCTTTCCGACAATGTGGACGCGATAATCCGCACCGGGAATATGCTGCTGGAACTGCGTCGGACACGAGGCGATGTCCTTAATCCGCTGCATGTGTCCCGCAGTCATCTGCCAGCTCGACGTTCTTCTTATTCGCGTGCGCGCCGGTCTACCCCCATCGTCGACGCAGGATTGCCCCACAGGAAGCCGCTGATGTGGCACCTGCCAGCCGGAACCACCCATGAGCTCATGCGCCAACCTTGCGGTCCATCGCAGAGGCTCACAGCGGGTTATAACCACCACCCTTGGCGGGCACTGCGTCTTGGCCTATCAGCGAATGGGCTGCGTTTCGGCAGTGAATCTCCCGGTTCTCTCCGGGTTGGCCATCGGGGATGTGTCAAGGCGTTCTCGCCCTGCGGCTCTGCGCTCGAAATTTACCGGCCCCCTCCCCCCTCGCAAACCTCGCTCCGGGTCCCGTCTCCAGGAAATCTTTCGCTGGGCACGACGGCAGGCCGTCTCTTGGGAGTTCACACCCACCCCGTCCCTGCGGGCAGTATGTCCCAACCGGACAGAATCCAAAAAGGAGATCATCACATGCCTTACATCAACGCAGCGCAGATCGCAGGAAATCTGGGCAAAGACGCAGCGACCTCAACCACCAAGGGCGGAAAGAACGTCACCCGCTTCAGCATCGCCGCCAACAAAAAGTGGACCGACAAAAGCGGCAAAGAGCATGAAACCACCGACTGGTTCCGGGTGGCAGCCTGGAACAATCTGGCCAAGTTCGCCTCCTCGCTCAAACAGGGCGATGCGGTGTTGGTCCAAGGGGAGCTTAGGACCGGCGAGTACACGGATGACAAGAACGTGAAGCGCCAGCCCGTCGAAATCGTAGCGAACACGATCCTTCGTATTGACTACTCCAAGCTCGCCTCTACCGAGCACGGAGACGCGTACGAACCCGGCGATGCGGTGTGAAGTGCAGCGGGGCGGCTCATTTGGGCCGCCCCGCTCATTCGCTCATTTTGCAAACGTCGCGGTTACAAAACGCTATCCCGTTTTTTCGTTACTAATCTTCTCAGAAGCCTAAACCGAAGCTCGATGAGTCATTTGACCTGGAGTCGTCAGTTGAGAACACTTGGCCGCGCCGCTCGTATCCGGAATCGACAATGCCCTCCGGTTGTAAGCTGAATGTTTCGGAACTCCGCCCGCAAAACAAATCTTCTCCATGGACTATC
>Ga0335074_10002725_pt1 | contig 24025 bp, 23 predicted proteins | sample Lox_Sample_23_FD_206715 | JGI IMG/M metagenome (GOLD analysis project Ga0335074, IMG submission 206715) | Soil microbial communities from Loxahatchee National Wildlife Refuge, Florida, United States - Lox_Sample_2.3 | ecosystem: Environmental > Terrestrial > Soil > Wetlands | place: USA... | reverse complement strand
TAGACCTCGGCGCTGGGAAAGTCGGCGACGCAGCCAGAGTGGTCGAGGTGGTTGTGCGTGAGCACGATGGCATCGACGTCGTCGGGCCGGACTCCGATCCGGCCAAGCATCTCGACCGGCGACGTCCAGAGCGTGTCGCCGTATCGATCGGTCATCCGCTGGTACACAGCAGCGTCGGCGAAACCGGTGTCGACGAGGATGCAGCGCTCCGCCGACCGCAGCAAGCCGAAGCAGTACGGCATGCGCCGGTGGCCCTGATGAGGCTGCGCGATGAACAGGCTGCTGGCCGGGTACCTGTCGACGAAGCCGTATTCCAGCACCCAGATCGAGTAGTCGGTCATCGGCGGGCTCAGCCGCCTGCGCCGGGCGGCCGGATGTCGAAGACGCTGAGCTGCGTCGCAAGCATGAGGTAATAGCCGATGAGGGTGACAAGCTCGAAGAGCTGCGGCACCGGCAGCGTGCCCGTGTACTCCTGGTATTCGGCAGCAGTCAGCGTGCCGGTAGCCAGGATCCGGCTCGTTACCGCATAGACCACTCGCTCTTCCTCGGTCCGGAGCGCCGGCGCCTCGCCTGCCGCAAGCGCGCTCAGGTCGGTCGCCGTGAGACCCGCCCTGAGCCCGGCCTGCGCGTGCGCGAATCGCTCGAACTCGCTGCTGCGACGCTGCGCGACCATAAGGATGGCCATCTCCTGGGCGCGCCGGGAAAGAGTGAGCTCGTAGCGGATCGCGTAGCCGAATTGCTCAAGGGCCAGGCCAAGGGGCTGGCTCAGCACCCAGACAGCAGGCGGGCCCATCAGGTGGCCCTCGGCGTCAACGAGCGGGAACGTCGAACCCGGCTGGGCGCGAACGCCAGTGGCGTACTTGTCGTAGAACTCTCGCTGCTGCGCCGACATATCGGCGAGCTCAAGCTGCGGTACTCGCGAGGTCACATTGTCTCCGTTACGAGGCTCGGGGCCGGCTCGGGTTGGACGCCGAGGAAGTCGCGCGGGTTGATAGCCAGCATCTGATGCAGATCGTCCGGCGACCAGCCGAGGTAGGCGAGCTGCTCAGCGAAAATCCGGAAGCACTCGGGCTGCGGCGGCGCAAACCGCGAGAACGCGTCGGTGCTCAGTACCGAACGCTGCGTGCCGACGGCCGAGATGGCCGCGTGGATCTGGCGTATCGTCAGGTGGCCATCGGGATGCAGCAGTGGTCCGTTGCAGAACTCGACGTAGGCGCCGAGTTCGGTGAATGCCCGCAGTTCCGCAGGGTCCGACACGTAGTGCAGCGGATGGGACACCAGGACCTTCTGGTCGATCTGCGCGCAGTACTCGGTGACCGCCAGGCTCTCGGCTAGCGATACGTGCCCGGTCGCGAGCGCCAGACCCAGCTGCTGGCACGCATCGATCACCTCGGTCGCGGCTCCGGTCAGGCGGCCGGCTCCGTCCAGCACCGAGATGGCGTTTGCGGCAGCGTATTTCTCGAAGGAGGGAATGGCCGACGCGAGCAGGCGGGCTATGTAGCCGTCGCGGGCGACATCCGCGGCCGCACCCCAGGTCGGCAGGAATACGACGCGAGCGCCATGCGCGGCGGCCAGTTCCACCACCGTCGCGGACAGGCCACCCAGTACAGGGTTCAGCGTGATGCTGCCATAGATCGTGAACCCCGGCCCGGCGGCCCGCTCCTGCAGCAGCCGCGCACGGTCAGTGGTCAGCCACAGATGCGACTTCAGCACCCAGCCGGAGAGCCCGTACTCGTGTGCGAGGCGCGCGGTTTCCAGGTCATCACCCCGCAGCAGCAAGGCGGGGAGGATGTCGGGATAGCCGTGCACATGCACGTCGAAGGCCCCGCGCAGCAGCGCGTCGGAGCCAGGAGGCAACGCCGCCTGAAGCCGTGCCGCTGGCGACGGCAGGCCCGGCCCGCCGCTAGTCACCGGGCACCCTGGCTAGGTCGGACGAGTTCATACCGACCACTAACGCGGTTGGCACGACCTGGTCCAGCAGACCGTCGGTGAGCAGCACCGGCTGTTCCGGCCCTGCGCAGCGGCGTTGTACTGGCGCGGCACGTCAGGTCGTCCTTGCCGCCGGGTGCGTCGGGCGTGGCGGCGAAACCAGAACTATTGCCGGCTGACCCCACTACCACCTCGCACCATGCAACGTTGCCTACTCGCCGCCACCGCATCGGCGAATCCCGCTGAGCAGCGACTCTCTGGGCTGCGCTGTAGTCGCCTTCGCTGACCCCGCTCGCTGCGGGACGTCCTGCGCTCCCTGGACGTCTGACCGATACAATGTATGTCTATCATACAAAGTTGCGCCCAGGGATGCGAGCGGAAGCAGGCGAAGCGGATGATCACAGCACCGCCCGGATCCGGTCAGCAGTCGGCGAAAACCTGCCGCGGCCAGCCGAGTTCGACGCGTTGCAGCAAGGACATCTCGTGTCGGCCGGGGTCCCGGCGGAGTTGCCTGGCGCCGTTCAGTGGGCAGTCGACCGCCAATTGGGCTGCGGCACAAACGTGATCAACGATGGCGAGTACGTCAAGGCAGCGCTGCGGAACCTACGCGGGCTCTGATGACCGACGCTTGACGCGCTTCGCCAGCGCGTCCTAGCGTTTGTCGAAACGTTTCCACACTTCGATGCACTGCGGTGCGTTTTTTGGCGCTGTGGGCTAGCAAAGGATGTGCGCGGCCGATGACCTCGGGATCAGGGCGCAACACCGAGCGAGCGAAGATCGTCGGCGCGATGGCGCTCCTCGCAGGTCAGCGCACATGGCCTGGCCTAGGCGCAGTCAACGTCTCTGACGTCATGATGCGCTGAGGTGGTCCGCATGTGCCATCAGCGCGTCAGCGAAAAGTCGCCGAGCCTCAGTCTCCAGTTCGCGAGCAGCTTGCTGAAATGCTCCCGCGCGCCGTTGTCCGAAGCTGCTCGCCGAAACGCGGCAATCCTGCTTGCTGACTTCTTAGCTTGCGTGCGGGCTGGCGAGGGTCGGCCTGGCTGTCCCGCGACGACCTGGGTGGATCTCGGGAAGGTTCTGCGGGCCGGTGGCTCCAGTGACTTCGGTGGCTCCGGTGACTCAGTGGTCGGCGCCGCCAGTGCGGCCGACTCCTTAGCTGCCGCAGCGGCGGCTGCATCACACGCACTGGATCGCGACGATATTCACTGGGACGCTGTCGCGCACCCCGGCTCAGTCGTGTGGCCGGTAGTTCTCGGGCTGAGCGGGCGCGCGACCGGCCCGGAGCTCCTCGCGGCTGCCGTGGCCGGATATGAGGCATGCGTTCGCATGGCCAGGTTCCTGGGTCCGCAGCATCGCCGGTGGTTTCACTCCACGGCGACAGCCGGCACGATCGGTGCGGCGACCGCGGCCGCGATGCTGCTCTGCGCCGATGACGAGGCGCTGGCCAACACACTGGGTCATGCCGTCTCCGTGATCGGCGGGTCCGCACAGGCCGTCGGCGAGCACAGCGGCACCCAGGTATTCCACCGGTATCATGCCGTCCGGTCAGGTATCGCGGCAGCCAGAGCGGCCGCCGGCGGACTGCCCGCAACCCGGTTCGGATTCGAGGGAGCAGCGGGGCTGCTGGCCGGTCCCGAGCCGCCAGCACGCGAACGTGAGGCGCTCTTCGACGACCGTCCGCCCGCGATTGAGACGACGTCGGTACGACTGTACGCGGCCGCTGGCTGGAATCAGGCGGCCGCAGCGGCCGCAGCGGCACAGCCTCGATCGGCGCTCAGCGGCGACTTGAAGGCGGAAGTGCATGTCCACCCGACGGCTGCCGGTGTGAGCAGCGGTCCGGCTGCCCGCGGGCGCGACCGCTGGTGGAGCCTGGAATGGTCGGTGGCGACGGCGCTGGTTACCGGCGATCCGCAGGCGTGCCCCGAGTGCCCGGTTACCGATGAGGCACTGCGGGAACGGCTGGCCTCCGCAACTGTCGTGGTCGGCGACCAGCCGTCGCCGCTGTCCGCGTCGGTGTCGGTGAGCGCGGCGGGCAGGCCGGCTTCCACCACAACGGTGAGCTGTCCCGCAGGTCACTACCGCAATCCCGCGAGCCATGAGCAACTGGCAGCCAAGTGGTCGTGCATGCAGCCAGCAGGTCAGTGGGCTGCGGCCACGGCTCTTGAGGCGATCTGCGCAGACGTTCTCGCGACCGCCGGTGCGGCTGCTGGCCGGCTAAGCGCCCTGCTCTGGATGGCGGACGAAGGGGACAAAGCCAGTTCACTACGCGAGGGATGGAGCTCATGAACACCGTTCGTAAGCTGCGAATGCGTCAGGCGATTGCCGCCGCCATGGCCGATGAGATGGCCGCCGACCCGACCGTCGTGCTTCTCGGCGAAGACGTGGGCGCGGCCGGCGGAGTCTTCAAGACCTCGGAGGGCCTGCTGGAGCAGTTCGGCCCGATGCGTGTCCGCGATACGCCGATCTCAGAAATGGGATTTCTGGGCGCCGCAGTCGGGGCTGCGTCGGCTGGCCTGCGGCCGATTGCGGAGATCATGTTTGCCGAGTTCATGGGCGTGGCCCTCGATCAGCTGGTCACGGAGGCGGCCAAGTTGCGCTACCTGTCTCGAGGGGAATACGGCGTGCCGCTGGTGGTGCGCATGTCTGCCGGTCCCGGACTCGGGTTCGGCGCCCAGCATTCCCAGACCCTTGAGCACTGGTTCGCCGCTACCAGCGGGCTGAAGGTTGTCAGCCCGTCCGGCGCGAATGCGGCCTACGGCCTGCTCCGCGCGGCGATCAGGGACAACGATCCGGTGGTGTTCATCGAGCCGCGCGTGCTGTACGGAGAGCGAGAGGAAGTGCATGCTGGCGACGATGCAGTCGTGCCGCTCGGGAAGGCTCGCGTGGTCAGACCGGGCGAAGACGTGACTGTCGTTGCCCTGGGTCAGACCGTCCGGACCGCGATGGCGGCCTCAGCCGAGGCGGACTGGAGTGCGGAGATCATCGACCTGCAGACCGTGCAGCCATGGGACCGCGAGACCGTCCTTGAGTCGGCGCAGCGAACCGGCCGGCTGGTGACGATCGAGGCCAACCCGATGTCAGGCGGCTGGGGAGCAGACCTGGCTGCAGTTGCGGCCGCGGAGTTGTTCGGACGGCTGAGAGCGCCGGTGGTACGGGTTACCTGCCCTGACCTTCCGGTGCCGTTCGCATCCGCGCTGGAGTCGCGTTACGTTCCCTCGCCGGACTACCTCCGGCGGATGATCACCGCCGTCGTGGCTGACAACCGGCTCCCCAGGGCCTGGTGGGAGGAGGAGCAGCGTGCGTGAGCTTCTTGAGCACGAGACATCGTCACCGGCGCCAGAGCACCCCTGGCTAGCTCGCCGGGTCATTCTCTCCGACCCGGTTGAGCGCTACCGCCGCATGGTGGAGATCCGCTGCACGGAGGACTCGGTCAAACAGCTCTTCTCAGACGGCCTGGTCGCGGGCTCGACGCACACCTGCCAGGGTCAGGAAGCCGTATCGGTGGGTGTCGCGGTGGCCGCGCGGGTAACCGACACGGTTGTCTGCACCTATCGTGGCCACGGCCATGCGCTGGCGCTCGGGATGGAGCCGGAGCCGCTGCTCGCTGAGATTCTCGGCCGGGAGTCCGGCTGCGTGGGCGGGGTCGGTGGCTCGATGCACCTCTCCGGAAAGGTCATCGGTCTCATGCCCACCATGGCGATCGTCGGGGCCGGAATTCCGATCGCAGCCGGCGTCGCCTGGGCCGGGCAGACCATGCAACGCGACGATGTGGCGATCGCCCTGTTCGGGGACGGCGCCGCCAATATCGGCGCCTTCCATGAGGGTCTGAACCTGGCTGCGGTCTGGCGGCTCCCGGTGATCTTCGTCTGCGAGAACAACCTGTACGGGGAGTACAGCAGCATCTCCGACACCACCGCTGTCACCGATATTGCCGCCCGTGCTGCCAGCTACGGCATTCCTGGCGAGATTGTCGATGGCCAGGAGCTGGACACCGTCATATCCGCGATGTCCGCGGCGATCGCGCGGGCCCGTTCCGGCGAGGGACCTTCGCTCCTGGAGATGAAGACATACCGGTATTCCGGTCATTCGCGGTCGGACACAGGTGCATACCGGCCAGCTGGCGAGCTCGAATCCTGGCTGGCACGCGATCCGCTGGAGATATACGCCCGACGCCTGGTTGAAATGAGCGCGGCAAGCAACGCGGATCTGGAAGCCATTCGCGGTGAGACACGACAGTCGGTGGATCTGGCGGTCGAGGCAGCGAAGGCCGGTAAGGCGCCAGCCTCTGACGTGATGTTCCGGCATGTGTTTGAGGACGTAAGATGAAGAGCCTTGTCCGCCTGCCCAAGCTGGGCGAGACGGCTGATGACGTGGTGATCCAGCAATGGCTCGTCAGCGTTGGCGACAGCGTGGAGGCTGGTCAGCCTCTGGTGTGCGTGGAAACCGACAAGGTGACGACAGAGGTCCCTGCCCCTGTCTCCGGGATAATTGCGGATATTCTTGTGCAGCCCGACGATGAGGTACGGACCGGGGACCATATATGCGTCATCACCGACTGATCTGCCAGCCGCCCGTAGCGCTCCGGTGAATGAACCGGACAGCCGCCTTGGCATCAGTTAAGGCGGGCATGAAATGACTGACACGCGCGACACTGTCGGCAAGACCACGATGAAAGAGATCGCGCAGCAGGCCGGTGTGGCGTTGTCCTCTGTTTCCCGAGTGCTCAACGGACATCCGGCCGTGAGTGAGGGCCTGCGACAGCGAGTCCTGCGCGTCGTGGACGAGTTGCATTACGAGCCCAACCACACGGCCATGAGCCTGCGCCGGGGCGCCACAATGACCGTGGCGTTCCTTGTCAGGGACATCGCTAGCCCGTTGTTCGCGGACATCATCAAGGCGGCGGAAGAGTACCTGCGGGGGTCTGGTTACTCAATGCTGCTGACCAACTCTGGCGACGAGACCGACCGCGAAGCCGGTCACATCCGCATGCTCACGCGGCGCCAGGTAGACGGGCTCATTATCTGTCTGACCAGCGAGACCGATCATGACACCACGGCTGCACTGCGCGCGGTGCGTGCACCGCTGGTTCTCTTCGACCGGCAAGTGGCCGGACTTACTGCAAGTACCGTGCTGAGTGATCATTATCGAGGCGTGCGGGATGCGACCGAGCATCTGATCGGGCTCGGACATCGCAGGATTGCGCTGATCAGCGGCCCGCACGAGGTTCTGGCATCGCGCGAGCGGCTCCGCGGGTACAAGGCGGCGCTTCGCTCCGCGAGGGTTCGCACCGATCCCGTGCTAGTTCGCCTCGGCCGGTACTCGAAGTCCTTCGGCCAGCAGCAGACCAGGCAGCTCCTGCAGCTCGCCGAGCCACCTACCGCGATCATTGCCGGAGGCCCGCAGCTGAGTTACGGAGCCCTGGTGGCGCTGCGCCAGTGCAATCTGGAGCTCGGCCGCGATATCGCATTCGTCGCTTGCGACTCTGCTCCCTGGGGGGAACTGCTCCGGCCATCGCTCACGGTCGTTGAGCGGGACGCTGCGGAGATCGGCACGGTGACGGCCGAGCTTCTCTTGTCCATGATCGAGTCGGGGGTGCCGCAGGCCCGGCTGCTTCCGACCCGGCTGGTGATAGGGGAGTCGACCATGCCAGCGTCGCGGCTCGGGACTGGCACCCGCTAGCGCCCTCGCTGCGCTGCAGAAGTTGAAACTGCGGCGGCCATTGACACGCGAGAGAACGATCAACTACCTTCGTGGAAACGTTACCACGCTGTAGTTCGGTCGCCACTGTGGGGTGTGCGGATGGCAGTGATCGAGCGTGTAGAAACTGTCCCGCTGCGGGTTCCGTTAGACCGGACCTACCGCGGCAGCTACTACAAGATGCGCAACCGCTGCACGATCCTGACCACGGTGCGCACCTCGGATGGGCTGGTCGGCCAGGCGTACAACGCCGACACCGACGAGGAACAGGCCGAGATCGTTGCGATCATCAACACGGAGATCGCCCCCCTCGTCACGGGTCTTGATGTTCTGTCCACCGAGCGCTGCTGGGAAGCGATGCTTCCGATCACCTTCGACCAGTTGCGCAGCCGGCATCTGGCGATGCAGGCCATTGCGTGTGTGGACACGGCGATCTGGGATGCGGCGGGCAGGGCTGTCGGGATGCCGCTGTGGCAGCTCTGGGGTGGATACCGGTCGTCGGTTCCGATGATCGGCATCGGCGGCTACTACGACGACAACGATCAGGCCGCCATCGAGAAGGACATCGCGTTCTTCGTCGGTGAGCACGGCATGGTCGGCATGAAGTTCAAGATTGGCGGCAGGCCGCCGGAGGTCGATGCTCAGCGCCTGCGGCATGCCCGCTCGCTGGTTGGCGAAGATTTCGTCTTCATCGTCGATGCCAATCAGGGCTACACAGTTCCCGAGGCCCTCGAGTTCCTGCGACTGCTCCCGGCTGACCTCCGGTTGCGCTGGTTTGAGGAGCCAACCCGCTGGCATAGCGACTTCCGCGGCCTTCGTGACATCCGGCTCAGGGGCAACGTTCCGGTAGCGGCCGGCCAGAGCGAGATCTCCCGCGTAGGTATGCGCGAACTAATGGTGAACTCCGCGATCGACGTGTCGAACTTTGACGTGTCCTGGGGCGGCGGCCCGACGGAGTGGCGACGGACCGCGGCGATGGCGCTTGCGTTCGACATCGACCTGGCCCACCACGAGGAAGCGCACATCTCGGCTCACCTGCTCGCGTCCATGCCGAACGGCACTTTCGTGGAGGCCTTCACGCCGCAGCGCGACCCGATCTTCTGGAATCTCCTCGCGAACCGCAAGCCGCTGCAGGACGGGCACTTCCTGCTGCCTGACGGTCCGGGGCTCGGCTGGACGCTCGACGACGACTTCATCCGGCGTTACCGCGTGGACTCCTAGCACGCACAGCTTGCGTAGTCGCCGGCAAGACACGATCAATCAGCAGAAAGGGAGGAAGCGATGGCAACATCGCCGGCATTCGAGTCAGCAGCTAGCGAACAAGCGAGTGTTCGCCTGCCAGTCTTCGAGCGGAAGTCCACCGGTCTCGTCCGGGAACTTGGCGTTCGCGATCAGATCGTGTTCAACATCTCCGGCACAGGCACGCTCGGAATCGCGCTGGTCTTCGTCCTGACCGCGCTCGCCGCGTTCCCCAAGGCCAACCTGTACCTTGCGATTCCGATCGCGCTCATAGCCTGCACGTTCATCTGGACCACGTACGCCGTGCTCAGCGCGACGATGCCGAGGATCGGCGGCGACTATACGTTCACCACCAGAGTCGTCAACCCGCAGATCGGATTCGCGTTCAACCTCTGCCTCTTCCTGTCGACGGCGCTGAGCGCAGGCATCTGGGCCTACTGGACAGCAGCACAGGGACTATCCCCGGTCTTCACCGTCATCGGCTCGGTGACCCACTCGAGCACCCTTCTGAACTGGGGTGCTGACTTCACCCATCACTGGGTGGAGTTCATCGTCGGGTTCATCGCTCTCGCGATCACGACAGCCCTGTCGATCCGCGGCACGCGCTATACCATGCGCGTCCTCAGCATCCTGTTCGGCATCGCCGCGGTGGCGTGGCTGATCGACATCCTGATCCTGGCCTTCTCGAGCCATGGCTCCTTCGTATCTGACATCAACACCCTCGGCGGGCCAGGGGCGTTCGCCAAGACGGCCGCCGTCGGCGCGAGCGGCGGATACAGCGTGGGCCAGACCATTGGCGCGCTGTACTTCGTGATGACCGCGATCATGTATGTCTACTGGGGCGCCTACATCAGCGCCGAGTTCCGCGGAGCCAACCGCCGGAAGCGTCAGCTCGGCACGATGCTGGGCGCGGGTCTGGTCTTCGGACTCCTCGTTTATCTCGCAGTCATCGTGCTGCTGCACACCGTCGGCCGCGGGTTCCTCACGGCAGCGGTGGCCGGACAGTTCAATGCGCCCGGCGGCACCACCATCGGGACGGCGGGGTACACCTACTTCGCCGCACTCATGGCGCGGAACGTGGTCATCGTGTCGATCCTGGCGTTCGCCTTCATGGGCTGGTTCCTGCCGGGCCTGTATATCAACAGTGCGATGGCGTACCGGGCTGTCTTCACCTGGGCCTTCGACGGCCTGCTGCCGAGCTGGTTCATCAAGGTCAATGACCGCACGCATACGCCGATCAATGCGATCGGCGTGGCCTGGGTGTTCGGCCTCATCGGCCTGATCGCGTGTGCCTTCACCTCGAACTTCCTGGCGATCCTCGGGGTCGTGCTGCTGTTCAACTATCTGCCGCTTATCTTCGTGGGCGTGTCGGCAATGATCATGCGGTTCCGACGACCTGACCTGTATAAAGATTCGCCGGCGGACTGGAAGATCGCCGGCATAACGGTGACACCCATAGCCGGCGCGGGCACGACCATCATCGGCCTCGGGCTCATCTTCATGGGCTTCTACTACCGCTCGCACCTCGGCATCACCTCGGCGACGGCCTTCTTCGGCCTGAGCTACGAGACCCTCGAATGGCTGCTCCCGATCGTCGTCATCGCGCTGGCCTTTATCTGGTACTACACGGCGCAGGCACTGCACAGACGCCAGGGGGTCGAGCTCGGGATGGCCTACAGCACGATTCCGCCTGAGTAGGAGCGGAGACGTCCGGAGGCGAGATGACTGGCACTCGGTCGGGAACGGAGTAGACGGTGGAAGCCGGTACGCACGATCCCGTCCGGGTGGCAGTCATCGGCTGCGGCTGGTGGGCAACAACTGCCCACCTGCCCGCGATCGTGGCAGATCCGCGGGCTGAGCTGGTGGCCGTGGTCGACTCCCATGAGGACCGGCTGGAGGCAGCCCGGGCCGCGTTCGGAAACCCGGCGGGCTACCAGGACGTGAACGCCATGCTCGGCGACGTCGGTCCGGACGCGGTGGTGATCGCTACGCCGCCCTACTTTCATTACGAAGCGGCCAGGCTCGCTCTTAGCCGCGGTGCTCACGTGCTCATCGAGAAACCGATGGTCCTGGCATCCGCGGACGGGGAGGAGCTTCTCTGGCTGGCGAAGAGGCGAGGCTGCTCCGTCGTCGTCGGATACCCGTATCACTACAACGCGCAGGCCGCGTACATCAGGTCCTGCGTTCGGCAGGGAGTCATCGGGACGTTCGAATTCGCCAGCGTGCTCTTCGCGTCCATAGTCCGCAGCATGTACGCAGGGACACCGGAGGACTACCGGCAGGCGTTCGAGTACGGGATGACCGGGCCGCTGCCGACGAGCTACAGCGATCCCGCCATCGCAGGCGGAGGTCAGGGCCAGGCGCAGGTGACCCACTCTGCCGCGCTCCTGCTGTGGCTGACGGGGGAGGAAGTCGAGTCTGTCGCGGCCGTGACCAACTCGGCCGGACTTGCCGTCGACCTCGCCGACGCGGCCTCCGTACGCTTCCGGTCCGGGGCCGTGGCGACGCTCGCGGCGACCGGTGGCGTCATCGAGACCGAGCCGGAGATCCTCGAGTACCGGATCTTCGGCTCGGCTGGCCACATCGTCTGGGACGTCTACGGGGAGACCGGCACGATTGCCACGCGTGCCGGAAGCCAGGCGCTCCAGGATCACGCACCTGTCGGGGGCTATCCGATGGCAGCGCCCGTGCAGAACCTCATCGGGCTGGCGCGCGGCGAGGGCGAAAACCAGTCTCCGGGCGAGCTTGGCCTCGCGACCGTCGAACTGCTGGACTGTATGTACCGCTCCGCGAGCAGCGGGGCCCACGTCCCAGTCTCGGCAGTAAGGCGGTGAGGCCATGAGCGGATACTCCTACCGCGCGGGCGTCAGCCAGCTATCCGGCGGCGGCGTGACACACGAGGACGCCGCGGAGGTCGCTGGAACCATGGAACCTGACTCAGGTGCGGGATCGCAGATCCTGTCCGATGCCGAGGCCGTGATCGGATCGGCCGATGGCGAGGGCCTCAGAGTTCGTCTCATCGGCGGCGTCGGGATCTACCTGAGAAGCTCGGCCGGCACGAGATCCGCCCTCGGGCGTTCATACGGCGACTTCGATCTGGTGGCGAGGCGCAAGGAATCGCGGCAGCTCCGCCGACTGCTCGAGGGCCTGAAGTTCGTCCCGGAGACTGTGTTCAACGCGACGCACGGGGAGACCCGGCTGCTCTACAACCACCCGAGCGGTGCCTACCACGTCGATGTCTTCCTCGACGAGTTCAACATGTCCCACAAGCTGGACTTCAGCAAGCGCCTCGATATTGTGCCGCTGACTCTGCCGCCGTCAGACCTGCTCCTGACGAAGATGCAGGTGGCTCAGATCAACCAGAAGGATCTTTCTGACGCCGCCATGCTGCTGCTGGATCACGCTCCAGGCGAGCACGATGGCGAGACTGACCTGTCTTCCGGGCATTTCGCCGGAACGCTGGCGCGGGACTGGGGCCTCTACACGACGGTCACCGACAACTTGGCGATGCTGATGACCGCAGTGGCGGCGCTGCCGCTGACCGCTCCCGATCACGAGCTGATAGCGGGCCGGGCCGGCGAGCTCATGCGCGCGGCCGAGGCGGCGCCGAAGACGACGCGGTGGCAGGTCAGGTCACGGGTCGGACGCCGCGTGCGCTGGTACGAGCTTCCCGAGGACATCGGCTAGATGCGCTTCTATGACACTCATGTCCACTTCTTTGACCGGTCGGAGCCGGGCCTTCGCTATGAATGGCTCGAGGATGACGCGACGGATCCGGATCTTGGTGACTACGGTGCTATCAAGGCGCTGCGGTACACGGTCGATGATTTCATTGGCGAAACGCGCTTCTCCGGTGTGACCGCCGCGGTCCATGTGCAGGCTGCCGTCGGGACGAGTGATCCGGTCCGAGAGACAGCCTGGCTCGATCGCGAGTTTGGCGCGACACCGTTCCCGCAGGCCATCGTGGCCGCCGCCGACTTGTCTCGAGACGATGCGGGCGACATTGTGGAACGCCAGGCCTCATTTCCTCGCGTCCGCGGTATCCGGGATCTGAGATATGACGGCTATCTGTCCGACCCGCAGTGGCGGCGAGGTTACGCGCACCTTGAGCGCTACGGGCTGCTGTTGTGCGCGGACCCGCTACTGGATGCTGTGCCCGCGGCAGTAGATCTGGCGCGTACGTTCCCTGGTATTCGGTTGTGTATCGATCACGCGTGCTACCCGCGGCAGCGGGATGCCGCCTACTTCGCGGTGTGGCGGCACGCGATCGCATCGCTCGCGGCCTGTGACAACGTCGTGGTCAAGGTCTCGGGCCTCGGGATGTGCGATCACCGGTGGACCACTGAGTCGATCCGTCCGTGGGTCATGTCGTGCATCGAGCTTTTCGGCACAGACCGTAGCTTCTTCGGCACCAACTGGCCCCTGGATCGTCTGTTCAGCTCCTACGGTGACGTCCTCGGCGCCTACCGGAGCTGCATCAGCGAGTTCGATCCTGCCGAGCGTGATGCGCTGACCTTCGGCAACGCTGCGCGGATCTTCGGTGGTGTCGCCTCATGACGCGCACCTGCTTCGTGCTCAAGATCCGCCCGGGCTGCGTCGAGGAGTACGAGGCGAGGCATGCGCAGGTCTGGCCGGAACTGGTCGAGGCGATGCGCCAGGCGGGGATCCGCAACTACAGCCTCTTCCGGCGCGGGCTGGATGTCATCGGCTGCGCGGATTGCGATCCGGACGGTGAGACAGCATTCCGCCGCATCGCCGGGACGGACGTCGACAAGCGCTGGTCGGCCTGGATGGACGACGTCATCGAGACCGAGACGGACGCGGCCGGAGACCTTCTCTTCGCACGGGAGATCTGGCATATGGACTGAAGTCGCGGATGCGCGAGCTCGTGGCATGGCATTGATGACAGAGGGCAGGCAATGAAGATTTACTTCGCGACGGACGTGCACGGCTCCGAGGTCTGCTGGCGCAAGTTCCTGAATGGCGCGGCCTTCTACAAGGCCGACGCGATCATTCTCGGCGGCGATATCACCGGCAAAGTCATGGTGCCGATCGTTGCCAGGACCAATTACTGGGAAGCGCGGATCAACGGGCAGACCGTCCGCCTCGAGACTGAAGCCGAGGTCACGGACGCCGAGCGCCATCTCCGCAGCCGGGGCTGGTACATCGCGCGCGTCGAGCCCGACGAACTGGACGAGCTCGCAGCCGACGACGGCGTCGTGGGTGAGCGGTTCAACCAGGAGATCATGCGGACGCTGGACCGGTGGCTGAATATCGCGGATGACAAGCTCGGGAAGACCGATATCCCGTGTGTCGTCAATGGCGGCAACGATGACACGCTCGCGATAGATGCGACGCTGGAGGAATCTCCGTACGTAAACTTTGCCGAAAACCGGCTCATTGAGATCGGCGGCTTCAGCCTGGTCTCGATGGGGTGGACGAACCCGACGCCGTGGGACACCTATCGAGAAGCGCCAGAAGAGGTGCTGGCCGAGAAGATAGCGGAGGCTGTGCGCGGCGTACCCGACATGGGCCGTGCGATTTTCAATTTCCACGCCCCACCCTATGGAACGGGACTTGACGAGGCTCCCGCTCTGGATTCGACCCTCAAGCCGATGCAGGGCGGAAACCTCATGAAGCCAGTGGGGTCCACGGCAGTCCGGTCAGCAATCCTGGAGCATCAGCCCATGCTCTCGCTGCATGGTCACATTCACGAAAGCCGCGGGATCTGCAACCTGGGGCGCACCACGTGCATCAATCCCGGCAGCATCTACCCGGACGGCGTGCTGCAGGGCGTCCTGCTGGAGCTGAACGAGAAGAAGGCAAAAGTGGCACGCAAGCTGCTGGTCAGCGGGTGATCTCAGGTCCCGACGCCAGGCAGGCCGGCCAGGTGAAGTCCGCCGTCGATGTCCACGCTGACGCCGGTAATAAAGGACGCATCGTCGGAGGTGAGGAAGAGCACTGCGCTGGTGACGTCGGAAGGCTCCACGTTGCGGCCCAGAGGATTCTGACTCGCTGTGGATTGCTGCAATCTCTCCGAGGACTGCCCGGTCATGGCGACTTTGGCGTCCAGCACTTGCTGCCCCATCCCGGTGGTCGGGCAGCCCACCGGGCATACGCAGTTAGCTGTGACCGCGGAAGCGGCGAGCTCGGCGGCAACGGACTCCACGAGCCCCACAAGGCCGAACTTCGATGCGGAGTACGCCTGAATGCAGGGCGCTCCGCGTTTGCCTGCGTCAGAGCTGATGGCGACGATGCGGCCTCTGCCGCTCTGCGCGAGTGCGGGAGCCGCGGCCTGGATCGTGAAGAAGGCGCCCTTGAGGTTCACGTCGAGGACCCGGTCCCAGTCGGCTTCCGTGACGTCTGCCAGCGCCTTGATGTGGATCACGCCCGCACAGATCACGAGAGTGTCGAGTCCGCCCAGATGCGTGGCCGCCCGGTCGACGGCCTGGCCGATCGCGGACCGATCCGTGACATCCGCGCGGATGCCGAGGCTGCCCGGGACTTCCTTCTGCTGCCGGTCAAGGGCCGACTGATCGACGTCGACAAGAACGACGCGCGCTCCGGAGGCTGTGAGCGCCCGGGCGATGTCGGCCCCGAAACCAGATGCGCCGCCGGTGATAAGGGCCTTCCGTCCGCCGTGGTTCATATCCAGAGGCTCCGCTCACCTGTTACCGACAATGAGGAAACATCATAACAGAATTCATCGGCAGAATCCGCAAACAATTTGGCTTGTGCGTTCGCAATCACAGTAGCAACTGAGCTAGAGAATATTCAGGCGGGAGAATGGATGCGCTATGTCAAAAGTCGATTTAATTGAAGCTTTCCCGCTGTCGTATCCAGAGCCGCATGACAGCAACAAGCCGCGGCACGTGACGCTAGTAAAGCTCCGGACAACTGATGGCGCGGTGGGCTGGGGGGAGTGCATATCGCAGTGGCCCGAGGCCGCGATAGCGGTGAAGTCGATCATCGACAGCGGGCTGGGCAGTCTTGTCCTTGGATCCGACCCCGAGGACGTCGCGCTGACCTGGCAGCGATTGCGCCAGCACACGTTCTGGTATGGCAACGGCGGCATCGCGTCCTTCGCGATCAGCGCGCTGGACATGGCGCTGTGGGACCTGAAAGGCAAGGCGCACAACGTGCCGGTCTACCAGCTTCTGGGCGGCCGGAAAGTTAAGAGTCTGCGTGCGTGCGCCAGCGTGATCCTTGACACCCAGGACCTGATCGCAACGGGAGAGGAGTTCGCGGACTACGCGTCGAGAGGCTACACAGCCGTCAAGGGCGGATGGGGCAAGTCGCCCGAGACCGCTTTCGGCCGGGATCCGGACCGCGACCTGGCGGTCGTGCGCACGATACGGGAAGCGGTCGGGCCAGCCGTCGACGTCGTGATCGACGTCGGCACGCACGTTGAGTGGACCGTGCAGCATGCCATCAAGATGGCGCGCCAGTTCGAGCAGTACAACCTGTTCTGGCTGGAGGAGCCTCTCCCGCAGGACGATGTCGACGGACTGAGCCGCCTGCATTCGGCAACCACCATCCCGATCGCCAGCGGCGAGAAAGAGTGGACGCTCAGGGCGTTCAAGGACCTGATCCGGTCAGGCGGGGTTGACATCGTCATGCCGGACCTCGGCAAAGCTGAGGGCATCACTGGCGGCAAGCGGATCGTAGATTTCGCGGCGGCCGAAGGCGTGGGATACACACCGCACTCGTGGTCGACGGCGATCAACACGGCGGCTGCCGCACATCTTTACGCATCCTCGGCCAACGGCGTCGTCTTCGAGCTGAAGCCGAACCCTTCTCCGATGCAGACGGACCTGGTCGCCGAGTCGTTCCAGCAGCAACACGGCAAGGTAAACATCCCGCCGGGGCCGGGCCTCGGCGTCGTGGTGAACCAGGAGGTCGTGGACCGGTACATGCTGCGGTGACTCCGGCATAACAGAACCCTGTCGACCGCATGCCAGGCCGCAGGAAGTGGCCCCACGTCAACGTTTGCTGCTCGCGACGCGCTCGTCAGCGGCCTTGAGCAGCAGCTCGAGTTCGTCCACAAGGTAGTCGGCCAACCTCTCGATATCGGGTACCAGCTCACGGCAGGCCAGCAGCCCGAAGTGCAGCCGGCCGAGGTAGCCGACGAGTGTGATGTTCAGCCCCTGGCCATCGGTGACCACCGATACCGGATAGTGCGCCAGCAGCTTTGCGCCGCACAGGTACACGGGTACGTTCGGGCCGGGGACGTTCGAGATGCACAGGTTAAAGGGCGGCAGACGGTGCAGCAGGCCGGTTGCGAACACCACCCGTGCGGCGCGCGCGGTCAGCGCAGGCGGCGCAAAGTCGCTGATCCGGTCGACCAGGCCCTGAGGGATCGCAGCCTGCTGGGCCTTCGCGATCTTCGTCGCCAAGTGCACCATCTGCAGCCGTTCGCCCGGATCGTCGAGATGCGTGGGCAGGGCTGCCAGCATGGCGGACACCTTGTTGCCCATCGCGCCCTTGCCCTCCGGGTCGCGGACGGAGACCGGGATCATCGAGATCAACGGCGCGTCTGGCAGTGCGTTGTGGTCGGACAGCCAGTGCCGCAGAGCGCCGGCACACATCGCCATGACTACGTCATTGACCGAGACGGCAAATGCGTTCTTGACGGTCTTGACGGTTGCGAGATCGACGCTACGCAGCGCCAGCCTGCGATGCGGTGTGATCGGCCTGTTGAACGGCGTGGCCGGCGCCCGGCCGGGCGCTGACGCGATCACGCCGCCGTCACCGCGGCCAAGCCCCAGCATCCCGCCGACAAATGCGCTCACGGCCGGCGCTAACGTCGGCACGATCCTGACTAGCTCGTTGGTGATTCGCACCGTCTGAACCGGCCGCCAGGCGAGCCGGGCGGCCGCCAGTGTGGCCAGCGTGGCCCGGGCTGGCGGTGCCGCCGGGCGGAACGGCATGCTCGCGGGCAGCTCCCGGCCATCCGGGGAAAGGTCAAGCAGCACAGTGAGCAGCTCAGCTCCCGACACGCCGTCGATTGCCGCATGGTGAATCTTGGTGTAGACCGCAGCCCTGCGCTTGGCCAGCCCGGTGATCAGGTAGATCTCCCATAGCGGCCGACTGCGGTCCAGCGGCCGCGCATGCAGTCGGCTGACCTGCTCCGTCAGCTGCGCGTCCGACCCTGGTCGGGGCAAGGCGATCTCGCGGACGTGGTACTCGATGTCAAAGTGCGGGTCGTCGATCCAGTACGGCTGGTCGAGACCAAGCGGGACATTCAGCAGCTTGCGGCGCAGCACCGGCACAAGCGGCAGCCGCTCCGCCAGCACGTCGGTCAGCCGTGCGAGCGTCAGTGGACGCGACGCGGAGCTCGGATCCAGTACACATATCCCGCCGACATGGCCGGTGGCGTTAGCGGTCTCAAGTGCAAGGAAGGACGCGTCAAGTCCGGTGAGCTGTTGCATGTCACTCCTTCGCGTCCGCCCTGGCTATCGGTTTCCTGGGTAGAGCGTGCGCAGCGCCGCCGGCGCACGGAACGGGAGGCGCGGGCCAGCCGGAGCCGCAAGCCGGTCGGCGATAACCCACAGTGTTGCGGGATCGACGCCGAAGCCCAGGTGGGCACAGCGAACCTCGACGTTCTCGTGCAGGGTCGTCTCCGGCTCGATGCAGGTCTGCCACGACACGATGCCGTCCTGCCTGGAATAGACGGCCGTCGACGGCACCTCGATCGGACGGGCAATCTGCTCGCGGGTGGGGACCGGGTGGCCAGTTGCGTGCAGGTGGCCGCGCCGCCGGTAGACCCCGTCGGCGCGGCTTTGCCGAGGGTGCGTGAGCCGGAATGGACTCCCGAGCGTTATCACCTGGCGTACCGCATCCGGATGCTCGCGCGCGAGCTCGCGCGCGTAGATGCCGCCGAGGCTCCAGCCGATCACCGAGACGGGCCCGCTGGTGCGCCGGGCCAGGTCCGCCAGCGCTCGCGGCAGCTCGGCCAGCACCCTCTCGGTAGGACCCACATTGCGCCCGAGGTCCCAACCGCTCGCGCTGTAGCCCAGCCAGCTCACATACCGCCGAAGCAGCGCCGTGCTTATGTCCGAGGCCATCAGGCCGGGAACGACGAGCACGCCGTGACCATCGCCAGGCGGCCCGGACGCCAGCCAGCCCGCCGACAGCGGAAGCGAGGCAAGGTCTGTCAGCCCGCGAGCGGGCTCAGTTAGGTAAAGCCACGCAGGCGGCCGGGTCACGCGGCTGGCAGCCTCGCCGGGACGGGCCGCAGAATCCGACAGAGAATAGGCCATGAGTGCTCCCGCCCCGCGCCCAAACGGCGCCCGGCCACGACCGGTGGTACACCCTCAATGTATGTCTCATGAGCACCGCCGGGAAGCCTCGCGTCAGCGATCAAGGACCTCTAGGTGCAGGGGACATGCCGCGTTGTAGTGCTTCAAGGTCAGCTTCCCGTGGGAATACGCCCACGAGCAGGTACAGGAATTAGGCACGCGCTCGGCAGTGATGACCTCGGCAGGCACGCCGCTGCGGCGCTCGGTGCGACCTGGCTGGTACGGAAGCGGCTGCCCGACGAGAGCTAGAGCTGAACCCTCGGTACGGGCTTCCTGGACAGCCCCGGCAGCGAGGGCCAGCCACTCCCGTGGCCGGTCACCCGACGTGGGCTGGGCAGGTGAGCGTCGCTTAACCCGTACCCTGGCTCCGGGAAGGCTCTCGCTTGCCCGGCTTTCCATGTCATTCAGGATATCTGCGCAGCGGCAGAGGAGCGGTGTACGCGATGGCGATCCGTGCGGCCTAGCAGACGGGCTGCCCGGTCAGAAGCTCAGCCCCGCCTGGGCTGGGTCGCACAATCAAGGGCGTCCGCTACTTGAGGGGCACGAAGACCGGGCCTGGCTCGGGCTCGTAGACGGCAAAGAAGTCGCGGTCGTCTGGTGCGAGATAACGAGTCGGCGGCTGCATCGGGTTGGGCCCGACCTCCGTCGGCACAAGGCCCTTGGAACCGTGGGTGTAGGTGATCATGGTGTGCCAGTCGGGGTTGATGTCGAACTCCATGGCACGCACCGCGCCAGCGTGCTGGAGGATCTGCGCCAGCGAGATGACTGTCTGGTAGTCCGCGGCGACGTAGATCAGGTTGCCGTACTTGTCGATGCCAACACCGGTGCGCCAGACGCGAGTAACGCCGCCGAGCGTGTACCCCCACTGCGGGCTGTTCGGGTCGGTGTTCAGCTGCGGGTTGAGTTTCCCGTTCCAGATGATCGGAGCCAGGCTCTGCCGAGCCCAGGCCACATCTGGCCCGACGTTCGGGCCGCCGCTCCAGTTCACGATCGCGATCCGGCCGTCGCGATAACCGATGAGCGTGGCATTGCCGTCTTTCAGCGGCTCGTTCGTATGGCCGTTGACGGCCGAGCCATTGAGGCCGTCCACATAGGTGAATCCGCCGTTGAAGGTCGCCAGCAGGCGCGAACGCTGGTCGTAGGGGACCATCATCGGGCCGCGCACGATCGCGTTCGGCGGCTCATAGCGGCCGGGATAGTAGCCAAGCTCGGTGCGGGTGTGGTCGAACCAGGCGACGTAGGCGACGATCTGCGGGTAGTCGGTCTCCGGCCGGTACGTCGTGACCAGCACCGGCGGCCCGCCGTCAACCTGCGGGCCGGTCGGATGCCAGATCCCTTCGCCTGGCAGCGGATGCGGGAAGACCGGCTTGATCGGCGGCGGCCAGGCTGCCGCCTGTGCAGTCGACTTAGACTTTCCAGTCGCCGGGCTGCTGTGTGCTAGCTTCTGGCCCACCGTCGGTAGCTTCTTGAGTTGCGGTCCGCCCCGCTTGGGCGCGTTCAGGGTGTAGTAGATGTGCTCGCCCTCGTCGACCAGCCCGTTGCCGAAGGGAACGTCGCTCCTGACCCATTCGGTGCTTCGCGCGCTGAATGGATCGCTCGTCGGCTCCAGCATCCAGTGCGTGTACGAGATGACAGCCCAGAGCAGCAGAACGGCAAATGGCGCCGCGATCAGCATGCGCCGGCGGCGCTGTCGCTGCCTGGCCGGCCCGCCGGGCTGAGGCCCCTGCCCGGCACCGGGGCCGGTCGGCCCGGCATCGGCTGACGCGGACGGGTCGTCCGCTGACGCGGACGCAGCAGCCGCTGGCGCGGAGGCGGCATCCGGCAGCGAAGTCGTTCCCTTCCCTGGGCCAGATCGCCACAGTCTCACCACGCACCAGCCCCAGTCGAGCGTGGCACGACGAGAAGATCTACACGCGCGTCGATCGTCATGCCGGCTCGCTTACCCGAGGCCGGGACTTCAGACACCGCCTGGCGGGATGGAAAATCCTAGGGAGCAAAGGCGAAATATCTAGCCATGATCCGATTTTGACGACCGGTTGGGCGCCCCTCGCGGCGAAATGCACGAAACTGCTCTGGCGTGACGCTGGCGTAGCGGGCAGGGCTAGTTCAGCGAACCTCGGTGTACTCGCTGCTGTCCAGCTTCACCGCGTCGGCATAGTCGCTAGCGTCCGGCTCTCCGACGTTGCCATACTGGCCGCGGTCGAACTGCACGAGCCGATGGCTGGCCCTGGAGACCAGCTTGCGCAGGTGCTGCATCCCGGTCAGGCCCGCGAGCGCGACAGCCAGGACGGCGGCCAGGACCGAGCCGCCGAACAGCGCGAGCCCGCCGACCACGTGTCCCAGCACCATCATGATCACTGCGGCCAGGAAGGCCACCGGCACTGCGCCCACCAGTAGCAGCGCGAGCAGCGTCACGACGATCACGGCCCTCGCCGACCAATCCCGCGTCCGCTCTGTGTACCAACCGGTCCAACCGGTCATCACGCTCACCTCGCAGGGCCCGCAGCCGTCGATAACCCGCGCCCATCAGAAAGCAACACGATATGTCGTGTACTGCATCGTCAACGCGGCTCCCGATCAGGATGTTCCCGTAAACCGGCCGCCGCGGTCATCTCTGCGGCCAGCCCTCAGGCCGTCCCGGCCGGCGCTCAAGAACCCAGGCGGGCCAGAATGTCCGCGTCGCCGCTACCGCCGAACCGCCGCTACCGCCGAACCGCCGAACCGCCGAACCGCCGAACCGCCGGAGGGTCTCCATCAATGTTCTCGTACCTGACCGACCTGAGCTGTGCCCGGTGCGGAAGGTGCTACCCGGCCGATGTCGTCCAGGGCGTGTGCACCTGCGGGTCACCGTTGCTCGCGCAATACGACCTGACCCGGCTGGCCGCCGGTTCATCACGAACAGTATTCGCCGCCCGCGAGCCCAGCCTGTGGCGCTACCACGAGCTGTTGCCGGTGTCTTGTGCGGAGAACATCGTGAGCCTGGGCGAGGGCATGACGCCGCTGTTTGCGATGCCGCGGCTGGGCGAGCGGCTCGGTGTGCCCCAGCTGCTGATGAAGGACGAGGGAACGATCCCGACCGGTTCGTTCAAGGCGCGCGGCGCGGCGGTAGGCGTTTCCAGGGCGAGTGAGCTCGGCGTGCGCGGCATCGCCATGCCGACGAACGGGAACGCCGGCGCCGCGTGGGCGCTGTACGCGGCTCGGGCCGGCCTCGATGCACTGATTGCCATGCCGGAGCAGGCGCCCGCCATCTGCCGGGGCGAGGTGGCGGCAGCGGGAGCTGAGCTGTACCTGGTGCGCGGGCACATCGGCGACTGCGGTCGACTCATCAATGCCGCGGTGGCGCGCCGCACGGGATACCAGGAAGTGTCAACGCTGCGGGAGCCATACCGACTCGAGGGCAAGAAGACGATGGGGTTCGAGATCGTCGAGCAGCTCGGCTGGACCATGCCGGACGTGATCGTTTACCCGACTGGCGGCGGCGTCGGCATCATCGGCATCCACAAGGCGCTCGGTGAGCTGGCGAAGCTCGGCTGGGTGAGCGGCCGGCTGCCACGGCTCGTCGCGGTGCAGGCCAGCGGCTGCGCGCCGATCGTCAAGGCGTTCGAGGCCGGCGCGCAGGAGAGCTCACCGTGGCCGGATCCGTACACCATCGCGTTCGGCATCAACGTGCCGAAGCCGCTCGGCGACTTCCTCATCCTCGATGCGATCTACCGCACCGGCGGATGCGCCCTTGCCGTCAGCGACACCGAACTAGCGACGGCGCAGCGCGAGATCGCCAGCACCGAGGGGGTGGTGGTATGCCCCGAGGGCGCGGCAACTGTCGCTGCCATTCGCCTGCTCCGCCAGCGTGGCCAGATAAGCGACGACGAGACCGTCGTCGCGCTCAATACCGGCGCCGGAATCAAATACCCCAATACCTTGGAAACAACTGCTCTGCTGGTCGAGCCGGATGACGAGATCCCTGCGTCGCGTGCATGACCTGTAGCTGCGGGCCCGACATGGCGGACCGCCGAGTACCAGGCCGCGGTTCGAATCTAGCGATCCCAGCAGCACTTGTGCGCATGTGCTGCCACTCTCTAGCCGTCCGACTAGCCCTCCGACCCATCGGGCCCAAGTAGCACGGCACGTGTGCGACTGTCCGTGGTGCCTCCTAGGCTGGCGTCATGCTAGGAGCGCGGCAGAGGGAAGTGGCGGCTGAGCTGGCGCAGTGGTGGGACGGAGTTCGGCGAGGTGGCGTCGGCTCGCATGCGGTCCTGCTCGTCGGCCCGGAGGGCTGGGGGCGCTCCACCGTTCTGAGGGAACTACTGGACACCATGAGCCGGACTGACGGACCGGCCTTCCCGCTGGTGCGCATCGACGGCCGCTCCCTCCCGGATGAACCCGGCCAGCAAGGGCTGGCTCTGCGGGACAACCTGCTCGGAGACGAGGTACGACGGCAGGCGGCTGTGCTGCTGTGTCGCAGCAGGCTCCGCGGCGCTCCGCGACTCGGGATCGGCAGCCTGCTGCTGTCCGGCATAGCTGGGACGATGTCGCTCCTGGTCGCCAGTCTGGCCGCAGCTGCCAAGGGCAGCCTGACGGACGGCACGGTCGCTAGCGCGAACGGCGCCGCCGCTCGCGCCGCCCAGGTCGTGGCAGCTGTATCGGAGTCGGCGCCGACTCTGGTGGTCATCGATGACGCTGATTACCTGGCGCCAAGCCTGGCTGTCACGGTGATCGAGAACCTGATCGACCAGCACGATAGCCAGGTCCTCGTGGTTGCTGCGGTCGACCTTGGCAGCGATGTCGCGGCAGCCTTGACGTCCCGCGCCCAGCACGGGCCGACTGCGGGCAGAGTGCACCGGGCAGACGCCGACCCGCGG
>Ga0335074_10002724_pt1 | contig 24028 bp, 26 predicted proteins | sample Lox_Sample_23_FD_206715 | JGI IMG/M metagenome (GOLD analysis project Ga0335074, IMG submission 206715) | Soil microbial communities from Loxahatchee National Wildlife Refuge, Florida, United States - Lox_Sample_2.3 | ecosystem: Environmental > Terrestrial > Soil > Wetlands | place: USA... | reverse complement strand
AGGCCGCCGACCTTCGCATGTGAGTTGTGGCAGGCGAAGCAGTAGGTGGCGAGAATCGCGTGGTATTGATCCGGTGCGGTTGACGTTGCGGCCGCAGTCTGTCCGATCGCCCGCGGATGAAACAACGCCGACGCTGCGATCAGAACCACCAGCGCATTCGGATTAACACGTTTCATCGATAGCAACTTGTTGGCGGATTAACAACTCGCAGCCAGACTTGATCCTCAAGTTGTTCCTGTTTTATCACAAAGAGGCATGAAAATGGCGGCGACCCCTCGTTCGTTGATCGGGCCGGCGTCGCCTCTGGCGTAAGTCAACAGTACCGCACCCCTTTCGGCCGGACTCGGCCACGACGAGGTACATGACGAGGTATTGGAGCATTGAACGATCGGCCGGATAGCGGACCGCCTTGGCGTGGATCATAAATGAGTTGAACGGTGGACGTTTGCCCGTGCCGCTGCTGAACCGCGACAATCCTAACCCGGCGCAGCCGGAACCAAACAGGTCCGGATCTGATGCCGGGGTGGGCATCGAGCTAATCACCGAGCGACACGCTTGACCACGGATCTGTTGGCTTATGCTCGAGCCGCCAGCAGTCGGGCGAAGGGCTCTGTCTTCACTTGACGCGGCCCGATGCCACAGCCCGAAGACTGCAAGTCTATCCGTTACTCTTGACCAGCAAAACTACTCCACCGATGGCGAGTAATCCGCCTGCCAGTGGTCCATAAGGTACGTTGTGTCTTTTATCCCTGCTGGCGTGAATCGGCCCGACATCCAGGACTTTCTCGCGAGTTTGGAAGCCGAAGATTCCCCAAATCACAATTCCGATGCCTATTACAATCAACACGATTGCTGCTGCCTTCATAATAAATGTCCTTTTTACATCCCGATCAAATTCGACGAATTCGCGGATGGGGTCGATGCCGGTGCAAACAAGCAGGTTAGCCGTCTACTTTGCTAGGAGTCCCCATGAACGCGCCGACATGGCTTCGAATACAGCAGTTCGATGGCCGTCGGGAGTACGCGAAATCCGGCGTGCCCGGTGCGTTGTGCCCTGGGAGTTCGAGCAATGTTTGACAACCGGCTGATCGATACCTACCAGCCGGTTATCGCAGGGCAATCGCAGCGCGGTTATGAGTTACGCTCCTTCGTATCCACCAGCCGCCAGACCAGCGATCTAAGCCATTGATCGGCACTGATTCGCTTCAATCAGTGATGGCGGCGTCGGCGAACGAGCTGCTTCTTTGGTTGACAGCCTAGAGAGTCAGGTGTTGTGCGTGAAGAGTGTGCCCCGTGCTGATGCGATTAGCCTACCTCTGCTGCCGCCGCTGACCGTTGCGGCCCAGGTCTGGAGACCAAGCAATGCGCACTGACGTCCAGCTTAGGAATGAGCGATCGAGAACGCTTGGGTGGGCTGCACAAATACTACAGCCGAGCCGCAGGAGCATTTTGACCATACGGGCAAATATCGACTCCGCCGCACCTGCTGACGCTGGCCTTGCGCGAGTGTCGTCCTATCCGTTGCTGCCCAATGACCTCTAAGACTCTTTTTTCAATAGCTTATCTTTTGTAGCCTGCGCGTAACTGCAACGCGGTTCGCGCCAGGAAGTCCTATAAACAGGGTGAGCAAGATCATGAAACGAATCTTTCAAGTGATGTTAATTGCGATCGTGATCGCGGCTTTTTCAACTGTATCTTTTGGTGCAGTTTTTGTGTCCGTTACGATCGCTCCACCTGTGCTGCCAGTGTACGCGCAGCCTGTTTGTCCGGGCGCAGGATACATTTGGGCGCCGGGCTATTGGGCGTACGGCGAATTTGGCTATTACTGGGTTCCCGGCACGTGGGTTTTGGCTCCGTTCGTAGGTGCGCTCTGGACACCGGGCTACTGGGGGTGGGGCAACGGTGTTTATTTGTGGCACGCAGGTTTTTGGGGACTGAGCGTGGGATTTTATGGAGGGATCAACTACGGTTTTGGCTACACGGGTGCCGGCTACGCGGGCGGATATTGGAACCACGGCGCGTTTTATTACAACCGCGCAGTCAATAACGTCGACCCTCGGATCGTTCACGATGTGTACAACAAGGCGGTTGTCAACAATTTTGGTGCGAACCGCGTGAGCTTCAACGGTGGGCGCGGCGGGACGACGGCTCGTCCGACTGCGGCCCAAATGGCTGCAGCTAGGACTCGACGCACGGGACCGACATCAACACAGGCGTCCCTTCGCCGTGTTGCAAGCACAAATCGCGCGCAACTAGCGTCGGTGAACCATGGACGGCCTTCGGTACTGGCAACTCGCACGCCCGCAGAATTTACAGCGCACCGAGCAACGGCGGCGCGCGGAGCAACGGCCAACCGCGCGGGGAGGGCGACGGCCAGTACGAATCGTCCGGTCCGCGGGACTAGTCCGGCGGCTCGATCGCAAAATCGGTTGCCGGCTAACCGTGTGGCAACTCGTCAACAACGAGCGCCACGCGCCAATACACAGGCGCGCCGGGTCCGGCCAGTAGCGGCACGCAACAATACATCGGCTCGCAATACGGCTCGGCAGTCGTCGCATTACAGTGCTCACAACACTCCGGCTCGACGAACCGCTCTGAATCCTCGCGCGTCGGCTCGGTTGGCCCGTCATGCTGTGCCGCCGTCTCACTATGTGGCGCGTGCGAATCCAGCGCCACGGCGTGCTGCTCCGGCGCCACGCGCCGTTCAGCCGCGTGAAAGCGCTCCGAGACCGAGAGCGCCCGCTCATGGTGAAGCGCCTCGCCGGGATGGCGGCAGGAGGTAAGGCGACGTTAACAGGCTTTGGGTCCAGGGAGCCTACCAGGTCGATGATCTCGGAACAGGAGCGTCCGGAAGTTTAGCGTGGCACTCATAATGCGCCGCCGCAGCGGCTCGCGCACCGTGGCCTCGTTGCGACGCGGAAACCCCGCGTGGCGCATCCTGTTCACTCAATTCCACGACACGGCGACTTTCCATCCGGATGGATCAGTAAATGTTGCGTCAGGAGCATCTGAGCTGCACTGGCCTTGCATTTCGCGCGCTACAATCCGTGCAGGATTCATGGCTCTCTTAGGATCACACCAGCGATGGCAGCGGGTATTACAGATCGAGGATGGAATTTAACAGATCTCATCGGTTGAGAGAAGTGACCGCTCTGCTAATTGGCCTGGGGATCGAGGCGATAGTGTCATCAGTCTATATGTTGCTCCCGGTCCCAGCGCGAAACGATGTCGTGCCTCCGAACGCAGATTTCCTCCGATGGACGCATTTGCCAAGTTGGTACATAGTAGCGGCAGCAGCTCGGCTTGCGCCTACATTTTTTGATGACCACTTGTCCGTTGCCCTCTTGCTGCTTTTTGGACTTCAAGCCACTTTGTATGTTGCGCTCCTCTATGACTTAGCAAGGTGCTTCAGACAAAAGCCCGTATCCTCACTATGACCCCACTACTCACAGGCGGCCGCAGCCAATAGCGACGATTGTGCCAATCTGACTGATCCGGAAGATGGTACAGTGTTCTTTGCCGCCCGGCTCAACCGAAAAAACGGCGCCATACTGCGACTAAAGGAAAAAAATGAAAGCTCTTTCTATCGCGGCCGGAATACTGGCCCTGGTTTCGGGTGGCTTCGCCCAGTTCACCCCGTCTGCGGCAGCGCCCAACGCGGCTCCTTCCGCCGGCGCCGCTGCAGACGGGCGGGTATCCTACAGCCATATTTACCTGCTAAGCAAAGACCCCGAGGCCCAACGGCATTTTTGGGTGGACATTATGGGTGCGACGGCCGGAAAGATAGGCCGTAATCTCGATGTCTACACGCTGCCGACGATGCGCGTGATGGTCAATAAAGGTGACCCCGCCGCCGGAACCGAGGGGTCCATAGTCAATCACGTGGGATTCCGGGTACGCGATATCAAAGAAATTTTGGCTAAGATCGCCGCGCAGCACTACACGATTCAAGTGGTAAATCCGAATAAAGACAAGCCGACTCAGGCATTTGTGCTCGGTCCGGACGATCTTCGCATCGAGTTGCTCGCTGGCCCGAAGATAACGACCGTAGCAGAAAACCACCAGGTCCACTTTTTTACGCCCGATGTTGACGCCATGCAGAAGTGGTACCTAACGAATCTCGGGGGGAAGGGCCAAGCCCTCGGAAAAGTGAAGGTTGTAAACATGCCAGGGACCATGCTGTTGTTCAGTCCCACCGACACCCCCGTCGCTGGAACCAAGGGTCGCGTGCTGGATCATGTCGGCTTTGAAGTAAAGGACCTCGAAGATTTTTGCAAGACCCTAGAGGCGAATGGCGTGAAGCTCGATACTCCGTATCGCAGGTCGCCCCAGTTGGCGTTGGCTTTTCTGACCGATCCCTGGGGGACGCGACTCGAACTGGTAGAACATTTCGCGGCGTCAACCAGCCAAAATCAGAAACCGCCTAAACCGTAGCCGAGCAAGTGGCGAGTTGGCACGGACAGATCGACACCTGTGCGACTTCCCAGAATTGGCTCGTGAAGGATGCGCCCCAAGGTCGGTATTCGGCAGGCGCGTGCGACTAAAGTTACCGCCTATGCAGCCGCATGTACGAAGGCCTGTACGCCGCAGGACGCGAGTTCTGCCTGAATGTCGCCGGCGAGAAATCGGCGAGCTTGGTCATTTTGCTTCAGCACGGCGTCAAAGTGCGCGACCGTGAGTGCTCGGACGAACAAGTGAGATTGTTCGCCCGTGCAGAGTTCGGCAATCGGACGCATTTCCTTCTGCAGGTAATCTAACTCCGGAACCCAAGGCGGCGAAGTCCGGACCGCTTCGTGACCGCGCCCTACGTGCGGACGAGGGCGGTATTGTATTACCCTTACTCGTAGAAGTATTACTATGCAAATCACCAGCAAGGGCCAAGTCACTATCCCCCAGGATATCCGTACTCAGCTCGGCCTCTTGCCTCATACTGAGGTGGAGTTCGAACTGGCCGGAGATCATGCTCGCATTCGCAAAGCCCGGCGCATGCCAGGCGCAAGCCCCCGAGGACGCTTGATGCTTGCCGCTCTTCGCGGGACTGGAGACATCCGCATGAGTACCGACGAGATCATGGCGCTAACTCGGGGCGAGCCTCGTCCGCGCAAGCGACGGAAGTGACGCCCGCGTTGACGGGCTTGCGAACGCGCTTAAGCGCCTGCCGTGGAGTGTTGGTGGATAGCAATGTCTTGCTCGATATCGCCACCAACGATCCGAAGTGGAGCATTTGGTCCGGAAGGGCCCTCGCAGAATGTGCCGAATACGCGGTACTGATCATCAACGCCATCATTTACGCCGAAGTGTCAATCCGATACACAACGATCGAAGCGCTGGATGCGGCCCTGCCCCCAACTCTTTATCAACGGGAACCTCTCCGTTGGGAGGCAGGCTTTCTCGCAGGAAAGTGCTTCCTTCAGTATCGTCGCCGTGGCGGGGTCCGAAGCTCGCCTCTACCGGATTTTTATATTGGCGCGCACGCGGCAACCAGCGGCCTCGCCCTCCTCACGCGTGATGCTGCGCGCTATCGCACCTATTTTCCGAAACTCGAGATCCTCGCTCCCACTACCACGCGAATATGAGGCTATGAACTTACTTTCCCGATTAACCGCGCGCTGTTCGCGAGCGCCCAGCGGAACTCCGCCGAAGCATGTCGTCATGAAGCTTGAGCGGCTGGGACATTGCGCCAACAGGTGATTGTTTTGAAAGGCCGGACGAAGCGGCCGCGGTTACGCCCTTCCGACCCCGTGTTCTGGGTCCTGCTGCGCAGGGTGTGGCCCCAGTGGTCGAATCCTCTTTTGATAGTGAAGCCGGACACTGTTATTCGATGGCATCGGAAAGGTTTCCGTCTGTACTGGCGCTTTCGATCCCGGAGTAAACGGGTGGGCAGACCAATTACCTTGCGCGAAGTTCGCGCTTCCCTTCGGACCATGGCAAGCGAGAACCCGACCTGGGGCGGCCCACGCATCCATGGCGAGTTGTGAAACTCGGACTCGAGATTTCCGCGCGAACGGTCTCGCGATACCTGGCGCGGTTACATCGGCGCGACAGAGCGGCTCAATTGTGGCGAACCTTTCTGAAGAATCATCGGGAGGTAATGGCCGGGATGGATTTTTTTTCCGTGATCACAGCCAACTTCCGGATTTTATCCTGCTTATTCCTGGTCCGGCATCGCCGCCGAGAGATCATCCACTGGAATGTGACCGAGCACCCTACCAATTGAACGCTGCCTGGCCGGTCACGTCTATGACTGCGTAGTGATTGGCGCGGGTCTCCGCCTGCCACCCAGTCGGGTGGTTCTGTTTGAAGCGGTCGTCAACGCCATCCATCGTGCCGCGCCACAAGCGGCAATCGCCTTCAATACCCGCCCTGAAGATCGCGGTGCGGCAGCCGCGCGCTGGATCTGACACGCGAGTTCGCGACCGGACTCGTCATGGACCGTTTGCGTTAGGCCATCTACCTGTTGAACCAAGTAACGATCAGTCGCCCCGGGGTTTAGGGTCGCTGTCGGATGACTGCGCATCTGGAAGCTACTTTTCAAATTCCAGGATTGGCATGGAGTCGACATCCGGCGAAAAAGTAACGGAAGGATGCCGGACTTTCCTTTTCTTTCCGTGGTCTACGTAACGGCTTACGTTGATCGTTCAAACGCCGGGTTTGCCGGTCTCAGCATGACACGAGAGCTGCACTTCTCCAACGAAGTGTTTTGCTTCGGGGCTGGAATCTTCTTTTTCTGCTACTGCCTGCTGCAGTCTTGCTCGTTCCCGCGCTTTACTCGTGCACCGCGGTAAAGAGTGTCAGCGTTCCGGCTACTCCGCCCGGATTGACGATAGCCCAGGGCATCTTCCCCCTGCTGGCCGAGCCTAATTCCGCCGAGTATAAGGTGGGTGAGTTTAGGGATGGTTTGCCAATACTGCAACAAACGGCTAGGGTTCATGCAGCGGTTGAAAGGCCTGTCCTATTGCTCCCTGGAGCATCAGGAGCTGCACTTTACCCATTCGTTCGAGCGCCTTAGGGATTCGGTAACCGAATACACCCCGAACCAGGTTACGCCCCTGTGGCCAGCCAACCCAGAACCAGCACGAGCGGAGCTTGCGGTGGACCCTCAAACCAGGGATGCCGCCCAGGACGCTTCGCCCACGCTCGAAATCACCAGCCTAGTTGGGGCCGTCGGGACCAGCACCGGCGGCGATTTGCCGGAGGCACCCTTTCTCCCCGAGCGATCTGCCAGGCAGTTTCGCCCGGCGTTTCCGCTAGAAAGCTACTCTGGCCAGGCAGTCTCTCCGACGGTCCAGTTTGCGGACAGCCTCACAGCGGAGGCACCGCTCCGGTCATCGCCTTCGTTGGTCCTGGATGTTTCACCGAACCGGCCCCAGGTCGAAATAGCGCCTATCACGAGTCAGGGCACTTGGCGCCCGGTCCCTCAAGGCTACCCGCCTGTCATAGTCTCCGACTCAGCAACGTTGCTTTTGGATCCAAGTGAAGCGAAGCTGATCCCATTGCCCATGGATAAGCCTTGCCGTGGCCAACCACCGGTTCCACCTTCTGAGGCTGCGATCCATACGCCTTTCGGGCATCCGCCTCTGCAGCATCCCATGATGCTCTCCCTGCAACCTGCTTTCCGCGCAAGCACGACAGTAACTCGTCCCCCCCAAGCTCCGGCCCGCGATCCTTCGTGGATACCGCGCCCGGGATGGAACTATGCAGCCCCAGCACTCACTGGCATGTTGCACCCGCAGGCGGACGTGCTGCGAATGGTTCCACTGGCGAGACATGGCAGTTTGGACTCGTTTTCCAGTTTCCCGTCCTTCCTGGCCGTACCAACCATCCCTGTCTCCCAGGGAGAAATCCAGATCGCTCCGGTTGCACACCTCCCGGCCGCGCTCATCCCGCGCAAACCGATGTCAAAGACGACGGAGAAGCCCCAAACGGCGTCTAGCCCAAGGGCCTTTGGAGATTCTGCCGGTCAATTCATTTTGGAGTCCGCAAGCCCCTTGCGCGGTGACCCTTCCCTCGGCCAGGTTGCCTCCACATGGCTGAAAACTGGCGTTGATGATCGGCTTCCACGAAATCCAATCGTTCCGCCTTTCGCGTTCAGCGGCCTGAGCCTGGCCAACGACGCAATTGCTCTTCGATGTTCGAGCGCCACGAACAGTCAGCCGGCGGTTGAGATCGCGTCGGCAATTACGAGCATCCCGCAATTCCTGATTCCCTCCCCGCCGTTGCAGGTTCCGGTACCCATCATGCCGTTCGCTTCCAGTACGCGGCCCGTTGCGGCTCCAGTCAACGAAGCGACGGGCTCCTTCAACCCAGCGTATTTGCAGCCCTCACTTCCAAGCCCTTGGTCTCTGGTCACCTGGTCCCAATCGCTCAAAATCTCGGTGGCTGCCTGCCAACCTTCTGATGTAACCAGGCCTGCGCCGATTTCCTTAGCCGCACGGCAGGGCCATGTCGACGGGCTTTCTCCATCATCTCCGAGATGGCGCGGAAAGCGGCTCACACCACTGAAGCCGCCGCCAAACGAAGTGGTTTGGATGCCGGTGGCGCCCCTCGAAGCATCTGTCCAAACACTAGAGAATCAGCCCATCAGCCCCGGCCTAGAGGGGACGGCTTTGCCTCCCTTGACGGCGGTCCGTACACAACCGGCATCGCTGCCGGTGCGGCCACAAGCTTCATTGGCTTTAGCATTTGAGCGCGGGGCTGGCCCGGCAGCTGTGGGCCCGTCCTTATCCTTAAAAGATGTCCTGCGGCTAACCTGCGTCGACATGCCTCACGGCATTTCGAACATCGCATCTGGACTTCGCGCAGAGTCCGGCATGGCTCTGCCATCGCTTTCAAGCAAGCGCCACGCGTTTTCGATCGCTATAGCGCCTTGTAGCCCCAGGATCGAGTGGCGCGCAATGCCTCCTGGCCCACCCGGCAGCCAGGTCCAGCCGTTTTCAGCCACGAAGCGGTCGGCTTGGTCCATAACCGCCGGCTTGCCCCGAACGAACGAATTTCAGACTGATCTTACTAAGGTCCCGTCGGGGCAGCCCTAATGAAAGGCCTTAGTAAGGCCGATCAAACCGTTTGAATATCTAGGTAGAACTGGCCCAGTGGTTTCGCGTGATCCGCTCAAAGTACGAGCGCACGAGGTGAATGATATGGAAAAGAATGACATAACAGATCGCAGTACGCCCGCTGATTCTGAGGTCTCCAATGCTAGCCCGACCGGCTATCAGCTTGACACATCGTCGCGTAATCTAGCGCGCGCCGTCTCGCTGTACATCCAGGGTGACAGTGAGCAGGCCCTCAGGGCTCTCGACGGCGCAGAGGTCGGTCCTAGCCAAAGCAGCTTGACGGAAATCACGGCGGCCCGCGCACATCTCCAGTTCGAGCTCCAGCATTACGCCGACGCTGCAGCCAGCTACGCCCGTCTCGCCGTGCTCAGTCCCCAAGATCCGGATGTTCGCTCCAGTCTTGGTCTCAGCTTGCAGAACTTGGGCCGCTATGCCGAAGCGGTGGAGAGCTTCCGGGAGGCGTTGGCGTTGGGGGCCAAGCCGTTGGAGATGCAGTTGGCGATTGGCGCCTGCTTGTTACACCTGAGCGAGCCTCAGGAAGCACGGGAAGCCTTCGATGCCGCGCTGGCGCGCGTTCCCGATAATGAAGGCGCGCTGTTCGGCAAGGCGGTAGCGTTGCAAATGGGTTGGGAATTTGACGAAGCGGCGGCGCTGTATCAGCGAATTCTCGAGCGGAATCCCAAGGCGGAGGACTCCCTGGTCAACATGATCAGCTTGTCCTTGCAACGCAAGGACTACGCAATGGTCCGCAGCTATGCCGAGCGCCTCCTGACGATTCATCCGGATGCACCGGCAGCTCTGGAGGGCCTGACGGTGGCAGCTTTCGCGCACGACGACTTCGAGTCGGCGGCGCACTATGCGGCGCGGCTTACGGAACTGGATCGGCCGGTTTATAACGACTGGTTCAATCTCGGAGTCGCTTGTCAAAGCCTGGGACGTCTGGAGGAAGCTATTCAGGCCTATCAGAAGGCGCGCCAAATACGTGAAGAAGCCATATACGCGCATGTGAATCTCGGCGTGGCCTACCAGGAACTGGAAGACCTGACACAAGCGCGCGCCTGCTTTGAGCGAGCCATTCAGATTTCACCAGACCGGGATGACCTGCGCTTTCAGGTAGCCTGGATGGCGGAGCGTCAGACCCAACTGGACGAAGCGGAAACCATGTACGCTAAACTCGTCGAAAAGAATCCGGCGCTCGAGAACGCTTGGTTCCGTTTGGGTTACCTTCAGTTGCAGCGCGGCAACAATGCGGGAAGCATGACCGCCTTCGAAGCTTGTCTTGCCAAGCGGCCGGACTGGCCCGAGGCTGAAATCAACTTGGGCATGGCCTATTCCAACGCTGGCAATTACGACCTTGCCGATGCGGTTCTTCGCAAATTGTTGCTGCGCCATCCGGACTCGGTGGAAGCGGTGAAGGGTCTGGCTGCGACGGCGCTTAAGCGCGACGATCGCGAACAAGGCTTGCAATATCACCGTCGCTTGATTGATCTCGGCGTGGCAACGCCGGAAATTCTCTATAACACTGGGCTACTCTCGCAGCAACGGAACAATCTGGAAGATGCGGTGCGTTTCTACCGCGCGGCTCTTGAGGCACGTCCGGATTTTGCGGAAGCGAAGTTGAACCTTGGTCACACCCTGGAACTGCTGGGGAATAAAGAAGAGGCGCGGGCGTGTTGGGTCCAGGCGCTGGAAGTGAAACCGGAGCTGGCGCGTGGCTACTTCCGCAGAACCGTACAACAGGAGCGTTCCCCGACGACGCTTGCCGTCGGCTAAGCGTCCCTAGGCACGGCGGGCTCATTGAGCCGAAGCTGTTTGATTCTGGAGACCAGATCCACGACCGTCTCCTCAGCGAGCCGCTCAATCACAACCGGGTTACGCACGTGCGGATGGTCCGAACGGTGCCATCCACATCGTGGGAATACTCGCGAGTAAGCCACTCCGCGATGCTGCTCGCTCGCGGCGTTGCCGTTACGCCTGAGCATGCGAAAATGACAGCGAACTCCTTGGTGCCCCAGCGGGCCACAATGTCCCGAGTACGCACCAGATCCGTCAGCCGGTCCGCAAGCTGCTTGGCGACTGCGTGATGTGCGCCCTCAACCGTCGTCGGGTTCACCTCTTCCCACTCGAAAATTAGAAACGAAACAGGGTTGCCGCCGTGCCAGCGAGTTCCGAGTTGCCGCACGGTTTCCTAACGGTTCGGCGGACCAGTTCCTGGATCGGTGCAATGCGATGGGTCGGCGAGCACCAGCTACTCGGCCATTTGGTCTGCGAGCCGCTGCAGGTCCTTCAGACAAGAGCTGCTCTCTCGTCGCCGGCGCTGTAGGTAAGCGCGCAGATCCAAGGCGTAACGCTTCAAGGCGGATCGAAGGCCGGCAGCCGCGTCGATCTCCGCGGACACGGACATATGCTCTGTCAAGTTCTTCCAACATCGCGGCATGCAGACTTTCGCTTTCCGTGGCTGACGGGCCGAGCCCCGCGATGATGTCTCCGTGGCCAGCTTGGAACCGGCGTCTAGCCAAGCAAATGGCTACCGCTTCCGTGTATTCGGCCAGCTCCGACTCCTGCACCTGCCGGCATGCGTTGAGTGCCTCGGGCGTGGCCTCAAAGCCCAGCCTCCGCGGCAACCTCGTCAGCAGGTCGCCACAAATAAGCCCGGCTCGGGAGCAACGGCTCGCATTGACCTGGCCATCGCCACTCGGGTAGGCGGCAGCTTTACAATAACCGACGTGACGTCCGTCCCGGAGCCCGCGACCCTAGCTTTCACGCTGATCGGGCTCGGGTTGTTGGTGTTGATGCGAAAACGTAGAGTTCCGTTCTCTCTAAGCAGTTCGAACAAACCAACGACTTTTGCGGTTAAGACCATAACGGAACAAGTAGTCTAAAGGTGGATCGCTACCCTCTGAAGGGCGTGCTCAAAATGGGCCAAGAGAAGTGGAGGGATGCGTGCTATTCGAGGTTTTCGCGAGTGCTCCCAGATTCGAAGTGGATCCCCCGACGAAGCCTAGATCGGGGACAATGCCCAGTTGGCCGCAGTATTTGGCTGGCAATTAACCGTCGGAGTCCCCCCTGATAGGCAACATCGGTTCTAGCATCTCATTGGCTGGGACATCAAGCGAACGTCCCTGCAGTTTGGGCGATTGCGGGGACCCATCGCTCAAGCACAACGCCGTGGGTGGCGCGCCCGCGCCGAACTGAATTCGCCGTGCGATATACTCAAGGACCGCCGGAGGTTTGCGTGGGAACTGAACGAATGTTGTGTTGGCTCATCTGTGCGGCCGCCTTTGCGGCTGGCACATTGCCGGGGCAGGTGCCGCCGGACATCGCGATGAAGCTCGTTGCGATTGGACGGGGGGTGTGCGTTCCGGAAACCGCGGAACTCTATGCGCCGTTGCAGCCGAAACCTCCTTACGCGGGCGTGAAGTTTACGCGTGACGTCTCGTTCGGGCCTGACGCCAAGAACGTCCTCGACGTGGCCGAGCCGGAAACCGGCAGCGGATCACGGCCCGTGCTGATCTATCTTTCTGGTGGGGCCGGCAACAAGCAACAGGGTGGTCCGAACGGCGGGGCTTTCTACGACAACATCATGGTGTGGGCGGTGAAGAGCGGCATGGTCGGAGTGAACATGCAGCGCCGTAGCGGCGAGGCGTGGGACGATCCGGCCAAAGACGTGAGTCTCGCCGTCCAGTGGGTGAACAAAAACATCGCAAAGCACAAGGGGAATCCAAAGCGAGTTTTCGCCTGGTCGCAGTCTGCCGGAAACATTCCTCTCAGCACCTATGTCGCCCACCCCGAATTTTGGGGATCCGAGGGTATTGGTCTCAAGGGCGTGATCTTCATGTCGCCACCGGCCTTCGACATTCTCCCGGTAGCGCTGACGCCGATTCGCGGCGGATTCGCCACCTGCGGCTCTCCGAATGGGGGCCCTCCCCCCGCTCCGGCAGCTGTACGCGGACTGCGCGGCCGAGGTTTTGGCGGGGGACGCGGGGCGCCTCCGGACCCCGCCACGCAACTGGCCCATTCGAATCTGCCCGGGCTGACGGGTTCGAAGATACCTTTTATGATCTCGGTAGCAGAGCTCGATCCACCCAACATCATCGCGTTCGCCGAGACGCTGCGGAATGAACTCAAGAAAGCGAACCGCAATGTGACCTACGCCGTCTATAAGGACCACAGCCACATCTCCGAGGTGATGTCGCCCGACACGGCCGATAAAAGCGTCACTGGGCCGATCCTCAAGTGGATGAAGAGCGTCAAGTAGTTAATCACCGGGAAATCCGTAGCGGTTAGCCGATGAGGTCAGGTTCTCGGGAGCAAAGCTCGAGCGCTTCATGCCCGGGGATCATGAAGCGGTAGGGACGACCATCACTGATCGCCCCCCGCACAGAACCGTACGAACGCGTTCACGCATACGGCCGGGCACGGCATAGTAGTTGTAATACCCGAGCGTCACTCTCTTCAGCCATTCGTCGACCGATGCCACGGGGTCGTGCATTCGGCGACGAAGCTCCGTTTTAATTTGGCGCAACTTCGCTGCCATCCGAACTTGGCCAGCCGCTCCCGAAACGCTTTCAGGAACTGTTCTGCTTCCGTCCGATTTTCGAAGCCGACAACGAGGTGAGTAGCGCCGGGGAATCTCACCCCGACACTCTCTCAGTACCGTGCCTGAACGTCTCCGCTCACACAGCTCCCGCCATGGAGCCACGCCCCATGTACTGGACACGATAGTGAAGAGTTCTGCTTGCTCTATTTGTAAATATTCAATACTTCGAATATACTATATCTACATGAGCGACGTGCTACGGCAGTTCAAGAGCGAAATCTTTCAGGGGCTCGCGAATCCGACGCGCATTGCGATTGTCGAACTGCTGCGCGACGGCGAACTTTCGGCCGGCCAGCTGATCGAAAAGCTGGGCATCGAGCAGGCGAACGCATCGCAGCATCTGGCTGTACTACGCAGCAAACAGATTGTAGTCAACCGGAAAGTGGGCAACCAGGTCTTCTATTCGATCCGCGACCATGCTCTGATCGAGGTGCTCGATATCCTTCGCCGTTACTTCTACTCTCAGCTCAACAGTACCGTAAGCATGCTGAAGGAAGTAGCACGACAGGAGCCGAAAACCCGCGTCAGAACGGCTCGATGAAGGGTCAGGACCAGTCCGCACGGCCACGGCAAGAAAAGCTGCTTCATGCAGTTGAGCACGCGTCCCATCTCTTGCCTGCCCAAGGTCCGATCGGCGTCTTCGTTCACCACAACACACTGCACGCTTTCGAGCATCTGCCGTTCGAGCGCGCGGTAGTTGAAGCATCGCAGCTGTTTGGGACAGAACCCTATATGTCGGAAGCGGCGTATCGAAGAGAGATCGCACGCGGCCGCATCCATATGGACGACATCAATGCCGTGCTCGAGAGCGAACCCGATGCGGTCGTCTTTCCGGGGCTGACCCGGGGGTCGCTGCGCCGCGCCATGATTACGCCGGGCGTGCGCGAATTCGACGGCGCCACCGTTGTGTGGCGCACCGAACAGGGCGATCTGGCCCGGGACTTCCGTCAGCCTGCGCTCCGCACGCTGTTCGACGCCTGTTTCAAGCGCACGGTTGTGCAAGAAGAAGAGCTCCTGCCGCCGCGACCCATCGATGAGATCATCCACCCCTGGCTGATCCGGCTGTGCTCCGTGTTTCTTGATCAGGGCGCGGCATACTGGCCGATGCCCTACCGCGAACGAGGCTTTTACGAATCTGTGCGGACGTTGCTCGCAAAGCGCGGCGGCGTGTTCCCGAGATATCTGCGCGGCCTCGACAAAGAGTTCCGGCGGCAGGAGGAGAGTTCTTTCTCGGCAATGGAGGCCGTGCTCGACTATCTCGACGCGGAGGAGTTTTCGGAATCCCAATGGGAAGAGATTCTTCAGTCCGAACTGCTCGCACTGCCCGGATGGGCGGGGCTGATGCGGAGGTTGGAGGAGAACCCGGGACTGGCTCCCCATGAATCGCTCCCGTGTTCCCTGATGGATTTTCTGGCGGTGCGGCTGACGATGTCGCGTGTCGCTGCGACTCTGGGTGCGGCGGAAACCGTCCCGCGGGAGAACCCGCTCAAGACACAGGAAAGGCTGCACCTGAGCCGGGCCGCGCGCATTTACGACGCGGCGCGTGTCGTATCGTTTTCAGCCGCCGAGGTCAAGCTGCTATCCGATTCCGATTGGGCGTCATTCGTCAGTGAGGTCAAAGCGTGCAATGGACTCGAACGCCGGCGCATTCTCCACCTGGCCTACGAACGATGCCATGAACGCGCCATTCTCCACGGACTGGCGAGCCATCGAAAATATCGCGGACTCGCCTGTCTGAAGGACAGGCCGCGCGCTCAGTTTTTCTTCTGCATCGACGAGCGTGAGGAGTCGATCCGGCGCGCGCTCGAAGAGCTGGACCCGAAGGTCGAGACTTTCAGCGCCGCTGGGTACTTCGGCGTCGCAGTCGACTATCAGGGAATCGACGACCCGCAGGGCGCAGCATTCTGCCCGGTTGTCGTCAAGCCCCGGCACGCGGTACTCGAACAGCCGAAAGCGGAAGACGCCGCGCTGCGCGACAGCCGCCGATGGCGCAGACGACTGCTGGGACTGCTGATGCGGAATTCTTTTGTATCCTCCCGGTCCCTGGTGCGAGGTTGGTTGTCGACGACCGTGCTCGGACTACTTTCGGCGATACCGTTGATCGGGCATCTCCTGGCGCCCCGCCGTTACGCGATCCTGCGCGACTGGCTGAACAAGGCCTTTCTTCCCGAGCCGCGCACCGAGCTACGGTTCATGCGTGACGCCGCGGAGTCACAGGACGCAGTTGAGGGCCTGTTGATGGGCTTTGCGGCCGGGGAAAAGGCGGACAGCGTGGCCAGTGTTTTGGGGCCAGCCGGTCTGAAGCGGGGATTCGCCCGGTTGGTCGTGATCCTTGGCCATGGCTCGACCAGCCTCAATAACCCTCACGAATCGGCGCACGATTGTGGAGCCTGCGGCGGACGCCGCGGCGGTCCCAACGCCCGGCTCTTTGCTGCAATGGCCAATCGTCCCGAAGTCCGTTTCCTTCTGTGTGAACGTGGCATCGACGTGCCGGATGACACATGGTTCGTGGGGGGATATCACGACACCTGTAGCGGCGACATTGAACTATTCGACCTGGATACTCTTCCGGCCACGCATCACAGCGACATGAAACTCATTCGGAAATCGCTCGACGAGGCCCGCGCCCGTGACGCCCACGAGCGCGCCCGGCGTTTCGAATCGTGTCCGTCCGGCGCGGACCCGGCGGAAGCGCTTCGTCATGTGGAGGAGCGCAGTGAGCATTTGGCGCAGCCGCGGCCCGAGTACGGACATTGCACGAACGCCGTCTGTATTGTTGGGCGCCGCAGCCTGACGCGGGGACTCTTTCTCGACAGGCGAGCCTTCCTGGTTTCTTACGACGCCGGCCAGGATACGAACGATCGCAGTCTTGCCTCGCTGATGGCTGCCGTGGTTCCCGTTTGCGCGGGCATCAGCCTCGAGTACTATTTTTCCTTCGTCGATAACGATCGCTACGGATGCGGCACGAAACTGCCTCACAACGTGACCGGGCTCGTCGGCGTTATGGATGGCCATGCCAGTGACCTGCGCACCGGGCTGCCCTGGCAGATGGTTTCAATTCACGAACCGGTCCGCATCCTTTTTGTAGTTGAGACGACGCCCGAACGCCTGAACGGTGTCATCGAACGAAGCGCTTCTCTGAAGCAACTGGTCGAGAACCGCTGGATTCGCATTGCCACGATCGATCCGGCATCCGGTTGCGTGCACGTGCGCCGGGATGCCGGATTCGCAGAGCTGGACGGTCCGCTCGAACGTCTCCCGGTGGCGCTTTCTTCAGCCGAATGGTACGCGGGCAAAATCGACCATCTTCCGATGGCCTGGATTCCCACGACCGCAGAAGGACGTGCCGTGTGAGTCTGTCCCAGACCGCGCTTGTATTCGTCGTGATGGCGCCGGGCGCAGTGTTCACACTGCTGGCTTCCTTGTGGCTGTTGGGTTGGGTTCCCTCGGAGCGCGTTTTATCCCGCATCACCGGGCTGACGTTTACAGCCTGCCTGTTCGGGGTGGCCACGCTGTTTTGGACTCTCGCAGCGTCCCACGCCTCTGCGATCACCGTGACGTTCGGAAACTGGTTCGCTGTTCACGACTACCGTTTCCCTCTTGTCCTAATGGCCGATCGTTTGTCTCTGCCGTTTCTTGCCATGACGGTTGCGTTGTCCGGATTGATTGGACAGTTTTCAGCCACTTATCTTCATCGCGAGAGTGGGTTCTTCCGGTTCTTTCTGTTCCTGCACCTTTTCGCGTTTGGTTCCTTGCTTGCATTCGCCGCCGGTTCTTTCGATCTGCTCATCGGGGGTTGGGAATTGGTTGGCATCACGTCGGTATTTCTGATCGCCTTTTTCGATCAACGGCCGGCTCCGGTCGAGAACGGCCTTCGCGTCTTCGCTGTTTATCGAGCGGCTGACATCGGATTGCTCCTAGGAGCGTTCGCGTTGCATGAGTGGGCAGGCAATGCGTCGTTCGTTGGTGGCATGCCTGCACTCAAGGAAGCGCACGCGACTGTGGTGTGTCTCTTTCTCCTCCTTGCCGCCGCCGGGAAGGCTGCGCAGATTCCTTTCTCTGGGTGGCTGCCCCGCGCGATGGAGGGTCCGACGCCGTCGAGCGCCATCTTCTACGGCGCTATCTCCATTCACGCGGGCGCATACCTCCTCCTCCGTGCTCAACCCTTGCTCGCCCAAACCCAAGCAGCGGCGGCCTGCGTGATCGTAATCGGAGCAGCTACGGCCATTTACGGTACTATTGTGGGCCGCGCTAGCGCAGATGCCAAGACATCGCTCGCCTTTGCATCGCTCACACAGGTCGGTGTGATCTTCGTCGAAATCGGATTCGGCTGGCGATCTGTTGCGGTAGCGCATGTCCTGGGACACGCGCTGGTCCGGACCTTACAGTTCCTTCGCTCTCCGTCCATGCTCCACGACTATCACCGCATGCACTCCGCCATTGGCGGGGAGATTTCACCGACGGGTAAGCACCTGGAAGACCTGCTACCACAAGCTGCGCAAGTTTGGTTGTACCGGTGGGCGCTGGATCGTGGGCACCTCGACACAATTCTCGATCGCTGGTTTGTCCACCGGCTTCTCCAGATCTCACGATTATTTTCCCGCCTGGACGAAATGGGAATGACTGCACCGTCCATCCCGCGGAAAGAGTCATCCACTTGGATGCGCAGCCCATTCAAAGAGGCAGTCAAATGACGGCAAACGGCGCCTGGATTTCCCCCGCGCTGGCGGTCAGCGGTGTCGCGATTACCCTTCCCTGGTTTGGGGCGATCCTGGTGATGGCCTGGCGCCGGCACCCGCGAATCGTAGGCTTCATGGCATCGCTGATTTCGGTGGCGGCCAGCGTGGGGCTGCTCCTGGCGGCACCCGATGGAGATTCGCTGCGGGAGGCATTGATGGTGCTGTTTTCCTCCGTCACACTGGCGTCGACGATGATGCTGCCCAAGCGTGACTGCGACGCTCCAACCATGGCGGGAATACTGATTATTCTAGGAGCCACACTGGCCTCGTACTCAACTGACAATCTCGCGGTGTTTCTTGCGGGATGGATTCTCACGGCGGTTCCGTTCCTTGTGCGGTCATGGTTTCGGGCGCCCTCGTGGCGTCCTGCAACAGCCCTTTTGCTGTCGAGCGTCGCGCTTTCTCTCGCGATAGCACTCATTTCCGCAAGTGGCCATGCGCTTTCCATCCAAGCTCTGAAGGGCCAAAGCCCCGGCGGAACCGCGGTCTTCGGGCTGCTGGTGGCCGCGGTCATCCTTCGCAAGGGAATCTGCCCTGCACAGGCCTGGGTCGCCGATTTGGCGGAAGGTGCTCCGGCGATTCCCGCCGCTCTTCTGCTGAACGGACATTTCGGCGCGCTAGTCGTTGCCAGGTTGATCCTGCCGCTGTTCCCCAGCACGGCTGGCAATCTTTTCCCGGTGCTTTCCTGGTTCGCCATGGCAACAGCGCTTTATGTGGCGATCCGCGCGCTCACGGAAAACTCACCCCGTCGGCTGCTCTCCTTCCTGGCGCTCAGTCAGTCGGCGGTCATTTTGGCGGGTCTCGAAAGCCGCACCGCGGAAGGCATCACAGGAGCGCTGGTTCACTGGTTCGTGGTGACGGTCTCGACCATGGGTCTTTTTGGGGTACTGCGGCTGCTGGAAGTCCGCTTCAGTGAGAACCTGACGGCGAGCCGGTATCTTGGATTAGCCCAACACGCGCCGCGGCTGGCCGTGTCTTTCGCCGTCTTCGGTCTTGCGCTTGTGGGATTGCCGGGCACCCTCAGCTTCTGCTCGCAGGATCTGCTGATCCACGGAACATTGATGTCCCATCCTGCAGTGGGTGTCGTGCTGCCCATCGCCACTGCTTTGAATGCGGTGAGCGTTTTCCGTCTCTTTGCAAGACTGTTTCTGGGCAAGCGCCACACTGGCTTTACGCATATGGCTGATGCTCTTCCGCGCGAGCGCTGGGTACTGGCGGCCGGGCTATTATTCGTCGTGCTCGGAGGACTGTTCCCGAACCTGATTGTGGCTCAACGGTCTGCCGAGGCTGATACCGTCGCGGGCGGACTGCGTTCTACCTCGAAGACTCGCCCGCACGAGGCTGTGTTCCACGATCGAGCGCTCGCAATCAGCGGGAAAATCGTACGTCATGTCATCGCCGAAAATTGACGATGGCGCGTTCGGGGTTTCGATCCAAGGGATTGGCTCCATGGCGAATCTCCCGTTCTCTATGGCCGCCACGGAGTGCCCTTTCTTAAAACGAGGCGCTCATGAGCGAAAGATTCTCAGCGCAAGTGGTGTTGATAGCCGGGGGCACCGGTGGATTAGGACGAGCCATCAACATAGCCTTCCTGGAAGAGGGCCGCTGTGATCGTTGCTTACCGAAGACAAGACGAGTTCGATGCCTTGCGTCGTGCAATTGACGCCAACCGCGTCGAAATCGCCGTTTGCTCAATTCCGGCCCTGCTCGCCATGAAAGGGCATGCCTTACAGAATCGTCTCAAGCAAAAGGATGCCCATGACATTTACTACATCGCCGAGAAATTCGATCGGCCGGACGGATACGGCCCTGACCGAGTGCGGCGTTTGGTGTAAGACACTAACATCCTGGACGCTCGCACGCCCGAGCAATGGCAACTGGATGCCTTGGGACAAGTCGATGCCTGGCTGCGCGCGCTAAGGTTACGCGGCCAATAGTGCGGAACCAGCGCGGCACTTGAATCGGGAACGGGCGCGGAGCGCCTACTTTTCGCCTGTATCAAAACCCTACCTGAAACGGCCATTGGGGTCGTCCTTCGAGCAGACTCCCCAGGTTACATTAGCCTCGGTACTTCGCGTCCGACGATCTGGGCCGATTCGAATTGGCGAATGGCGGAACGATCTTCCTGGACGAGATCGGCGAGATTCCCCCGGAGACGCAGATCTCTCGCGATGCAGGCTCTGAATAACCGCCACGTCGATTCTTCCAGTTCGCTTGGTTTTGCCCCCACCGATTTGGCCGATCTCGTCGATTGGAATTTCAAGGAACATCGCCAGCCGTTCCCGCCACTGATCGAGCAGCTGTTGGCGATGCACCATCACTAACATGTTGGTCTTGCGTTTCGCGATCAACCATGCCCCCCTGAATGGCCCAGCCGACCGCCTATCGTCGGCGATCCTCTCTGGCCTGCTCGGGGCAGCCCTGGCATTCCTAGCCGGTCTTGGCGCCCTGCGGTGGTTAAGCCGCTGGCTGGAAGGCGGCCGCTGGTATCTTTTCGGTGTTTATTGCCTGCTTGCGGCGGGGATTGTGGCGATCCTCCACTACAGAGGCTACTGATGAAGCCACAACTAGGCAGCGCATTGAGACGTACGAAGGGCAACGACAAAACTAACGGTTGTTCCGCCCTGGTCACTCTCGATCCGAAGGTGCGCATCGGCTCCATAACACAGAACCAACCTTCTGGATACATTTTCGAGACCGACACCGGTATGGTTCTCCGGCGCGGCGGTTCTAGCGGCGAAACCAGGTCCCGTGTCATGCACAAGAACATGCAGGCTATCGCCCTCCCGCCGTGCTTGAATTTGAACCGCTCCTCCCTCAGGACGCGCTGCAACACCATGTTTGATAGCATTTTCGACGAGCGGCTGGATCGATAACACCGGAACGGACGCCGCTAAGGCATCGGCGTCAACGTCGATGCTGATCTTCAGCTTGTCTCCCAAGCGGAGTTCTTCAATCCCGAGATAAGCCTTCACGATCCGCATTTCTTCTTCCAGCGGGACGAAAGTCTTTTCGGATTGGAGAAAATACCGGAAGACCTCAGCCAGGTTCAGAAGCATGCGCCTGGCGCCGGAGACTTGGCGCGGAATGATGCCATAAAGAGTGTTGAAAGCGTTGAATAGGAAGTGCGGATGAATCTGGGCCTGAAGAGCGCGGAGCTCGGCCTGTGAAACGAGCCGCTGAGTCTCGACCTCGCGAATATGTTCCGTCTGTTCTCCAACACAGGCCCCCATTCGCGCCAGGACTTCCAAGTCCTCGCTGAGATAACGGCGCCCGCCTTGGCGCGGTCCGAGAAATACATACTTCTTTTCGGCTACACCGTGACCGATCGGGAGCACGACTTCCACACCATGTTCCTGTAGAGCCCCTGTTGCCACTATGAACCTGGCCAGGGCCGGGAAAGAGAATTCGAAGGACTGCGGCAGCAGCTCACGTCCGGCGAGACTGCGTTTCGCGTTCATGCATTCCGCAATGTATTCGGCGGCGCGGTCAATGTAGCCCTTCTCATCTGTCGCCTGCGCTCCCAAAGCACGTAGTTCTCGCAGGGCTCGCTCGGTGTCGGGTTGCCGGAAGACCAGTTTCGTCAGCATCCGCTGCAGGAATCCTCGCGTGGCGGCAAACCCAAAAAGAATCGTCCCCAGGCAAATAACCCGCATGGGAAAGCCGAGATGAGGCGAATAGGACGCAATGAACAGAGCGAAGATGACGGCCAACAAACCGTTTACAAGAAAGCGCACGAAGGCGTCCAGAAAAACGAATCGGTAATCCTGCATGATGATAAACAGCGCGAGCGGGATCCCCGCATGATGCACCGCCAGTTCGGTCGACCAAGCGTCGGAGCTCTGGCTGTGCTTGAAATGGACAAAGGAAATCGCCAACAGAAACAGGGACATTGCGCTCAATAGCCGCATGCTCAGCGAACGCGGATTCTCCTCGCCGGACCACAGAACCGCGATCACCGACACAATACTCAGCAATCCGAAGCCAATTGTGATTACCGTAAGTCCCAGCCGGTGAAAATCGGCTCTGCTGCCGAACCACTCAACTATGTGAGCTAGTACCGCCAGCGCACTCAACCCGTAACCCGATCGGACAATTAGTGGAAACCGTTTCCCCAAACAAAGGTCCAGCAGCACCGAGGGAAGGATGCTCAGGGCGCAAAACGCCACGCCTGCGACGATGGATTCCGCCAAGGGATCGACCCTGCCCATCACGATGACCAGAAGCGACGCTGCGTTCCAGATCAGCGCCAAGGCTCCGGCGAGCAGCGAGAGCCGGCTTGTGCGCAGTTGTTGAACCGAGCGTTGGCTCAACATCAAGGCCAGAAAGATTCCGAAAATCAGCACACCCGCTGCGTGGCCGAGGATATTTACCGAAAGATGCCGGCCGTCTCCGAAAATATCAATCATAAAGCCTTCCGCAAACGCCAAACAGTTCTCAAATAGTATAAGAGCGAGGGCCCCATTAACCTAGTGAAATACGATGGGCGTTATGGTCGCGACTGCCAGCGGATAGTTTTTGCCGATGAATGGATTGACTCCGTGTTCGACAGAATCATTCCGCTTCTTTGTTGACAGCATACCTACAGGGGTATATTATCGTCGGCAGAGCGGGATCGCATCAACTCTGAAGGAGTCATTCGCGTTGGCCCACGTTATCCGCGATAAGAACAAGCTTCTGAACCGGGTTCGCCGCATTAAAGGGCAGGTGGACGCTGTCGAGCGATCCCTGCAAGAAGGCGCCGAGTGCTCCGATATTCTGCACACCATCGCCGCTTGCCGGGGCGCGATTGACGGTTTGATGGCTGAGGTCATCGAAGGCCATATCCGGTTTCATGTGATTGATCCAGACCACCATCCAACTTCGGAACGCGCGAAGGCGGCCCAAGAGTTGATCGATGTCGTCAAGATGTACATGAAATAACAGCCAGATTGGAAGGAAAGGCATGTCAGAATCTCATAACCATGTGCAGGAAGACGATGGTCGCGGCGAGCATGTGGAGTGGCTGGAACTGGGCCGCATCGCCTTTGTCGGACTGGCGATCGCCTTCACGTGGTTCCGCCTCTGGCAGCCGCTGCCGCATTTCGACGTGGTCGGCTTCGCGGCAGTCTTGATTGGGGGCTATCCCATCTTTCGTGAGGCCTTCGCCGATCTTCTGTCCCGGCGTATGACCATGGAACTCTCCATGACGATCGCACTCGTATCCGCGCTCGTCATCCGGGAAGTGTTCACTGCACTGTTGATCGTGTTCTTCGTCCTGATCGCCGAGGTCCTCGAAGAGTTGACGGTTGGGCGCGGCCGGCGAGCGATTCAGGATTTGCTCGATCTTCTGCCTCAGCAAGTGGAGCTTCGGCGTGCAGACGGCGTACGGCCCGCCAGTCTGGGCGAATTGAGCACTGGTGATGTTGTGCTGGTACGGCCGGGCGGTCGAGTACCGGTGGACGGTATCGTGATTGGCGGCCACTCGTTCATCGATCAGGCCGCGATTACGGGCGAATCTATGCCGGTCGAGAAGGTTCCGGGAGCCCACGTCTACGCGGGGACCGTGAATCAGTCCGGAATCCTCGAAATTCAAACGAAATCAGTTGGCCGCGACACGGCTTTTGGCCGGATCATCGAGGCGGTTGAACAGGCCG
>Ga0335074_10002723_pt1 | contig 24035 bp, 32 predicted proteins | sample Lox_Sample_23_FD_206715 | JGI IMG/M metagenome (GOLD analysis project Ga0335074, IMG submission 206715) | Soil microbial communities from Loxahatchee National Wildlife Refuge, Florida, United States - Lox_Sample_2.3 | ecosystem: Environmental > Terrestrial > Soil > Wetlands | place: USA... | reverse complement strand
ACCCACCTGATCGAGCCCCACAAGAGCTACTGGCGCAACCAAATGCGAGAACCCGGCCGCTGGCCCAGCCCTCAAAAATGAGACCTATGTCCCGACTCACCTGAGACACATGTCCCGACTCATCACAAAGCGGAGAGGGAGGGATTCGAACCCTCGATGGAGCTTGTAACCCCATACTCGCTTAGCAGGCGAGTGCCTTCAGCCACTCGGCCACCTCTCCTGGGTCCGGCCAGTGTAGAGCGTGGGGTGGGACCGCTCCGGCTACGATCGCAGCCACCGGAGGGGTGGCAGAGTGGTCGAATGCGCCAGTCTTGAAAACTGGAGTCCGGCGACCCCGGACCGCGGGTTCGAATCCCGCCCCCTCCGCCTGTAGGATGGCCATCTCAGCCCAGTCGATGTAAGGGGGCACGCCTTGCACGTCGTTCGGTTAGCTAGTTACCATCCGCGCCCATGACTGACCTAGCCATAGGGGCACCAGTCGCCGAACGCGAGCCAGAGGCGGCTGCAGATCATCCCCCGTTCGAGATTCCGAAGTTCGACATCGTGCCGAGGGTCGGCCTCGCGCTCTCGGCCGTTGTGCTCGTTCTGCTCATCGTGGCGATCGCCGCCAACAAGATCTGGCCACTTATGTTCTTCCACGTCGCCTTCGGCGCCGGGTGGACGATCATCGATCTGTTCTTGGGACTGGTCCTTGGCCCGATCATGGGCATGCTCTCGCCGCAGGCTCGGGTCGAGTTCACGACGCGGCTGATGCCGAAGATGGTCGTGATCATGCCGACGGTGGTCACGGCTACGCTGGCCGCCGGCTGGCAAGTCGCGACGAAGACGGGCACCAACCTGACCTCGTTTCCCCAGCACGGCTGGGTCGTGGCGAGCATGATCGTCGTCGGGGTGATGGCGGTCCTGGCCCTGGGACTGCTCGAGCCGGCGAACATCGCCGTGCTCTTTGAGCTCAAGAAGCCGCGCCCGCGGCCCGAGGTGATCGAACGCTTGATGAAGCGCTTCATCTATTGCGCCGGGATCCTCGGCGCGATGCAGATCGCGACACTCGTCATCATGACCAAGCTGGGGTCCTCATGACCGAGCGCAAGCTGCCTCCGGTCACCGGGCTGGCGATGGCCTCGCTGACGCTGATCGTCATCGGTGGCATCTATCTCTCGGCGCACCTGCCCCAGCACGTCTCGCTGACCCCGGCGATCATCCTGCTGGCCGCCTCAGCGCTCCTGCTGGCGCTCAACCTGGTGCTTCTGTCCCGGGTCAAGGGCTTCGCCTGGGACCGCTTCTTCCAGGTCGGGAAGTGGTCGCTGCTGGCGTACGCAGTGATCGCGGGGACGATCGAGTACGTGTTCCTGCGCAACCATCTGAGCGGCGGCCCGCTGATCGTCCTCACGCTTTCGCTGGTCGTCTTCGCGGTTCACGTTCCGACCCTGGTCGGCTTCACGGTGGCTCGCTACGACGAGCCCGCCACGGTCCCAGCGGCCACCACGCACCCCTAGGCCGAGGCTAGAATCGACGCTTCGCGGGCTCGCTCCCGCGACGCCAGCGCCCGTAGCTCAGCTGGATAGAGCGTCGGTCTACGGAACCGAAGGTCGGGAGTTCGAATCTCTCCGGGCGCGTCGGAAAAGCCCCGCTTAGGCGGGGCTTTTTCTTTGATGGCGGGTGGTCCAACTCTGCAAAATGTCCCGAATATCTCCCGGGATAGGCGTAGAGTTTGCTTGGTGAGCGAGGTCTTCAAGCCTCCGAGCGGCCATGTTTTCCGCGTCGAGCGGACGCGAGGTCCGGTCTGGTACATGAAGTACCGGCTGCCAGACGGCCGCCAGGTTCAGAAGAAGCTCGGACCAGCGTGGACGGGTCGAGGCCGGCCGGCGAACGGCTACTTCACCAAGCGCTTGGCCGAGGACTGGCTGCGCTCCGTCCTCGAGGATGCACGGCGCGGGACCCTGCCCACGACGATCCGTTCAGGCGCGACGTTCGCGGACGCCGCATCGGAGTTCCTCCGCTACACCGAGCAGGACCGCGGCTGCAAGCCGTCGACCTTGCGCGACTACCGCTCCAACCTCGAGGCGCACCTGCTGCCGGCGTTCGGGGATCAGGCACTGGAGTCGATCACGGGGGCATCGATCGAAGCCTGGCGCGCCTCGCTCACCGGTCTCTCGCCGCGCACCAAGAACAAGCTCCTGGTCGTGATGCACGGCGTCTTCCGCCGGGCTCAGCACGTCTGGGGCATGCCTTCCAACCCGGTCGCCGCGGTCGAGAAGCACCGGCAACGCTCGAGTGGCGACATCGACGTCTTCTCGCCCGAGGAAGTGCTCGCGCTGGTGCGCGCCGCGGCCTCCGAGCAGGACGCTGCGATCTACCTCGTCGCCGCCTTCACCGGCCTGCGCCGTGGCGAGCTGCTGGCGCTGCGCTGGCGCGACGTGGACTTCGCCGGCTCGGTCATCCGCGTGCGCTCCAGCTACGCGGCCGGCCACCTCACCACACCCAAGTCGGGCAAGGTCCGCTCGGTCCCCATGGCGCCCGGCGTTGCGGAGGCGCTGGCGCGGCTCGGACAGCGCCACGATTGGGTCGGCGACGACGATCTCGTGTTCCCCGGCGAAACCGGCTCCTATCTGGATGGGTCCGCCCTTCGCCGCCGCTACGGGACAGCGCTCGCGCGCGCCGGCCTGCGGCCGCTTCGCTTCCACGATCTGCGCCACACGTTCGGAACGCGGATGATCGCCAAGGCGGACATTCGGCGCGTCCAGGAGTGGATGGGCCATGCCGACGTCCAGACGACGATGCGCTACCTGCACTACGCCCCGCGAGAGGGCGACGCGGCGTTGGTGGCTGAGGCGTTCGCGGTCGATGTGCCGTCCAACGCTGAGGAGCCGGCGTAGTGCCGCGGATCAGCCAGTTCTTCGGGATCACGATCGCCATGTTCTGGAATGAGCGCGACCATCCAGTCGCCCACTTCCACGCCGAGTACGGCGGCGATGACGCGGCCATCGATCTCGACGGTCAGATATTGGGTGGCTCACTTCCTAGCCGCCAGCTCCACCAGGTCCGTGAGTGGGCGGAGCTCCATCGAGACGAGCTCCTCGCCAACTGGGAACGAGCTCGTCTTCACCAACCGCTCGATCGCATCGAGCCGCTCTCCTAACATCTCCCGTGATGGCTGAGATTCCGCCCCTAGTTCACGTCACCGGAGTCGCCGTGATCGGCGACCACAGCCTCCGCTTGCTCTTCGAGGACGGCACGGTCGGCGACATCAGCTTTGACGATGGCGAGTGGACTGGCGTGTTCGAACCGCTCCGCGACCCAACCGAGTTCGCCAAAGTGTTCGTCGACCCGCAGTTCGGAACGATCGCCTGGCCAAACGGTCTCGACATGGCCCCCGAGCGGCTCTACCAAGCCGCACGCAGGCACCCTCTCGCCACCGCGACAAGCGCTCACTGAGCCGCAGGGTCAGTTCACGGACGGTCGCAGATGCTGACCGGAAACATCGCATTTGCAGGCAGAAGTCCGGAGATGTCCGCAGATGTCCGAAAGATGTCCGGGCCAACTGAGCCAGCTTGGCCATGAGAGCACCGTTCTGCGTTGCGAAAGGCCTGCAAACCGCGTCTTTTCTGCCGGCGGGTGCGTTCGAGGACACCCGCGGCCAGCACGGTAGTGCGTAAAGTGTATGTCTCTGCTCTTATCGGGTTGTAGGGGCGGGTCGGTGGTAGCAGGCCCGGAGCAGTAGCCAGACGGCTGGAGCGGTCCAGAGCATCATCGGGGCCGAGGAAGCCACAGGAGCGTCGGTCGACATTCGACAGGTACCGAGCTCGAGCGACGGCAGATATTTACCAGGCAGGCCGACGCGTGGTGTCGAGAAAAGGTCGGGGCGACAGCCCCGACCTCCCCAGCTCAAAGCGCGGCTGCCGACCGCTGTCAAGCCGCGAGACCCGCCTCGGCTCCCGAGGCTTCAAGCGACCCGCGAGACCCTCCGGCGCGGCTTGACGGCGGTCGGTAGCCGCGCTACTCCCGCAAGTCACTCGCTGTCGCTTTGTAGCCCAGAGCGGCGGTCTGGTTTCCCTAGGTGGCGGAACTTTCGGTGGATGCGTCCGTTTCAAGGTGTACTTCGATTTGGCGAGGGGATGCTGATGAGGTCGTGGCGCAAATGCGGTTTGAATGAGGGGTTCGGGGTGGCGGCGCTGTTGGTGGCGCTCTTCGCGGCGACGGGGACTGCGGGGGCCGCTTTTCCCGGCCGGGATGGGCTGCTTGCCGTGCAGCCGTTGAAGGGGTCGACGATCGTGCTTGTCAAGGCGAACGGGAGCGATGTGAGCCGTGTGTGCCACGGCTCTGTCCTGAGCCCGCCGGGGCCGTGCGCCATCCTTCCTTCGTCGCCACGACCGGCTTGGGCGGGGGATGGTCGCAGCCTGGTGGTGAGCGGGACGCTGTCCCCGCGGCCGTCCGATTTCGGCGGCTCGTCGTTCGTCACGTTGATTTATCCGGACGGAAGCTGCCTGGCGTGCCTAGCCCCGTACTCTTTGGAGGGGCCTGTCATCGCGTCTGGCGAGGCGGCGTTCACTAGTGACCCCACGCTGCTTACGGCGGTGTGGCAGGTGGTTCACCTGACCGCGTCGGGTCGGCAGTCGGTTCACTACATGCTGGTTGAGCTCGGCATCGACGGGCTGGCGAGGCGGGCGCTCCTGTCGCGGTCGGGCGTGATTTCTGATCCGGTCTGGTCATCGCGCGGCGAGCTGGCCTTGGTGCAGGGCGGATGGATTTGGGTGGGGAGCCCGAGGAAACTTCGCCGGCTTGCTCGGGGAAGCGGGCCGTCTTGGTCGCCGAACGGCAGGCAGATCGCGTTCGGGCGGAGGGGTTGGGTGATGATCGCCCGCGTGCGGGGAGGCTCGGTCAGGCGGCTGGTCCGGGGAACAGCGCCCGCCTGGTCGCCCGACGCTCGCTGGATCGCGTTCTTCGACGGACGGCACCGCCTCGATGTCGTACCGGCTGGCGGCGGGAGCGTGCGCCGTGTCGGCAAGGTCACTGGCCGGACGGTTGATTGGCAGCCGCTGCCCGTGAAACCGCCCGCCGCGTGCCGGACGCCTCCGGGTTCCATGGTGATGGCCAGCAGCGAGAACGCGACCATAAGCATCGACAACGGGTTGACAATCGCTGCGGGTGCGCCCCCGTTTGCGTCCGTCTGGGCCGCGATGGGTTGTCTGCGCGCCGACGGCCGGCAACGATTGCTGATCACGGGAGGGAGTGGGGAGGGCAGCGTCTCGGATGTGACCGAGGCCGCGGTCGCCGGAAACTACGCGGCGCTGGCCATCCACCTAGACGATTACAAGGGGGACGGTGTTGACAGCGGTGTGGGCCTTTTCGACCTGCGTACCGGCGCCTCGGTCCGGGGATTGAGTGGAGACACCTACGTCAACTCCTGTTCACCCGACACGTGCGAAAGCAGCATCGATCAACTCGTACTAGGCAGGGACGCCGTCACCGCTTTCCACACGACCGCGCAAGGCGCATATGTCGACAACAGCCACTGCAATTGCATGGTCGAACAGATCCAGGCCAACGACAGCGCCGGTTTCCACACCTTCGACAGCGTCACAGAACCACAAGGATCACCGACCGCGTTGACCAACCTGACCCTGACCGGGGACACCCTCACCTGGCTGCACAACGGCAGCCCGCGCAGCGCCCAGCTACAACCCTAGAGCAGCGACCGAGCCACCTGGCCGCTGCTGGTTGGATCGGCTCGGCCGCGAATATTCGCGGCCCGCCGCAGGTGGCCTCCTCGTCGACCAAGCGCGCTCCGAACTCAGACGTGTCCCCAACCGTGTCCCCAACTCAGCAATTCTGACCTGCCTTAACTAGAAACAGGCGCCCTCAACCACGCCTATCTACTGCAAAATCCCTGCAAATGACGCACTACGGAACCGAAGGTCGGGAGTTCGAATCTCTCCGGGCGCGTCGGAAAAGCCCCGCTCAGGCGGGCTTGGTAGTAGTGGGCGGTGAACAGTTCGTCCTGGTCGCCCAGGAAGCCGACTGCTCCGCGCGGTGCTGATGCGGATGGGTTGCTGTGGCGCTATTTCTGCTTGCGCCTGGCGGTGAACTCGCGCCACTTGCGGGCGAGGAACTTGAATAGCAGGATCATCGTCGCTCTCTTGTCGTTAGTCGGTTCCGATGGAGTGGCTAGAGCTAGGTGTCATCCGCTGTAGGCGGGTGATCTGGACGTCGACGCAGCCGGAAAGCGTCCCTCCCGCGTGTCGCGATCGTGCGGCGCGGGCGTGCTCGCGGCGCGCAGTTCCCGCACCGCTGGCTGGTACGCCTGCGTGGCTGCCGGATCGCATGCGGTCAGGCATCCGGGTGGTCCTGGTGCTCGCGTGCCGCTCGAAGGTATTGCGAGAGCACCAGTGCACCGATTGCGATCGTGCCCCAATTGATGATTCGTCCCACGACGAGGTATGAGCTGGTGGAGAGCGACGCGGCCAGCGCGAACTGCAGCAGCGAGTGCAGGATCAGGAAACAGCCGACGATCGCGCCAAGGGAGCTGTCGCGCTGGCGATCGGGGGCAGGCACTCGTAGCAGGCGCGCGATTGGCAAGGGGCGGCGGATCAGGACCGCGACGATCAGCACGAGCCCGATGCCGAACGTGATGAATGCCTCGTGGAGCTTGAGGGGGAGCGAGCTGCCGCCGGTGAGGATCGAGATCAGGCAGGCCAGCGAGAAGCCGAGCGCTGATAGCGCGGCAAGGGGGTCAACTCGTCTCTGCAGCACCGCGAGCGCGATGCTGTAGAGGACCGGGATCGCGGCGGCGATCGCGAGGCCGATTGCGTCCGATGAGACGAACGGGCGCACCAGGGCGTACGCGAGCAGCGGCAAGACCATGACTAGTGCGCCGCGTCGGAGCGAGGCTTTTGGGGGCATCAGGTCGGGAATCGGGATGTTTGGTAGGGGGTTGTCGGTCTGGGTGCTCACGGTTTGACCTCCGGTAGCGCTTGTTGGAGTGCCTCCTTGACCGCGTCCGCGAGCGGCCCGGGCTTGTCGCTTTGCGTCATCCAGTGCCTGATGGCGGTGCGCTCGGCGCCCACGGCAATCGCCGCCAGCAGCTTTGGCCGAAGCTCGTCTTCGTCGGCTCCGGTTCGTTCTCGAATGGCCTGTGCCAGTGCTTGTTCGCCGGCGTCGGCGGCCTTGAGGTACTCGCCGTACAGCGCCGGTTCGCGGGCCACTAGCCTCCGAAACCTCTGAAGCCAGTGCGCCGGAGAGCCGCTCTCGGGCTTCCCGGCGTACAGATCGCTGACCGCGTCGATCAGCGCCGCGATGAGGCTCTCGTGCGCGGGTCGCGCCAGCAGGTTGTCCGCCAGCTTGGCCGCGCGTTGCTGAGCGGGCCACGCGATCGCTGCCTCCTTGCTTGGGAAGTAGTTGTTGAACGTGCGCGGCGAAACGCCGGCGGCGGCGGCGATATCCGGCACGCGCACGTTGGCGAGCCCATGGGCGCTCGCCAGCTCGAGCGCTGCCAACGCCAGATCGCGGCGCGTCTCCTCCCGATTGCGCTCTCGCCGAGAAATTATGGGATTGGACTGAAGAGCCATTAGAACAACCGTACCACATAATTGCGTAGCACGCAAGAAGTGCGTACTCCGCAAGGTTTCGCCAGCCTGACGGCAGTCGCGGGTCAGCCTGCGAGACTTCCGCGGCCACGAACGAGGGAAGTCTCGGTCCGCTTCGGTGGTGCAGCAGAAACTTCGGCTCTTAGCGGGTCAAGCCTTACGCGTTGCCGCGCGGGCGGTCATCTGCTGGCGGTCAGTCTCAGGCGATGAAAAATGGCGACATCTCACCGCCAAGCGCTACGCGGGAGCTCGAGGTAGCTTGCCCGCCCGCCTCCGAAGGACCAGTCCTCGCGTTCGTTCTCGACCATGACCACAGCGAGGTTCCCGGTCCGCATCCCTGTGCGCTCTTCTAACAGCTCGGCAAGGCGGCGGTAGAACACCTGCTTGGCATCAGTTGTCCGGCCGGCGGAGAGCGTGATCCGGATTAGAAGAAACCCGTCATCGCGGTCGATGTCGAGGTAGTTTGGGTCGAAGCGCAGGTATCCCGGGAGACGTTCGGTGATGATCTGAAATCGGTCGCGCTGTGGAACGTCGAGCGCCGCGAGATGCACCCAGATCCGTAGGCAGGGGACCGCGTAACGATTTTCGCCGCCCAGCACCCCCGCGACCATGGCCATCAACCTCGAGCTCTTCATATCCGGGCCCATCGAGCGCTCCGACATCAGCACTGCCGTTCGTGTCGCCGGGCCCCGGCTCAGCTGGCGCGAGGGCGACGAGCCACTCGCGCAGCGCTTTTTCGCTGCCGGCGTGATCGGCGACATTCGACCCAACCCCTACGAAACGGACCGTGACTTGAACTTCGATGACTACCCCTGGGTCATCGAGCTCCAGACGACCGGCGCCGACGCCGCCGAGGCGGCTTGCGGGCTCGCTCGGAGAGTGGCCGATGAACTGCGCCGACTTCCGGGCGTCGCCATCCTCATAACACGTGAGCTCCAGACACAGCTCGCACGGGTTCCCGAACAGGACGCCTGACCGAAGCGGCTGCGTCAACCGAGCAGGGTGCCGCCGTGTACGTCGGTAGGCGGGAGCTCACGCGGCCGCTCGCGACCTGCTCCGGAGTTGCCAGCCAACTACCGATGGTTCGGATGGATCACCGTGGGTACGACGAAGGCGTGGATCCGAGGCGCCGCAGGCTGATCGCCCGACCCCATCTGCATCTCTTGTACCGCCTCTTCAAGATCGCGCTGTGGTGTACGGAGGCCGTGGGGGAATGGATGGTCCGCCTGGCGAACCTGTACAGAGCCGTGATTCGCTACGAGGGCAGCGCGGAGCGCGCCATCATTGTCGTCGGAGGCAGCATGGCGCTGGCACTCTGGGGCTTGAGCCGACTCGCGTTCCTCGCCCTCTACCTGCCGACCCTTCGGATCCAGCAAGTTCTCTCAGCGGCCGACTGGTAAGCGTCGCCCAGCTCGGGCGGTGCCATTAGCCCGCCTGTGGTTTGCGCCCCCAGGTCAAGAAGAGCAGCCCGGACATGACGATCGTGTCCGGGTTGGCAAAGTGCTCGCGGGCAGCCTCGTCGATCTCCTCCAGTTCAGCCTCATCCGCCAACCCTAAGGCCAGGACGTGTGGCCGCATCGACCGGACCAAGTCGGCGCGGATGGAGCGACGCGAGTGACCCACGGGGTAGATCGGGGCGCGAGCCTCGACAACCACGTCCTGGAGTCCGGCCTGCCGGTAGAGCCCGGCCACGCTTCGACCCAGCTGGGGATTGGCACCGTTGCGAGAGAACGTCGTCTGGAAGAGTTCGCACAGTCGATCGAAGGCGGGACTCGGGGGATCGCAGATCGCGCTCTGCATGTCGGCTTCGATGCCGGCGACCCAGCCACCGGGCCGAGCCAACCGGACCATCTCCCTCACCACCGGGACCGGATCGGGAACCGTGACGAGCAGGGTGCGCGCGTGCACGAGGTCAAATGAGTCGGCGGGAAGGCCGGTGTCCCGGGCGTCGCCGAGGATGACCTCGACGCCGCTCCAGCCGCGTCCGTTTGCCAGCTCGGAGGCCATTGCGACATGCGCGGGATCGCTATCAAGACCAACGACGCGACCCCCGGGTAGGACGCGGTCGGCCAGCAGATCGATAACCCCGCGTGGCCCGCAGCCGACGTCGATCGCGCTGTCACCTGGCCGCAAGCCGACGCGATCCAGCAGAGCCGCACTCTCTGGTGCCAACTCATCCGACTGGCGGTACAGACGGGCGCTCTCCCCGCTACTGCTCCCGAGCGCGTACACGGCGTTCGGATCTGCTCCGCTGCGCTCGCCGGTCGCGGACGGCTTTGAGCCGCCCGCCCAAGATGCCGATTCGGTCATCTGCGCTCCTTCCCTCGGTCCTCGACGGAGCGTACTCCCCTTGAACGCCTTCTTACCCGAGCGCCGCGGTGATCTCGTCCAGCGCTTGGCGTTCTGGCTCGCTCACGGCCACCCCGTTTTCGCGATGGGCCTCTGCGACCCGCTGGGCCAGGCCGATGGCGAACTTGCGGTAGTCGTCGAGCTCCTCCGGCGTCGCCTTGGCTGAGAGCAAGCTGACCGCTTGGCGCAGGAGCTCGAGGCCATGCTGCTTCAGCTCCTCCGGAGAGTGAAAACGGGTGTGGTCCACCTTCGGCTTGGCGGCGACGATCTCGTCGAGCAACTCGCTCTCTCCGTGCTGCTGGCGAGCCTCCGCGTATCCCTTCCCAATCGCGAAGCTCTCTCGGAAGGTCCCGCCCCGCGAGGCCGTGGTCACGATCAGCGCCGCGGTCGGCGGTCCTTCAAGCACGAGCCGCCATTCCTCGTCGGTGAAGTCACTCTTGCTCGTCATCCCGGTCCTCCGTTCGGACTCGTCTCATCGCTCACGTCGCGGCTCATCACCCGGTCCATATTGACCATCTCTCCCTCACGGGTGTCGGGGTAGACGACGATCACGAGGGGCGATCCGCCGAACCAGGTACTCGTCTCCGCCTCGCCCACGTACTCGGCGGCCCGCTGGGATCCGTCGGGGCCGTTGACCCATATCGGGTCCCCCTTGTGGAACAGACTGTCACCGATATCGGTCATCCTGATGCCGCAGCAATTGGTCCCAGCGGTAGGCACGGCGGATCGTCCCAGCGGGCCCACGCCGGTTCTTCATCTGCTTCGGGTGAAACCACCCCTCGTTGGGTGCCTTTTGTCCGGTGCTAGCCCGGGTCGCTGGCGCTGTGGTGGCGCCAGCCGCCGGGGTACTCGGCGTCGTGTAGCCGGTGCAGCTGGTGGGCGTAGTGATCCAGCCGGTCGGCGGCCGCTTGGGCCGCGTGATAGTCCTTGCCGTGGTCGCGAGCCGGCGTCTTCTCTTCGCCGCGCTTGCGAACGATGTGGAGCTCGGCACGGGCCAGCTCAACGACCTTCTCCAGCGTCTCCTCGAGATTCATCTCTCTCTCCCGGTATTTGCGGGTCGCACATTCACGCTTCCGAGAATCGCGGTGGCCGGATCTCGATCACGGGCGCGCCTGGGGCAGGCACCTGTCGGACGCTCGAGGACTTCTCGCCGAGAATCGCTTTGACCCGTCGACCCAGCAGGAAATGCGAGCTCGTCTCCAGGCACCGCTGTCAGCTTATCCCCGCCGGCGCGCCGGGCCAGGGAACCTTCCCCCCGTGACTGACCGTTTAACGAGGTGATGACCGACTTCGATCAGTTCGTGGCCGCGCACGTCGATGACCTCATGCGCACCGCGTATTTGATCGTCTGGGATGAGTCCGAGGCGGAGGACCTTGTCCAGGAGTGCCTGCTGAAGATCGCCCGGCGCTGGCCACGCGTGCGCCGGATGGAGCACCCGCGGGCCTACGCCCGCCGGGTTCTGGTCAACCAAGCGCTCGACGGAGCTCGCCGCCGGGCGCAGCGCCGCAGCGAACTTGAGCCGGATGCGTCGGCCAGCCCGATCGCGGTCGACCCCCTCCCGGCGATCGACACGCGGGCGGAGTTACTCCAGGCGCTCTCCCAGTTGCCGGCCCGGCAGCGCACCGTGCTCGTCCTGCGCTACTTCAACGACTTGACGGAGACCCAGGTCGCCGAGGTCCTTGGCTGTTCGCCGGGGACGGTCAAGAGCAGCGCTTCACGCGGACTCGCGCGGCTGCGCGAGGCGCTGCAGCCACTGCCATTCCAACCCAGGAGCACCGAAACATGAGTGATCGACTCGAACAGGATCTGCGCGGCGCGCTGGCCGACCGGGCGGCGCGGATCACCCCCGAAGTGACGGCCCGGCTGCGCGCGCTTGACTACCACCCTCGCTCGCGCTCGTGGGCATCCCGGCCCGCGCTGGGGGCACTGGGGTTGACCGCAGCCGCCGCCGCTGCGGCGGCAGTCATCGTGCTCGGATCAAGCGCCTCGCCCGCCTTCGCCGGGTGGACCGCGAACCCCACGGCACCGTTTCCCGGGCAGCTCGCCGCCGCCCAGCAGACCTGCGAGACCAGTGCCGGTACGCCGGTTCTGACCGATACACGGGGGCCCTATACCGCCTCGATCTACGCCGACGGCTCGACCTGTATGGAGGGCAACGGCATCATGAGCGAGTCGAGCCGCACCGATGTTGGGACGCCCACTCTTCAGGCCGGAACTATCGAGCTCAACGGGACCGGGCAATCGGACTCCGACGGGCACGCGCTGACCATGGTCTACGGTCCGGTCGGTGCCGGTGTCACGGGCGTGACCATCGCCCGCAGCGACGGAACCTCGGTAGAGGCGACGGTCAAGAACGGCTGGTATCTGGCTTGGTGGCCGGGCACAGAGCACGCTACGACCGCCCGGGTGACGAGCACAAACGGGACGAGCACGGAGTCATTCCCGACCACGCCAAGTCCGAACAGCCCGAGCTGTCCGGCGGGAGCCCACTGCGCGAGCGGCTACGGCTTCGGGTCGGCGCCCGGCCGTAGCGCTGGACGCACGACGATGCAGATCTCCGGCGCCAGCAGCAATACCGGGTCCTAACAGCGATCCCTGGGGGTGGGCCGCTTGCCCGCCCCCAGGCCGCGGGCCTGAACCGTTTGCGCCCCACGGCGGGTCTAAAGCGGCGTAAACAGAACGAAGGGACCACAAGGAATGGTTTTCAGAAACGAACACCGCGAGACCTCGCTCCCCGATGTAGAGGGCACCGAGCGGGCGACGTTTGCCGCCGGCTGCTTCTGGGGCGTCGAGGCCGCATTCCGGGAGATCGAAGGAGTTGTGACCACGCGCGTCGGATACACGGGCGGGGCGACCGCCGACCCCAGCTACCGGCAGGTCTGCTTCGGCGCGACGGGTCACGCCGAGTCCGTACAGGTCTGGTTTGACCCGGAGGTCGTGAGCTACGACGAACTCCTGGATACGTTCTGGTCGATCCATGACCCCACCACGCCGGACCGGCAGGGTTGGGATTTCGGCAGCCAGTACCGATCGGCGATCTTCTTCCACGATGCCGACCAGGAACGGATCGCTCTCGCCTCTCGCGACGAGCATCAGGACTCACTGGCCCGACCGATCGTGACCGAGATCGTCCCGGCCGCGACGTTCTATGACGCCGAGGAGTACCACCAGCGCTACGCCGAGAAGCACGGCGGCGCGGCTTGTGCGTCCACCATCCGCTAGGCGGGATCGCCCTCCTCGACCTCCAAGTACGGAGCGAGGAGAGCGCGCAGCTGCATCCGGCCACGGTGCAGGCGGCTCTTGAACGCCGCCTCACCGATGCCGGCGATCTCGGCCGCCTCACGTGTGGAGAGGCCCTCCACGTCGCGTAGCACCACGGCAGTGCGCCACTCGACTGGCAGCTGACCGAGCGTGCGCTCGAGCGTGCGCTCGAACTCCCGGTCGAGCGTCTGGGCCTCGGGCCCTAACGCGGCTGATTCGGGAAGCGAGGCGACCGTGTCCTCACGATCGGTGGCGGGCTCGGCTGGTGCCGGTCGGTGGCGCGCCAGGCGGCGCTTGGCCTCGTTGAAGGCGATCCGGTAGAGCCATGTGGAGAACTGCGAGCGCTCCTGGAACCCGGCCAGACCGCGCCAGACGCGCACGAACACCTCCTGGGCGACCTCATCGGCCTCTTCCGGTCCGAGGCCAAAGCGACGAAGTGCCCCGTAGACACGGTCGGCGTGGGACATCACCAGCTCGGCGAATGCGTCCTCGTCGCCGCCCCGCGCCCGCCGAATTAGCTCATGCTCGGAGCTCGCGGCACCGGTCACCGCGACGGTTATACCGCTTGTTCGGCGAGGCGCACGTGGCGCCCCGCCGACTCGCGCTAATGCTCGTCGAGGTCCAACGAGCAGGAGTTGATGCAGTACCGCTCGCCGCTCTGGCCGGGGCCGTCGGGGAAAACGTGGCCCAGATGGCCGCCGCAAGCGGCGCACGTGACCTCAACCCGGTGCATGCCGTAGCTGAAGTCGTCGTGAATCTCGACGTTGGCACGGTCCGCCGGCTCGGTGAAGCTCGGCCAGCCCGTCCCCGAATCGAACTTGGTCGCAGAGGAGAAGAGCTCGGCGCCACAGCCAGCACAGCGATAGGTGCCCGTGCGCTTCTCATCGCAGTACTCGCCGGTGAACGGCCGCTCGGTGCCCTTGCGCCGCAGCACCTCGTACTGAGGCTGGGTGAGCTGCTCGCGCCACTCGCTGTCGGACTTCTCAACCCGCGAAGGGGGCGCCTGGTTCTTGGTGTCAGTCTGATTGTTCATGCTCGGTTTGACCCTCCGGAGGCCCAAAACGGTTCAGTCACGTTCACGCAGACGAGCTCGCACCGACACGGCGATCTGGACCGCATCCACGCCGCCGGCCGGCGGCGGGAGGGAATGCAGTCCGTGCAGGATCCGGCGTAGACCGGCGAGGAGCCGCCGGCACTCCCGGCACTCGCCGAGGTGGTGTTCCATCCGGGTCCGGCTCCCCGGTGTCAGCTCTCCATCGAGGTAGTCGGACATGCGGCCAGAGGCCCAACGGTGGTCGCGGCGAAAACGCGCTCGATCAACCCAGCCGCTCATGCCCCCTCAGACCCCCTGGGCTGGAGAAACGGTTCGGAGACGTTGCTGAGCCCCATCACCTGCTTTGGGTGATGGCGCCTCCCGTCTGGAGGACAAGCTATTGCCGTCCGAGGGATTTGGCGAGGAGGCAGAGCGATCAATGAGCACGACAGCGACCAACGTCCCGGAGCAGCACGCCAGCTATGACCCTGGATACGGGTGGATCCTGTTCGCGGCCGTCCTGTTGATGCTCTTGGCCACGGTGAACCTCATCGAAGGCCTCGCCGCCATCAGTAACTCGCACTTCTTCATCCGCGGAGCGCACGACATCGCCGGCAGCTTGAAGACGTGGGGGTGGTTCGTGACGATCATTGGCACCTGTGAGTTCATCGCGGGCTTCTTCGTCCTGACCAAGAATCAGATCGCTCGCTGGGCGGCGGTGATCCTTCTCGCCCTGTCCACCGTCGTTCAGCTGCTGATGATGCCGGCTGATCCGTTCTGGTCGCTGGTCGTCCTCGCGGTCAACATCGTCGCGATCTACGGGCTGATCGTCCACGGCGCCATCTACGCCCCCGACCAGCGAGCCAGGTGAGCGCCTTAGAGGCGCACCACGACGATGGCGACGGACCCCAGCGCAAGGATCACGGCGGCCGCCGTTAGCCAGATCACCCACGGAGTCGACAACTCGGCGTAGGACCCACGTCGGAGGGCGCTGGCGGTCGCTTGCTGGCGCAGCGCGCCGATCACCAGAGCCGCGACAGCAAGGATTCCAAAACCGATCCCGAGAACCCTGAACGGCCACCGAGCCCCATGGGTGACGCCGGGAACGAGTCGGCCGACAGCGACCGCCACCGCGGCGGTCGCGATCCCGGTACGCCACCAAGCGAGCCACGTGCGCTCGGCGGCGAGCCATGTACGTCGCGATGCGTCGACAGTTGCGGGAGATTCCGCGTCCGCAGGCATGCGCGTCACTCTATGAGACCCCCCCGGGGTCTCGCAATCCGCGCCGGAGGCATCAGACTCCTCATCGTGGCTGCCTCCTCCAACGTCCTCATCCGCACCGCCAATGCTGACGACGACGAGATCCTTCGCACGATTGACCTGGCCACATGGAGCACCAGCGTTTCCCCCGCCGGCCCCCCATCACTGGCCACGTCGTTCTTCGACTCGACGAGGGCTGATGAAGTTCTCGTGGCGGTCCTCGACGGCGCGGTCGTCGGTTACGCCACGCTGGGGCGGTGGTATGACATTGCGGCGAGCGCCCACGTGCTGGAGCTAAAAGGGCTCGCCGTGCTGCCAGATCATCAGCGCCACGGGATCGGCCGCCGGCTCGTGGATGCCGCGATCGCGGCCGCGAGGCGCCGCCAGGCGCGCCGTCTCGCGCTCCGCGTGCTCGGGCCGAACGCAGCGGCACGCACGCTCTACGAGAGTTGCGGTTTCCAGATCGAGGGAATCTTCCGGGAGCAATTCCTGCTCGATGGGCGCTACGTCGACGACGTGTTCATGGCGGTCGACCTCGGCTGCTAGCCGACGACCATCGTTGATGCGGCGCGCTGTAGGCTCGGTCGAAACGAGCTGAAAGGAGCCGCCGTGGCTGAGCGATCACCTGAGGTTGAGCAGGTCGTACACGACATGCTGGAGGCGGTGGCCAAGTCCGACGTCGAGACGATTGGGCGGCAAACCTCACGTGAGGCGGGCGTCGTGGGGATCGGCTCCGACGCCGCCGAATGGGCCGAGGGGTATGAAGACATCATGCGGATCTGGTCCGAGTCGACGCCGGACGCCGAGCTCGGGGTCAAGATCGGGCTCGACGAGGTCAAGGGCTACCGGGAGGGCAGTGTCGGCTGGGCGGCTGGGCGCGGCTACTTCGAGCTCGAGGGCAAACGGGTCCCGGTACGCATGACGGTTGTTATGCACGAGGAAGACGGCGGGTGGAAGGCGGTCCAGAGCCATGCGTCGATCGGCGTGCCGAACGAGCGGATGCTCGACCCGATGTTCGCGGGCGAGTAAACGCTCAGCGATGGGGCGGCGCCAGAACGGCTGGAATTAGACTCAGGCGCAGTGACGGTCGATCCTGGCATTCACTTCCCGGGCGAGTCCAGTGAGTACCGGAGTGCGCGCAACGAGCTGCTCAAGGCAGAGATGGAGCTCCGGCAGGCACTCGAGCAAGTCGCGGCCCAGCGACGAGAGCTACCTCTCGGCGGCACCGTCCCCGAGGATTACGTGTTCGAGGATGCGATCACTCAGGGACTCTCGGTCAGCTTCTCTGAGCTCTTTGCGCCCGGAAAGGACACGCTCGTCGTCTATAGCTTCATGTTCCCGCGCTACTCGGGCGACACGAGGCCCGGTCCGGCCGAGGGCGAGACGGCCCGGCTGCCGCTCGCCGAGACACCGTGCGCGTCGTGCACCTCGATCCTCGACTCCCTGGACGGCGCCGCCCGTCACCTTTCGCAGGCGGTGAATCTGGCTGTGGTGGCGAAGACAACTCCTGAACGGATCCGCGCCTTCGCCGAGGAACGGGGATGGCGGAACCTGAGGCTCCTGTCCTCCCGGAACAACAGCTATAACCGCGATTACCACGCCGAGTGGGAGGACGGAGAGCAGGCTCCGATCCTCAACGCGTTCGTCCGCGACCAGGGGGCATTCCGGCACACCTGGGGGAGCGAATTGCTCTTCGCGCCGGCCGAGGAGGGAATGGAGCGTCGGCACGTCGACCTCATCTGGCCGCTCTGGAACGTCCTCGACACCACCCGTGAGGGCCGCGGCAGCCGACCGAACTTCCCCAGCCTCAGCTACGAGTAGCGGTTCAGGCGGCGCGGAGCTGTATCTGGGTCTCGGCCAAGCGCTGAGGAGCACGAGCAGCGCCACCACGGGCAGCGGGAACGTGAGGCCATGACGGGCATCCGACTGGGCACGGTTCCGAACCACGTCGGACCACAACGAGCTCATTGGGTGGATACCGACTTGTGGACTGGCTGTCTTGAGGTTGCGCGGGGGATCGAAACACCCGCCTGGACAACCCCAAGCGGGCAAAGTTTGTCCACGCGGCCCAAGGCTAGGTTCCGCGGATCACGGATGCTTTCGTCGAGCCATGTTCGATTCCCGCCCAAGGAGGTAAGCAACCGGATGCCAGGTCCGCTCGTGATCGGAGTGACGCTCGGTGGCCTGCTCGACGATCTCCCAGCCCTTCGAGGAAAGCCTCGGATCGGTGCCGATAAGGCATCATCTCTCCTCTCTCAAGCCGGCCCGAGGACAAGAGGGAAGCTGTGGATGACCGCCGAGCACGACGTGCTCCTGGTCACGGGCGGACCCCAATGACAGCCAGTCTGATCATCTCCTACGACGGAACTCCGAACGATGACGACGCGCTCGTGCTGGGGAGGATGCTGGCTCCAGCCGGTTTCAGTGTGGCCCTGGCTTATGTCCGGCATTCCCGAGAATTCGACCCCGCCCGTGAGGAACTGGCCCAGCACGACGCCGAGCAGCGTCTGGAGCGAGGCGCGGCGCTGCTGGGAGACGTAGAGGTAACGTGCCACGTCGTTTTCGGGGCCGCCACTGGAGACCGGCTGCGCCAGCTGGCCGAGACTGAGGGCGCATCTGCCGTCGTGTTCGGCTCGGACTACCGCACCGCGCCCGGCCACGTCGAGCCGGGGACCTCGGCTCAGCACATGCTGGACGGTGGTCCGGTGCCCGTGGCGATCGCCGCGGCTGGACTTCGCACCGAAACAGAGGCCTCGATTCATTCGATCGCCGTTCCTCTGGCCGGACCCACCAACGAACTGGCGCGCCAGACCGCGCGGGCGCTGGCCGACCAGCTCGGCGCCCAGGTGGTCGAGTCACCCCAACCGGCCGACCTGCTGGTCGTCGGCTCGCAGCCGGGCGCTCCAGACGGGCACGTGGTGGTGGGCGGCGACGTCCGCAGCGAGCTCAACAACGCGCGGAGCTCGGTGCTCATGCTTCCCGCCGGTGTCGCGGTGCTGCCCTAGGGGACAGCTCAGAGCGAGCCCGGGCCGATGCCGCCGTGGGCGAAGAAGAACTCTCCCACGCTCCTCAGCCGGCGAACGAGTAGTGGGCGAAGAAGAAGAACCAGACCTCGAACACCAGTACCGCCACGACCACGGAGGCGACGACGATCCGCTCGACCGCGCTCAGCGGGCGCTTGACCTGAATCGAGCGGCGCTCGCCGCTCATCGGCTTGAGCCACGCCGCCTGCTGGCGCGGCACGGTGCGCCCGATGACCGTGTTGTAGCGGGCGTTGAGCCAGGCCAGGACCTTGTAGAGGACCAGCGTGATGACGATCAGCATGACGATCGTCACGCCCACAGCGGTCATGCTGAGCTGGCCGACCGCCGTCTGGACTCGCGATCCCACCCAGAGCGCGAGCAGCGGGCCGCCGGTCCACATGTTGACGCTGACGAGCGTGGTGAGCACGCCGAGGACGACCCGCTCAAGGGCCTGGCGAAGGCCGCGGGGATGGGCCTCGCTGGCTGCGGTATCTGCCGCCGGCCGACGCGGCCCGGCCGTTCGTCCCGCCGGGTCGGCGGGGGTGCCGCGATGCACCCGATCCTGGATCATCGGCCCTGACATACCTAAGGGCTACCCACCTAGGACGGCCTGGCCACGCGGAATTCGCTAAGGGACAGGGCGCGCCAGACCCAGCCGGGTCACGTATTCGAGCTCGAGGCTCCCACCCGCGTCGTCGATCACCATCCCCACGCCCTCGAGCAGCCCCTCGCGCCGCGCCGGGTCGAGAACGATGTGGTCCGAATGAGTCCGCAGCAGACTCAGGTACTCGCTCGTCGTGTAGCGCGCGACCCAGGAGTACGTGTGCCAGTCGGGCTCGGTGAAGCCGGTCGCCCCGTTGAGGTCGCCCTGCCAATCACCCGTCCTGTCGTGATCCCGCGCACCCGCGGGATGCATCGGCCCTTGGCCGATGCGCTCCTCCAGCTCAGGCGCCAGCCGCCGGTAGACCTCGTCGAGCTCACCGGCCAGTGGGGAGACCTCCCACCGAATCCGGTTCCAGAAGGCGGCCAGCAGGCCGTCCTCGGTGAGCGCCTGGGCGGCACGGGTGAAGCGGATCTGGGGCTGGATCCAGTGCCATGCCTGGGCGGAATAGAGCAGCCTCACCGGCTCCGGGGGTGTCCAGCGCTCGTATTCCTCCTCGCGCACGAGCACCTCCGGGAAGCGGGCGGTGTTCCGGCGGGCGATCGCCGCCATCTCGGCGCTCGGCTCGAGGGCCAAGATCCTCAGCCCCCGCTCGGCGAAGAGAACCGTCGCCTTCCCCGTTCCCGCTCCGACCTCAACCGCGGCCGTGCCGGGCCCGGCGCCGGCGAAGCGGAGAACGTCATCGATCAGCGCCGGCGGGTAGGACGGGCGCGCCTGGTCGTAGAGCTCGGCGATCTCGGCAAACGCGAGGCGGCGTTCGGTGGCCACCGGGTCCAGTCAATCAGGCACCGGGCACGGGCTCGAGCCTGACGGGCTGATCGGAGACGCCGTAGTCCCGCGCCACGTCGCCCAGGATCTTGAGCATCGTGCGCGCGGCCGGAGCCACGCCGGGACCGGCGATCGTCGCCGCCACGACCTCCCGCTCCGGGCTTCGAGGGGCCAGCTCGCGCACAACGATCCGGGGGTGAACGCGCGTCAGGGCGAGGCGGGGGACCAGGGCGACCCCGACTCCCGCTGCGACCAAGCCCTGGACCGTTTCATAGTCGTCACTCTCGAACGTCACCCGCGGCTCGAACCCGGCCCCCAGGCAGAGCCTGACGACATGTCGTGCGCAGGGGCTCGAGGCGGAGGTCTGGACCCAGTCCTCCGCGTGCAGGTCCTCAAGCGCCAGCTCGGGTTTGCCGGCCAGCGGGTGCTCGGCGGGAAGCGCCACGTGCATCGGGTCCTTGAGCAGCGGGACGCTGCGCAGTCCCCGCCCGGGTGGCTCACCCACCCCGGGGAACCTGAACAGCAGGGCGAGGTCGAACTCGCCGGCCCGGAGCCGGGGCGCGATCTCCTCGGGTTCGCCCTCGGCGAGCGTGAGGTCGACATCGGGGTGGCCGCGGCGAAAGATGGCTACCGCGACCGGCATCAACGTCGCGCCCGCCGACGGGAAGGAAGCCACGCGCAGCCGGCCGCCCCTGACTCCGAGGACTGCGGCCACGTCCGCTTCGGCAGCTTCGATCTGGGCGAAGATCGCCTCGGCGCGCTCAGCCAGGGTCGCCCCGGCGGCGGTTGGCCTGACCCCACGACGATCGCGAACGACGAGCGCGGCCCCAACCTCCGCCTCGAGCCGGGCGATCGACTGTGAGACCGCCGACTGGGTGTAGGACAGCGCCTCGGCGGCCGCGGAAAACGAGCCACACCGGACGACCTCGCACAACACCTGGAGGCGCCCGACGTTGAGCATTAGCGGAGCTTATCGAAGTTATGATGAAGTTCACTGTTAGTGATAGAAGGTGGATGGAATCCTCTCGCCGAACCTTCGCACCTGACTCTTCCGATATTGGAGCGGTGATGGCACCCAAGGCGATCGTTTCCTACGACGACACTCCGAGCGACCACGACGCGCTGATGCTCGCCCGTGTCCTGGCCGATGCCGGGGCCGAGCTGGTCCTCGGCTACGTTCGCCATACGGCCGAACTGGCGCGCGAGCAGCTAGAGGAGGAAGAGGGGCGCCTGCTGCTCGACCGCGGTGCCCGCATGCTCGGCGACCTCGACGTCGAGCGCCGCGTGATCGTCAACGGGTCCACCGCCGCCGGCCTGGAGATGCTGGTCCAGCAGGAGGGGGCGGACATCATCGTCTTCGGTTCTGACTACCGCACCGCGGCGGGGCACGTCGCGCCCCAGCGCTCGACGCAGCGCCTCCTTGAAGGCGGCTCCGTGGCCATCGCCATCGCTCCGGCCAATTACCGCAGCGAACACGCGCGCACGTTTGGACGGGTCGGCGTGCTGGCCACGCCGGATGACGCCTCGCCGGCCGAAACGGCGAGTGACCTGGCCGAGAGCCTGGGGGCGCGGATGACCCATGGCGAGCCGTTCGTGGATCTTCTGGTCGTTGGCTCGCGCCCCGAGGCGCCCGACGGCCGGATGATGTTGAGCGCGCATGCCGAGAACGCGATCGAGGACGCCACCTACCCGGTCCTCGTCCTCCCCCGCGGTGTCGCGGTGCGCTTCCCGCTGGCCCTCACCACCTGAGCCGGCCGGCCCGGACGCGCTAGCGTTGGCAGTCGATGCCGCGCCACTGGTTCTGGACCCAGATCCTGATCATCGTCTTCGTCCTGGCGGGGATGGTGATCGCGATCACCAAGCTCGCCTGAGCGCGTCTCAGGTCGGCCCGGTGGGTCCCGTGGGCCCGGTGGTCCCGGTCGGTGTGCCCTTCGGAGCCGTCGCGGCGCCGGCGTCGACCAGGCCGTAGCCGTAGTTGACGTTCGGTTTGCTGCCACCGAGCGGCTGGGCGGTGGCCTCCAGCCGAGCCAGGATCTGGTCCGGGGTCGGATGGCGCCCGATGACGTCGCTGGCGATGATCATCGCCGCTGTGGCCGCCACGTGGGGCGCGGCCATCGAGGTGCCGTACCAGCCCTCGGGGAAGCCGAAGCGGTCCGGGTGGAACGGATTGCCGAAGGTCATCTGGAAGATGTCCGGCAGGTTGCGGTCGGGGTGGCAGTTCGGATCGCTCGCGATATCCGCATCGTCACCTCCGCCGGGGGCGACCAGGTCGAGGTGGCGCCCGCCGTTTGAGTAGTAGGCCAGGCAGCGATCGATCGTGGTGGCGCCGACTGAGATGACGGCCGGGGCCGCGGCGGGGTAGGCGATCCGGCGGGATCCCTCGTTACCCGAGGCGGCGACGACGACCACGCCTTTGCGATGGGCGTACCGGATGGCCGAGATCAGCGTCGGGATGTCGCCGGCGGTCACCGAGGGGTCGAACTCCAGGCTCAGGTTGATCACCTGTGCCCCATGCGCAACGGCGTAGCGAACGCCCTCAGCAATCGTCGCCGCGTCGCCCCAGCCGTCCTGGTTCAGCACGCGGACGGGCATGATCGAGGCGTTGTAGGCCAGCCCGGTCAGCCCGAGGCCGTCGTTCGTGCTCTCGGCGATGGTCCCGGAGACGAATGTGCCGTGACCCTCGCGATCGAGCGGGAAGCGGTTGTGGGCAACGAAGTCATACGGGTTGACGAAGTGAGTCCACTTGAAGTCAGGCGACTCGCGGAAGTGGCCCCAGTTGCGGTAGGCGACACCGGTGTCGAGCACCGCAATCACCACCCCGCGGGCCCCGGCGTGATGCACCGCGAGCAGGTTGGCCCACGCCTCGGGCGCGTCGATGCCCGCCCCGGAGAGGAAGTTCCACTGCATCTTCGTCCAGCCCTGGGCGGTGCCCGCCTCGCCCGGATCGTTCGGAAACCACGAAGGAGGTGCGGCGTCCGCGATGTGGGCGATGTAATCGGGCACCGCGTAGGCGACGCCGCGCTGACGGCGGAGTCGACGCAGCGCAGAGCTCAAGTTCGAGCCTCGGTGCAGGTGGACGAGCTTGGTCTGCACCGACGCGGTGGTGGTGACCGAGGCGGGGCCGGCCACGTCGGCGGCGGTCCGGATCCCTGGGTGCTCGTAGCCGACGATGACGACCCCGGGGAGATAGTCAGGTGCCGCCTTCGCGTCCGCTCGTGCTGGCCAGGTGAACCAGAGCAGGACGGCCAGCAGTAGGAGGCCCGCCAATGGCAAGCGACCGGCGTCGCCGAAGCCGACTCTGGACCTCACTGGATCTGGCCGTTCACACTCATGGCCCCCACGCTTAACATCGAAAATGCGGCGAAAGTTGCCCCCAGCAACGGTAGCGAGTCGCCTCCTTATGAGCTCCCACTTCTTCCCCCGCGATGAGTACTTCATGCGCCTGGCCCTCCGCGAGGCGGATCTTGCCCCCGAACACGACGACGTGCCCATCGGCGCGGTGATCGTGCAGGAGGGAGAGGTGATCGGGGTTGGGCGCAACGAGCGCGAGCTCAGGGCCGACCCGACCGCCCACGCTGAACTCATTGCCCTGCGGGAGGCAGCCCGCCGTCTCGGCAGCTGGCGAGTGCTCGACGCGGTCATGTACGTGACGCTCGAGCCGTGCGCGATGTGCGCCGGGGCGATCGTGCTGGCGCGCGTGCCGCGGGTCGTCTTCGGCGCCGCCGACCCCAAGGCGGGCGCGGCGGGAAGCGTCCTTAACGTCCTCGACGTTCCCCAGTTCAACCACCGTCCCCAGGTCGAGTCGGGCCTCCTGGCCGAGGAGTCGGCCGACCTCCTGCGCGCCTTCTTCGCCTCTCGCCGCTGAGGTCGGGTGGACCGCTAGCCTCTCAGGCCGCTACGCCGGAGAGGTGGCAGAGCGGTTGAATGCGCCGGTCTCGAAAACCGGTATGGGCGGTTTCGTCCATCGGGGGTTCGAATCCCTCCCTCTCCGCTGTGTGATGAGTCGGGACATGTGTCTCAGGTGAGTCGGGACATAGGTCTCATTTTTGAGGGCTGGGCCAGCGGCCGGGTTCTCGCATTTGGTTGCGCCAGTAGC
>Ga0335074_10002721_pt1 | contig 24037 bp, 22 predicted proteins | sample Lox_Sample_23_FD_206715 | JGI IMG/M metagenome (GOLD analysis project Ga0335074, IMG submission 206715) | Soil microbial communities from Loxahatchee National Wildlife Refuge, Florida, United States - Lox_Sample_2.3 | ecosystem: Environmental > Terrestrial > Soil > Wetlands | place: USA... | reverse complement strand
GCGTTCTTCCTGCTGCTCGACGACCCGGAGGTGTACGGGCTGCCGCCTGACCCGGTCGTCACCACGCGTGACCTGCCCCGGATGTGGCGGCACGTGGCCACCGCGGGCGCCGCGCTGGCGGCAGGGGCGCTGCTCGCGACCCTGGGCTGGAAGGGGGCGAGCCGGTGAGCAGGTCCTACTACGGCAGGCCGGTCATCAAGGAGACGATCTGGGGCAGTCCTGAAGTCCCCGGCTACCTGTTCCTCGGCGGGCTGGCCGGCGCCTCGTCGATGCTCGCGGGCTTCGCGCACGCCGCGGGCGATCACGAGCTGGCGCGCGTATCGAAGACCGCGGCCACCGGCGCCATCGCGCTGTCCGCCGTGGCGCTGGTGAAGGACCTCGGTCGCCCCGAGCGGTTCCTCAATATGCTCCGGGTGGTCAAGGTGACCTCGCCGATGAGCGTCGGCACCTGGCTGATCACGAGCTACGGACCGCTCGCCGCCGCGGCCGCGGCGAGCGCCCTGACTGGCAAGCTGCCGAAGGCCGGCGCCGCGGCGACCGCTGGCGCGGCCGCGCTCGGCGCCGGGGTCAGTACCTACACCGCCGCGCTGATCTGCGACACCGCCGTACCCGCCTGGCACGACGGCCACCGTGAGATGCCCTACTTGTTCGCCGGGTCGGCGGCCACCGCGGCCGGCGGCCTCGGCATGATCGCGGTGGCGCCGCGGCATGCGGGCCCGGCGGTCAGGTTCGCCGTGCTCGGCGCGGTAACCGAACTCACCGCCAAGAGCCTGCTCCTGAATCGGCTGGGCGAGGGCGCCAAGCCGTACCAGCAGGGCCGGGCCGGAAAGCTGCTCGAAGCCGGCGAGGTGCTGACGGCAGCGGGCCTGGCCGGCGCGGTGCTTGCCAGCCGCGACCGGACGACGGCCGCGCTGTCCGGGCTCGCGCTGCTCGCGTCCTCCGCGTTGACCCGTTTCGGCATTTTCGAGGCTGGCCGCGCTTCGGCTCGCGACCCGGCGGAGACGATCGAACCGCAGCGCCGGCGACTGCTCAAGAAGTCAAAACCAGCCGTCCAAGACCCTGCCGCGATGACTTTCGGCGGGGCTGCGCGTCTGCCCTCATGACCGTCTCAGGACGTCGCACGCGGTTACCCGCACGAGATACCACGGAGGACGCCATGGCGAATGACCCTCTCGCCGCGGTGCCCGGCCGCCCGCCTGTGGTTGACCTGGCCACCTGGCAGGCGGCTCGTGACGAGCTTTTGGCCCGCGAGAAGGCCCACACCCGCGAGGGTGACGCCATCGCCGCGGCTCGTCGCCGGATGCCGATGGTGGAATTCGACGGCAAGGTGGAGGTTACCGGCGCCCGCGGTCCGGTCCCGTTCCTGGATGTGTTCCAGGGTCGCGACGAGCTCGTGGTCTACAAGCACATGTGGTGGGATGGCGCGCCGCACCAGGGGCAGTGCGAGGGCTGTACCGTCACGGCCTGGCACCTGAAGGACGCGGTGTACCTTAACGCCCGCGGCGTCTCGTTCGCCATCCTGACCCCGGGCCGCTGGGACGAGGTGGCCTCTTATACCGAGTTCATGGGCTACACCCAGCCCTGGTACTCGGTGCGTGACGCGGACGAGCCGATCGGCGGGGAAATGGGACACGTCAGCTGCTTCCTGCGCGACGGCGACCGTGCGTTCCTCACTTACTCCACGACGGGCCGGGGCACCGAGCCGGCCAGCGGGTCCTTCGCCCTGCTGGACATGACGCCATACGGCCGCGGCGAGGCGTGGCAGGCCAGCCCGGACGGCTGGCCCGAGGGGCACGATCCGTGCTGGTACTGGCGCTCGGACGCGGCCGGGAAGGCCACCTGGGGTCCGACCAGCCGCCCCGTCCCGCAGTGGACCCGCCCGGGCGCGACTCCCGCGGAGACCCTCGGCCGGCCCGGGCATGAGCACTGAGGGCAGTAACCAGTTCAGTCCGAAGCCATCCGCTGCGGGATAGGTGCGGTCACCTCCCGGTGTCGCGCCCGCCCTCCTGGGCTATTTTCCTGATCCGTCCGGAACCGGCGTCCGGGTCGGGAGCATTCGGGCCGAGCGGGCCGAGGTCAGCGGCACCCAGGTCGTTGTCGCCGATCAGCTCGAACTCGTCATCGTCCGGCTCGTCCGGACTCACGGCGCCGTCGCCGGCCGGCTGGGCGGCGGGCTGGCGTGGGCGGTGGCTGTGCCTGTGTTCTGAGTGGCCGGGCCTCATGTCGGCGTCGTCTTCGTCTCGGGACTTCGCATGCGACTCATGCCTTGTCGTGTTCTGGCTCATGACTACCCTCCGCTGCTGGCCGTCTGCGGGCCGGCTCGGATTACCTGCCCGGTCCGGCCGCGCTTTAGACCGGTCCGACCGTGCTTTAACCTCCGAGCCGGATAAACCCGGCCCGAAGGCTCATTGGCCGGCAACGCCGCCGACTCGGCCGGACCGCCATCGGCGGACGGCGTCTGCATCAGGTCGGTATCCGCCCCGGTCTTTTGGCGGTGAACATCGCCTAACGAGCGGAGCATGAGGATACGGCCCGCGGGGGCGCGGCCCTCGACCTTGTCCAGGTCGACGATGATGGCGACGCCGCCGTGGCGGAAGTCCATCTGCCGCTCGCGGGCCGGCGAGTTATCGAAGACGGCGCTCCTGGTGCCCTGGTCGTCCGCGATCCTGGCCCGGCCGTAGAAGGTATAGGTGGTCCTGGTCTTCGGGTCGTGGTAGAAGAGCGTGACCTTGGGCCGGGCAGGGATATGCCGCGGCAGGCCGCCTGCCGGGTCGCGCGCCCATACGGCCAGCTGGTCGTCGGAGTAGGCCTGGATCGTGCCGCGGAACGACAGGTGGATCTCGCCGTCATCGTCGCTGTACGCGATCATCATGGGGGTCTGGTTGTCAAAGGCGCCGTTGACCGCGTTCTTGATCTCGTCGGTGAGCCGCAGCTCGGCGGCCGGCACTGGCGCGCCGGGGAGGGTCTGCTGCTCGACTCGGCTGATCTTCGCGCCGCTGAACGTGAACACGAACTCCACGCCGCCGAACGGTGCCGTGGCCGGGAGCTGGGCGGTGACCGTGATCGTGTCGCCGTTTTCCGCCGGCTCCGTCCAGTACGGTCCGGCCGCGAGCAGTCCGGCGATGCGAGGCTCGTGCAGCAACGCGAGCGCTCCTTCGACGCCCTCGGCCCGCCCGAATTGGCTCTCCACGACCACGTTGTCGGCCAGGTAGCCGGCAACGCTGTCGTCCTCGCCCTTGACGATGGCGTTCTGGTACGCCTCAACTGCTGTGATCCGGTCGCTCATACCCCCAGAATCGCAGACCGTGCCGGAGCGGGCCAGCTCGGTTATCCGCCCACGGTGAACGCCGATTTCGCTTCCCCCGCCGCGTCTCTACAGTGGTGCTATGGCCGAGGTAGCGCGCGTTTACCCGCTGAAGAGGCAGCAACCGGAACCGCTGTGGCGCGAAGTGCTCGGCGCCCGGCTGCGGGCGCTGCGGGCCGAGCGCGCTGAAACGCTCGCCGAAACGGCGGAGCGGGCCGGAATCTCGCCGCAGTACCTGTCCGAGGTCGAGCGCGGGCGCAAGGAGCCGTCCAGCGAGATGATCGCCGCCCTGGCCGGCGCGCTGGACACCACGCTGGCGGACCTGACCACCCAGGTCACCGAGGACCTGCGAGAGCGGCCGGCGCAGTCGCCGGTTGCCCCGGGCGCGCCGGTCGCGCTCGCCATGGCGGCCTAGACCCGCCTGCTCAATCCACCCGGTCCGAGATGACCTGGTCGATAAGCCCGTATTCCAGTGCCTGGCGGGCCGTGAACACCCGGTCCCTGTCGGTGTCGGCGCGGAGCGTCTGAACCGACTGGCCGGTATGCAGTGACAGCACCGCCTCCATGTCGGCGCGCAGCCGCACCACCTCGTCGGCCTGCAGGATCAGGTCGGGGATCGTGCCCTGGCCGCGGGCCGCCGGCTGGTGCAGCACGACGCGGGCGTGCGGCAGCATCAGCCGGTGGCCTGGCGCGCCCGCCGCGAGCAGGACGGCGCCGGCCGCGATCGCCTGCCCGACGCACGTCGTGTAGACGGGGGCCTGGATGAACCGCATGGTGTCGTACACGGCGAGCATCGAGGTCATGTCGCCGCCCTCGCAGTTGATGTACAGGTTGATCTCCTGGTCGGGGCTGCGCGCCTCCAGGTAGATCAGCTGCGCGGTGAGCGCGTTGGCCACGCCAGGGTCGATGACGGTGCCGAGGTAGACGATCCGCTCGGTGAGCAGGTGCGAGTAGACGTCCATGATCCGGTCGCCGCGCGGGTCCTCGCCGATGACGTTGGGGATGGTGTACGTGTTCACGACCCGTTCCTGTCCCGCAGCCCGAACGGCCGCTTCTTCGAGGGCATGACCTGGCCGAACGACTCCGCGATCCCGTCGACGAACCCGTAGTCGCGGGCCTCGTCGGCGCTGTACCAGTGGTCGTGCCTGGAATCCTCGAAGACCTGATCCACGGGCTGTCCGGTGTCTTCCGCGATGAGGCCGAGCACCGTGTCGCGGGTCTGCCGCAGGTCGGCGGCCTGGAGCTCGACCTCCACGGCTGAGCCGCCGATGCCGGCCGAGCCCTGGTGCATGAGGATGCGGGCGTGCGGGAGCGCGAACCGCTTGCCCTTGGTGCCGGCCGACAGCAGGAACTGTCCGGCGCTGCAGGCGATGCCAAGCGCGAGGGTCGACACGTCACACGGGACAAGCCGCATGATGTCCCGGATCGCGAGCATCGACGGGACCGACCCGCCCGGGGAGTTGATCCACAGCGCGACGTCCGCGTCCGCGTCTTCGTCGGCGAGCGTCAGCAGCTGCGTCGCGAGCAGGGTCCCGTTGTCGTCGTCGAGGACTCCGTCCAGGACGAGAATGCGTCGCTGGAGCAGAGAAATCCGGGTCCGTTCTGTGAAGACTGGAGTCTTTTCATCCTGAGCCATGCAACCAGCGTGCGCGAAGACCGGCCGGATCGGTGCACCACGCTGCCGTCGGCAGATCTGCCCACAGCAGCGGACGCGGGCTTACCTCGCTTCGGCCGTCACTGCGCTGGCATGATCACCGCGTCTGGACCGGGATACACCAGGCCGGTGTGACCGTCCTCGAACCGCACCACGTACGGCGGTTCCCCCTTGTCCCCGTGGACCTCGATGATCTCGCCGTGCCGGTCCGCGTGCCCGACGACGTTGCCATGGATGCAGATTTTGTCTCCGATGACCGCTTCCATGCCCACTACCTCCCGCCACGTTGAGGCGTGCTTTAGACCAGCCTCGCACGTCTACTGCGGGGTGCCCAGACCGCGCCCGGGTTAACCGCGCAGCGCCGCTTCCAGGACGGCGCCGGCCGCGAGCAGCCGGTCCTCGCTGTTCGCGGGGCCGATGAGCTGGACGCTCGCCGGCAGCGGCCCGTCGGCCGGGACAGGCATGGCGAGCGAGGGGACGCCTGCCACGTTCACCGGCGAGGTCAGGCCGCGGAGCGCCATCATGGTCGCCGCGTCCTCGAGGAGCGCAGGGAAGCCCAGAAGGGTGGGTGCCGCGAGGACGTCGACCTGAAGCCAGAGGTCGTCGAGCGCGGCCCGCCACCCGGCGATCATGACCCGGGCGGCCGCCAGGTCCGCTTCGGCGATCGTGCTGGACTTGCGGAGCCGGTCCAGCACCTCGGCGCCGATTAGGCCCGCCGAGGTCCGCACCAGGTCCGCGTTCGTCGCCCACGCCGCTGCGCCGAGGACAGTCAGCGACGCCGCGATGACCGCGTTGATGTCCGGGACGTGTACCGGCTTGACGTCGAACCCGGCCGCGCGCAGCGCGCCGTCGATCGCCGCGTCGATCTTCGGGTCGGCGTCGATCGCCAGGCGGCCGACGGTGCGCGGCGCCTCGGCGGCGATCGTGAAGCCGGGCTCGAGCAGCGCCATCCCGGTGACCAGGCCGCTGATGTCCCTGGCCATCGGGCCTATCGTGTCCAGGGCGGGCGCGAGCGGGTGGACATCCTCGAGCGGGACGCGTCCCCAGGTGGTCTTGAGCCCGGCTATCCCGCAGCACGCGGCCGGGATGCGGACCGACCCGCCGGTATCGGTACCGAACGCGACGTCCGCTTCCCCGGCTGCCACCGCCACGGCCGAGCCGCTCGAGGAGCCGCCGGGCACCCGGCGCGGGTCGAGCGGGTTGACGGGCGTGCCGAACGCGGGGTTAATCCCTGTGACTCCGAAGGCGAGCTCGTGCAGGTTCGTCTTGCCGACGAACCGTGCGGCCCCCCGCCGCTGTGCTTCGCGCAGCCCGGCGAGGCACGGGGCGTCGTGCGTGGCCGGCGCCGCGCGCTCGGCGATCGCGCGCGAGCCCGCGGTCGTCGGCAGGCCGGCCATGTCGATGAGGTCCTTCACCGCCACCCGCGGGCCGGAACCGGGCTGAGAGTCCGTGTAGATCCAGGTAGCCACGTCCGCCAGGCTAACGGGTGACACGATGGAACCGTGCGCGATCACCGGGCGGAGAGCCTCGCGGTCCAAGCGGCCGGGCTCGTGCAGGGCATCGGCGGGAAGCCCGGTGATGTTCACCGGCGCGGGAACGTTATTTCCTGGCGATCAGCACTTGGCTGGCCAGTGCCGCCACGCAAAGCACGCCGAGCAGTACTCCCGCCAGGGTGGCGCCGCCCTGGCCGCCGAGGCCGGCCAGCGGGGAGAGCGCCGCGCCGAGCAGGAACGGCAGCGCGCCCAGCCAGGCCGATGCCGTGCCCGCGATCGAGCCCTGATCTGCCAGGGCAAGCGCGGTCCCGTTCGGACGGGCCATTCCGAACGAAGACACGAAAACGAAGAGCGGGACGAGCAGGACCGCCAGCGGCGGATGCCCCGTCAGCGCCGCAGCCAGGAAGGCGACCGCGCCAGCGGTCATGACGAGCAGCGACGCGCGGACGACCCGCACCACCGGCAGATAACGGATCAGCCGGTTGCCGAGCTGCGCCATCGCGACCAGCCCGACGGAGTTGATGGCGAAGAAGAGACTGAACACCTGCGGCGACTGGTTGTACGCGTCCTCGACGATGAAGGGCAGTGCGGAGATGTACGTGATCAGCGCCGCGGTGCCGAACGTGACCGCCAGCGCGTTGCCCGCGTACTGCCGGTCCCGCATCAGCGTCCGCGAGTCGGACAGAAGCTGGCGGAACCTGGGCGGCGTGCGACGCCCGGGCGGCAGCGTCTCCGGCAGGAACCAGCCGGCGACCAGCAGCACCAGGCCGACCGCGGCGAGCACCCCGAACACGCCGCGCCAGCTCGTTACCCGCAGCACCTGACCGCCGATCACCGGCGCGAGCACCGGCGCCAGGCCGAAGACCAGCATCAGCGAGCTGAGCACGCGGGCCAGCTCGGTCCCCTCGTACAGGTCGCGGACGATCGTGAGGCTGAGCACCACGCCGACCGCCCCGGCCATGCCTTGCAGGAACCGGAACACGATCAGCGACCAGATGTCCGGCGCCGCCGCGCACGCCAGGGACAGCACCACGAACGCGACGAGGCCGGTGAGCAGCGGCCGGCGGCGCCCGATTCCGTCGCTGACCGGCCCGGCTACCAGCTGGCCGACCGCCAGCCCGGCCAGGCACCCGGACAGCGTGAGCTGCACCAGCGACTGCCCGGCGTGCAGCGCCGCCGCGATCGTCGGCGTGGCCGGCAGGTACATGTCCATGGCGAGCGGCCCGAACGCGGAAAGACCGCCGAGCACCACCAGCATGCCCAGCCGGTGCTTAGGGCTCTGGCGTGCGGAGATGTCCGTAGCCTGGTCCACCATCGTGGATCAGAACACGAACATCTGGGTCATCGCGCGGCGAGGCAAGGGGGCTAGGCCGCCGGGATCGGCTTGGTGCCGGCCAGCAGGATGCGGTGCATCACCCGGCGCTGGCCCTGGTAGTCGTTCACCGCGAAGTGCCACGTCTGCCTGTTGTCCCACATCGCGATCGATCCGGGCGCCCAGTGGAACCTGGTCACGAACTCCGGCCGGATGCCGAACTCGAACAGGTACCGCAGCAGCGGCAGCGACTCCCGCCGGGTCCAGCCTTCGAACCGCATCGTGAACTCGGGGTTCACGTACAGCACGCGCCGCCCGGTCTCGGGGATCAGCCTGACGACCGGGTGGACCGGCCCCTCCGCCGCGTCGTATTCCGCGATCGACGGCTCCGGCGGGTCGGTCTGCGCGTAGCTCAGCCCGAGCTTGCGCACGTTGGAGTGGATCGCCCGCAGCCCGAGCAAGGTGGCACGCAAGCCGGAAGACAGCGCCTCGAACGCCGGGCCCATCCCCGCCCACTGGGTGTCACCGCCCCACGGCGGGATCTCCTCAGCGAACAGCATCGTGGCTACCGGCGGCTCGTCGAAGCAGGTCATGTCCGTGTGCCAGCCCTCGCCGATGGCGCGGGCCTGCTCGGGTTCCTTGCGCAGCTCCTGCTTCACCCGGATCGTGCCGAGCTTGGTCGCGAACCGCTCGCGCTGCTCCTCGTTCAGGTGCTGGTCGCGGAAGAAAATGACGCCGTGTTCTGCCCACGCCTGCCGGACCGCCTCGTACGTCTCGTCGGGGTACTCCCGGGTCAGGTCAAGCCCGCGGATCTCCGCGCCGATCAGCCCGCCCGTCTTGTGCGCCTCAGGCAGCGTGGCAGTCTCCATACGTCCATCATCGGCCGTGAGCCACGCGGGCGGAATCGGCGTAAGGCACAGCGGCCGCTCGCGGGAACACGCGCCGAGCCACAAAGCCGGACTTGGGGTAAGCATCCGGACCTATGGGTACATTGAAGGCGACCTGCCCAGGGGGGAACGATTTCCGTAGTTTTCCGAAGAATCAGAACAGTCTCCTTCTACGTACTTACATTCCTCATCATCACCGCGGGAGCCATCTGGCTCGCGCTGCGCATCACCCCGCTGCAGACGGTCTCGGCCGCCGGGCAAACGGCCCAGGTCGGCGCCACCCTGCCGAACGCGAGCGTGCAGGGGCCCGGCGAGCTCGACCTGTTCGGCCAGGTGATGGCGACCAAACCGCAGTTCACCGGGCCGATCAGGCCGCGGCTGGCGCTCGACCACATCACGATCGACCCGCAGGTCGTGCAGATGCTGCGCAGCGACGGGCCGCAGAAGGTCGAGCTCACGCTCAGCCAGCAGCTGGCGTCCGGCTGGGAGCGGTACTTCCTGTGGGAGACGCTGATCGCGGCCGGGTTCGCCGCGGTGCCGCTGATCGCGGTGGCAGCGGTTCGCAAGCGGCCGAAGATCTGGAAGATGCTGGCCGGCGGTCTCGCTGTGCTCTGCGTGGTGAACATCGGCGGCATCCTGCTGACCGCGTCCGGCACGCCGAAGGAGCTGCGCAGCGTCAGGACGCTCGACGACCTGGTAGGCGCGGACCCGCTCGTCGAGCCCGCGGCCGTCGGCAAGCCGCAGCCCGGCGTGCAGGCGGTCATCATCGGCGACTCGACCGCGGCTGGCTGGGGCCTGCCCTGGGGACCGAACCCGACCGACGAGGACAAGGCCTGCGGCCGTTCCCCCGACGCCTACGCCAGTGACCTGGCGACGGCGAACAACTGGAACGTGCTGAACCTGGCCTGCGGCAGCGCGACGATCATGGACGGGCTGCTCGGGCCCCAGGTGCTGTCTAACGGCCAGGTCGCCGCGCCGCAGCTGCCGCGCGCCGAGGCGGCCACGCACGCCAAGCTGATCATCGTCAGCGTCGGGGCGGACGACCTGTCCTGGTCGGTGATGACGCGGCTGTGCGCGGCCACCGCCGTATGCAACGACAAGGTATCCACCGCCTACTTCAATCAGCTCCTCGACAACTTCACCAGGAACTACTACGACCTGCTCAGCGACCTGGACCGGCTGCCAGGGCAGCCGGCGGTGCTCATCAACGAGTACTACGTGCCGTTCGGGTCGTCGATCGGCTGCCTGCGCGGGTTCGGGATGACCCCGGCCAAGGAGAAGGTCCTGCTGTCCCGGCTCGGGCAGCTGAACAAGGTGCTGGCGCAGGGCGCGGGACTGTTCGGGTTCGGCGTCGCGTCGCCGCAGTTCGCCGGGCATGAGCTGTGCACGTCCGACCCGTACGTCCAGGCACCTGGCGACCCCGCGCCGCTGCACCCGAACGCGGCGGGGGAACTGGCGATCGCGCTGGCGGACGAACAGGCGATGCCGTCGCTGTCCCCGGCGCCGGTGGTGCTGCCGACTCCGTCGCCGACCACGACCGTTCCGCCCGCCCTGGGATAACGCCGGCCCGCGCGGCAAACTTCGCTGGCGCAGGATGACGACGAGCGTGCCCAGGCAGGCGAACGCGAGCAGGAGGTAGGGGACCAAGTCCGACGTTGCCTGGGCCAGCACTCCGCTCGCCGACGCGGCGGCCGCCTGCCCAGCCGCCCAGGTGAGGTTGGATAGCGCGAAGCCGATGCCCTGGTGCAGTCCCAAGCTCGCTGAGCCCTCGCTGACCAGCGCGGAAGCGGGGGTGAACAGCGTGCCGAAGAACGGCGTGCCCGCGATCAGGACGGCGATCAGCCACGGCGCGGTGGACGTTAGCGGGATCACGATGCTGCACGCAATGCCGGCGGTGAGCGCGATGGTGAGCGGCCTGGCCGGCCCGAACCGGTCGGACATCCGGCCGGCCAGCGGGGACAGCGCCGACTCGGCCAGCGCCGCGCACAGGAACGTGGCCGCGATGACCGTCCCCGTCACGCCGAGCCGCGAGAGCCGCAGCGGCGCCAGGACGTCGATGACGCCGAAGGCGATGCCCGCCAGGGCCATCAGCCACATGCCCATTACCACCTGGCGGTCGCGGAGCGCGGGCAGCGCCGCCCGCAGGCGCTGCGGAGCTTCCGGGCGCGGGGCCGGAACAGTGAACGCGATCGCTATGAGAAGGCCCGCGGCGACCGAGGCGGCGGAGAACGCGGGCCCCGGGCCCACGGCATTCGCCACGGCGCCCACGACAGGCCCGAACAGCGCGCCGACCACCGCCGCCCCGAGGGCGTAACCGAGCAGCTCCCCGCGCCGCTCTCGCGGCGCGGCCGTCGCGAGCCAGGACAGCGCCGCGGTCCAGGTGCACGCGCCGGCGATGCCCTGCACGAACCGCGCGACGTCAAGCACGGCGGCGGCGGTCAGCCAGCCGAACGCCAGTGTCGACAGGCTCATCAGGCCCAGGCCGAGCAGCGCCACCGAGCGGTCACCGAACCTGGCGACCAGCGCCCCGCTGGGCAGCGACCCGACCAGCGTGCCTGCCGGGTAAGCGCCGATAAGGATGCCCGCGCCCGCCTTGGACAGCCCCGCCACCGCGGCGTAGTGCGGCAGCAGCGGCGTGAGGGCGGAGTAGAAGACCGTGTCCACCCCGACGATCGCGCAGGTGAACGCCACCAGCCGCCGCAGCGCCGGATCCAGCCTGGGCCGGCTCCGCTGGCGGTTCAGGAAAGTCCTGCTCAGCCCGTTTCTCCTTGCAGGGCGCGCTTGGTGAGAACGCGCGCCAGGTGCTTGCGGTAGTCCGTGTCGGCGTGAAAGTCATAGCCGGGCGAGGTGCCGTCGGCGGCGTGCGCGGCCGCCTCCGCGGCGGACGCACCGCCCCGCAGCGCTTCCTCGACGGCGAGCGCGCGCAGCGGGGTGCCGCCCATGTTGGCCAGCGCCACCCGGCCGTCGTAGGCGGCGACTCCGACGATGGCCCAGTCGTTGGCCCGGCGGACGAACTTCTGGTAGCCCCATGGCACGTCGCCGCCGCGGGGTACCCGGACCGCCGAGAGCAGCTCATCGGGTGACAGCGCCGTCTCGAACGGCCCGACGAAGAAGTCGTCGGCGGCCACCGTGCGCACGCCGGCCGGCCCGGTGATCTCGACCGACCCGCCGAGCGCGAGCAGCGTCATCGGCAGGTCCGCCGACGGGTCGGCATGCGCGAGCGAGCCCCCGATCGTGCCGCGGTGCCTGATCTGCGGGTCGCCGACCTGGCCGGCGGCGTACGCGAGCAGCGGCACCTCGGCCCGTACCAGGTCCGAGCCCGCGACATCCGCGTGCCGCGTGGTCGCCCCGATGACGAGCTGGTTCCCTTCGCTCCGGATGCCGGACAGCTCACCGACCCGCGCGATGTCGACGAGCACCGCGGGCTGGGCCAGCCGCACCTTCATCATCGGCAGCAGCGAGTGCCCGCCAGCCAGCAGCTTCGCGTCCTCGCCGTGCTCGGCGAGCAGCGACAGCGCGTGCGCTGCGGAGTCGGCGACCTCGTAGTCGAACGTGGCCGGGATCATGCGCTCACCTCGGGAGAAGCCCCGGCGCTCTCGGCGCGTGACAGCTTGCCCGCCGCGGCGAGCACCGAGCGGACGATGTTGTGGTATCCGGTGCAGCGGCAGAAGTTCCCTTCCAGCCCCTCCCGCACCTGCTGCTCAGTCGGGTCAGGGTTCTCCGCGAGCAGGCTGGTGGCCGCCATCACCATGCCAGGCGTGCAGAATCCGCACTGCAGGCCGTGGTTCTCTCGGAACGCCTGCTGGACGGCGCTCATCGTGCCGTCCTCGGCGACGAGGCCCTCGGCGGTGGTCACCGACCGGCCGTTGGCCTGCACGGCCAGCACCGTGCAGGACTTCACCGACTCGCCGTCGAGCAGCACGGTGCACGCCCCGCAGGACGTCGTGTCACACCCGACGTTCGCGGCACGCAGGCCGCACACCTCACGCAGGTAGTGAACGAGCAGCAGCCGTGGCTCGACCTCGTCGCTGCGCGCGGTCCCGTTGACCGTGAGCTTGATCTGCATGCCTGGATCAGGCCTCCTTCGAACCATTGGCTGCTTGGATGGCACGCCACACTCGCTGCGGCGACGTCGGCATGTCGATGTGCCTGACGCCGAGGTGCGACACCGCGTCGATCACCGCGTTCTGCACGGCGGGCGTCGACCCGATCGACCCGGCCTCGCCGATCCCCTTGGCGCCGAGCGGGTTGTACGACGTCGGCGTCTCCATGTCCACTAGATCGAAGCTGGGCACCTCGGTGGCGGACAGGAACGGGTAGTCCGCGAACGTCGCGGTCAGCGGGTTGCCGTCGTCGTCGTAGACGACCTCCTCAAGAAACGCCTGCGCGGCGCCCTGCGCGATGCCGCCGTGCCGCTGGCCCTCGGCGAGCAGCGGGTTCATCACCGTGCCCGCGTCGTCGACGGTCACGACCCGGCGCAGGAACACCTTGCCGGTCTCGGTGTCGACGTCGACGACGGCCACGTGCGAGCCGAACGGGAACGTCGGCCCCGGCGAGGTGAACACGGTGTGCACGAACAGTCGTTCCGCCTCGGCGAGGCTGCTCAGTGGCACCGAGATGTCCGGGTCGCCCTTGACGGTGAACGCACTGGCCTCGGTGTCGAAGACCAGGTCCGACGGGCTGGCCTCCAGCGTCGCCGCGGCGCGCTCGCGCGCCACGTCGAGCAGCTCGCGGGACGCCTGCTGGACCGCCGCGCCGCCGAGCTGCAGTGAGCGGGAGCCGCCGGTGCCGCCGCCGCGCGGCACCAGGTCGGTGTCGCCCCACTTCACCGTGATCTTGTCGATCGGGATGCCGAGCTCCTCGCTGGCGAGCATCGCCCAGACGGTCTGGTGGCCCTGGCCGTGCGGGGAGGTCCCGGTGAGAATCGTGGCAGTGCCGTCCGGGTGCACCTCGACGGTGCTGTTCTCGTTGGGGCCGCCGGCCTCGCCGCCCGGGCCGGTGATCTCCACGTAGGAGGACAGGCCGATGCCGAGCTGGAGCGTATCGCCGGCCGCGCGCCGCCGCGCCTGCTCGGCACGCAGCTCGTCGTAGCCGGCGGCCGCGAGGGCCTTTTCCAGCGCGGTCACGTAGTCGCCGGAGTCGTACACGGCGCCGAACGCGGTCTTGTGCGGCTCGGTGAACTTCGGCAGCAGGTTCTTGCGCCGTACCTCGGCCGGGTCGACCCCGGACGCGTCGGCGAACAGGTCCATGGCCCGGTCGATCGCGGCGGCGGCCTCAGGGCGCCCCGCGCCCCGGTAGGCGCCGACCGGCGTGGTGTTGGTCACCACCGACGTGGTGAACGCCTCGGCCCGCGGGATCTCGTACGGGCCGGGGGTCATCAGCCGCGTCAGCATGGGCAGGAACGCGCCAGCCTTCGGGTAGGCGCCGCAGTCCTGCAGCACCTCGAGCCGGTAAGCCAGGACGGTGCCGTCTCGCATGCCGCCGATCGTGATCTTCTGCTCCTGCGCACGCCCGTGAGGCATCACGAGCAGGTTCTCGTTCCTGGTCTCCGACCAGCGCACCGGGCGGCCGAGCTGTTTCGCGATCCAGCAGATGACCGCGTGCTCGGAGTCCGCGCCGAACTTGGCGCCGAACGCGCCGCCCACGTCGGGGGTGATGACCCGCACGTCCTCCGGCTTGAGGCCGAGGATGCCCACGAGAGCGCCCTTGGTGCCCTGCGCGCCCTGGTTCGGGATCCAGGCGGTCAGCCGGCCATCCTCACCCCAGACGGCCGCGCCGGACCGGCTCTCCATCGGCGCGGGGGCGACCCGCTGGTTCTGGATGACCTCGGAGACGACGACCTCGCACCCCTCGAACAGGTCGCGGTTGCTTTCGCTCTCGTCGCCGAACCTGACCACGACGTTCGTCTGGGCGTCAGGGAAGAGCAGGCCTCGCTCGCCGCTCAGCGCCTGGCGCATGGTGGCGACCGCGGGCAGGATCCCGTAGTCGACGTCGACCAGCTCGATGGCGTCCTCGCCCTGGTACATCTCCTCGGTGACCACGGCGGCGACGGGCTCGCCCACGAACCGCACCATGTCGGTGGCGAGCAGCGACTGGACCATCTTCTGGTTCATGTTCGGCATCATCGGCTTGACAGGGGCGATTCCCGCCTCGCCGAGGTCCTTGCCGGTGTACACGGCGACTACCCCGTCAGCATCCCGCGCCGCGCTGGGGTCGATGCTGAGGATGCTCGCGTGCGCGACCGTCGAGCGTACGAAATGCACGTAGCAGGCCCCGGCGAGCCGTTCGTCCTGGACGTCTTCCGTATAGACGGCTCCCGTGGTGAGGAAGCCGGGATCTTCGGTCCGCAGGACCCGGGTGCCAAGTATGCTCACGCCGTCATAACTCCTCTGAGGCCTTGGATGCTTCCCCCGACAGGTGATCTTCCGTCTCGATCCTGTCTTGCGCGGTATCTCATGGTCAAACCGGAGGAATCAGCCCCGTTTGCGCCGAACGCACGCACGCCCGCCCGTTGTGCCCCGTCACAACGACCATTGACAAGTCGGCTATCAAAGTGATATCACATTAACAGGTCAGCGGATGACCGGCACCACAGCCCACAGGGGGCAGTCATGAACGCACCGAACGACAACACCGCTGCGAAAGGCCTGCGCGGATGGTGGGCATCTCCCCCGCGACCCGGCATGCAGCGCTTCATCAACCCGTGGGAGTACCGTCACCTCCGCGCCTTCGGGGTCACGCGGATTTTCGGCGGCAGTGCCGCGGCCGCCGCGGGCGTCATATGCCTCTCGTACGGCGTCTACGGATGGGCAGCCTTCTTCCTGGTCATCGGGGCGCTGAATCTCGGCGGCGGCTACTGGTACCTCACCGTCGATCGCTCCGCACCGGCCCGAACCTGAGCGTGGACCAGAGAACCGAAGGGCAACTGCGCGTTATCCGCGAGGTCATCGCGGTTACGCAGTCCGCCGATACTTCGAGGACTGGCCGCCGCCGGGGCGGGCCGGGAGATGAAAGCCGCGCGTCAGCCTGCCTTGCGGGCCTGGAAGGCTGCGATCTCCGCGGAGATCAGCTCTTCGGCGCGCTGCCGGGACAGGCCGAGTGCGGCGAACGCCTCCGTTACCGGTCCGTCCGTGGCGAGGACGCCGGTCAGCAAGTGCTCAGTGCCGATGTAGTTGTGGCTGAGGCGCAGCGCCGACTTCAGCGCGCCCTTCAGCGCCTCCTTGGCGGACTGGTCGAAGGACAGCTCGAGCAGCCCCGCCGAGTCGGGGGTCTCCACTCGGGGCGCCGGGCCGGCGCCTAGCGCGGCGTACACCTGCTCGGGGGTCAGCCCGGCCGCCGCGATCGCCTTGGCCGCCAGCCCTTCGGGGTCGGAAAGCAGCGCCGCGGCCAGGTGGCCAGCGCCGAGCGGCTCCGGTGCGGCCAGCTGGCCAGCCGCCGCCATCGCGCGGGCGGCGCGCGGGGTGAACCGGGAGAACGGCTGAGGGTTCCCTTCCATAAGGTCGGCGGCCTTGCTCGGCACGAAGCGCTTCTGCGCGGCCTGCTTAGTGACGCCCATCGCGCCGCCGATCTGGCTCCAGGAGGCGCCGGAGCGCCGTGCCTGGTCCACGAAGTAGCCGATCAGGGCGTCGGACTGCTCATCGAGCCGGGCGGAGACGGCGAACGCGTCCGCGACGTTCTCCAGCGGCCCGCCATCCGGGTGCAGGGTCTTGACATACGCGATCAGGTTGTCCAGCGGAACAGGAAACTCGCTCATGCGGTCAACCCTACGTTGACGATATAACAATGGTCAACCTGAGATTGACGCTGCCCTAGCCGAACAGGGCGCGGATGTCGTCGGCCGATAGCGCTGAGGAGAAGGCGCCGTCGCTGTCGATCACGGAGGAGAACAGCTCGGCCTTGCGCGCCTTGAGCGCCATGACCTTCTCCTCGATCGTGCCGGAAGCGATCAGCCGGTACACCATCACGTTGCGGGTCTGGCCGATGCGGTGCGTCCGGTCGACAGCCTGCGCCTCGGTCGCCGGGTTCCACCAGGGATCGAGCAGGAAGCAGTAGTCGGCCTCGGTGAGGTTCAGGCCGAAGCCGCCGGCCTTGAGGCTGATCAGGAACACCGGTGCGGTTCCCTCCTTGAACCCCGAGATCACCGCCGGGCGGTTCACCGTGCTGCCGTCGAGATAGCAGCACGGCACCCCGGCCGCCTCGAGGCGGCCGCGCACCATCCGCAGGAACCGGGTGAACTGGCTGAAGACCAGCGCCCGGTGGCCGCCGCCGACCACGTCTTCGAGCTGCTCGAGCAGCGCGTCGATCTTCGCGGACGGCACGTCGCCGTGCCCGTCGTCCACCAGGGCGGCGTGCAGCGCGAGCTGGCGCAGCAGCGTCAGGGACCGCAGGATCGTGAACCGGTTGTGGTTGACGTCGCCGAGCAGGCCGAGGACCTTCTGCCGCTCCCGCTGCAGGTGCGTCTGGTACAGCCTGCGGTGCCGTGGGTGCAGCTCGACCTCGAGCACCTGCTCCTGCTTCTCTGGCAGGTCGGCGGCGACCTGCTCCTTGGTACGGCGCATGATGAGCGGCCGGATCCTGCGCCGTAGCTGGCCGAGCAGCTCGGTGTTCGCGCCCCGCTCGATCGGGCGCGCGTAGTACTCCTTGAACCGCTCCGGGTTCGGGAACAGACCCGGCGCGGTGATCGACAGCAGCGACCACAGCTCCATCAGGTTGTTCTCCATCGGCGTGCCGGTGATCGCCACCTTGAACGGTGCGGCGACCTTCCGCGCGCAGGCGTGCGCCTTGGAGTGGTGGTTCTTCACGTACTGCGCCTCGTCGAGCACCAGCCCCGCCCAGGGGAGTGCCCCGTACGACTCGAAGTCCAGCCGCAGCAGGGTGTACGACGTCACCACCGCGTCCGCCCCCGCGATCACCGACTCGAGGGCCACGCCGCGCCGGGCCAGCGTGTCCCCGATCGTCACCACCTTCAGGTCCGGGGTGAACCTGTGCGCCTCCGCCGCCCAGTTCGCCAGCACGCTCGTCGGCGCGACGATGAGAAAGGGATTTTCCTGAACGTAAGCCGGTGACTCCGGGGCCCTCATGGCTTTCGCGTGGGAGAGCAGCGCCAGCGTCTGGAGCGTCTTGCCCAGCCCCATGTCGTCCGCGAGGATGCCGCCGAGCCCGTGCCGCCACAGGAACTCGAGCCACTGGAACCCGGCGCGCTGATACGGGCGCAACAGTGAATCAAGCGCCGCAGGCGGCGCGGCGTGCTCGACAGAGGCCAGCGAGAGCAGCCCCTGCACCTGGCGCTGCCACACCGCGGCCTGATGGCGGACCACGCCGAGGCCGGCCAGTTCGTCCCACAGGCCGGCCTGGAACCTGCTGATGCGCAGCGGGCCGTCCATGGCGGCAGGCTGGTCCGTCAGCGCGCGGGCCTCCTCGATCAGACGGGCGAGCGCCATCAGCTCCGGCTTGTCGAGCGAGAAGTAGGCGCCGTCCGGCAGCAGCAGGTGCGACTGGCCGCTGGCCAGCGCCACGAACAGCTCGGCGAACGGAACCTCGCGGCCTTCCACGGTGACGCTGATGCCGAGGTCGAACCAGTCCTGCTCGCCGTCGAGCTCGGCCGCGGATACGCCGATCCGCAGCGAGTCCCCCGCCTCCCGGTAGTCCGGCACCTGGCCGGACACCTCCACCCGCACATCGTCGCGGCCAGACAGCAGCGGCAGCACCTCGGTGCTGAACACCATCGTGTCGAGACCGTGCAGGGTGGCGGCGGAGAAGCGAGGCCGTTCCGGGAGATCGAGATCGACACCGGCCAGCACCCGCGCTTCCGCGGCGGGATCGCGGAACTCGGCGGGCCGGGAGCCGACCGCGGCCCGCAGCTCCGCGTCGCCGACCTGGTACGCCCACTCCCAGCGGAGGTCCACGTCGTGGGCACCGGAATACCTGACGCTGAGCACCAGCCGGGGTTCGGAGATCCGCGGCGGTGTGAACGAGCCGTCCGACGAGGTCACCGGGGCCATCCGGCGCAGCCTCGGGTAGTACCTGGACAGGAACGCGGCCTGGCCGGCCGGCGGCACCACGAGGCGTTCGTCGGCGAGGGCAAGCTGCTGGAGCTGGCGGGGGACCGGAGCGGCGAGGCGGGCCAGCCGGAACCTGGCGTGCTCAGGCTGGCGGGAGCGTGCCTGCGCGCGATCGGCGAGCACCACCCCGTGGCCCTCGGTGCCGATGAAGCACAGTGGCACCGCGTCATCGCCGCCGGGGGTCTTGATGACCGGGGCGATCAGCAGCGCGATCCCCTCGTCCGTGACGTCGCTGGTGACGTCGAGGCGCAGCTCCGCGGTGCCTGGCGGCGGCAGCAGCCCCTGCTTGCGCGGGTAGACGAGTGGCAGGCCGGCCGCGTGCGCCTGCTCGAGGACCGGCCAGAGCTGGCGGGACTCGCAGCCGGATAGCTCGAGGTATCGCTGGTCACCGCCGTACGCGTAGCCGTACCCGTAGTAAGAGGACTTCGCGGTGGCGCTCGCCCGGTACAGAGCGTACAGCTCATGCAGCAGGCGGACGTGCGCGACCGGGTACTCGCCGCGCAGCAGCAGGTAGTCAAGCCGGGACCAGGTCAGGCTCCCGGCCACCCAGGCGCCGCTGCGGCCGCGCGTCACCAGCCGGGCCTGCAGCCTGAGCCGGCTGGCGCCGTCGTCGGGTTCCTGCCGCGTGTAGTAGGCGGCGTACCGGGTGGCAGGCTCCGGGGTGTTCGGCGCCAGGGACAGCTCGATCGCCAGCGGGGCGCCCGTTTCGCCGGGCCCGGCGTCCGCATCGTCCGCCGGGCCGGCCGGCCGGGGCGGGCCGAGCAGCGAGTCAAGCGACTGCTCCCACGGCAGCGTGGACCGCCGGGCCGCCGGGGCGCCGGGGGCGCCGGACTCGCGCTCGGGCTGCAGCGTCTCGTCCGTCGCCGCGATGACCAGCGCGGCGACGTGCGCGCAGTTGACGCCGACGGCGCAGCTGCAGTGGCCGGCCCGGTACCGCAGCGGGAAACTCGTGGACGCGCGGAACGAGGCCGACACCGTCCGCAGGTCGCCGCCGCCGTCCCTGACGGTGCCGGTGAGCAGTTGCTGGGATGCCTCCCACGCCATCTGCACGACCGCGCCGCGGCGGACGGCGTCCGTCCCGTCGGCGCAGCCAGCCGGACCGACCGCGTCGCGGAACGAGGCAAGGTCCACGTCACGCAGCACGACCCGTTGCACCAGTTGAGCCTAACTGCTTCCAGGGGCTGCTGCGCCCCGGACGGGCCAGACATAAACTGCTGCCGTGTCCCACGGCGAGCCAGCGCACGGCGAGCGTGATGAGCGCGACCACTGGAATGTCGGGTCCGGCGAGTTCGAGCTCGGCACCGACGGACCCGCCGTGATCTTGGTCGGCGTCGACGACACGGTCACGTCCCTGAGGGCCGCTGCCTACGCGGCCGGCCTGGCCAGAAGGCAGCGCGCCAGGCTCGTCGCGGTGTACGTGTCGCCCATCACGGCCGCCTTCGGAGCGGCCGGGGCCGCGGTCATGGTCGCGGAGGCCGAGGCGCACGATGAGCTCGCCAAGGAGCTGCGCACCCAGTTCGAGCAGGGGATAAGGGACCGCGGCATCACTGGCACCTTCGTCGTGGCGCACGGCGACCCGTACCGCGAGATCAAGCGCATCGCGGACGAGACGCGGGCCGATGCGATCGTGGTCGGCGCCTCCAAGCAGGCCGGTCACCGTTTCGTCGGGTCGCTTGCCGTCCGCCTGGTGCGCGCGGGGAAATGGCCCGTTACCGTGGTGCCGTGAGCGGACGGGAAGCGAAACCGGAAACGAAACGGCGGCTGGTGCTGCTCAGGCACGCCAAGTCCGACTGGCCCGACGTTCCTGACCAGGATCGTCCGCTGGCCAAGCGCGGCCGGCGTGACGCTCCGGTCGCGGGCGGCTGGCTCGGCCGGTCGGGGTACGTGCCCGACGCGGTGGTCTGCTCGACCGCGCGCCGGGCACGGGAGACCTGGGAGCTGGCGGCCGACGGCCTGGCCCGCGCCCTCCCCGTCGCCGCTCCGCCGGTGCGGTACGAGCCGCGGGTCTACGAGGCGACCGTGCTCGGGCTGCTGATGCTGGTGCGCGAGTTCCCTGACGGCTGGCAGACCGCGATGATCGTCGGGCACAACCCCGGCATGGCCGAACTCACCGTCGGACTGACGGCGCCGCCCCCTGACCCGCCGTCGGCGTTCCCGACCGCGGCGATCGCGGTGCTCGGGCTGCCGGGCGGCTGGGCGGACGCCGGCCCTGGCAAGGCCCGGCTGCTCGCCTTCGCGGTGCCCGCTGACATGCGCTTACCGCGCCAGCACGGACCTCACCTCGCCGGCGATCTGCTTGTCCTCGCGGGCGGCGATGACGAAGGCGCGGACCCGCGCGCCGTCCGCGCCGATGTCGTAGTCGTCGGCGCCGTTCCCCGCGTTGCGTGACTCGTCGACGTGTACGCCGAGGAAGCCGAGGCCGTCCGCGGCGCGGCCCCGGATCTCGGCGGAGTTCTCGCCGACGCCGCCGGTGAACACGATGGCATCGAGCCCGTCCATCGCGGCCGCCATCGCCCCGATCAGCGCACGCAGCCGGTGCAGGTAGACGTCGCGGCCGAGCACCGCACGCGGATCGCCGGCCGCGGCCCTGGACAGCACCTCGCGCATGTCGCTGGTGCCCGCAAGTCCGGTCAGGCCGGAGCGGTACTCCAGGGTCGCCGCCAGTTCCGCCGGCGGCGTATGCGCGTGTTCCTCGAGCCAGAGCACCAGGCCCGGGTCCACCGTCCCGGACCTGGTCGCCATCACCAGGCCCTCCAGCGGCGTGAACCCCATGGTCGTGTCCACCGAGCGGCCGGAAAACACGGCGGCGAGTGACGCGCCGGCCCCCAGGTGGCAGGTGACGACCCGCACCCCGTCCGGCGCGTCCGGCGGCAGGCCGAGCAGTTCTGCCGCCCGCCGCGAGGCGTAGGCGTGGGACAGGCCGTGGAACCCGTACCTGCGCAGTGTCCACCGGGCCCGCCACTCCGCGGGCAGCGCGTACGTCGCCGCCGCGTCCCCGATCGTCGCGTGGAACGCGGTGTCGAAGCAGGCCACGGCGGGCGCGCCGGGCAGCACCGCGGACACCGCGTCGAGCGCGGCCAGCGACTTGGGCTGGTGCAGCGGCGCGAGGTCGGTGAGCGACTCCAGCCGCCGCCGCACCTCGGCGTCGACGAGCACTGGCGCGGCGTACAGCGTCCCGCCGTGCACCACCCGGTGCCCGACCGCCTCCACCCGGCCGAACGACTCGATCGCCGCCTTGATCTCGGCGCTGTCGGCGGCGCCGCGCGGCGCGGGCAGGTCGGCGCCGGCCGTCACCTCATCGTCGGGCGACAGGACGCGCAGCTTGAGGCTGCTCGACCCGGCGTTGACTACCAGAACGTGGCTGTCTAGCCCGGCCACGCCCAGTCCCTGATCTCAGGCGTATCCTCGCCGGACTCCCTGGTGTACGCCCGGGCCGCGATCCGCTTGTCCTGCATCAGTTGCCGCACGTGCCCGGCGGAGCCAGCCAGTCCTGGCACCCGGTCGATTACGTCCATCACCAGGTGGTACCGGTCCAGGTCGTTCATCATCACCATGTCGAACGGCGTGGTGGTGGTGCCGTTTTCCTTGTACCCGCGGACGTGGAAGTTGGGGTGACCGTGCCGCCGGTAGATCAGCCGGTGGATCAGCCACGGGTAGCCGTGGTAGCCGAAGATCACCGGCGCGGTGGTGGTGAACAGCGCGTCGAACTCGGCGTCCGACATGCCGTGCGGGTGCTCCGACTCCGGCTGCAGCCGCATCAGGTCCACCACGTTGACCACCCGCACCTTGAGCGACGGCAGGTGATCGCGCAGCAGCGACACCGCGGCCAGCGTCTCGAGCGTCGGGGTGTCGCCACAGCACGCCATCACGACGTCCGGCGGGACCGACGGGTCGTTGTCCGACGACGCCCACTCCCAGATACCCGCGCCGCGCGTGCAGTGGATGATCGCCTCGTCCATCGACAGCCACTGTGCCTGCGGCTGCTTGCCCGCCACGATCACGTTCACATAGTGCCGGGAGCGGAGGCAGTGATCGGCGGTCGACAGCAGGCAGTTGGCGTCCGGTGGCAGGTATACCCGGACGACCGACGCCTTCTTGTTGACCACGTGGTCGATGAACCCCGGGTCCTGGTGCGAGAAACCGTTGTGGTCCTGCCGCCACACCAGCGAGGACAGCAGGTAGTTCAGCGACGCGATGGGGCGCCGCCACGGGATGTCGCGGGTCACCTTCAGCCACTTGGCGTGCTGGTTGAACATCGAGTCGACGATGTGGATGAACGCCTCGTAGCAGTTGAACAGCCCGTGCCGTCCGGTCAGCAGGTAGCCCTCGAGCCAGCCCTGGCACAGGTGCTCCGACAGCACCTCCATCACCCGGCCATCCGGGGTCAGGTCGTTGTCACCGGGGATGATCTCCCCGTCGAAGGCCCGGCCGGTCACGTCGAACACCGCGTCGAGCCGGTTCGAGGACGTCTCGTCCGGTCCCCACAGCCGGAAGGTCCTGGGGTTCGCCGCGATGATGTCCCGCAGGAAGCCGCCGAGCACGCGGGTGTTCTCCGCCTGCGCGCCGCCAGGCAACGGGACCGCGACCGCGTAGTCCCTGAAGTCGGGCATGTCCAGGTCGTGCAGCAGCAGCCCGCCGTTGGCGTGCGGGTTGGCGCTCATCCGCCGGTAGTCCGCCGGCGCCAGCCTGGCGATCTCGGGTACCAGCGTGCCGCCGGGGTCGAACAGCTCGGCTTGGTGGTAGGAGCGCATCCACTCCTCGAGCTGGCGCAGGTGCTCGGGGTTGGTCCGCGCCGCGGAGATCGGCACCTGGTGCGCCCGCCACGTTCCCTCCACCGGCAGCCCGTCGACGAACTTCGGCCCGGTCCAGCCTTTGGGCGTGCGCAGCACGAGCACCGGCCAGCGCGGCCGCCCGGTGTCACCGCCCTCGCGGGCCCGCCGCCGGATGTCGTGGATCTCGGTCACGATCGAGTCGAGGGTGGCGGCCATCTCCTGGTGCACGAGCTTCGGGTCGTTGCCCTCGACGGTGTAGGCCTTGTATCCGTACCCGGTGAGCAGCGATTCCAGTTCGCCGGCCGGGATCCGGGCCGGGACCGTCGGGTTGGCGATCTTGTACCCGTTGAGGTGCAGGATCGGCAGTACCGCGCCGTCCGTCACCGGGTTGAGGAACTTGTTGGCGTGCCAGCTGCCGGCCAGCGGACCGGTCTCCGACTCGCCATCCCCGATGACGCAGGCGACGATGAGCTCCGGGTTGTCGAACGCCGCCCCGTAGGCGTGCGAAAGCGAGTAACCGAGCTCGCCGCCCTCATGGATCGACCCGGGCGTCT
>Ga0335074_10002720_pt1 | contig 24038 bp, 16 predicted proteins | sample Lox_Sample_23_FD_206715 | JGI IMG/M metagenome (GOLD analysis project Ga0335074, IMG submission 206715) | Soil microbial communities from Loxahatchee National Wildlife Refuge, Florida, United States - Lox_Sample_2.3 | ecosystem: Environmental > Terrestrial > Soil > Wetlands | place: USA... | reverse complement strand
AGGCGAGGAGCTTCTCGAGCGGGGCGCGCGAGGCGAGCAGGAGCGTCGTGTCCCTCGCCTTCAGATGGGCCACTTGCGGAGCCAGCGTGTCGGCGATCGAGGAGCAAACCGGGCAACCCGCCGTCCACTCCGGCCCGAACATGAAGTGATAGACGATCAGCTGGGAGCGGCCGTCGAACAGCTCGGACAGCGTCTTCGTGCCGCTCTCGGTCTCGAACCGGTAGTCCTTCTCGACCGCGACCCACGGCAGCTCGCGCCGCTTCCGGGTCACCTCGTCGCCCCGCCGCGTGAGCTCCTTCTCCTCCTTGAGCAGCGCGTCTCGTTGCGCCTGCCATTCCTCCTGCGTCGCGATCCGATGATCGGTCATCTGTTCGTCCTCCTCGGTGGGTCGCCGCGGAGTCTACAGTTAGCCGAAACGCTAACGATTAGGGTCGGGCCTCAGGTCCGACCCGGAGATCGCGGCGATCCTTAACCCCGAGCTTCTGCATCGCGCGGTACAGATGCGATTCGACGGTCCGAACCGAGAGCACGAACCGATCGGCGATCTCCGCGTTGGAAAGTCCCTGCGCTGCGAGCTCGACCAGCTGGCGCTCCCGCTCGGTCAGGCTGTAGGAATCGGGCTCGAGCCCTCGCACCTCCGGCGGGGAGCCTCCCTGGCAGAGGCCGTGCAGCTCGCGACTGCGCGCTGCCGCCCGTCGGGCTGAATCCTGACGTCCGGCCTCGATGAACGTCTCGGCCGCCACCGCCGCGCACTCCGACGCGTGGCGAAGCGCGCCGATCGCCTCGAACTCATCCGCACAAGCCAGCATGGCCGTCCCATCCCCCTCGGCCCGGGCCGCAGCGTCATCCGCATACGCCAGGACTAGGCGCGCGTCGCACCTCTCGCGCAAGGCCGCCAGCGGCGGATGGACCCGGCGCGCCGGCGCACCCGCGCGCATCGCCTCGTGATACAGCTGCGCGGCGTACAGCGGGACCTTGCCGTACCCGTCCGCGCGCTCGAGGAGCATCTGCTGCGCCCGTGGCGGATCGCCGTGCGCCAATGCGAGCCACGCCTCGCCGCGGACCACGTACGCCCGCTCCTGATCGATCAGGTCGCCGGTGATCGCCGCCCGGCAGCGCTCCATCGCTGCTGCCACGCCGTCCCGGTCTCCCGTGTAATACGCGACTCCCGCGAGCAGCGCGTAGGAGCACTTGAGGGTCCGGAACGGGTCGTGATACTCCTGATGCACGAGTGCCTCGCGCAGCCAACGGGCGGCGTCGACGAACCTCCCGCGAAGCAGGCACAGGGCGCCCAGCGTGTTCGCACTGATGCCGGCGGCCGCCTCGTCGTAGGTGCGGATCGCCTCTCTCAAGACGCGACCCATCCACCGCTCGACCTCGTCTATCTCCCAGCCCGATTCGATCCCGGTTACGGAAGAGGCGATCATCGACAGCTCGTCGACCTCGTCGCGCAGTGGTATCGGCGGCCGGAGCTTGATGAGCAGCTCGCAAGCCCGGCGGGCTCGCCCGGCGCCGAACAGGTGGACGGCGTGGACGACCTCGACCTGGCGCCGCACCTGCGGCTCCAGAGCCTCATCGGCGAGCACCTGGCCCGACAGCTCGGCGGCGGTGCGGGAGTCGCCCGTCATCGCGAGGCCCCGGACCCGGAGCGGTGCCAGCCGGCGCCGCCAACCCGGGTCATCCCACCACCCCAGCGCCCGCGTGACCAGGTCCATACCGTCCTGAGGGCGGCGGAGCCCCCACAGCAGTCCGACGACGCGCTGCTGCAGATAAGCGACCCCGATCTCCTGCGTCTGGCACCCGCCCTCGAACGGAGCGAGGACCGCCTCTGCCTCCTCGTAGCGCTGGCGCACAGCGCACGCCCGCGCCACCAGCAGCGCGGCCGCGAGGCCGCCGTCTTCATCCAGCGCCAGCCGAGCCAGCCGCTCGCCGAACTCGGGGTCCCCCGCCGCAATCGCCGCCGCCGCGCCCTCCAGCATCAGATCCGCGGGGACGCCATCGCCGGCATCGAGGAGCCAGCGCGCCACCAGCAGCGCGTCCTCGCGCGAGCGGTCCGGCCGTCGCTGCACCGTGCGGGCCAGATCGCGCCTCGTCTGTGCCGCTCTGATTACCGGCATCGAGGAGCGAACCACGTCGCCGTAGAGCGGATGGGCGAGCCGAATCGTCCCGGCCTCGCCGATGCCCTCCACCGTCGTCATCCCGTGGGCCTCCACCGACGCGGTTGCCTGCGCGCCGGCCAGCGAGACAAGCTCTCGCAGGCGCAGGGGCTCGCCCAACGCCAGCAGCTCGATCACGTGCCGCTCGTCGTCGTCGAGCACCGACAGGCGCCCACCGACCAGCTCGATCAGCGACGCGCTCGGGACCGGGCGGCCGGTCAGCCGCCAGTATCCGTCGACGCTGACGAACGCATCCATCTCGAGCGCCGCCATCACGAGCTCGTGCGTGTACAGGACGTTGCCCTGGGAGCCGTCGTAGATCAGGTCCCGCGCCCGCTGCTCGACCGGTCCTTCGAGCACGGCCTCGACGAGCTCCGAGGTCGATGCTTCCGACAGCGGCTGGAGCTCGAGCCGCGCCGCGCCCGCGTCCTTCCACAGCGACTCCACCGCGTCCGGGCACGGTTCCGAGGAGCGAACCGTGGCCAGGACAAATGCCGTGCCCGTCAGGGCGAGCTGAAGGATCAGCGCCGCTGAGGCCGGATCGAGGCGCTGGGCGTCATCGACGCCAATCACGATTGGTCGGCCCGCGGCGTGTTCGCGCAGCGTGCGCGCGGTGCGCTGAAGCTGAAGCAGCGGATCATCTGCACGCGCATCGGGCGGCAGGAGCTCCGTACACGCGGCCAGCGGCACCGCCGCTGCGCTCCGCGTCCCCTGCACCCAGCACACCATCGCCCCCGCATCCGCGGCGGCTGCCACGGCCTCGCGAGCCAGTCGCGACTTACCCACGCCGGCGGGGGCGATCACCGCGACCGCCGGGCACGCAGCGCTCGCCCGAGCGGTGGCGATCTGCTCGAGTTCCGCGTCACGCCCGATCAGCGGCCACGCGTGCGCCGCACCCGAACCGACCCGCGCCCCGGTGACGGTCATGCTGGCAGGTTACCTGCCGGACGCCGGATCCGAAAGCGACTCGAACGCGGTCAGCGCCCGCCGAACTCAGGCTACCGGGGCGCCATGTCGGGCGTGATCAGCGGACTCGGCCGAGGACTCGAGGGAGGCCTGAGCCGGCGCGCCCGGTTCGCGGCCCATGACGCCGTCCCTGAACTCGCGCATCCCGGTGCCCAGCGAGCGGCCCATTTCGGGCAGGCGCTTGGCACCGAACAGCATCAGGATTACCACGGCGATGATCAGCAGGTGAAACGGGTTTTCAAAGCCGGACAGCATGCGTGTCTCCTTGTCGTTTGTCGGGTTGCGGGTGTCGTTGGCTCATCGCGTCATCACTCGACGCCGAAGCCATCCATCGCCGAGGCAACGAACGTGCAGACGCCGCCGATCGTCCCGGCCAGGATCGCCGAGAGGCCGTCGGTGGATGCCACCACGGATTTCTCCAGGCCATAAGCAAGGCCGGGGGCGACGTTCGCCAGCACGGCCAGGACAGCCGGTTCCGCGGCGTCGGCGGGACTCGGGCTCGTGTCCAGGGCGGCGATGACGCCGGACACGGCGGCCAGCAGGCCAGTTAGAGAGGTCAAGAACAGCATCGGCTCGGCCGCTCCCTCGCCGCCCCAGTAGCTGACCGCCGCGAACACGCCGGGCATGGCGCCTGCCCCCCACGCCACGGCGGTGTACACGTCCGCCTTGTCGTCGAGCTGGATGGCGGAGGTGAACGGAAGGCCGTCGTCGTGAGCGGGAACCGTCAGCGCGCTGATCACCGCGGGGGCGGCCATGTCGATCCAGGAGAACAGGGCCGGCGGCTCGCTTCCACCCGCGACGTAGTACGACGCGATCGTGTCCATCAGCCCCCAGAAGGACGCGGCGGCGAACGTCGTGTAGCTGAGATCGTCCGCCGCGTCCGCCACGCTCTGCACCGACGTGCTCTTGTCGTTCTTGAACGGCAGCGCGTCGGCGTCGAGGTGGGCCAGCTTGTAGCCGAGGACCGTGGGGAAGGCGACGAGCAGAGTGACCAGCCCACCGACCGTTGGGGCCTTGCTCATGCCGGCCGCCTTGAGCAGCGGCCCGAGCACCGGTAGGGCGGTCAGCGGCGTGCTGAGGATTGCCTTGAAGACCGAGATCGCCACGGCGATCAGGTTCAGCACGAGGTCGATCATCCCCTGGGCCGCGTCCAGAGCGGCCTTGACGACGTTGCCGAGCGCGTCGATCAGCTTGTCGATCCCGACGGTGCCGAAGTTCTTCGGGTTGGAGACGAGGCTCGCCAGCGAGTTTCGGAAGTCGTTGGCGGCCTTGATGAAGTCCTGGCCGACCGAGCCGATGCTGCTCTTGGCTTGGTTGACCAGCGTGCTCAGGGCGTCGTCGACGGCCGGCGTCTTGGCGAGGCCCGGGCCGGACTGCGTGACCTTTTCCAGCAGCCAGCTCGCGTTGGCGCTGGTTGGCTGCTGCGGCGCCGGCTGGGAGCCCGTGTCCAGCACCGTGTTGCCCTTAGGGGGTGCGGTGAACGACGAGATCGATCTCGAGCCCAGCTGGGCCTTGAGCTTGTCCAGCGCGGCGCGAATCTCCGCTTCCTGGCCCTGGAGCCAGTGGTCGGCGCCACCCTTTGCCTTCTGGGTCAGCGTATAGAGCTCGTCGCTCAGGGCCAGCAGCCATCCGTCGTACCGCGAGGCCAGGGTGACCGTGTCCGCGAGCAGCTTGAGCACGTGCGCCTTCAGCCAGTCGATCACGTCGGTCAGCACTGCCCCGAGCTTGTTGACGACGGCGTTGAATATGTGCGCGGCTTCGTCGAGGCCCTGGATCGTCACCGAGAGCACCTGGTGTGCCCACGCGTCGAAGTCGGCGGTGATCGTGCTCACCCATCGGTTGAGCGACTTGTCCCACGTCAGCACCACCTCACTGACCTTTGCCGCACCCTTCTTGATCGCGTATAGGGCGTCATGGGCCAGGTCGCTGAAGGACAGCTCGACGCCATCGACCTTGAACGTGGCGACGCCGAGCGCAACCCGCGAGCCGAGCGTGACCGGTTCCCGAGTCGTGTGCACCCTATGCCCTCTTGTCCCGACGCCGTTCAGCCCCTCGGCGTGAGCCTCGGTGGCCACCTGACCGTTCACGGTGGGATCGGCGCCCGCCGCTGCCGCGCCGGCGAACACCTTGGCCGCCTGGCCGGCTATGTCCTTGTCCTGCCTGGCCAGCGGGAACAGCGTCGCGCCACTCAGCGTCGAGGCGGCGGCCAGCGTGCCGGCGCTCATCGTCGGGAGGTAGTTGAGCGTGACCGTCCCGGACATGTACGCGTTGACGGCATCGCTCGGCGAGACAACCACCGGGGCGGTCAGCCCACCTCCGCTGACAGTGAGCTTCGGCGCCGACAGGGCGTCGGCCACGATCGGAATCGTCACCTGACCGGAGCGATCGGTGGTGAACGTCATTGGCGTGCTCGACAACGTCACGCTCCGGCCGTTCAGCAACGCGATCGCCGGACCCGACGAGGTCACTTGGAGTGGCTTGGCGGCCACGCGAGTCCCCCAGTCGTCGGAGAGGGTGAGCTGCACCCGATAGGTGCTGACCTCCGCCGGTTCGGTCGCCGGCAGGTGGATCTGATTGGCGTTCCAGCCGCCGTCGGAGCGCTTGGTCAGGACCTCCAGGTTGCCGTCCCGGTCGACCGCGACCAACTCGTCGCTCGCCGACGCCCGGGTCTGGCTGCTCACTCCGGCCAGCCCGCCCTGGAGCGGGACCGCGGGGTTGTAAACCGGGTTGACCGAGTTCTTGTTGGCATTGTTCAAGTCGACCTGGCGCACGACGCTAAGCGTCCCTCCGCTGACGAGGAACAGGTTGAGCAGGGTGTTGGTCTTGAGGTAGTTGTCCTCGCCCAGGTTGAGATTGCTCGGCTCCCAGTCCCACTTCCCGGCCTCCCGCTTGGCGTCCTTGGGTAGCTGGAGCTGCTGGGCGTACCACTTCTTGTTCAGGTAATCGACGGTGAGTGCGTAGAGCTCCTGATTGACCCCGCGCACGATCGCCGTCGGCAGGTAGTTCACGTTTGGACTGAACAGATAGTCAATCGACTCCACGGTCACATGCTCGGGAGTGAGCGGTGGCGCGAACGTCGGCGGCGGCACGTAGAAGTCGTCGAGCTTCGCGTTCACGGTGAGATGCTCGGTCTGGAACTCGCTCTGGAACTCGTGCTGATAGACGTGGACGCCGTCGGCCGTCGGCACGTACAGCAACAACGCCGGCTGGTTCAGGAACGCGGTCAACGCGTAGCTGACCACGGCCGAACCGGTCGTCAGTTTGCCCTGAGCCTGGTACATGCCGAATCCACTAAGGACCCCGGACTGGGTCTGCCCGCCCGGATGTCCCCAACCCGTCCAGTGAAAGCCAAGCTTTGAGTCGGTGGCGTTCTTGGAGGAGGCCGGCGTGATGCAGAACACCAGCAGGTTGCGGTACAGGTCGTTCGTGATCTGGAGCGGGGGATCCTTCAAATCGGCTCCCCACTTCACGTCGTCGATCGGTGTGAAGGTGCCACTCGAGATCCCGTTGCTGCCCGGCAGGTCCTCGATCAGATGCTTGATATCTCCCGACGACGTCCGGTAGAAGACCTGGAGCGTGGGCCAGCCCTGCTTGTTGTCGGCGACACCGGCCACCATGTCGGTCGCGCCGGCGGCGATCTCCCGGGTGCTCCAGCCGCCGGCCGCGGCCGGGTCGCGGAACACCTGAGAGACGATCCCGTTACGGAGCAGGACCGCTTCAACCTGACCGTCGGTCCGGCTGTAGGCGACGACCTTGTCCTTGGTCGGGTCGATCTTCCCGACCTCGACCAGGAAGTGGTCCTCGCTCAGCACGGAGCTCGCGTCCAGCGCGAACGGCTGGTGATAGCCGGAGTCCGTGCTCGCGGCCGTCACCTCCCGGCGCTTGACGTGCTGTGTCGCGTTTGCCGACTCGAGTGAGATTCCGAGCGCCGCAGCGGCTCCGAGTCCGGAGATGCCGAGGAAGCTACGACGGCTGAGAAGCCGCTGCAGTTGATATTGATCACGTTCCATGACAGTGAGCCTCTCGCAAGCGCCCGCCGGCGTCGTCAGTGGCTGACTACTGCAGTGGCGGCTCGCGGGCACCTAAGTAGTCGCTGGTGGCTAGGCGACCTGCGCCAGGTAGCTGGCGATCGTTCCGGGCTGACCCCCGATCAGGAACCTGACCGTACCCTCGCCGGCGTTGTGGGCGGCGTGCGCCGCGCCGGCCGGAACCGTGTGCGTCTCACCGGGTGAGAGCCGGATCGACGGACACACGCGACCGCGCTGTGCCTCGAAGATCTCCAGGTGGCCTTCCAGCACGTGAAACCACGTAGCGCCCTGATGCTGCTGCGCGGCCGGGCCGCCGGGCCGCGCCGCCACGACCTCGATGAGGTCGAAGGGCGTCACGGCACCCGCGGCGCCGGCCAGAAACGACACGTGATACCCGGGCGCCACGGTGTAAACGTCGGCGGCCTGCGTGTCGGTGTTCGGGGTGAGTGTTGCTGTTGTCGTCATCGGGTGTCTCATTTCGGGTTGGGGTTGACTATCCGAGGTGGCGGGCAAGCCAGTCGAAGATGCGGGTTTCGCGCAAGGCCTGGCCAAGCGGCTCACCGTGTCCGCCCGCGCCCTCGCGCGCTGTGAAAGTCGCCAGTTCCCTGGGGCCCGTCAGGCCGTCGTACAGCTGGCGTGACTGGCCCGGCCATAGCTCCTCGCCCTCTGACTCGGTGATCAACAGCGGCGTCTTGATCTGGGCCAGCTCGCCGCCCAGGTGGTAGCCGGCGATGGTCAAGAGCAGCCGGAAGGTCGAGCCGCCGTTGTGGCCGTAGGGCTGGCCGTGGAATCGGAGCGTCTCGGTGCTCGCCGGCGCGAACAGCTCCGCCAGGTGCATCTCGCGATCGAACGCCGACTGACGACGGTCCTCCAGCTGGCGGCGCATCTCGCTCGACAGGCGATCGGTCCACGCCGTCACGACATCGACGATCCCCGGATCGACGACGGCGGCGGCGAACCGATGCTCGAACGCGAGCGCACGGGCTACCCAGTAGCCCCCCTGCCCCATTCCGATCACCGCCACGCGCCCGCGATCGACGTCGCGCCGCATCAGCATCGCGTCCAGCACAGGAGTGAGCACTGCCTCCCAATCGGGGCGACACGGGATCCGCTGCTCAAACAGCGTCGCCTGCTGTCCCGGTCCGTCAAAGGTAAGCCAGTGATAGCCGCGCTCGGCGGCGGCGGCGCCCGCTTGCGCCCACATCTCCGACGTGGCCTGATAGGACCCGTTGTTGACCACCACGAGCGGCCGGACCCGGCCGGCCGCGCCCGGAGCAGGAAAGAAGAAGCCCGGCAGGGCCGTGTCCTCGTAGGCGATCGAGATCCGCTCACCCGGCACCGGGCACAGATCCACGATCTGCTCCCAGCACGCCCGCTGGCGGCGCCAGAGATCGAGCTGGCGGTCGGGCTCGCTCGAATGCGAGATCTGAAACAGCGCGGTCGCGTAGTAGGTGGCGGCGCGCCTGAAGTGCGCGAGGGCGCTCATCCGGCGTCCGCTCTCGCGGGCTCGGACCGCCGAGGCCCACGCGGCGCCCGCGGTGGCCGTCCACTCGCGCAGCCAGGAGTCGCCGTCGCCGTCGGTGATCCGCTCCGCCGTGGCCAGCACCTCGCCGACGTCGGCCGCCTGGCGGTAGCTGGCGCCAAGCGCGCGCTCGAACCCGAACTGAAACTCGCTGTCCTGAAAGGAAATCATCTCGGTCCTCCGTTACCGATCGCTCGGCGGGCGATCAGTAACGCGTCCCGCTGGTCGGCGGAAGCGCCTCGAGCTTGCCCAGCAGTGCCGACCGGCGCGACTCGAGCTCGGCGCGCGACATCCTCAGCCCTTCCGCGACGTCGCCCGCCCGGATGCCCGCCAGCAGCATGCTGAAGATCGCGTGCTCGGCAGGATCCAGGCGCTCGTGCAGCATCGCGCCGACGCGCGGCGGCACCGCGGGCAACCTCGGCGCCCCGAGCGTGACCTGGCGCAGAACGCCGGACAGCTCGGCGTCGCAGTCGTACATGCTGACCAGGGCGTCGGCCTCGGCGACGACGCAGGAGGCGGCCAGCACCCCGTCTGGATAGGCCGAGCAGATCACCACCGCGGGCGGGTTGGCGGTGCGCTTGAGCTCGCGGCACAGCCACAACCCGCTGCGCCACCGCGGGCGATGGCCCAGCACGGCCACGTCGACGGACCCGTGCTCGGCCAGACGCATCGCCTCCTCCGGGCTCTCGGCTACCCCGGCCAACCGAAGTCCGGGTTCGGTCTCGGCCAGATTGCACACCCGGGAGCGCAACCAGGCATCGCAGTCGACGACCAGGACGCCGCGTCCCCGGCCGGCGACCGTCCGGTGAGGGTCGGCTGAGATCGCCCCTCGGGTGGCTTGCATGGTGGTTGTGCTCATGGCTGAATGGCTCCTTAGGGGTGAGGTATTGCCTGGCCTGGGGAGCGTGGCGCCGCGGGACGGGCGCGTCGTCAGTGGCGCGGTACTGCAATTGGGTCGCGCGGGCGCCTAAGTAATCGCGCTCGGAAGTGCAGTACGCGGGTACTGACGATCGGTCGCGCTGCCTACGGCAAGGTGGGACGCAGGGAAATGCAGGCTGCGACGAACTCGATCTCGCCCGAAACGCTGCTCGCGATCATGGCCGCGGTGGCGCTCGCCGGCTCGCTGGCGGCGATCGCGGGCAGGGCCGGAATCATCGTGCCGGTCGTGGTGGCCGAGTTGCTGTTCGGCATCCTGCTGGGCCCCCACGTGCTCGGCTTTCAGGTGAGCACGACCGTGCTCCTTTTCAAGAACCTGGGACTCGGCCTGCTGTTCTTCTTCGCCGGCTATGAGATCGACCCCAGGCGAATCGCCGGGCGCCCGCTCCGTCTCGGGTTGCTCGGCTGGGGCATGTCGCTCGTGCTCGCGTTCGCAGCCGTGGCGCTGCTGCGCTCGGCTGGCGTCGCGGTGTCTGTGCTGTACAGCGCGCCGGCGGTGGCGACCACGGCGATCGGCACGTTGATCCCGGTCCTGTCCGACGCCGGTGAGCTGGACACGCCGTTCGGCACCTACCTGCTCGCGGCTGGGGCAGTCGCCGAGTTCGGGCCGATCCTGCTGCTCACGCTCGCACTCTCTACCCAGAGCTCGGTGCACAACGGCTTGATTCTGCTCGTGTTCCTGGCCGTCACCGTGGCCGTCGGCGTCCTGACCGTCAAGGCGCGGGGGCCGGCTCTGCTCTGGTTCGAGCACACCCTCGAGGCGAGCTCCCAGCTCGCCGTGCGCTGGGTCCTGGTGCTGCTGTTCGGCCTCGCGTTCCTCGCTTACCGCCTCGGACTCGATCTGCTCCTGGGCGGGTTCGCCGCCGGCGTGATCGTGAGGGAGCTGATGCGCGGAAGGGAGCTGTTGGTGCTCGACTCGAAGCTGGCCGGGATCGCCTTCGGACTGTTCGTCCCGGTGTTCTTCGTCGTCAGCGGCATGACGCTTGATATCAGCGCGTTCGCAAGCGCCGGCGGCATCCTGCGTACCGGGCTGTTCTGTGTCCTAATGCTGTTCGTCCGCGGCACCCCGGCGCTGCTCCTCTACCGGCGTGACCTGGACGCTCCCGGGCGGCGTGCGCTGGCGCTGCTGAGCTCCACCCAGCTGCCCCTCGTGCTCGCCATCACCGCGCTGGCGAGCGCCGGCGGGCAGCTGAGCGCGTCGATCGCGGCCGACCTGGTCGGCGCGGCCGTCCTTTCGACGCTCGTCTTTCCGCTGCTCGGACTTCGCATACGCCGCGCTCTCCCCGCGCAGCCCGCCACGGCGCGAGCGCAGCCGTCTGTGGCGATCATCCGATTCATGCGATGACCGCTCACCCGGCCCTCACCAACTATGTGCTCATGCGAGCTTCACATAGACAAACCAGGGGCATCGACGTGGGCACGGCCGCGTGGCCCATCCCGGCACTCGTCGATAACGCGCTTGCCATGTACGTCGAGTGGCGCGAGGCCACGGACACGGTGGCTGACACCTATGGGCGGTGGTGTATCGCACCGGCCGGTGAGGAGGCCCCGCGCTTCGCGGCCTACATGGCCGCACTCGATCAGGAGCAGACCGCGGCCGGCATGTACGCGGGGTCGATCAAGGAACTCGAGCGCTGGCTGCCGGACACGCCCGCGCACATCTGAGTGGCCTCGTGAACGTCCCAGCAGAGCAGCCAGACCCAGAGCAACGGTCAGTAGCGAGCCACGGCGCTATGAGATCCGGGTCCGGGGACCGATCGGCCCGACGATGATGCAAGCGTTCCCCACCCTGGCCGCGAGCCGGAGCGGCCAGGACACGGTGCTCGTCGGCTCGCTCTACGACCAGTGCGCCTTGTACGGCGTGATTCACGAGCTCGAGGCACTCGGCCTAGAGCTGCTCGAGATCCGCAGTGTGCCGATCAGCGGTGCCGACGAACCTGGCCCGAGCACGTGAGGTCCTAGGCCTCACGCCTCGCACGTCGCGCAACTCAGAAGTTGCGTTTCCGCGGAGACGCGTTTCCGTGCGAAGCAGGGTGGGGTCACGCGCCGAGGCGAGTAGCAGGCATAGGTAAGCTGGTCGAACCGGGGCCGAAACGGCCGGACAGCCTGCGAACTGGAGCGGATTGATGACTGAGGGCGCGCAGTTGGCCGAGACTGAGCTGGGCGCGCTGGCGATCGAGGCGTTCTTTTACGGATTCCCACTCGTGTTCGACCTGAGCCAGGTCCGCCGGTTCGAACGTGAGGGTATCGGTGCGGTGCCGGCGACCCCGTACAACCAGTTCGGGCACGCAAACCGCCTGGCGGGGCCCGAGACGACGTTCGTCTCGGTCAACAACGACACCGTCTGCTCGATCGCGAACGTGGACGTCAGCGGTGGGCCTGTCTGCCTCGAGGTGCCCGACACCCAGGGTCGCTACTACGCGCTTCAGTTCGTCGACGCGTGGACGAACAACTTTGCCTACGTCGGCCATCGAGCCACGGGCACCGAGGCCGGATCGTTCCTCCTGGTCGAGCGCGACTGGGGCGGTGAGCCGCCAAGCGGCGTGCGCGTGATCCGCTTCCCGACGAACATTGCCACGCTCGTCGGACGCTGGGCAGTCGACGGCGAAGCGGACCTACCGAACGTCGCAGAGCTGCAAGAACGCCTGACGCTCACGCCACCCGCACCGGGCGACGGCGTGCCCGACGGCGACCCCCGGGTCCCCGAAGACCTGCACTTCTTCGAACAGCTGCGCGTGTGGATGGCGCATTCCCGCCATCAGCACGCGACCAGGCCTACCAGCGGCGCTTCGCCGCGCTCGGCCTGCTCGATCCGCAATCGCCCTACACCGACGCCGCCAGCGCGCAGGCGGACATGCTGCGGAAAGCGCACGCAGCCGCCAGGCAGAAAATGGAAGAGGCGTTGAAGGGCGACACCAGCCCGATCCAGCACGGCTGGAGCCTCACCTACCACGTGTTCGACTACAACCTCGATTTCTTCGAGATTGGCGCCTTGGACGATGACGCATGGAAGCTGGCGGACGGGCCGATGCGCTGCGCGCAACGCGCGCTGGCTGCACACGCGGCCTGTGGGGCAACCACGGGTACGAAGCCGCGTATGCGATGGTCTATCTGGACGCCGCCGGCGACCCGCTCGACGGCAGTAAGCGATACGAGTTGCGCTTCGATCGCGAGCCACCGGTCAGCGCGTTTTGGTCGGTCACCATGTACGACAACACCGACTTCTTCCTGGTCGCCAACCCGATCAACCGCTACTCAATCGGCGACCGAACGCCCGGGCTACACCGCAACGCCAACGGCGGGCTGACGATCGTCATGCAGCACGACGAGCCCGCCCAGCCCGAACGCCGGGCCAAGTGGCTACCGACGCCCGACGGCGGGTTCCGGCCGATCCTGTGCCCGTACGAACCCAACGCCGCCGTCTTCACCGGCCAATACGAGCTTCCCCCGATCCGCAACGTCAGCGGCTGACGTCGCGACGAAATCGACAATCGTCTCCCCAGAACGAAGAAACCCCCAAAAACCCGGGGGTTCTGAAGTACCGCTACCGGGATTCGAAGCCCGCCTCCGAGGAGTGAGCTTGGCCTGAATCGCCTGCAAATCGGACGGTTCCTGGTTCGACGGGAACCGCTGCTGAGGGGCTCATAGCCGCGCTGAATCCGGGTCGACTGTGGCGCGACTGTGGCGCACCGAGTTCCTGCGTTCGTGATCGCTCCTGCCCGCTTCCGGCAGCCGCCCAAGGGGGTGACGTGGTCATTGGCAAGCGCGTGTACTTCGAGCGCGCGCGGGAGGCGCCACCGGCCAGCTTGGGTCGCGGCGTTGTATAGGATCGGCGCGGGCTTATGGAGACCGGTGTTGCCGCAACCGGGTGGAGCGCGCCCCTCCGCGGACGGGTGGAGGAGTGCGGTGTACTGGATGGGTTGCTGGCGGATGTCCGGCGGGGTGAGGGTCGGTCGTTGGTTTTGCGGGGCGAGGCGGGGATCGGCAAGACGGCGCTGCTCGAGTATCTGATCGAGTCGGCGTCTGATATGACGGTCTTGCGGGCGGTCGGGGTGGAGTCCGAGATGGAGCTGGCGTACGCGAGCCTGCACCAGTTGTGCGCGCCCGTGCTCGATCGGCTGGAGGGGCTCGCTGCTCCGCAGCGCGACGCGCTGCGGGTCGTGTTCGGCGTGATCGGAGGGGTGGGGCCGCCAGACCGGTTGCTGGTGGGTCTGGGGGTACTCAGTCTGTTTTCCGAGATGGCAGAAGAGCGTCCGGTGCTGTGTGTGATCGATGATGCGCAATGGCTCGATCAGGCTTCGGCCCTAACCTTGGCGTTTGTGGCTCGGCGGCTTTTCGCGGAGCGGGTTGCGATCGTCTTCGCGGCGCGCGATCCCGGCGACGAGCTTCAGAACCTCTCGGGGATGCAGGTGCATGGCCTGCGCAACGGCGACGCCCGCGCGCTGCTGGGGACGGCGGTGCGGTTTGTCTTGGACGAACGCGTGCGAGAGCGGATCATCGCGGAGACACACGGGAATCCCTTGGCGTTACTGGAGCTGCCGCGTGGTCTGACGGCGACGCAGCTAGCGGGAGGGTTCGGACTGCTCGAGGCGCAAGGACTCATGGGGCGGATCGAGGAGAGCTTCGTGCGACGACTCTCGCTGATCCCTGAGGACACGCGGCTTCTGCTGCTGGTTGCGGCGGCGGAGCCGGTTGGCGATCCGGTCTTGCTGTGGCAGGCGGCTGAGCAGCTCGGCATCGAGCCTGGGGCCGCCGATCATGCCCAAAAGGAGGGTTTGCTGGCGATCGACGAGCGAGTGATATTTCGCCACCCGCTGGTGCGCTCGGCGGTCTATCGGTCGGCTGAGGCTGAGGATCGCAGGGCCGCGCATTTGGCGTTGGCGGAGGTGACCGATCGGGAGGTCGATCCGGATCGTCGGGCATGGCATCTGGCCGAGGCGACGAGGGGGCCGGATGAGGACGTCGCTGCGGAGTTGGAGCGCTCGGCGGGTCGGGCACAGGCCCGCGGTGGCGTGGCCGCGGCGGCGGCATTCCTAAGGCGATCGGTCGCGCTCACGCTCGACCCCGGGCGGCGGGCCAGGCGCGCGCTCGCCGCCGCACAGACGCACTTTCAAGCAGGCGCATTTCATACGGCTCTGCAGCTGTTAGCGAGCGCGGAGGAAGCACGATTGGATCAGTTGGGGCGTGCTCAGGTTGAGCTGTTGCGCAGCCAGATCGCGTTCGCTTCAAGCTGGGGCGGTGAGGCGCCAGCGCTGATGCTGTTGAAGGCGGCCCGACAGCTCGAATCGTTGGATCCCGCGCTTGCGCGGGAGACCTATCTGGATGCGTGGATCGCTGCATGGTTCGCCGGGCGGTTCGCACCGGCCGGAACTCTGCGTGAGATCTCCGAGGCCGCGACCTCCGCCCCGCAGGCCCACGGCGCTCCGCGCCCAAGCGACCTACTACTAGACGGCTTCTCAGTCCAGGTCACGGAAGGACGCCCCGCGGCGGCTTCCACGCTGAGCCGGGCATTGAGCGTATTTGCGCACGGCGAGATCGACATGGCGACAGGACTGCGATGGGGATGGCTGGCGTCGGTCGCCGCGATCATGCAGTGGGACGACGAGAGCTGGCACACGATGAACGACCGCCAGGTGCAGTCGCTGCGCGATGCGGGCTTGCTCGTCCATCTGCCGATCTATCTCCAGGGTTTGGGCGTAATTGAGGCCATGTGTGGCGATTTTGCGACGGCTACTTCGCTCAACGCGGAGGGTGACACGGTCGCGGAGGCGACAGGGACTCGACTCAACCGCTTTGCAGCTATTGCTCTCTCCGCCCTGCGGGGGAACGCCGACGCCCAAGCGCTGATCGATGTCGAGGCGAGCAACGCGTCAGCTGCCGGACAGGGCGTCGGGATCCAGTGGTGCCATTGGGTATCCGCGATCCTGCACAACGGTCTTGGCCGCTACGAGCAGGCGCTGTCGGACGCTCAGCAAGCCGCGGAGGAGGCGCCCGAGCTGTATCTCTCGGTGTGGGCACTTCCCGAGTTGATAGAGGCGGCCGCGAGGACCGGCAAGACGCAGGTCGCTGATGCGGCGCTGGAGCGACTCGTCGAGGCGGCGGGCATCGGCGACAGCGATTGGGGGTTGGGAGTCCTCGCGCGCTCCCGGGCGCTGCTCAGCGAAGGCGAGGATGCCGAGCGCGCCTATCGCGAGGCGATCGAAAGGTTGAGCCGCACCCGGCTTCGCCCTGAGCTTGCCCGAGCGCACTTGCTTTATGGCGAGTGGCTGCGCCGCGAGAACCGTCGTGTCGACGCGCGTGCCCAGCTGCGCATCGGGCACGAGCAATTCAGCACGATCGGGATGGAGGCCTTCGCCGAGCGCGCCCGGGGCGAGCTGCAGGCGACCGGCGAGCACGTCCGTGCACGCACCCCGGAGGCCCGTGATGATCTGACCGCGCAGGAGCGACAGATCGCTGAACTGGCCCGCGACGGGCTCTCAAACCCCGAGATCGGGGCGCGGATGTTCCTCAGCCCCCGCACCGTCGAGTGGCACCTGCGCCACGTGTTCGCAAAGCTCGGGATCCGCTCACGCCGCGAGCTCGCAAACGCGCTGCCGCGCTCGGAGTTCGAGGCGGCTGTCGCCTGAAGAGAGCGCGTGATTCCTTTTCGCGCCACGGGCTGATCATTTCTGGCGGTGCTCATGCGCGTTGGGTCTATGAGGTCGCGCCGACGTAGCGGCGCATGAGTTCGCCCTCGTCAAGCTCGGAGGGATCGCCCGAGAAGGTGACGGTCCCGCGGCCGAGGAGGTACGCGCGATCCGCAATGGCCAGCGCGCGGCCGACGTATTGCTCTACGAGCAGCAGCGAGGTCCCGTGCTGGTTGAGCTGCAGCAGGGCTTCAAAGATCTCGTCGATGATCCGCGGAGCGAGCCCGGTGGAGACCTCGTCGAGAAGCACGATCTTCGGGTCGGAGAGGAAGCAGCGGGACAGGGCGAGCATCTGTTGCTGGCCGCCGGAGAGGCTGCCGGCGGCCTGACCGAGACGGTCTTTGAGGATCGGAAAGGTCTCGAGCGCCGGCTCGTAACCCGCGTCCTGCTTCCACGGCGGCACCTGGAGGCGGAGGTTGTCGCGCACCGAGAGGTTGGGGAAGATCCCACCGCTCTCGGGGATCAGGCAGACGCCGTAGTGGGCGCGCTGGAACGGCTTACGCCCGGTGAGGTCATCGCCGCCCAGCAGCACCTGTCCCGCCGAGGCGGAGAGGAGGCCGGCAGCGACTCGCAGCAGCGTGGTCTTGCCGGCGCCATTGGGCCCGAGCAGCGCCGCGACGGTTCCGCCGGGCACATCGAGGTCGACCTCGCGCAGCACGATCGCGCGGCCGTAGCCGGCGCTGACCCCGCGCAGCTCGAGGGTGCCGATGGCGGCTAGGCCGCGCAGCTGTCCGTCTCGTCCCCTCATGCCACTGTCGGGGTCGTCGAGCCCGGTGGGACTCGCCGCTCAGTCTCGGCTTCCCCTAGGGTGTGGGTGGGGTCGACCGCGGCCTCGACCTTGACGTCGCCCAGATAGGCGGCGCGCACGATCGGTGAGGCGATGATCTCTTGCGGCGAGCCTTCGAAGATCAGCTCGCCGAAGTCGAGCACGTACACGTGCTGGCAGAGCTCGAGCACCAAGGACATGTCGTGCTCGACCAGCAGCACTCCGACCCCGCGCTCGGCCACCACCTGCCGCAGGACCTGCCCGAAGCGCGTGGCCTCGGTGCGGTCGAGGCCTGAGGAAGGCTCGTCCAGAAGCAACAGGCCGAACCGTCCCGCCAGACAGCGCGCCAGCTCGACCAGACGCCGCTGAGATGAGGACAGAGACATCGCCGGCATCTCGCCAAGATCGCTGATTCCGCACAGTTCCATCGCGCGGTCCGCGCTCGCGCGGACCTGTGCGCGTTGCCCGGGCTTGGCCAGGAATTGGGTGAGGGGGTTGGCACCGGCCAGCGCGCCTTCGGCGCCGGCTTCGACATTGTCACGGACGCTCAAGGTGTCGAGTAGCTCTGGCTGTTGGAACGTGCGGCCGATTCCGCGCCGAGCGCGAGCGGATGGCCCGAGTCGCGACACGTCAACGCCAGCGATCCTCACCCGCCCCCCGGCTGGCCTGGTCAGTCCAGTACAGGCGTTGAACGTCGTGGTCTTGCCGGCGCCGTTGGGGCCGATCAGTCCAGTGATCGTTCGGGGCTCGGCCTTCAGCGTGACGCGATCGAGGGCGACCAAACCGCCAAAGCGAACCTCGACGCTCTCAACCCCGAGGCCGCCATCCATTCGTGGCATCACCGTCCCCGCGTTCGCGGCCGGTCTGCGAATCAGCGTCGGAACTGGGATGCGGAGGCGCCCAAACGCGCTGTCGATCGCGCGCTGTAATGCGCTCGGGACGCCGTGCCAGCCCGCAGGCGTGATCGCGTACCCGATGGCCGCGAGGCCGAAGAGCAACTGGAGCCACGTGGTGATCGTTCCGCCCAAGACGTAGGACGGGATCAGGAACAATCCGGCGGCCGCCAGCACCGCGTTCCATGGCCCCGCCCGGCCGACGACGACGATTGCGGCGAAGTACGTCAGCGAGAGGATCGGCTGGTAGGAGTCAGCCGAGACGGTCGTCTGACCGGCGGCGGCCAGCGCGCCGCCGACCGCGGCCATGAAGGCGCAGATGGAAAAGACCAACAAGCGTGTCATGGTCACGGAGGTCCCCGAGGTCTCGAGCGCCCGCGGGGAATCAGACGCGCCCCGCAGCAGCCGGCCAAGCCGGGAGCGGTTCAGCGAGATCGCGAAGACGGCACACGCCGTGGCAAGCGCGAGGACCAAGAGGTAGTAGGACTTATCGCTGGTGGCGATGCTCGGCCGCGGCTCGGTGAGGCCGATTCCGTCGATGCCGAACATGTAGTGCTGCGTGTAGAACATCCCCTGGAGCAGGATTCCGAACCCGAACGTCGCCAGGGCGAGGTACAGGCCGCTGAGACGGATCGCCGGAATCGCCAACAGAACGCCGATCGGCACCGCCACGAGCCCCACGAGCGCCAGCGCGATGAACCACGGCACGTGGCTTCCGCTCGTGAGGTGCGAGAACGCGGCCGCGCCGATCGCGACGAACGACACCTGGCACAGCGACACTTGCCCGGAGGTGTGCACCAGCAATGACAGCGACATGAACACGGTCGACATCGCCAGGAACGTCGTCCAGTCGGTCAGGTGAATTCCCGCAAACCCCGGTACGAGCGCCAGGAACACAAGCAGTGCCACTGCCATCGCCAACTGGAGCGACGCCGGCGCCGTCCACGAGGGCCTCGACCGCGGCACCGTGAACGACTTGAGCACCAGATAGCGGCGCGGGAACAGCAGCAGCACCCCGAACAGGACGACGAACGGGAGCGACGGCGGCAAGCCCGCGAGCAGCCCGGTCGTAAACCAATTCGTGCACAGCGACGCGAGAACGCCGATGAACAGCCCGCCGACGAGCGTCATCGGCAGACTCCGGAAGGCGCCGATCGCCGCCGCACCGTAGGCGGCGACAACCAGCAGCGTCAACTGAACCGGATCGAGTGACAGGACCGGGGCGAACAGCACCCCCGACGCCGCCGCGAGTGTCACCCCGATGATCCACGCCAAGCGACGAGTCGCCGCCGGGCTCGTCCCGGCGATGTCGAGCAGCTCGGGGTTGTAGACCACCGCCCGCATCGAGACGCCACGGCGCGAATAACGGAGGAACCCGGTCAGGACCACCGTCACCACAACCACGAACAAGAACGTCACCAGTTGTGAGACCTGCACGCTCGCGCCGAACACCTTGAAGCTGCCAGTCCCCAAAAACGTGGGGACCGTTCGTACCGTCTCGGTGCCGTAGATCAACGCCACCCCGGCCTCGATCGCCAGCAGCAGACCTACAGTGCTCGCAACCTGCAGCACCAGAGTCGTCGTCTGGATTCGACGCGCAAGCAACTCCAGCGCCAGACCCATCAGCGGACCTACCACCACGATCGACACCGCTGCCGCTAATGGCCACGCCCAATGACTACCGACGAACAACGAATAGAAGACGAATGCCGACACCGTCGCCAACGCCCCGTGCGCGAAGTTGAAGACACCCGACGTCGTGTACGTCAGCACCAGCCCGAGCCCGGCAAGCGCGTAGACCGCGCCTGAGGTCAAGCCGATGACGATGAACGGGAGCACGACCCTGCGCGTCAGCCAAGCGCTTTGACCAACGCTGCTGCCTGGGCGACCGGCAGGCACACTGGCCGGTTCCCATTGAGCGAGACGAGCGTACCGTTCTCGATCTTTGCGCTGAACCAGCATGGGCTGAAGTACGGTTTGCCCTTCGTGTACGTGAGCGGCGGCGCAATCCCGCCGAGCGTGTCGTTCTTGAGCGCATACAGCCCCGCCTTTACCTCAGCTGGCGTCGAGGTCGGACCGATGTCGGCCGCCTTCGCCGCCGCCTCGAAGAGCTTGCCGCCGACCCACGGATAGAAGTCGTCCTGGGCGTATCCAGCGCTCTCCAGCAAGCCGGGGTAGTACTTCGCAAGCGCGTCCTGGAACTCCCTGACCGCCGGCAACGAGGAGTCAAATGGGTTGGCATCGGTACCCGCGGCGAGGGTTCCGGCCAGCTGCGAATCGTGCAGCATCGCGCTCGTCGCCGCCGCTTCCTCGGTCACCTCCAGCGGTGTGTACCCCTGCTGCGAGCAGGCGGCGACCACCCGCTGGACGATTGATCCGTTGTCAGCGACGAAGAGAGCATCGACGCCCGCGCCCTTGAATTTCAAACACGGCGCCGCGTAGCTAGGCGCAGTGGCAGAAATCGACGTCGCCGTGACCTTCAGACCGAACAGCTTTCCGACACCGGTGGCGAGTGGAACGAACTGCGCGCAGGCCGGCGTCTCGGCACAGTACATAACCCCCAGGCCCTTCTTGCCCTTCGCTTCGGCGATCGTCCCGACGGTGAGCGCCAGAAATGTCGAACCCGACGGGAACACCCCGGGGCTTGTGCCCTGCACTGGGTCACCGCTTGATCCGCCGACGATAGGAACGCCCTGCGAAACCACCCAGGGCACCCAATCACCGTCAACCTGGCTGTACTCGCCCACGATCGCGATCACGTGATCCTGTTCGATCAGCGCCTTGGCATCCTGGAGACCTGTTGAGGCGATCTGGCCGTCATCGAACGTGAACAGCTTCACCGGATGGCCATTGATCCCGCCCGAATCGTTGACGCTGTCCGCCCACGCCTGTGCCACCTTTTCCGAGTCGGCTAAAAGGGAGGCCTGCGGACCGCTACAGCTGCAGATGAAGCCAACTTTGATCGCCGCACCAGCCGGAGGGCCGGCGCTGGTCGACGTCGATTCCGCCGACGCCGTGGCGGCCGTAGCAGACGCACCGGAGCTCGACCCGCTGCTCGAACCGCACGCGCTCAACATGAGCGCAATGACCAGGCAACCGGCAGCTGCGCATCGGAAGCGAAACATCCCTCTCCTCCTCGTCATTCTGATATGTCGGTTCTATAGGATCGGTGCGGACTAATGGAGAGTGGTTTTGCCGCAGCCGGGCGGCCGGCGCCCCTGCGCGGGCGGACCGATGAGTGCGCCCTGCTGGATGGGTTGCTGGCGGACGTCCGGCGGGGTGAGGGTCGGTCGTTGGTTTTGCGAGGCGAGGCGGGGGTCGGCAAGACGGCGCTGCTTGAGTATCTGATCGAGTCGGCGTCAGATATGACCGTTTTGCGGGCGGTCGGGGTCGAGTCGGAGATGGAGCTGGCATACGCCAGTCTCCACCAACTGTGCGTCCCGCTGCTCGACGAGCTCGAGCGCATCCCGCCTCCGCAGCGCGAAGCGCTGCGCGTCGTGTTTGGCGTGATCGGAGGCGTGCCGCCGCCAGACCGGTTCCTCGTTGGCTTGGGTGTGCTCAGCCTGTTGTCCGAGGTGGCCGAGGAGCGCCCGCTGTTGTGCGTTGTCGAGGACGCGCAGTGGCTGGATCAAGCATCGGCCGTGACGCTTGCGTTTGCGGCCCGTCGCCTGCTGGGGGAGCCGGTGGGCATCGTGTTCGCCGCCCGCGAGCCCGGCGACGAGCTACAGAACCTCTCCGGCCTAGAGGTACACGGTCTGAGTAATGGCGACGCCCGCGCCCTGCTGGGCTCAGCGGTGCAGTTCATTTTGGACGAGCGAGTCCGCGAGCGGATCATCGCGGAGACCCGCGGAAACCCGTTGGCGTTGCTGGAACTGCCGCGTGGGTTAACGGCGACGCAGTTGGCGGTCGGGTTTGGGCTGGTGGATGCGCAGGCGCTTCCCGGACGGATCGAGGAGAGCTTCACGCGCCGGCTCGAGGCGCTTTCTGAGGACGCCAGGCGTTTGTTGCTGGTGGCGGCGGCCGACCCGGTGGGCGATCCCGTTTTGCTCTGGCGAGCTGCTGAGCAGCTCGGCATCGAGCCTGGGGCCGCCGATCACGCCCATAGAGATGGTTTGTTGGCGATCAACGAGCGGGTGACATTTCGCCACCCGCTGGTGCGCTCCGCGGTGTATGGGTCAGCCAGGGCGGAGGATCGCAGGGCGGTGCATTTGGCGTTGGCGGAGGTGACCGATCGGGAGGTCGATCCGGATCGTCGAGCCTGGCATCTGGCTGCCGCGGCGGCGGGGCCCGACGAGCAGGTCGCTGCGGAGTTGGAGCGCTCGGCCGGTCGGGCACAGGCCCGCGGTGGCGTGGCCGCGGCGGCGGCGTTTCTGAGGCGGTCGGTCGCGCTCACGCTCGACCGCGGGCGGCGGGCCCGGCGCGCGCTGGCCGCGGCACAGGCGCATTTTCAGGCCGGCGCGTTCGATGAGGCTATGCGGCTGCTGAGCACGGCGGAGGCTGGGTCGCTGGACGAGCTGGGACATGCTCGGGTCGAACTGTTACGCGGCCAGATTGCGTTCGCCTCGACCTGGGGCGGTGAGGCTCCGGCCCTGATGCTGTTGAAGGCAGCCAGACAGCTCGAATCGCTGGATCCCGCGCTCGCGCGCGAGACCTACCTGGACGCGTGGATCGCTGCATGGTTCGCCGGGCGGTTCGCACCGGCCGGAACACTGCGTGAGATCTGCCAGGCCGCCATCTCCGCCCCCCAAGCCCCCGGCACTCCGCGCCCAAGCGACCTGGTGCTCGACGGGTTCTCCGTCCTAGCCGTCGAAGGACGCCTCGCGGCGGCGGCGAGGCTGAGCCGGGCATTGAGTGTATTTGCGTACGGCGAGATCGACATGGCAGAAGGTCTGCGTTGGGGATGGCTGGCGTCGGTCGCCGCGATCATGCTCTGGGACGACGAGAGCTGGCGCACGATGCTCGCCCGCGAGCTGCAGTCGCTCCGCGATGCGGGCTTGCTCGTCCAACTGCCGATCTATCTCCAGTCGCTGGGAATTCTCCCGGTCCTGCGTGGCGAGTTTGCGACGGCTAATTCGCTGATCGCGGAGGGGGACACGGTCGCGGAAGCGACCGGGACTCGCCTCAACCGCTTTGCAGCCGTAGCTCTCGCCGCCCTTCGGGGAACAGCCGAGGCTCAAGCGCTGATTGACGTCGAGGCGAGCAACGCGTCAGCTGCCGGACAGGGGGTCGGGATCCAATGGTGCCATTGGGTATCCGCAATCCTGAACAATGGTCTGGGCCGTTACGAGCAGGCGCTGTCGGACGCTCAGCAAGCCGCCGAGGAGGCGCCCGAGCTGTTTCTCTCGGTGTGGGCGCTGCCCGAGTTGGTAGAGGCGGCCGCCAGGACCGGCAAGCCGCAGGTCGCCGACGCGGCGCTGGAGCGACTGGTCGAGGCTGCCACCATCGGCGACAGCGATTGGGGGTTGGGCGTCCTCGCGCGCTCACGGGCGCTGGTCACCGAAGGGGAGGACGCCGAGCGCGCCTATCGCGAGGCGATCGAAAGGTTGAGCCGCGCCCGGCTTCGCCCAGACCTCGCCCGAGCGCATCTGGTTTACGGCGAGTGGCTGCGCCGCGAGAACCGCCGTGTAGACGCACGCGCCCAACTGCGCATCGCGCACGAACAGTTCACGACGATCGGGATGGAGGCGTTCGCCGAGCGCGCCCGGACCGAGCTGCAGGCGACCGGCGAGCACGTACGTACACGCGCTCCCGAAGCGCGTGATGATCTCACCGCCCAGGAGCGACAGATCGCCGAACTGGCCCGCGACGGGCTCTCAAACCCCGAGATCGGGGCACGCCTATTCCTCAGCCCCCGCACCGTCGAGTGGCACCTGCGCCACGTGTTCGCAAAGCTCGGGATCCGCTCGCGCCGAGAGCTCGCGAACGCGCTGCCCAGCACCACCGCCGTACCCGCTTAATTTCAGGCGTCGGGACGTTCTGTCGACGGTGTCCGTCGCATCGCGGCACATTCCGCGACTGCGTGCCTCTACGACACGGTGTCCGGTGAACTCGCTTCCTCGGTGGAAGCTCCGCGGTCATCCTCATC
>Ga0335074_10002718_pt1 | contig 24039 bp, 19 predicted proteins | sample Lox_Sample_23_FD_206715 | JGI IMG/M metagenome (GOLD analysis project Ga0335074, IMG submission 206715) | Soil microbial communities from Loxahatchee National Wildlife Refuge, Florida, United States - Lox_Sample_2.3 | ecosystem: Environmental > Terrestrial > Soil > Wetlands | place: USA... | reverse complement strand
CGCTTTAACGAATATATTTCCCTGCTAATCAAGAAAAATAAATATAAGCGTTGACAAAACTATTTAAGGCATATTGCGAGTATAATGGATTGTGCAGATTGAACTTCTGATGGATTTTCAGGAGATTAAGTTTTATGTTTGATAAGCACACAACAAAATGCTTTCACCCAATTGGGGGCGGCACAATAAAACGCGGACAAAGTGAAAGGCCCGTTCATAGTTCTAATCGAACCCTGACGGCTTTTTTGAGAATCGCGGTCTATGTGACCATTGGTTGCATAATAAGCCCCACAGTCTCGCAGGCACAACAACAGGCGCAATATGGGAATGCCTTGGACGCAAACCCTATGGTTGGTACAGGCGGCAGCAATACGCCTATTCAGGGATATGAACCCATAAATCCGAACCTCTACGGCTCGGCGGCGATCAACGGAAGTGTCCTAGTACCCAGAACAACTTATCAGGTAGTGCCGGTTACCATACCAGGTGGTGGAACCACTTACGCACGCATTCCGGCGGTCAATCAAAATTCATTTTCTAACTTGCAGCAAATTCCGCAGGGTTCTTTACCGCTCTATACTGTTAACGCCGTGAGCAACGGCTCATCCATTAACAGCTACAACAATAACATCAATGCTTTGAACCCAGGGTTAAATCCTCAAGGTATGGGATACGCCAATAGTAACAATATTGGCAATGGGTCGGTTTATGGCGTTGGGGCTACGAGTTATGTATCGCCATTTGGATATTTCGGGGCCAATTCTCCGACAATATATGGCGGGTCTTCACTGGTAACTCCACTGCCTGGATATCCAATCTATAACGGTGGAGAATCCGCCTTGATCGGACAGGTAAGCCCGTTGTTCGGACTCCGGCAAACTCAGGTACAACAAGCTTCGTTAAAAAATTCACTCAATGGCCAGTTTTTATCTGCGCAGTCCGGTGCAAATACGAACAACAATTCCAGTAATGGAACCAATTCATATTCCAATCCAGCGCAAGTGAATAGCTTGATCAACGGTCAATATGGTAACGGACAAGCACAAAACAACTCCATTCCTCAGGGAATTGGCCAACCTATTGTTGGTCTCGTCGGAGCTCCAAAAACAAATCAGCCGGCGTCGGGCGGTGATTTATATCAACAACTACTTAATGAGCTGGCCAGCGGGAAAAAAAGTGCGATTACCGCACCGGGATTACCTGGTAAACCCGCGTTAATTCAGACTACTCCTAATTCTCAGGAACAACAGAATCAGAATGTACTACAGATTGATCCCATTACTGGTCTGCCGATTGCTTCTTTGACAGGTCAACAAGCCGGCACGACACCCGGAGGCCAAAATACAGGTACACCGCCAAATTCATCTGTAAACAATAATACCAATAGCAATGCGAACAACACTTCACCAACAAATAATTCTGGCTCTGCTCAACCGACGGGTATAAAGTTATCATCAGGATTGTCCGACGAACTTCAGGTGGGTCAAAATGTTCGGACGCTCAACACGCTGGTTGGACCCACTCCTGGTGATTTTAATAATTTCATGAAATCAGCGCAGAACAACCTCAAAAAGGGTTTGTTTTTGTATGCCATTGAGGATTACCAGGCGGCCGCAATGATTGATTCGAATAATATGCTCCCGGTGGTCGGACAGGCTAATGCTGAGCTGGGAGGAGGTTTTTATATCAGTGCTGTTAGCGATCTGAAAGCTTTATTCACCAATCACCCTGAACTTACGGCGGTTCGGTACAATCTTTCGGTAATGTTGCCCAGTAATGCGCTGGCTTCAATCACAGCGGATCTGGAGCCGATGGCTGTAGAAAAGAGCGACACTGCCGCGTTTCTGCTCTCATATATTTATTACCAGACGGACCAGAAACCAAAACTAGAAAGCATGTTGAACACCTGGGCCGGCTGGAATAACTCAGATCCTTGGCCCGCCATTTTGCATAAAGCCTGGCTGGAAAAGCCCGCTTCTGATTCTTCGTCGGGAGTCGGCGCCAATGGTGCAAATCCCTGAAACTCGCTAAATATTTATCATAGCGCTGCCCGACAGGTTTTGCGGCGCCAAGAAAATCTGTGAGAGCCAATCCGCCTTGAATACAAACGAAGTCAAATCATTTATCGATTCGCCCACCCGCTTGGAGATTTCCACTACTACGCTGGAAACCGGCAAACAGTCTCCAGTTGTGGGCGCGCTCAACGAAGATCAGAAGATGTTCTTAGAACCCTCACGACTTACGGACTATATCGATCTGGCAACACTACAAGACATACAGGACGCCTTGGCCTCTGTGGCGGGTGTTAAAGCGATGATCCTGGATCCCAGCGGCAAAGCACTTACTCAGGCCACGGTAAGCAAAAGATTCCAGACCCGGTCAGCAGCAATCGCCGCGACTAGAAATCAGAAAGGTGACGGCACCCTGGATCAGTCATTTTCGGCGCCGATCATTGTGTCCAACGTACGGCTCGGCAGTATTGTCATGGAACCATCAAAACCTGCGCCATTGCGCTCGGCAATGGTCAATGAACTTGCTGAAAAACTCCAATTACCAACAACGCAGATTCGCACTATTTTTGACACGCTTCGCCAGGAAACCCTTCAGCAAAGAACCGCGGGTGTACAATTCTTATATCTACTAGCCAATGCTATCGCGCGGCTTTGCCTGCAGGAAATGCAGTTGCGCCGGCGGTTGATGGAACTTACGACGTTAATAAATATTTCACGCATTCTCGCCGATGCGCGCGGCCTTCAGCAAACGCTTGATCGCGTTACATCCAGTATTACCCAAGTGCTGGACATGAAGGCCTGTTCGCTTCGGCTGTTGGACGACCAACGAGATGAACTAATTCTCAAAAGCGTCTACAACCTTTCGGAAGCATACCAACAAAAGGGGCCGGTAATTCTGGCGCAAAGTACCGTGGATCGTGAAGTCCTTTCCGGCAAGGTGGTCTACATCGCCGATATGACCACTGATCCGCGCGTTGCTTACCCCGAAGAAGCCAAACGCGAGGGCATCGCCTCCATGTTGTCCGTCGCTCTGATCTACACGGGCCGCACCATCGGAGTGTTGCGCGTCTACACCGCCGAGCGCAAGGAATTTTCAGACTATGACGTCAAATTGCTCGAATCCGTTGCAAGTCAGGCAGCAGCGGCAATCGAAAATGCCAGGCTTCAGCAGGAATCGCTGGAAAAAGAGCGTTTGCAAAAACAAGTGCAGATAGCCGCTGAAGTACAACGTCGGATGATTCCGGCTAAAGCGCCGACGGCGCCGGGATTCGACATTGCCGCGCTCTATGTACCGTGCAATGAACTCGGCGGCGATTTTTATGATTTTATTGAATTCGGCACCAGCGGCGTCGGCATCGCCGTGGCCGATGTCGTGGGCAAAGGAATACCTGCCTCGCTGCTGATGGCTTCGGCGCGGGCGTCCATTCGTGCTTATGCAAGTGATATTTACGACCTGGACGAAATCATGTCGCGAGTGAATCGCGCCATGGCTGCAGATACCCGAAGCAACGAATTTGTCACCATATGGTACGGCACGCTTGATTACCGCACCCGACGGCTCACTTATTGCGACGCTGGCCATGATCCCGCTCTACTTTTGCGCAATGGTGATCTGCGTGAACTCGGCGTCGGCGGCATGGTAATTGGCATAAATCCCACGGAAAAATATGCCAAAGAGGTCGTTTATTTGGAAAAAGGCGATCTGCTTTTCATTTATACTGACGGACTTACAGACGCCATGAGCTTCAACGGCGAAAAGTTCGGCAAACAGCGCATGCGCGAGGCTCTGCTTAAATATGCGAATCTGCCCGCGGAACAGTTGTGCCGACAGATCATCTGGGATACACGTCGCTTTGTCGGTTTAAATAAACGCATCGACGACACGACTATGGTCGCGGTAAAAGTCACCGGCTGATTGCCGCCGGTAAATTCGCTTCCAGCGCCTTGAGTAATGCAAATGCCTTAGCATGAACTTCCGCGAACTCTTCTTGAGGATTACTTTCCGCGACAATTCCTGAGCCAGCCGATATTCGTGCTAAACCGTTGTTAACATGCAGTGTTCTAATGGCGATATTCAAAACTCCATCGCCGTTTGGATGAATCCAGCCGATGTTTCCACAATAAACTCCCCGTGGTTGCCCCTCGAGTTCGGCGATAATTTCCATGGCACGAATTTTGGGTACGCCGGTTATCGAACCACCCGGACAAACGCCTGCGATTAGATCCGCCCAGCGAGACGTTGCACCGGACCTCAAAACACCTTCAATGCGGGACGATGTGTGCCAGACAGTGGGAAGCCGTTCAATTCGCCGCTCATCAACAACCCGGACTGACCCGGGAATGCAGACCCGCCCCAGATCGTTGCGCAGTAAATCGACGATCATCGCCAATTCGGCGCGGTCTTTAGGGCTTTTCAAAAGATCATTCCGCTCCCGCTCGTCCATTGAAGGATCACTTAAATAACGTCGACGCGTCCCCTTGATTGGCTGGGTGACGAGTTTGTCGCCGCGACGCAGAACAAACAATTCCGGCGAAACAGAACAAATGTTCTTTATGCCAAACCTGACAAATGCACCATAGTGCGACGGACTTAATTCGATCATATTGCGGTAAATCTGAACGGGCTTTATTCCGGAATGCAGAATCCAGTGCTCGGCGAGATTGGCCTGATAGATGTCACCTGCAGCGATGTAATCCAAACATCGCCGGATGTTTTCTTCAAATCGACCGCGGTCTGGCGTTTGGATGATTTCCGAGCAGCCAACGGCGGTGAGATCGTCCGCAGAATTATCTGTGGCCGCGTCTAGAACTCTGTGCATGTCAGACCAAATTTGACCCACCTTTTTTTTCTCGGGTTCATGCGGATCAAGAACTATTAACGTCCAGACATCACGCGCCGAATCATAAACAAAATATTGACTGAACAACTGCCAATGAAGAAGCGGGGGCGACTCATCATCCATATACAAACTCGGCAATTCCAGCATTACACCAAGTTCATAGCTGATGAACCCCAGCCAGCCAAACATTTCAGTCGGGATTGACAAACCGGAAAAATGCACGCCACTGAGAACACGTTCCCAGATTTTCAGTGCCTCGCTGGCATCAATTGCATTGGTGGGAATAGGTGGATTATTCGATTGTTTAATTTGCGGTGATGTTTCCAAAGCCACGCGGCAGCGAATTCCATGACGCCAGGCGGTAAAAGTTATTAGCGGATTTACGCCGATGACTGCACGACCGTTGGGCGCCTCATGAAGCAGAGCCAAATCCCCTTCTGCTTCGGCAAGTCTGGCTAACAACTGCATCGTGTTAATCACAGCAGGGCTTTGAGTTGACTGTACGTGAAATCGCCAATTCATCATTCACACCTTGGCGCTCATCTTGTTGGATAGAAGCCATTTACAAAAGAAAAACCAGCCATACCAGAACGAGCACAGGCAACAGTATGGGTATAGTGTACTTTAAAATATAAGCGACAAATGAAGGACACGCGATTCCACTTTCCTCAGCAATACTTTTGATCAAAAGATTCGGGCCATTGCCGATCCATGTTGCGGCGCCGAAAAACACGGCTCCCAGAGAAATAGCCAGTGTATACAGACCCTCAACGGGATTTGCGGCCAAATTTTGTAATATCTTTGTTTTCTTCTCGCCTGTGAGATTCGAATCAGTTTGATTTGATTGTCCTTGGACCGCTCGACTTTGCAAACAGGCAAGATACGTTGGCGTATTGTCAAGGAAGGCGGACAAACCGCCGGCCAGAATATAGCAGCGTCCAGGCGTTTTCAAAGCATTATCAAGCTTTCCTTCTTCGGATGCATGAGAAAGGATATTCAGAACCGGCGCCATGGTTAGAAAAATTCCCAGAAACAATATCGCCATTTCCCGTAATGGATAAAAGGTGAAATGGTTATTTCCATGCACCATGGCAGGCGTCAGGCTCAGCGAGATTCCGGCCGCCATAATCATTACTATTTCGCTCCATGGAGATGATAGAAATAAACCTGCCAATACCAAGCAGATAAAAAATAACTGCCCCAGACCTGTAAGTTTAATGCAATTGGCGACCGAGTTTACCCCAGAACTTGCTTTACTAGAGGGTATTCGCCTGTCCATCAGATAAAACACCAGCAGTAGCAATGATATGGCTAACAACCATGGAGCCCAGGCGTGGCGAAGCATCCACCAGAACGGCATACCAAACAGGAATCCGGCGAGTAAGGGTGGGTCGCCCATGGGTGTAAGAACGCCGCCGATATTGGATACGATAAATACAAAAAATACGATGTGAAAAGGCTGAAGCCGCTTCATATTCATTTCCAGAAACGGTCGAATTAGTAGAATGCTTATACCCGTTGTGCCCAGGACATTGGCAAGGATCGCTCCAAGAAGAAGCATCATGACATTGGATACTGGTGAAGCCGGGTGGTTCACTGCAACCTGAATTCCGGAAGCAATCACAAATAACGCACTTAGCAAGGTAATAAATGGCAGATAGAGCGCCAAGCTCTCCGCTTCATCTTTCAACCCATTCAATCCGAAGGAGTAACCGAGTGCCGCCAGAAATCCGATGCCGCCGCAAATCATGATATAGTGGCGATGCCAGACATGTGGAACTACTACGGGTAAAACGGCCAGCGCCAGGAGAAGTACGACAAAGGGACTACACCAATACAACTCGACTTTGGACGGCGAAGAACCACTTTGTAAATCTGTCAGAATCCAATGAGCCAAAAAAACTGCGGCGGAAATCAGCAGGGCAACCAATAGAATATGCCAACGGGGTTTGATGTTTGTGGGTGATGAATTATTTGGTGCTGATGGGTAGCACCAGTTAATTTCAAAACGTGGGCAGAGGTTTAACCAGCTTTTCATGACGGCAATCATGCCGTCTAAATGATGGTATGAAAAGGGTATTTACTGGATAACAATGTCGCCTGTGTAATGTGATTAATAGCCCAAAGCAATTACGGATGGGCTTCTATTGCCACAGTGGACTGCCTTAATCCCATCCCTACGGATTCTTGCTTGTCCAGTGCCAAAGAAGAGCCATTCGTCGAAGTTTGTACCACTGCGTTTGACTTCTGTACCTGCGAGGGCGTCCAAAAAGAATCCAACAAAATCGCAACGCCCAGAAAGTAAGCTGGAACAATCAGCATGGCTAATGCATAGCGGGTAATTTTTCTGTGGGCAAGAACATCTCGAATTGACATTGGGGCCAGACGCCCTACTTTTCTTCGGGCTGCGGGGAATGACGGCGTCCAATCTACTTTGAAAGGCAGGGGAACCATGTTTCACCTCATCGTTAGAAACATCCTGGTGAAGTCCACCTTCGCCAAACAAATTATCTTCTCATTCAGAAGTGGTGTCTGATGAACAGACGTCACATGAAACACATATATCTAAGCAAACCGCGCGCCATTAACTAATAATCTATATAATGAACCATATTTTGATTGTGTGATAGATCATTTATATGTATCGCAATTGCGATATTACAACTTTATATTGACTATAAAACAATATATGGAAAACATGGGTGCATAAATTTTGTGCAATATTTTTGTGCAACTATTCTGTTGAAACTGAGAGCGCGATTATTTAATAGGCTCAAAAAAATCGTCAAAATTTTGCTTTGACCCACTAAAACGACAAAATTTGCTAAATTTACGGCTTGTGTCGAATATCGCTGCGATGAACAGTTGATTGTACTGGCACACCAATTGCAACTTACAAGCCGCCGCGGTTTGGCGCGTTTATAGGCAAGCGCATTTTTGCTAATGCGAATTATACATTAGTTGATTGATTTGAGAAGCATGTGTTTCTTTTCAATCTTGGAGCCGCTAATGAGCGCAAGTTGCATAAAAACTGATCAGCAGTCTGGTTCTGCGGTTGGATCATTGTCTGCCGATGTTCGTACAAACCTTCTCGTTGCTCAATTGGAAATGCTTATTCTTGTTTTGCTCGCCTTGGCCATTTTTCTTAATCTTGGCATGCACCTCAGGCGTACCGTCCAAAATGACTTTAAAGACTCTTTGAACGTTTCCACCATTCGGATTTATACACCAGGACATTTAAGCTTATGCCTTGGCGTTGAATGTAAAGGAAAAATTTGGTCTTGCGCAAATGAATTTGTAACCGACAACCAATTATCTAAAATTTGGGTTTCTTCGTCTGGCGAGCGCGCTCGTCTGACAGACAATGCTGACCTCTCCCATGCTATACTACTGCCTTTAATTGATTTCCTGACGCCTGCCACGGTCCACTCATCTGCACGAATCGCTTCGAATTCCAGCTTTATTTTACATTCCGATTTGCAGCAACTCCCCCGTCTTTGCTGATATGCGCGGCAATGATTTGTTGTTGTAAAGTTCAGGCTGACAAAGTCAGCGGATAGAACTCGGAATTATGGCCCAACAACAGGGCCGCATTTTGAAAGGAGTGTTGATGGCCGATTCTGGTGCATTGTCTTCCACCCGTGCGTTGCGGGCTGGAAATACTATTTCAGGGTTGAGAGGTTTTTTTGGGAGGACTTTTTTGATGCGTTTTAGAAAACTACTTACAGGACAAGTTATTAAAGCCATGGCGGTGCTCTCTGCACTGTTGGTGGTGATAATGATTGTCGCGCCCGTGATGGCACAAACGGCTTCGGCACCTACCACCACGACTGTTGGTGGAGAAAGCGTATTTGTTGGACCAAGCCCAGGCCCTGCTGACAACAATCCAATTGTTGATCCAACGTGGCTTAACAACGGCGACAATGCCTGGCAAATGATTGCCGCAACCATCGTTGGTATTCAAAGCATTCCTGGTCTGGCCATTTTGTACGGCGGCGTGGTAAAGAAGAAATGGGCGATTAACTCCGCCTTCATGGTCTTCTATGCCTTTTCCTCGGTGCTGATTGCCTGGCTTCTCTGGGCCTATAATATGGGCTTCGGGCCACAATGGTTAGCAGTTGCTGGGCAGGGCTTTGTTGGGCAACCCATATCTGCAGCTGCCATGCATAGTGAGCTTACCCAGGCGTGTTTGCCAGGTGCAGGGCATTATGCAGATGGATCAGGCTTTTCTTATGCTGCATTCCCCATGGCTTCAATGGTCTTCTTCCAATTTGTGTTTGCAGCTATTACCGTCATCCTGATCGCCGGCTCCCTTTTTGGCCGGATGAGTTTCGTGGCTTGGATGCTTTTCTGTCCGCTCTGGCTGACCCTCTCCTATACCGTAGGTGCATTTAGTCTGTGGGGTGGCGGATGGCTTGCCCAAATGGGTTGTATTGACTATTCAGGCGGCTACGTCATTCACTTGGCAGCAGGTGTATCGGCATTTGTTGCCGCAGCCATTCTTGGTCCACGGTTGCCCGCTGATCGCAGCAACTTTAAACCCAATAACATCCTTATGGTGCTCGCTGGCGCGGGCCTGTTGTGGCTTGGTTGGGATGGTTTTAACGGCGGCGACCCATACACGGCTTCTCCGGATGCCGGTGCTGCCGTTCTGAACACCAACGTGGCTACAGCAGCAGCTTTGTTAACATGGATGTTCCTGGATTACTTCAGGTATGGCAAACCATCTGTGCTTGGCGCCGTTAACGGTATGATCGCCGGTCTTGTCGGTATTACGCCGGGAGCCGGTGTAGTCAACGGTTATGGTGCGTTAGCCGTCGGTCTGGTGGGAGCTATTGTCCCATGGACCACGATGAATATCCTTGGCAAGAAACTTTCGATCTTCACTAAAGTCGACGATTGCCTTGGCGTAATCCATACCCACGGATTTGCCGGATTAACCGGTGGCCTTTTGACCGGTATATTGGCAACTCCACTGGGATGCGCTGCTTTCAATTTGGTTGCCGAACCTGGTGCAACAAATGGTAATATAGGTGGCGCACTTTATGGAAATCCACACCAGCTCTTACTCCAAGTGTATGGTGCCGGCTTTATCATCGGATGGAACCTGATAATCACGACGGTTATCATGTTTGGCATTAAGCTCTTTGTACCGCTGCGCATGTCTGAAGAAAAACTCAGACTTGGCGACCTCGCGGTTCACGGAGAAGAAGCCTACGGCCTTGCCGATCAGGATTCTTCAGGACCGATTACCGTCTGATGTTCATTGGCGCAAAGCCGCTTCATTAACGGTAAAGATGATTAGCTTGAATTCCCGGGCGATCGGGGCGATTTTCCGCCCCGGTCGCTCTTTTTTTTGCCCTACTGAAGAATACGGGTTACACTTCCTTCGTTAAACGAATATAGGAGGACAAAAATTGAAATGGATTATCGCCATCATTCAGCCCTATCGGCTCGACGCAGTAAAACAAGCCCTTAGTGACGTAGAAGTTTTTCGCCTCACTGTCAGTGATGTACAGGGTTATGGCCGACAGAAAGGACACACGGAATTTTTTCGCGGTCTTGCTGCGCAGGTCAATTTGATCCGCAAGGTACGTTTGGACATCGCGGTGAATGATAATTTCGTTCAACCCACCATTGATGCGATTACCAAGGCCGCACGCAGCGGTCCCGGCGGCAAAGGCCAGTTTGGAGATGGAAAAATATTTATTTTACCGTTGGAAAATGTGGTACGCATCAGCGATGGCGTAAGCGGCGGCGAAGCTATATGAGTTGCACGTTCTTTTTCCTTACATTTGACATCCTTGCGACCCTATCGCATAAATGTATAATGTTAAGTTCGAAAAAATCAGCGAGGAACGAACCGGCATGTGCTGGACGTGTCCCGCCGTTTATACGGTGAAAGGTGTACTTTTTTAATGATTACTGAGGACCGCAAGAAGAAAATTATCGGGGATACACGCATTCATGAAAAAGATACTGGTTCAGCCGAAGTGCAGATTGCACTCTTGACTGAACGGATCAATGAACTTACAGAGCATCTCAAAAACCACAAGAAAGATTTTTCCTCCCGCCGGGGCCTGCTGAAAATGGTGGGTAAGCGTTCAAGTTTACTTAAGTATTTGACCCGTACGGATCCGCAACGTTATCAAACAATCATTACCCGGCTGGGTTTGCGTAAATAATGAAAGAAAAAGAATTGCGGTCCGATCGGAAAAATTTTTACCTGATGCAAATGATCGTGACTATGTGGAATTGGCTTTCTTAGTTTTGGACCGTTAACGAAAGTTTTTAGTTAATATTGGAAGTGTTGGAAAATATTATCGGATGGCGTCGGAATAAATGAAGGTGAAGAAAAATGACGGCTACGAAAGTTGAAACGCAAATTAATGGTAAACCTCTCTCGATTGAAACCGGTTACCTGGCCAAACAGGCGGACGGTGCAGTGCTGGTGCGGTACGGCGAAACTGTGATTCTGGCAACAGTGGTTTCCTCTGATCCGCGTCCGGGAACCGATTTTTTTCCTCTTACCGTCGATTATCGAGAGAAAACGTCTGCTGCCGGCAAATTTCCCGGCGGTTTTATCAAGCGCGAAGGACGTCCTTCCACCAAGGAAACACTTACTGCGCGCATGATCGATCGACCCATAAGACCCCTGTTTCCCCAAGGGTATTTTGATGAAGTACTGATCCAAGTGCTGGTGCTTTCCGCGGACGGTCAGAATGACCCGGATGTGTTAGCTATGATCGGAGCTTCGGCAGCATTGGGTATCAGCGAAGTTCCTTTTGAGGGCCCCATTGGTGCAGTGCGTATAGGCCGGGTTGATGGCAAATTTGTTCTTATGCCCACAACTTCTGAACTGGATCAATCCGATTTGGATTTATTGCTCGCAGGAACCGATGAAGCGGTGAATATGATCGAGGTTGGAAGCCGGGAATTGCCAGAGAAAACAATTCTCGAAGCCATCGAACTGGGCCACAAGCTGATACATCAAATTGTAGCTCTTCAGAAAGAACTTATATCAAAGGTAGGTAAACCTAAACGCGTTAGCCTGCATGGACCTTCTGCAGAGCTCATCGTTGAGGTGTTCAAATACGCCGATCGTATCCGCCAGGCTAAAGTAATTGTCGGCAAACACGAACGCAACGACGCCGTCAATGCAGTAAAAAACGAAATCATGGAAAAATTTACTGCCTTGGATGCCGCGTCTGGCAAATCATTAAACAACCCCATGCACGTTGCCATAGCATTTGCCACTGCTGAAGAAAAAATTGTTCGTGAAATGATCCTCTCTGGCAAACGTCCGGACGGCCGCGACGCTACCACCATCCGTCCGCTTCATTGCGAGGTTGGGATTCTGCCTCGCACGCACGGTTCAGCGATTTTCAGTCGCGGCGAGACCCAGGCCCTGGTTACCACCACTCTGGGTACCGGTGATGATGAGCAAATTGTCGATGGCCTTGGTGAAGAATATGCCAAGAAATTCATGCTGCATTACAACTTCCCGCCGTTTGCAACGGGCGAAGTCAAACGGATCATGGGACCGGGACGGCGCGAAATCGGCCACGGCGCCCTGGCGGAACGCTCTCTGGAGCCGGTTCTGCCGTCGCCGGAACAATTTCCCTACGTCATTCGCGTAGTTTCGGACATCCTGGAATCCAACGGCAGTTCGTCGATGGCGTCGGTTTGCGGCGGCACGCTGGCCCTGCTGGATGCCGGTGTCCCACTGGTCCGTCCGGTCGCAGGCATCAGTATCGGACTGGTAATGGATTCTTCACGCGAAGTATTACTTACGGACATCATCGGCGAAGAAGACCATTACGGTGATATGGATTTTAAAGTTTCCGGAACAACACAGGGCATAACAGGAATTCAGCTTGATCTGAAAATCCGCGGTCTGCGGCATGATTTGATCGCCGCCGCGCTGGAACAGGCCCGCGTCGCCCGGTTGATCATTCTGGAAAATATGCAATCAGCCATTGCCGGTCATCGTCCGCAGATTTCGCCTTATGCTCCGCGTCTGCTGACCATTCGGATCAACCCAGAGAAAATCGGCAAGGTGATTGGCCCCGGCGGCAAAACCATCAAGAAAATTGTTGAAACCACCGGCGCCAAAATCGATATCGATGATGATGGAACTGTGTTTATTTCCGCACTTGGAATGCAGGCGGCGGAAAAAGCCCGTGAAGAAGTTGAACGTCTGACTGAAGACGTAAAAATCGGGAAAATTTACAACGGTCGCGTCAGTTCAGTAAAGGATTTTGGTGCATTCATCGAAGTCATTCCGGGAGTCGATGGCCTGTGTCACATCAGCGAGCTTGCAGATAAATATGTTAAAAACGTTCAGGATGAAGTGAAGATTGGTCAGGAAGTTCGCGTCAAAGTCATCGCCATTGACGATCAGGGACGCATCAAGCTCTCCCGCAAACAGGCCATACGAGATGAGTCTCCACAGACGCCAGCGCCAGCGAGCGATGCTGTCGCCAGCACGCAATGATCGAAAATGCGACGTGCAAAAACGATAATGATTCGCCGCGTGGCGAAATCACATATCAGTACTAACGCATTCATCCGAGATCGAATCCATGCCTGAATTTGCGTCCGGATCACCCGCTGAATCCGCTGAATTGGATAAACGTGAGCGGGAGCGCATCGCACGGCAACGGCAATTAACGCAACTGGGCGAACTGGCCGCAGGTTTGGCCCATGAGCTCAAAAATCCACTTTCGACAGTAAAACTTAATCTACAATTGTTGCAGGAAGACCTTGCAAAATTACCCGGCGCCCAGTCCAGTCAGTCTCGTACGGCGACATTGCGTAAAGAAGTGGAACGTTTAAGTCAGACTCTTGATGATTTTCTCCGTTTCGCCGGACGGCTGGAAATTCGCACCCAACCTGTAAAGCTCAATGGCCTGGTGCGAGATTTGATTGATTTTTTCCAGCCCCAGGCGATGGCGGCCGGAGTGCGACTGCACGCGAGCCTTTCATCCATTGATCCTGTATGTGTGCTGGATGCCAATCTTTTTAAACAGGCTCTGCTCAATCTTATGCTCAATGCAATTCAAGCTATGCCATCAGGTGGTGAACTGATCATCCGCACCCACGTGGATCAGGATCGTGCATTTGTTGATGTTTCCGATACCGGCGTTGGCATCACCCCAGAAATTATGCCACGAATATTTGAAGCGTATTTTACGACTAAGAAAGGCGGTACAGGCCTTGGTCTGGCTACAACGCGACGCATCGTTGAAGAACACCGTGGACACATCGCGGTTACCAGCGAACCAGGAAAAGGGACAAATTTCCGCATGGAACTACCCATGGCGACATAATCGCTTTGCCGTACAATCGTTAAACCATTTCAGCCAGAAAATGCACGATATGTTCAATGTCATTATGCGATGCATCTACAGTTATATCCGCAGCAGCCTGATAAAGTGGACCGCGAATTTCCAAAAGTCTGCGAATTTCCTCTAATCCACCTGCCGAAGTAAGATTCGGACGCATCTCGGCGGTTTGCCGGTCAAGCTGAATTCTTTGCCAGAGAATTTCCGGAGGGACGGAAAGCCAGACCACCCGGCCGTTTTGCTTCAGATGGTTTATATTCTCCGGCCTCAACACGACGCCGCCGCCCGCGGCGATGACAACATCATCGCGCGAGACCGCTTCTACAACAGCCGCAACCTCCAGATCACGAAATACTTGTTCACCACCGGATTCGAATATTTCACGAATAGTTTTACCGGCCTTGTTTACGATCAGATCATCGATATCTACAAATTTCATGTTTAGCCGAGCTGCCAACAAGCGGCCGACGCTGGTTTTACCCGCACCACGATAACCAATTAGCACAATGTTCATTAAGAGGCTCTAAGAATCACTGAGCGGCGGCGCAAATAACCAAAAGTTACTTAACAACGCCGATGGTCAAAAGCAGATTGGCATAGATTCGCTGTTCACCTGTAGCAATGATCAGGCAGGTGTCAGAAGTGGAAACTAAATCATAAAAGGCAAACCGATCCACTTTTTTCAGGTCTAAATCCGGTGCGTTCTTTTTGAGCAACTTGATGAATTCAGCGAAAATCGGCGGATCCGTTTTCATGGCGTAAGGACCAGTACGATTTGGCGCCATTACCACAGCTTCTTCCACCGGAACTACTGTAAGTAATGATTCCAAAACGTCCGTCACATTAAGCTTTCCCGGTGACAGATTCAAAAACACTAATTCAGCGTTTGATCCACGACGAGTACTGAATGGATAATTACCGTCGGCTATGAGAATTTTGCTTCCGTGACCCGCACGGCCCAGAGTGGATAAAATTTGCGGCTGAATGACGTTGCCTTTGAGCATGAGTTGATCCTTTCAGATAATTGAACACACAGAAATCGTGCGAGTCGGAATTCATCCCGCGATCTTAACTTGCGCCGAACGCCATTTGTCCCAGCGCTGCGTATCATGGGGAAAATACCTTCTCAACTGAGCGGTTTTTGCCACCAACCCCCGACCTGTAGCCAGTGAATCAATTTGTCCGGCTGCTATTGCCTGGGCCAAAACATTGCCGATGGCAGTGGCTTCGACAGGTCCCGCAAGCACTTCCAACCCAGTGGCGTCCGCCGCCATTTGGTTAAGCAATTCATTCTGTGATCCACCGCCGACAATGTGCAGATGAGTAAATCTCCGCCCGGTTACTTCCGCAAGCATCGCATGTACACGCGCATAGGTTACAGCGAGCGTTTCAAGAATGACTCTAGTAAATTGCCCGGGGGTAGTGGGCGGATTCTGACCGGATCGGCGGCATTGTTCGACGATTTTGTGAGGCATATCGCCCGGTGCCAACATGGATGGATCCTCAATATCCAATAAAGTGGTATGACTTTCTTCCTCACGTGCAAGCTGTACCAGGGTACGATATTCAAATTCCTTACCCTGCTTGGCCCAGGCACGACGACATTCCTGTAACAACCACAATCCGGCGATATTCTTGAGCAAAAGTATTTTTCCACCCACCCCGCCTTCATTTGTCAATTCATATTCGAGCGCTTTGGGAGAAAGCACCGGACGATCCACTTCAGTTCCCAGCAAACTCCAGGTACCGCTGGAAAGGAAAAGCCAATTTTCGGACTGAGCCGGTACTGCAGCAACGGCACTGGCGGTGTCATGACTGCCGACCGCCATTACCGGTATTCCTGTTGCCTGTCCGATATCTGCTGAAACTGTTCCACATGAGGACCCTGGCATAACCAGCGATGGCAACAGCGATGATTTAATGGGAATTGCGTCGAGTATTGCCGATGACCATTTTCTCTGTTGTGCATCAAGCATTTGTGAAGTACTGGCTATGGTGTATTCGTTGCAGCACTGGCCGGTAAGCCAGTAAACAATTAAATCGGGTGTAAAAAGCAGATGCCTGGCGCGATCCAGTATTTGGGGATTATTTTGAGCCAATGCCAGAAGCTGAAAGAGGGTGTTCAGCGGCATGGTTTGGATACCGGTGATGCTATAAACTTTTTCCTTCGGAATTCGGGCAAAGAATTTGTCGGGCATACCAACCGTTCGCGCATCACGATAGTGTACGGGATTGGAAATCAGTTCCCCATTCTGATCTAAGAGTCCGAAATCAACTCCCCAGGTATCTACCCCGATTCCACTGATGCCCGAATGATCCGTGAGAGCCCTGTTGATACCAGCCTGAATTTCGTTCCATAGATGCAAAATATCCCAATAGAGAGTTTTTCCGGCCTTCACCGGACCATTGGCAAAACGGTGAACCTCATGCAAAAGTACGCCACCATCTCCCAGCGTGGCTACCATTACTCGGCCGGATTCCGCCCCCATGTCTACTGCGATATATCGTTGTTCATGCACTCTGAACCAACTCCAATAAAATGATGCGTGATAATACCGCCTATGCCTTTTACAGACCAGTTGTCAATTTTGTGGGATACGGCTGGGAAAAATATTTTGAATCAGCCGAGAAAAACTCGATATAATGTTTAGTAGGAGAAGGCAACGGACTTGAATTGAACGGGAGATTCAGGCGTTGAATGTACTTGGTTTGATGCAGCTTGTTGAATCCGCACCCAACGCAGGCGGCTATCCCGATTGCTTCCAAATTTCAAATCTTGTCCGACAAGGGTATCTACGCAATGCCGATCAGGTGCTCCAACTTCTAAATGTAGCTTTGCATCAATCCATTGGCCCAGCGGAAGGCGTCGCCGCCGGCGCTGCGTTTCGCGTTGCCAGGCACGGTGTGCTGGATCAATTGCCGAAAGTATCGAGCGTTCTGTCCAACCATCAACTCCCTGAGGATATTCGCAAGGCCTCATTGCAAATGGGAGCGCATCTTTGGGAGCTTTCGCGCCGTTGGGAATGGGCTCAAAGTCTGCATTACGAAGTTGATCCTATGGCGAGTGAAGGTGGTATACATAATGCTATAGCTTTCGGCGTGCTGGTGAGCGAGGCGACTGCTCAACAGGTACGTGCGATCGCCATGTATCTGTTCCGTGCGGCCAGAATGATTATCAAATCTGCTGTGCAGTCGATACCCCTTGATGAAAGCGTAGGACAACATTTACTTTCGAGCCTTAGTCCGATGATTTCCGAACTTGCTCAGGTTTACGCCGACCGTCCGATTGACCAGGTTATGGCACTGCATCCGTCTCTGGTGCTTCAGGTTGCCATGAGGGACACGATTTACCCGCGATAAAATACATTTAGGGAGATTCGGGGCCGGCATCCGGCTGTTGCGAAAGAAATGCATTACTGACAATAACGTCTTCTGTTAAAGGTAGAAGAATCTGAACTTTCGTGCCCCGCTCCAATGAATGTACACGAATAAGCCCGCCGTGAAGTTCTACAAACCGTCTTACAATTGCCAGTCCAACGCCAAGACCCTGGCTCTGATATTCAAAAGTGCCGCTACGATGTTGGAGGGACTCGCCACCAGTCTGAAATGGCTCGAAGAGCTTTTCCATTACCTGCTGCGGCATGCCAACGCCGGTATCTTCCACGACAATTTCCAACACGTCGCCGATTAATAATTGCGCGGAAACTCGAATCTCCGCCCCATCGGGTGAAAAACGAATGGCGTTGCTTATAACATTTGCCAGAACGTCATGGATTTTGTCCGGATCGCCGTCCATCTGGGGAAGTGTCTCAGGCACATTAACAATCAGCTTCTGGTTCCGTGCATTAATAAAACCGAGATGTTGCTCACAGACATGAAGAATCAGACTACGTATATCAAAAAGACGGCGTTGAAATGTAGAAATAAACTTATTCGATTCAATGAGTTTAAGCAAATTATCAATGATTTTTGCCATCCGGCGGCCTGCGGCATTAATGTCGTCGATGGAGCCGAAGACTTGAACAAGCGGATCCCCCGGCTGGTCAACGCGTGATGCTTGCGGACGCACGATTCCAGCCTGTGCAAGTTGTCGCTGCAACAGATCGGTCTTTAAAATAATATGAGTGGTTGGCGTGCGCAATTCGTGCCCGGCAATCTCCATAAACCTTTGCCGCGCCTTGTTGTTGCTGCTGATCTGATCGATGTTGCGCTGCAATTGCCGCGTCATAGCATCGAAATCAGCAGCTAAATCTCCGATTTCATCCTGGCGAAAAGTGGCATCCCGGCCGGAACCTGAAAGCAGCCTCACGTTCAATTCTCCGCGACCGACTGCACTTGCCGCATGACGCAATCGCATAATTGGCCGGATAATTTCATGTTGGCTGATGAATAATCCAAGCAACAAAAATCCGGCGATTAGTAGCAACCCGGCTATACCGAATGTCTGAGCATATTGAAAAACCGGCTCTATGGCCCGTAAAGAAGGTTCTTCGAAAATGACGGTCCATTCAGGGAATATGATCGGCGCTGCCATCACCCGATTCAAATCCATGAAATTTACGGGTGCGCTGCTAGAAATGGTCCCTTCAACCAGATCATGCCACCAGGTAAAAGATTGATTGACAGACTGAGTTTGTGAATGAGTTTGCGGTAGAGTCACGCCGCCATTGACCAACACAGGGATATTCAATTGTCGGTCATATATCTCTGCGGTAAGCCTTTCCGCCGTTGACCCTCGACTGAGTTCCGCTTCAAGCTGATCAGTGCCGGATGTTTCCAATACATAACCCAGAAATCGACCGTCTGATTTTTGTAGCATTGGAGCGGCAATTGTCAGGTTGTTATTTAATATTCCCACAAAACCGTGTGGCTGATTGTCTCTGAAAGCGCGATGCCACCATTCCAGGCCAGACTGATTCCAAGCGCCGGGAACGATGTCGGAAGAAATCACATTTCCCCATCGATCGGTAATCAAAAATCGTGCATATGGAGGACCAATTCTCCCGGACAGTCGCAGAGAATCCGCCAGCGAATTATCGACTATCGCATTTACGAATTCGGGTGAAGCATTACTGGGTGTATTAATACCAGAGGAGCCGGCATTTTTTGAAGTCGCAAAATCAATAACAACAGGCAATTGTGCTAACAATGCCACCCTTTTGATTTCTGAACCAATTTGAAGACTTACAGCATGTGCAGAAGTTTGAGCCAGATTCAGGCAATTGCTGCGAACGTACTCCAGTCGCAAGCTTGCGCCAATTCCGACAATTGCCGGCATGGCCACAACCATGGGCAGTAATCCGACCAGCATCAGGGTGGCAATAAGTTTGCGCCGGACTGTCAGGCGCATGATTTCCTCTCTTAGGGACTCTTACAAAACAAGCCGGGAGCCGCGTTGGGCCGCAAATGGCCCAGATGCAAGGCGAAGGCCCGAAGCCATATCCGAAAGATGATATAGCGAGGGCCAACAACGCCACCGATGGGCTATTTGCGACCCAACCCTTCGGGACGCGGTGCCTTTCGACCCCATACAGCGTCGTTTCTCCGCACTGTATTGTATTTTAATACTTGCTTCGTCGAAGCTCCTTATCTGGGACCGAAATTCTCAGCGTCATGGCCCCGCCTTGTTTTGTTAGAGTCTCTTATTGTCGCCAAACATCAACCATGATAATTGCGGCTCCCTAACACGGCCAGTTGAAATCCAACCAATAAACGCGATTGGGGAAAATATCGGCTCATTGCTTTTCGGACATTTGACTTTGTCAATAACGTACCCGAAACTGGAATTCAAGTTTTAGTAATAGAACCTGATTTATAATCTCGTGCAAACTGCTCATAAGTGACGTCGAAACAGGTTCCACACAACTGAGGTAATGATTATAATACTCCCCCGGTGGAGATCCGGCTTTAATGAGGACCCGTACATGCTAGTGAAAAGACTTTCAACGATGTGCCTCGGTGTAATCGTTCTGACGATGGCAATCAACGGCTGTCAAAAGCAAACAGCCTTTAATGTTAATATAGATACTACGGTTCATAGTGTTTACGGGGTATGGAATACAAACCCTGATTATTCCACTTTTGTGCATTTGATGGAGGTAGCCAAATTCGATGATCCTTTGCAAATGCCGGGGGCTTACACAATTTTTGCTCCTACTAATGAAGCATTCAACAAACTTCCTCCCGGAACAATCGACATGCTGGAACAACCTGACGAATCGGAAAAACTCCGCAACCTGCTATGGTATCACATCGCGATTTATACCCTCGATCCGGCTTATGTAGCGAAATATCCCGTAGTTCAAATGGGAAATCAGGATAATGCGTATGTTGTTTCCAATGGTTCAACATTTCTGACAATCAACAATGCCAATGTCGTAGCCGGGCCAATTGTGACGCGAAATGCCACCATTTATGGCATTGATGAAGTGATTATTCCACAAAATCCGGGATATCCGGGATATTAGAACCCTGTAAATTAAAGCATAATAACCAGCGGATTTTCCAGTACGACCTTAAGTCGTCCTAAAAATTCCGCACCGGTAGCTCCATCAACCACGCGATGATCTGCTGAAAGCGATATCGACATCACTTCCGCGGGCACAATATGGCCGTTTTTGACTATCGGTCTGGTTGCAGTGCCGCCAATAGCCAGAATTGCCGATTCCGGCGGGTTGATTATGGCCTGAAAATCCCGAACGCCATACATCCCCAGATTGCTGATGGTAAACGTACTTCCGGTCATTTGCTCAGCTTTGAGCTTACGGTTGCGCGCCAGGTCAGCGAGTTGTTTAATCTCGCCCGAAATCTGCCGGACGTTTTTGATTTGTGCATCACGAACAACAGGCACCACTAATCCATCTTCGACGGCAACTGCGATACCAAGATTTACCGTTCCATGCCGGATAATTTCAGTTTCTGAAAAGCTGGCATTGACCGCCGGAAATTGTGCCAAAGTAAGAGCAACTGCACGGGCGATTAAGTCGGTGACTGTCAATTTATTCGGGGCAAATAATTCATTGGCGCTTCTGCGAATTTCCAACAAAGAATCCATAATCACGTCGATGGAAACATAAAAATGCGGAATGGTTTGTTTGGATTGAAGCAAACGGCGGGCAATGGTCTGCCGCACCGAACTCAAAGCTATCGCTTTGGCTTCCAGTTTTGATCCACTCAATAACTTGGATAGGCCGGATGATTCGAATGACGCTCCCGCCGGAGAACTTAAAACATCCCGTTTTATGATTCTGCCGTCTGGGCCGGATCCATGCACTCTGGAGACGTCTAAGCCTTTTTCTTGAGCGATCTTCCGGGCCAATGGGGAAATTTTGACGGATCTGTCTCCGACTGTTGATGACGATTGGACAGGCGGAAAACTCGATACAACCGAAGGAGCGGGTGCGGGAGCAGGCGCCGCGGATGGCGCAGGAGCCGGTATTGCGGATGGCGTCGTTACCGGAGCAACTGTGGAAGTTGATTTCGCCGCCGGTGCAGATGTTGTTACAGCTTTGGCGACCGCGGCCACATCTTCACCCGGTTTGGCAAGAACGACAATCAACCCGCCAACGGGAATTTTGCCTCCTTCCGGTGCAACAATTTTTGCGATTGTTCCCGGTTCGAATGCTTCAAGTTCCTGGACAGCCTTATCAGTCTCGATCTCGGCGATGTTCTCGCCGGGATTAACTTTGTCATTTTCTTTTTTAAGCCAGCGAACCAGCGTTCCATCCGTCATGGTGTCCGAAAGCTTGGGCATTGTGATTTCAATTGGCATAATCATCCTCGCAAATTCAGGCGTAACAATTCTAGCCTATGGAGTCAGATTCGTTAAGCAACATCCGGGCGTCGAACATTAAAAATAAAAATGAACGCCGAAACCAATATATTGAATCGGAACAACATAAAACTGTCCGTTATATGAGTTGCCATGAAAATACTCCAGGAGTACCTGAAACCGCGAACTTTCCGGCGTTCCATTGGTAAATTGAATTCCGGCGCGTAAAGATATGTCCGTATTGTAATTATTCGCACTCCAATTCTGAAAATCGGCTCCGGCCACGGGATTAATTACAAAACCCTGCATATGCGTTAAAGGCGGCCCATTGAATTCGGCACCATACTCAAAGCTCCAAAGCCCCAGGCTGCTCGGATCGGGGGCTATAAGAATCCCGACACCGCCATACAAGCGAAATAACTTTTGCATCAGATCCACAGAACCTATCGCGTTGATTTCTTCATAGCTGACAGTTTGGCGCAACGAAATATATTCCGGTTCATTAATCAAAAGGTTATCGCCTAAGTGGGAACTCTGATGAAAGAATCGCACCATCAGGGAAAGATTGTCGCGGCGCACCGAGCCGTAAGCCCCTACCAGGTAATCCGCATTCTGCAGGTCCGCACTGGGAGAATCCAGATTAAAAAATGCATAAACATCTGCTTGCAGTCCCGTTTCCCACTGAAATTGGTCCGGCAGGTTTCCCCTATAAAAGGGAATGGTGTCGCCGATACTCACCTGAGCGACATCTTTCCAGCCCAGGAAATGGCCTGGTGCATAATGTTCATAAGCGGCGGAAAAGCCGGGCCATTTGGGATCGGCCATAAGTGGATCAAATAGCCGTCCTGCGGGAAAAACACCAGTCGGTAAAACATAAGGTGAAGCGCTTGTACTCAGTTGAGTAAAACCAATTTGATACTCCTGTGGCAAAGCAGTTCCAGTGGCCGCGGGTGGTTTTTCCGCGGCTGAAGCCGGCACTAAACCAGCCTCGGAAGTCGTTGACATGGTGTTTTGCAATACGACTTGTCGAACGCCAGGAATTTCCATCAGAGAGTTGCGTACAGCAGTTATTTCGGAAGAAGGAATTGTGGAAGTATCTACAGTAACAACGCCATTCTTCACTTCAATCTGCGGATGCAGATGATATTGAATATTCAGCGTGGCAGTTGAATACCCGAGTAAATAGTTATCCCCCGATGAATTGTCGCTAACCATGGCCCCGCGAGCCACAGCAGTGAAAATCAACAACAAACCTGCCGCTGCAAATGGAATCTTCATGGAACCTCCTGTTCAAAGATCCAAATACTTCGAAGGCATTTTAAAGGTTAAGTATTAAAAAATCGCTGACTTTGCATGTATCAATTAGTCGAACGCTTCATGCCAAAGAAAGTACACGCAATGCGGGTGCATTTTGTTCCTGTACCGGCAACGGCTCCGGGGGTGGCTGAATTGGACGACCGGCGGTGATGTCCAGCATGCGCTGCAAGCTGACGCGCGACCAATAGGCATCGAAGGGATCAACCTTGATCTGATTGACAACCTTGCCCTCAGAAAGATTATCCAAAACCCACAATAGATGCGGCAAATCAATGCGATACATCGTGGTGCACAAACACTGGCAATCGGAAAGTATCTTTACAATCTGCTCCGGATGTGCCTTGGCCAGGCGATTAACCATATGCACTTCGGTGCCGACCACCCATTTACTGCCCGGTGGCGCCGCGGCTATCTGCCGGCCAATAAACTCTGTGGAACCGACCAGATCTGCTTTTTGAACCACTTCCCAACGGCACTCCGGATGAACCAAAACCTTGACCCCGGGAATCTGCCGGCGCGCCTGGTCTACGTGCTCCGGACGGAAAAGCTGGTGGACACTGCAATGTCCCTTCCAGAGAATAAAGCACGCTTCTCGAATTTGCTCATCAGTCAAACCACCATTGGGCTGCCGATAATCCCACACTTGCATGGTATCCAGGCCAAAGCCCATTTTGTACGCGGTATTGCGGCCCAGATGCTGATCAGGAAAGAAAATTACTTTTATATGCGGATTATCACCCGGCTTCTGGCCG
>Ga0335074_10002716_pt1 | contig 24060 bp, 20 predicted proteins | sample Lox_Sample_23_FD_206715 | JGI IMG/M metagenome (GOLD analysis project Ga0335074, IMG submission 206715) | Soil microbial communities from Loxahatchee National Wildlife Refuge, Florida, United States - Lox_Sample_2.3 | ecosystem: Environmental > Terrestrial > Soil > Wetlands | place: USA... | reverse complement strand
ACGCGGCGCAGGGCCAGGACCCGGCGTTCCACCGGGGCGTGGCGGGCTGGGACCGGTGGCGCAAGCTCGACAAGACGCTGATCAACCCGGCGCTGGCCCCGCTGGGCAGCACCGGCCCGTTCTACGCGCAGCGGGTCGTCGCGCGCTGCTTCGGCACCAAGGGCGGCCCCGTCATCGACGAGGGCGCCCGGATCCTCGACTTCGACGGCCAGCCGATCCCCGGGCTTTACGGGGCGGGGAACTCCATCGCGGCGCCGTTCGGCCTGGCCTACCCGGGCGGCGGCGGCACGCTCGCGCCGGCGGTGACGTTCGGCTACGTGGCCGGGCAGTCGCTGACCGCGTGAGTCGGAGGCGGGTGCAGTGAGGTTGGCGGACCGGGGAACCACGGATCGTTCGGCAGAAATAAGAGGACATTCATGCCAGACATGAACCGCGGCCTGGACCTGTCGGTGTTCGAGACGACGAGCGAGGGCGAGTCGGATTCGTTCCGGTCGTTCTACGCCAGCAAGCTCGGCACGCCGCACCGGGGCCTCAACTTCTGGCTCGACGTGGGGCGCCCGGACGTCCTGAAGCGGTACCGCGCGTACGCGGACGACGGGACGCCGGGCGGCCTGGAGACGGTCAGGAAGGTCGGCGGGTTCAGCTTCTTCGTGTCCTACGCGCTGAGCGGTTACGCCGTGGGCATCCGCTACCTGGTCCGCATGTACCAGACGCTGGGGTTCACCAAGGCCCAGATCCTCGAGGGCCTGGCGGTGGCCTTCCTGTACAACGGGCCGCGCGGCTCGGAGACGGTGGCCGAGGCGCTCGAGGGGTACGAGTGGATCGAGCCCGCGCAGCCCGCGGTGTTCTTCGACGGCTGGGCGCCCGACCCCGGCGCGTTCGCTTCAGGGATGGACTTCAGCACCCGTGAGGTGCTCGACGGCGAGATGGACCTGCTCGACGACTGGTACCTGCGGACAATCGGCGAGATCCCGCCCTACGTCGGCTTCCTGCGCCAGCACCGGCCCCGGCTGCTGAAGTCCTGGCGGAACCGCTACGAGAACATCCTCGTCGAACTGCCGAAGCAGGTCATGCCCTACAGCCAGCTGCACTACAACGTCATGCGCGGATTCGCCGACGGGATCAGGGAGAGCGTCCTGCTGGCCCGGGCGTTCGGCATGACCAAGGAGCAGGTCTACGAGCCGTTGTTCTCGCCGATGGTCAACACGGGTCCCGAGGCCTACAGCATCGTGAGCCAGGCGGCCGGCGACGTGCTGGCCGCGGACTGGCCCGCGCAGAGAAAGGGAGACTGATGACCGAGACCGACGTCGTAGTCCTCGGCTCAGGCGCGGCCGGGCTGGCCGCGGCGCTGACGGCCGCCGTCGGCGGCGCCGAGGTGACCGTCCTGGAGGGATCTCACCTGTTCGGCGGGACCTCCGCCGTCTCCGGTGGCGGGATGTGGCTGCCGGGAAACACCCTGGACCCGGACTGGACCGACTCGCTGCCGGCCGCGAAGGTGTACCTGCAGCGGCTGACCCTCGGCCTGGTCCCCGAGGCCGTGATCGACCGGTACCTGGCCGAATCCGGCGGTATACCGGACTTCTTCGCGGCGCACTCGCCGCTGACGTTCAGCGCCGACATCGGGCGGCCCGACTACCACGCGCCGTGGGAGGGCTCGTCGCTCACCAGCCGGACCGTGTTCCCGACGCCGTACGAGCTGCCCAGGCTCGGGGATCTCGAGGCTGCCGTCCGGCGGCCGGGTCCGGGCGGGATCCCGCCCGTCCAGCACTCAGAAGAGCGCGAGTTCCTGGCGTCGGACGACCCGGACGCGATCAACAAGCTGATCAGGGAGCGCCTGGCGAAGGGGGTGGCCCTGAGGGGCCTGGCCCTGGTCGGCGGGCTGATGGAGGGCTGCGTGAACCACGGGGTCCGGTTCGTCGCCGACACCCGCGGGCGGCGATTGATCGTCTCGGACGGGCGGGTCGTCGGCCTGGTGGCCGAGCACGACGGGGCGGAGGTCGAGTACCGCGGCCGGCTCGGCGTCGTCCTGGCGTCGGGCGGCTTCGAGTGGAACCGCGACCTGTGGGACGCCTTCATGGCGGTGCCGTGGGACGGCCCGGCGACGCCGCCGGTGAACGAGGGCGACGGCCTGATCATGGCCGCCGCGGTGGGCGCCAAGCTGGCCAACCTCGACAAGGCGACCTGGATCCCGGTCCGCTACGCCGGCGAGGAGTACTCCGGGCGGCCCTACGTGCGGTCCGGCGGGTACGGGCAGCGGCCGGGCGAGATCATCGTGAACCGCCGGGGACGCCGGTTCACGAACGAGACGCTCAACTACAACGACATCGGCCGGAACATGACCCACTTCGACCCCGACAGCTACGAGTACGACAACCACCCCAGCTTCGTCATCGGCGACCGGTACAGCCTGGAGCGCCTGGCGGCGGTCAACCCCGATATCGGTCCTGACCAGGGGGACGGCTGGGTGGTGGCGGACACGCTGCGCGAGGTCGCCTCGAAGCTCGGCATCGATCCCGACGGGCTGCAGGAGCAGGTCCGGGAGTTCAACGACCTTGCGGCGGGGGGCACCGACCCGGTGTTCCACCGGGGCGAGAAGCCGTGGGAGGTGCACAACCTGCCGGACTACCGGTCCATCGGGCCGATCACGGAGGGTCCGTTCGTGGGGCACCGGGTACGGGCGGGAGTGTTCGGCACCCGGGGCGGCCCCGTCATCAACGAGAACGCGCAGATCGTGGACTTCGGCAACCGGCCGATCCCCGGGCTTTACGGGGCCGGGAACGTCGTGGCCCACCCGTTCGCCTGGGCGTACCCGGGCGGCGGCGGGACGCTCGGCCCGGCGATGACGTTCGGGTACATCGCGGGCAAGTCGGTGCTCAGCGACAACGGGAGGTCTTGATGAGCGCGCCTTCGCCTTCGTCTTCGTCTTCGTCTTCGTCTTGGTCTTCGTCTTCGTATGAGGAAGCCGACATCGTGGTGGTGGGCTTCGGCGGCGCGGGCGCGGCCTGCGCGATCGCCGCGGCGGACCACGGGGCGTCCGTCATCGTCCTGGAGAAGCAGCGCGAGGACCGGCACACGCCGAGCACGTTCATGTCCGGCGGCATCGTGATGGGCGTCAACGACGTCGAGCGGGCCGCCGCGTACATGGACCGGTGCTCGGGCGGGATGATCCCGTTCCCGGTCTCCCGGGCCTGGGCCACGATGGCCGCGGACCTGGTCGGCTGGCTCGACCGCATCGGCGCCGACCTGGCCCTGGTCAAGGTGGGCGAAGGCGAGAACACCCAGTTCTCCGGCGCGGACGCGGTCGAGGCCTGGACTCAATCGCGGCCCGCGGAGGAGGAGGTGGCCAAGGACATCAGCGCGCCCAGCACGGTCGGGGCGATGGCCAGCGGGATGAGCACCGGCGAGGCCGGCCGGCGGACCGGGGCCGAGTACATGACCAGCCTGAAGCGGGTCGTGGCCGGCCGGGACCGGATCCGCGTCATGTACGGCAGCCCGGCGGTGCGGCTGATCCAGGACGCGACCGGCCGGGTCGCCGGTGTCTTTTTCTCGCGCGGCGGACAGCGTTTTGAGGTCCGGGCGCGGCGCGGGGTGGTCCTGACCTGCGGCGGCTACGAGTGGAGCGACGAGATCAAGATCAACGCACTGAAGGCGTCGCCGATCTACTTCTACGGCAACCCGGACAACACCGGCGACGGCGTGCGCATGGCCCAGGCGGTGGGGGCCGACCTGTGGCACATGAACCAGATGATCGGCCGGGCCATCGGGCACTTCGAGGAAGACGGCCGGGACTACAACTTCGTGATCGGCATTCACCCGCCGGGGTACCTGATCACCGACAAGTACGGGCAGCGCTTCGCCAACGAGGTCTCGCAGGCCCAGATGAAGCACAGCTTCTACTACGAGCTGCTCAAGTACGACGCGGAGAAGCAGGAGTACCCGCGGATCCCGTGCTACTGGGTCTTCGACGAGCGCCGGTGCACCGCGGCGCCGCTGGTCTCGCTGCGCTCGGGCTTCGTCCGGGCCGGGTACTACGACTGGAGCCCGGACAACAGCAAGGAGATCGCCAAGGGCTGGATCAAGAAGGCCGACAGCATCGAAGAGCTCGCGGCGCAGGCCGGGATCGTGGATCCGGCGCAGCTCGCGGAGACCGTGGAGCGGTACAACTCGGGCTGCGTTTCCGGGGCGGACGAGTTCGGCCGGCCGGCCGAGACGCTGGTGCCGCTCGATTCCCCGCCGTATTACTGCGTGGCGATGTACCCGGGCGGGTCCAATACGTGCGGCGGGCCGCGGCGGGACGAGCGGGCGCGGGTGCTCGACGCGTTCGGTGATCCCATCCAGGGGCTGTACGCGGCGGGCGAGCTGGGCGAGGCGGTCGGGCTGCTGTACCCGGCCAACGGCGCCAACCTCTCGGAGTCGATCTGCTTCGGCCGGATCGCCGCGGCCGACGCGCTCGGTGTCGCCCCGCTGCCGTGAGCTCCGCGAGTCCCGAGAGTCCCGAAAGTCCGGCGAGTCCGGCGAGTTTCGCGCACGACGAAATCCGGAACCTGATCCACCGCTACGCCGAGGCGGTGGACGGCGGGCGGTTCGAGGTCCTCGGCGAGCTCTTCGCTGCTGCGACGGTCCGGGTGGCCGTGGGGGCGGGCTCGCCGGGACCGGCCATGCCGGGCAGCTCGGTCGTGGCGATGTTCGGCGACGGGATCATCCTGTACGCCGACGGGACCCCGCGGACCAGGCACCTGGTCACGAACACGATCATCGACGTCGACGAGGAGGGCGGACGGGCCACAGCGCGCTCGTACAACACCACGCTCCAGCAGGTCCCCGGGCGGTCCATCGAGATCATCGCGACGGCGCGGTACGAGGACACCTTCGAGCGGTCCGGCGGCGCCTGGCGGTTCTGCGAGCGCATCATCCGTCATTCGTCGCTGGACGGCGTGCACCGGGACTTCATCGGCGACATGAGCCGACACACCCGGAGCGCGGCCCAGCCGGCGGACGGCACCTGACGGACCTTGCCTTTCTTTAATGCCGAACGAGCGGTGGTGAATCGCCCCGCCGCAACGTCAGTGTCCTGAGTGGCGGGCCAGTAACGGGACTTGGGGTACCCCACGCCCGATAGACGGGAGCATGCCAACTGTCCAAACAGGTCAGCCGGGCCGCCGGCTCACCATCGAGGCAACTATCCAGCTGTGACCAACCCGATGTGACACTGGCCCCCCATGGCGGGAGTGGCCGAATGGGGCTTGTGACGCACCGACCCCGATAGGCGGGGTTTGTGACGCACCGACCCCGATAGGCGGGGCTTGTGGGCCACAAGCCCCGAACACGGCATCGCGGAACCCGGGTCATCCATGATCTTTTTACACATGCGAAAGTCGAGGCCCTACCGGGTGGCCGCGAGGTTCCTGCCGAAGGGCGAGTAGTCGAATACGTTCAGCAGGCCGTAGCCGCCGTCGACCATCAGGTCCTGCCCCGTGATCCAGCGCGCCTTGTCGCTGGCGAGGAACGCGACGGCGTGGGCGACGTCCCACCCGTCGCCCTCTATGCGCAGCGCGGTCAGCGCCTCCGTCCGGCCCTTGCGGTACTCCTCCATGGTCGAACCCGGCGCCTGGCGGGGCTGGACCAGCTGGGTGACGGCATTCCACACGTAGCCGACGCTGACGCAGTTCACCCGGATCCCCTGCGGCGCGTACTGGGCCGCGAGCGTCGGCGTCAGGACGAGGGACACGCCGCGCTTGCTGACCGCGTACCCGCCCGGGATCGGGTCGGTGGCGCCGAAGACCGATCCCACGTTCACGATCGCGCCGCCGCGCGGCATATGCGGGACCGCTTGGGCGGCCATCAGGACCTCGCCCCTGAAGTTGACGTCCATGAGGCGGTCGAACTCTTGCTGGGAGCCGGGCTCGGCCCCGGGCACCCGGCCCGTCCCGACGTTGTTGACCAGGATGTCAAGCTGGCCGTAACGGGTGAGGGTCGCATCGACAGCACGCGCGCAGTCGGCGTCGGCCGCGGTGTCCGCGACGATCTTGAACGCGTCGCCGCCCTCCTTCAGGATCGGCGCCAGCGTCCGCTCGGCGTTCTCGTCCTCGATGTCGAGCACGGCGACGCGGACACCCTCGCGCGACAGGTGCTGGCAGATCGCACCGCCGATGCCGATGGCGTAGTCGTCCGGCCCGCTCCAGCCGCCGCCGACCACGAGGGCGACCTTGCCCGCCAGTCCGTTTGCCGCGTGGGTCCCTGTGTCCGTCATCGCCTGCTTACCTCCGCACCGTCGCGCCTTGGTGGCGCCGCGATCATGTCCGCGGGAGCCATGTGAGCTCCAAGAATTTTACTCGTGAGTAGAGGTCGGAATCTAGCTTAATCGTCCCAGTCGGCGAAAATATCGCCGGCGGAGTCGTAGACCAGGTCGAACCCCGCCACGCCCTGCAGCGAGGCGGAGCCTATGGTGTTCAGGACGATCTGCTTGCTCACGCCGAAGGCCCGGGCGAGCAGGACGTTGTCGCGGATCCCGGAGGCGGAGCCGCGGATCACGTCGTAGTGCAGGAGCGTGGTCGGGACGATCTGCTTCGGCAGTTCGCGGACGCAGGTCTCGAAGCGCTGCCGGTAGGCCTTGAGCAGGTCCGGGCGGTGGGCCGCCAGGAACTTCACGTGCGGCGGGACCTCCCCCGGGATCCGCTCGTACCAGGCGAGCAGTGAGCGGAGTTCCCCCGGCGACATATCCGGTGAGCTGTAGTCCAGGCCCGATTCGAAGGCGGCCGGATCGCTCGCCCAGCCGTCTGGGAACTGGGCCGGCGACTCCGGGTTCAGCCACTCGTACCCGTCCAGGGCGCGCGCCACGGTCTCCATTCCCGCCGGCCCCATGACGAGGAAGCTGATCGCGATCCCCTCGAGGATCTGGGCCTTGCTGAGCCCCATCCGCTGGCGGGTGTGGATCAGGTAGCGGACTCCGACGTCGTACCCGATCACGGCGTAGAACGGCAGGAAGCCGAACACGAACACCTTGCGCTCGGACTCGTAGTTGTTCGGCGTGGCCACATTGGAGTAGTGCCGGTACCGCTTGAGGGTGGCCGGATCCTCCTGCAGCAGGTAGTCAAGGCCGCGGTGGGTGTGACCAAGGACCGACTGATAGAACGCGCTGAACTGGTCACGCTCCTGTCCGGTCACGGTCGAGACGTCGGACAGGTTGAGGCCACGGTTGGGCTGGCTCACGGGTAGCTCCTTTGGCGGACAGGCTGCGGCGTGCCGGGCCGCACGCGCGGGCGGCAGCCGGTCCAGCCGCCTCGTCAGATTTAAATAGCATAATTGATAATTATTGACACGCAAGAGCTCCTGTCGTAGCCTTTGGATTAGCTGTCCTGACACATACGTTAAACATATCTGACCGTTTTATAGTACTGGTCCAAAATGAGATGCGGCCCCTGGATGCAGGTGGCCCGGGCGACGTTCCTGGACCGGGCGACTCCGGTCGTACCGCGTCGAGCAGCCAGGTATGTGTCCCGCGACAACCTTCCGAATAGCTAAGGCCCCACCGGAAGGTTCGGGTAGCGGGAAAGGCACGAAGCGTATCCGGCAGTCCGTGGATAACTTATAAGTAAGGAGAATGTGATGGCCGAACTTAACGAGGCCGATATCCGCACGCTGCTGGATAAGGCCCAGATCCACGAGGCGCTGATGCGCTACAGCCGCGGTGTCGACCGGGGCGACGGCGAGCTCGTCATGTCGGTGTTCGCCCCGGATGCGACCCTCGACTACGGTCGCGGGCCGATGGCCCCGGCCGCCCTGGCCGAGGGGATCACCAAGATGACAGCCACGGGGGCCATGCACTTCATCGGCAACGAGTACGTCGAGGTGGACGGGGAAACCGCCTACAGCGAGACCTACTTCATCTCCTACGCCACGGTCACGGGCGAGGAGGCACCGGCGACGCGGTCACGCGGAGGCAGGTACCTGGATAGGTTCGATCGCCGCGACGGCGAGTGGAAGATCACCCGCCGCGTGCTCGTCGACGAGTGGAGCAGGCTCGACGAACTCCCGGCGCCGATCGCACCGCCGCCCGGACGCGTCGGGCTCAGGTCGAAAGACGATCCCGTTTACGTGTTCCGGGCCAGCGGAGGGGACAAGGCGTGACGAACAGCCGCGGTCTCGAGCTAGGCGACATGGAGAGCGTGTCCGCCGGCGAGGTGAGCGCCTTCGCGAATTTCTACAACAGCGTCCTGGGCCACCGCCACATCGGGCTGGATCTCTGGCTCGATACCAGGCCTGACGTCCTCAAGCGGTATCGCCAGTATTCCGATACCGCGACGCCGCGGACGTTCGAGGACGACCACCGGATCACCGGCGCCGGCTTCACCACGTTCTACGCGGTCGTCGGGTACGACGTCGGCGTCCGGTACGCGGTGCACATGATGCAGGTCGCCGGCCTGACCCGGGCTCAGGTCTACGAGAACCTGGCGATTTCGTTCCTGGTGGCCGGGCCGCGCGGGATGGAAACCATCGCCCTGGCCCTGAGGGATTACGAGTGGATCGAGCCGGAGCGGCCCGCTACCTTTCCCGCCGGGTGGGGCTACCGCCCGGAGTTCCTGAGCTCCGGGCTCGACTTCTCGACGCGGGAGGCATCGCAGGCCGAGACCGGGCAGATGCGGGACTGGTACGCGCGGACCCTCGGCGAGGTGCCGCCCTACGTCGAGCTGCTGCTGGATCTCCGGCCCGATCTGCTGAAGGCCTACCGCAACCGGTACGAGAACGTGCTGCACGAGCTGCCGACCGAATTCATCCCGGCCAGCCTGCTGCACTACGACGTCATCCGCGGATTCGGGGAGGGAATGAGGGAGAACGTCCTGCTGCTGCGCGCACTCGGCGTCGACCGGCAGCTCGTCGTGAACATCGCGGGTTCCGCGAGCCTAAACGGCGGCATGGCCGGCTTCAGCATCCTGGCCAGAGCGGCCGGCGACGTCCTGCGTGATTGGGACCGGCGATGACGGACGACGTGGTGGTGGCGGGCTCCGGGGCGGCGGCCCTCACCGCCGCCCTGTCCGCCGCGGTGCGCGGCGCGCAGGTGACGGTCCTGGAGCGCACGAGCCTGTTCGGCGGAACGTCGGCCATTTCCGGCGGCGGCATGTGGCTGCCCGCCAACGGGCTCGATCCGGACTTCCCTGACTCCGTCGACGACGCCAGGCGTTACGTCCGGCACCTGACCCTGGGACTCGTCGACGACCGCGTCATCGACCGCTACCTCAACGAGGCGGCAGGCATACCGGGGTTCTTGTCCACGCACACGGCACTATCGTTCTGGACCCAGATCGGGCGGCCCGACTACCACGCCGACTTCGATGGCGCCTCGGGTACCAGCCGGACGGTCTTCCCCGACACCTTCGACACCGCGCTCCTGGGCGAGGCGAAGGACTCGCTGCGGCGGCCGCACTGGCCCGGCGGCATCCCGCCGCTGCGCCACGACGAACTACAGCAGTTCATCGCCGCGGGCGATCCCGACGGGTGGAAGCGGCTCGTCGAAGAGCGGATGGCCAGGGGCATCGTCCTGCGCGGGTGCGCGCTGGTCGGCGGGCTGCTCGAGGCGTGCCAGCGGCTCGGGGTCCGGCTGCTGGCGCAAACCCGGGCGCGCGAGCTCATGCTCGGCAGCGGCCGCGTGACCGGCGTGCGGGCCGAGCGTGATGGCGTCGTTGAGGACTTCCCGGCCCGGCAGGGAGTGGTGCTCGCCAGCGGCGGTTTCGAATGGAACCGCCAGCTCTGGGACGCCCTGCTGCAGATACCGTGGGACGGCCCGGCCAGCCCGCCGAACAACGAGGGCGACGCCCTGATCATGGCGAGCCGCGCTGGCGCAAGGCTCGCCAACCTCAACCGGGCCTGGTTCACGCCCGCGAGGGACCTCGGCGAGACCTACGAGGGCCGGCCGCTCATCCGGATCGGGATGTACGGCAGCGCGCCCGGCGAGATCCTGGTCAACCGTCAGGGCAGGCGGTTCGTCAACGAGGCGCTGAACTACAACGACATCGGCATCGTGATGACGGCGATGGACCCGAGCACGTACGAGTTCGCGAACCACCCGACGTTCGCGATCACGGACCGGCGGTACAAGGAGAAGATCGCCGCCTTTGACGCGCAGACGCTCAGCGGCGACCGGCGCACGCCTGAAGGCATCGTCGAGGCGCCTACCCTGCGCGAGCTGGCCGGCAAGCTCGGCATCGACCCGGACGGCCTGCAGGCTCAGGTCGAGGAGTTCAATAAGTACGCTGCCGACGGCTCTGATCCGGTGTTCCACCGCGGCGAGACAGGTTGGGAGCGGCACATCGTGCCGCGAAGCGACCTGCCCAACCCTTCCATCGCCCCGATCCTCGACGCGCCCTTCATCGGCTACAACGTCCGCGCGGGCGTGTTCGGCACCAAGGGCGGCCCGGTGATCAACGAGAACGCGCAGATCGTCGGCATGGACGGCACCCCTATCCCGGGGCTGTGCGGCGCGGGCAACGCGGTCGCCAGCATTTTCGGCGCGGCGTACCCGGGGGGCGGCGCCACGCTCGGGCCCGGCGTCACGTTTGGTTATGTTGCCGGGCTGACGCTCACCTCGTGAAAGGAGCCGGTGATGGCTAGCGAATGGGACCACGAGGCCGATCTCGTCGTCGTCGGCTTCGGCGGCGCGGGCGCGGCGGCCGGCCTGGCCGGCGCGGAGCTGGGCGGCACCGTACTGATCCTGGAGAAGCAGCCGGAAGGCCGCCACACGCCAAGTACGTCGATGTCCGGCGGCATCGTCATGGCGACCAACGACGTCGAGCGGGCCACCGTCTACCTCGACCGGTGCGCGGGCGGCATGATCCCCATCGAGGTGTCGCGGGCCTGGGCGACCAAGGGCATCGACCTCGTCCGGTGGCTGGATCAGGTCGGGGCCGACCTGGCGCTAGAGCGCATCGGCGGGGCCGAGCATCCGGAGTTCGAGGGCGCCGAGGCCATCGAGTCCTGGGCCCAGTCCCGCCCCAGCACGCGGGTGCCGCTCGGGACGGTGGCCAGGGAACACAAGCCGGGGGCACCGGTAAACGTGTCCGCCGGCGGCGCCGGGCCGGCGAGGTCCGCGCGGCGTATCGGGCAGGAGTACTTCGCCGGCCTGCGCAACGCGGTAGGGCTGCGCCCGCAGATAGACGTCTGGTACTCCGCGCCCGCACAGCACCTCATCACCGGCCAGGGCGGGCGCATCGTCGGCGTCGAGGCCGCTCGCGACGGCCGGACGGCGCGTATCAGGGCCCGGCGCGGCGTGGTGCTGACCACGGGCGGATACGAGTTCAGCGACGAGATGAAGGTCAATTACCTCAAGGCGTCGCCGATCTACTTCTACGGCAACCCGGGCAACACTGGCGACGGGATCCGCATGGCGCAGGAGGTCGGCGCCGACTTGTGGCACATGAACCAGATGGTCGGCCGGGCGATCGGTCACTTCGAGCTCGACGGGCAGGAGCTGAACTTCGTCATCGGGATTCACCCGCCGGGGTACGTCATCACCGACAAATACGGCAGGCGCTTCGCCAACGAGTACCCGCAGGCGGAAATGAAGCACAGCTTCTACTACGAACTGCTCGCGTACGACGCCGAGAAGAACGAGTACCCGCGGAATCCGTGCTACTGGATCTTCGACGACCGGCACATGGCCACCGGCCAGATGGTGAGCAGCCTGGGCGGGACCGTAGGCGCCGGCTACTACGACTGGAGCCCGGACAACTCTAAGGAGGTGGCGCAGGGCTGGATCAAGACGGCCGACACGATCGAGGAGCTGGCGGCCCTGGCCGGGTTCGCCGACCCGGCCGCCGTCGTCCGGACGGTAGCGGAGTACAACCGGGGCTGCGCCGCCGGCCATGACGCCTTCGGTCGCCCGGCGAACTCGCTGATACCGCTCGACCGCCCGCCGTACTACTGCGTGTCCCTGTACCCAGGTGGCCCGAACACCTGCGGCGGGCCGCGGCGTGACGAGCACGCGCGTGTCCTCAACCCGTTCGGCCAGCCGATACCCGGGCTTTACGGGGCGGGCGAACTCGGCGAGGCGGTCGGCCTGCTGTACCCGGCGAACGGCTCCAACCTGTCGGAGTCGGTGTGCTTCGGCCGGCTCGCCGCCGAGCACGCGATGGGGCGAGCCAGCGTCAGCTCTTGATGGCCAGCCCGGCCAGCATGTACTCGACGGTGGCGGACATCAGGTCCTGGGCTGAGATCGCCCCGGCCGGCGTGTACCAGCGCAGCAGCGAGTTGGCCGTGCCCATGGCCAGCCGGGTCGCCAGGTGCGGGTCACCCGGTCGGATGTCACCGATGCGCTGCCCTTCGGTGATCACCTCGGTGACCAGCTCGTGGTAGAGCCGCTCGCCGCGCTTGAGGCGCAGGTCCCGCTTGCCGGACAGCTGGTTCCGCTCGGCGAAGTAGATGCGGAAGGCGTCGACGTTCTCCAGCAGCGTCGCCACGTGCCGCTCGAAAAGCAGAGTGAGGCGGCGGACCGGCGGTTCGTCCGCGACCGCGATGGGGCGCGCCTGCTCAAGCAGCGTGTCCCCCAGGTGGCCGATGATCCGCCAGAGCAGGTCCTCCTTCGATTCGAAATAATAATAGAACAGTGGCCGGGTGATGCCGAGCTCATCGGCGATCTCCTGGAGGCTCGTCTCCCGGAAGCCACCGCGGCTGAACAGCTGGATGGCGTTGCGGAGGAGTTCCTCCTCACGCGACACCTTGACGGCCTTGGGCACGACTCCTCGATTCGTCGGCGGCACGAGCAATTTTACTCATCGGTACAGGTCGGGCCGGGGACGTGCGGTCATCGGCCGGCCGGATCCCGACGGCGGATCGCGAGCTCGGTGCCTGGCGGGGCCCGCCTAGGCCGGCCACGAATCCAGCACGTCGCCCGCGACCTCGTCCACCAGGTTCAGCGACTCGTGCCCACCGTAGAAGGTACCCCAGCTGATCGCCTCGAGGATCTGGGCCCGGCTGACCCCGAAACCCCTCGCGAGCAGCATCCCCTCCCGGATGCCGCCGGCGAAGCCGCGCTGGATGCTGATCTGGAGCAGGGCCCAGGGCTCGGTCTGCTTGGGCAGGACGCGGAGCGTGTTCTCGTACCGGTTACGGTACGCCTTGAGCAGTTCGGGCCGGTGCCGGGCGAGGAAACTGATGTGCCTGGGCACCTCGGTAAGCCAGCGCTCGTACCAGGCGACGATCTGGTCCACGTCCTGCTGGCTGACGCCCGGCGACCTGAAGTCGGCGCCCGACTTGAAGGCTTCGGGGTCGGGTCCCCAGCCCTTCGGCCACCGGACCGGATCGGTGGGCTCGCGCCAGGCGTGCTCGCGCGCGGCCCGGGCGAGCGTGAACATCCCGCGGGGGCCGGAGTACCGGAAGACGAGGGCCATCTGCTCGAGAATCTGGGCCTTGGTCATCGTGCGGTTCATGCCGTGCAGGGAGTACCGGATCCCGTCCTCGAAACCGGTCATGGCGTAGGTATACATGATGGCGATGCCGGAGGGACTCCACTTGTTCGGGGACTCGTCGTCCTCCATGACGCGCAGCTTGTGCGCCCACAGGCGGTAGCGCTTGAGGACGTCCGGCGAGGTATCCAGCCAGAAATCGAGGCCGTCCTGCTGCATCCCGAGTTGCGCGGCGGAAACCCGGCGGAATTCCTCGATCTCTTCGGCGCTGGTCACATCCGGCTCGTCAAGGTTGAGGCCCCAGGCCAGCGAACGGGTGTGCTCCCGGTAATCCGGCGTCGACAAGGTCATAACCTCCTCGGCAGATTTTACTTTTTAGTAAGCGAACTGTCTAGATCTGGCTGCTAGCACCGGCACGCCCTGCCGCAGGGTAGGAGCAGGATCGGACGGTACAGCCTCCACTCGCGGTGCGCTCGACAGCACGACCTTACGAATCTCCTTGACTCATATGTCAGGAATGCTATGGTGGGCGTCAGGCAAAAGGGCCGCCGCTGTGCGCCTTAGCGCCTGCACGATCAGTAACGCGGGAAGAGGCGGTAATGGCTGACGCGAATCGGTACCCACTGACCACGGCCCCGATCAGCCTCGGACCGGTGGAGATCAGGAACCGCTTCTACCTCTCACCGCACGGCGTGGGCTACAACGTCGGCTACGAGCCGTCGGACGTCTTCGTGGAGTATTACCGCACCCGCGCCGCCGGCGGATGCGGGCTGCTGGTCCACGCGATGTCGACGATGCCGAAACGCGGCGGCGGCAGCCTGACGACGCCGTACCTGGAGCGGACGATCCCGTCGTTCCGCGCGGTCGCGGACGCGGTGCACGGTGAGGGCAGCAAGATCTTCGCGGAGATTCACTATTCCCGGGTGGGGAACCTGTGGAGTTACGAACCGGGCAGCTCGAACGCGCCGCTGTTCGGGCCGTCTCCCGTGCAGACCGCCGACGACTTCCACGTGACCCACGAGATGAGTGTCGAGACCATCGGGAAGGTCGTGGAGGCGCACCGCATTTCCGCGCAGCACCTGGCCGAGGCGGGTTACGACGGGATCGAGCTGCACTGCGCGCACGGGATGCTCTGCGAGGCGTTCCTGTCCCCGTACTTCAACCGGCGCACCGACTCCTACGGCGGCAGCATGGAAAACCGCATGCGGTTCCTGGTCGAGTGTCTGCGGGCCGCGCGCGAGGGGGCCGGCCCGGACCGCGCCATTGGCATGCGGATGAACGCCGACGAGCTGGTGCCCGAGGGCGGCGGCCTGACCCAGGCGGACAACCGTGAGGTGGTCAGGCGGCTGGTCGAGGCCGGGCTGCTGGACTATCTCGACCTCGACATAGCCATCGAACCCGATCAGATGGTGCTCGGGATGCCCAACTACCTGCTGCCTAAGCAGACCTACCGAAGCTACGTGCAGGGGGTCCGCGAGGCAGCGGGCGAGATACCGGTGCTGAGCGCGCTAGGCCGGGTCACCTCGATCGCCGAGGTCGAGGAGGCGCTGGCCGCTGGCGTGGCGGACATGATCGGGGCGGCCCGCGGGCTGATCGCGGAGCCGGATCTGCTGGCGCAGGCGGTGGCAGGCCGGGAATCGGACAGCCGGACCTGCCTGGCCTGCAACTTGTGCATGACGGATGGTGCCCGCGGGACGTGGGGCTGCGCGATCAATCCCGAGACCGCGCGAGAGCAGCGCTGGCGTGCGTACCCGCCCGCGCCCCGGCCGTCACGGGTGGCGGTGGTGGGCGGGGGCCCGGCCGGGCTAGAGGCGGCACGGGTCGCGGCCAAGCGCGGTCACGCCGTGGTGCTGTTCGAGCGGGAGGGCCGCGTCGGCGGCCAGCTGAACCTCTGGGCGGCCTTGCCGGACCGGGAGATCTTCGGCACCACGCCGGAGTGGTACGACCGCCAGCTCCGCCAGCTAGGCGTGGACGTCCGGCTGAACACCGAAGCCACCGCGGACCTGATCCTGGCGGAGAAACCTGACGCCATCCTCATCGCGACCGGCTCGCGCTACATCCGCACCGGGGAGTCCGGCTACTTCAAGCGCCCGGTGCCCGGCTGGGACCAGGACTTCGTCGTCACGCCTGAAGCGGTCATCGGCACCGGGCTGAGCTTCACCGGAAGCGTGATCGTCTTCGACGAGGAAGGCATCACCACCGGGCCAGGGGTCGCCGAGCTTCTCGCGGCCCAGGGTGCCGCGGTCACGGTGGTGTCGCACCGGTCGGAGCCGTTCGGTAACCTCGGCCCCCTGCTGATCACCTCGACGATGCCGCGCCTGAAGAAGCTCGGCGTCCAGATCCTGACTCGCGCCTACCTGCGGGAGATCGGCGAGCACACGGCCCGGGTCTACGACATAGACACCGGAGCCGAGACCGAACTCCAGGTGGAGGCGATCGTGATGGCCACGGGTCGCCGGGCAGACCTCAGCCTGGGCGCGGAGCTCGCGGGTAAGGCGCAGCAGGTCTTCTCGATCGGGGATGCCCTGTCCCCGCGCGGGCTGACTGCTGCCATCCAGGACGGCCACCGGTTCGCGCGCACGGTCGGGGAGCCGGATGCGCCCCGGACGTTCACCGAGCTGTACTTCGCCCCGGTCGATTTCTCCACGTACCAGCGGCCGGCCTCGGTCCTGCTGGCCGAGTAGGCGGCGCGGCTGGCGGCCGCGGCACCCGCCGCGGCGGGGCTAGCTGCCTTCGAAGGTGGGGGTGGTGTGCTCGCGGCGGGCTTTGATTCCCTTGTGGATGTCGGCGGTGGCCATGGTGACCGGCTGGGCCAGCGCCTCCCACTGCAACGCCAGCTCGAACCCGCCCGCGGACCGCTGCCCCAGCCCCGCCTTGGTCAGCCGCGTCGCGATCGGCGCCGCCCGCGCCACCGTCTGCGCCACCTCCAGCGCCCGCCCCACCACGTCCCCGGCCACCTCCGACACCAGCCCCCACGCCAGCGCCTCCTCCGCACTCACCACCCGCCCGGTATACAGCATCTCCCGCGCCCGGCCCATCCCCACCGCCTCGGGCAACAGCCACGACACCGCCATCCCCCCATGCGTCCCCAGCTGCGTAAACGGCGCGCTGAACGCCGCCCCCGGCGAGGCATACCGCAGATCACACGCCAGCGCCAGGCACAACCCCGCCCCCACCGCCGGCCCGTTCACCGCCGCGATCACCGGCACCGCAATCTGCGCCGGCGCCAGCCACGCCCGGTAAAACGGCAGCATCTTATCCCGCAGCCGATCCGGCGTATTATCCGACAGATTCCCCTGATCCAGCCACGACAGATCCGCCCCCGAACAAAACGCCGACCCCGCCCCCGTCACCACCACCGCACGCAACGACCGATCCCCCGCCACCTTGTCCAGCACGACGGTCCATGCCGAGGTCAATTCGGCGGTCATAGCGTTCCGCAGCTGGGGCAGATTCAGCGTGACCAGCGCCACCCCAGATGAGGCCAGCTGCAGATCTACGAGTCCTTCTGGCCCATTAGCCATACCCGCCCACCGCCTATCGCGCCGAACCAGTACCGCAGCACCCCAAAATCATATAAATATCAAAGTATGTGCATCTGCGGCAACGCCGCGCTGCGGCTAAGGCAGCCTACCGCCGACCAGCGGAGCGGCCTCCTGCAGCCAGTCGCCGATCCAGGGCGGGATGGCCGACGTCCCGTACGAGGCCGTCGCGGCCGGGCCGGGGTGACTGCGCAGGCCTATCCATCCCCGGCGGGCGAGCAGTTCCGCGCCGCGAAGCGCGCTGGCGTCACCGGACCACAGCAGGCGGGCGGTCAGGTCCGCGACCGGGCGGAGGTCGTCCTGTGCCGCGGTCTCCATGGCGATCGAGAACACGTCGATCAGCTCCGGTCGCAGCAGGCTGGCGCACCGGGCCAGCTGCGCTACGGCCTGCGCGGCGGCGCGGAGGGCCGGCGAGGTGGCGTCGGCCAGGTGCACGACCCGGACGGGCCGCGAGGCGCGCACGGCGTACCGCGCCGCGGCTTGCAGCCAGCCCGCGTGGCACACTACGTCGTCGGCGACCGCTGAGTAGCCGGCCACCATCTCTGGCCACGACGCCGCGGCCGGACCGGGAGCGGCGAAGAGCCCGGGTGCGATGACGACCGCGTCGATGCCTCCGGCCGCGTCAGCGGCCCGCTGGACGGCCGCCTGCGCCGCGGCGAACCCCGCGGGCAGGCGAGCAGGCTCGCCAGGCGATGACCGGCCGGCCAGCGGCCGGCCGGTGATGTCGACGGCGGTCAGGCCGCAGCAGGCCAGCGCCGAGGTGACCGGGCTCGCGAGGTTCGCGAGGTCGGAGATGACCAGGCAGTTCCGCGGGCCGGATCCGGCGGGTCCGGGAACGGGCCCCGTGGTTCCCGGCTGGTCGAAGACGGGACCGAAGCGAGCGTTGGAGCCGCCAGTCGACCGCTGCTGAGCCTCGGCCGGGTCCAGGACCACGGGAACCAGCGTGTCGAGCGAAGCGGCGAAATCTGCGGTCCGCTCGGTGCGGAGGCCCTCGAGCAGCCGCGGTGGCGAGATCACGGACAGCTCGGGCCCGGCCGAGAAGATGACCCGCCCGCGGCACGAGCCGACCTCCGCGCTGGCCAGATACACGGCCAGGGGAGCCATGTCCTCGGGCGGCGGCAGGCCGGACAGGTCCAGGCCTCCGGGCGCCCGGCCTGCGTCGCCGCGGTTGACGGCTCCGGGGATCATCCTGGTGGCGGCGAGCGGCGACATCGCATTCAGCGCGACGCCCTCCGGCAGTAGCTCCGCCAGCTGCCAGGTCACCGCGGCGACGGCCCGCTTCGCGCAGCTGTAGTGGGCGCTGTCCCCGGCCGCGCGGGCCAGCCCCGCGCCCGAGGTGACGCCCACGATCCGGCCGTACCCGGCCGCCGCCATGAGCGGCAGCGCCTCGGCCAGGACGTTGACGTACCCGTTCAGGTGAACGTCGAGGATGGCCCGCCAGTCGTCTTCCGACGCCTCAAGGAAGGGCGCGAAGCGCAGGATGCCCGCGGTGTTGACCACGATGTCCAGCGCGCCGAACTCGCCGACCACATCGGCGAACAGCGACCGGACCGCCTCGGCGTCGGTCACCGAAGCCGTGGACGCCCTGGCGACGCCGCCCTCGGCCACGATCAGGCGCGCCGTCTGCGCTGCGGTCGGCTCGTTCAGCGGCTCTCCCTGCAGGCCGACCCCGGGGTCCATGGCCACGACGGCGACGCCGCGGCGCGCCAGCTCGAGCGCCACCGCGGTGCCGATGCCACCGCCGCCTCCGGTCACCACCGCAGCGGGCCTGCGCCGATCCGGGTCGGTCACCGTGTTCCCTCCCGCGTCAGGGCGGTCGCCGCGGCCTGCGGCGGCCGCATTGACGCCCCACTCGTCCGCGGTTACGGTGAATAGATCGTAATACTTCTAAGTATCGAATAATAGGGAGTCGGATCAGATGGCGTTCCCGAAACGGCAGGCGGCCATCGTCGGTACGTACGTCACCGAGCAGGCTAAGAACCTGGAGCGGACGTCGCTCTCCCTGGAGGTCGAGGCGATCAAGGGCGCCCTGGCCGACGCTGGGCTGACGCCCGGCGACGTCGACGGCGTGGTCCCGATGGGACCGGCCGGCGAAGCCCCCCACCGGCCGGAGATGTTCTGGGCGGCCCAGTTCGGCGGCCGTCCCATGTCCTACGGCGAGATCGGCTACCCGAACGGCGTCACCAAGGCGGCCCTGGCCATCTCGGCCGGCCTGGCCAATGTCGTGGTCGTGTTCTGGGGTAAGGCCGGCTGGAAGATCGGCCCGGGCGGGAAGCCGGTGCCGAAGAGCGCGCCTCGCGGGTACGACTGGGCCGGCGACGCGCATGGCGCCTACATGACGCCGTGGTACGCGATGTGGGCTCAGCGGTACATGCACGAGTTCGGGGTGACCAGCGAGGATCTCGCGGAGGTCGCGGTCAGGCACCGCTACCACGCGACCCTCAACCCGGACTCGGTGATGGGCTCGCGCGGCCCGCTCACCGTCGAGGACGTAGTCGGCTCCCGCATGATCGCCAGCCCGCTGCACCTGTTCGACTGCGCCATCGACACCGACGGCGGCTACGCCATCGTGGTGGCCTCCGCCGAGGTGGCGCGCGGCTGCCGGGGAAGGCCGGTCTGGGTGATCGGCGGCGCCGAGGCCACCCACACCGATATGTACACGACCATCGACGCGCCCTGGTTCCCCGAGACGGGCCATTCGGTGCGGCGCGCGGGCGACATCGCGTTCGCCCAGGCGGGGGTGACGCGCGATGACATCGACGTCGCAGGTCTTTACGACTGCTTCACCATCACCATGATCCGCGACCTGGAAGAACTCGGCTTCTGCAAGCTGGGCGAGGGCACCGCGTACTTCAAGGAGGGTCACACCCTGCTCGGCGGTTCCATGCCCGCCAACACCGACGGCGGGCTGCTGTCGAACACGCACTGCGGCATGCCGCACGGGCTGTTCACCGTCGAGGTCGCGCGGCAGCTGCGCGGCGAGTGCGGCGGGCGGCAGGTACCCGGCGCTAAGATCGGCCTGTCGCTGGCCCAGGGCGCCTCGGTGCACGGTTACGTCGGCACCCTGATAATGGCCGTGGACTGACGGCGGCGCGCATGCTGACCACCGCCGCGGTCACGCTGGCCACCGATGACGGGCCCATGCCGGGCTACCTGGCCCGCCCGGACGGCACCCCCAAGGGCGGCGTCATCGTTGTGCAGGAGGCGTGGGGCGTCAACTCGCACACCGAAGACGTGGCCCGCCGCTTTGCCGCCGCAGGCTGGGACGCGCTTGCTCCTGCCCTGTTCCACCGGCAGGGTCCCCCCGTGCTGGACTACGACGACCGCGAGACGGTCATGCCGTTGCTTGGGCAGCTGACCGCTGAGGGCCTGGCCCTGGACCTAGCCGCAGCCATCGACCACCTGGCCTCGGCCGGTCATGCCGCGGCGAACGTCGCGGTGGTCGGCTTCTGCATGGGCGGCACGTAGCCTTCTACGCTGCCACCATGCACCCGCTCGGCGCCGCGGGGACCTTCTACGGGGGTGGCGTGACCCAGGGGCGGTTCGGCCTGCCCAGCCTGGTCGACCTCGCGCCACAGCTGCAGACGCCCTGGCTCGGGCAGTTCGGCGACCTCGACCGGGGTATCCCGGTAGCCGACGTCGAGGCCCTGCGCGCCGCGACCAGCCCGCTCGGCGTACCGGCCGGCATCTTCCGCTACGCCGATGCGGATCACGGATTCCACTGCGACGGCCGCCCGGCCGTGTTCCACCCGGCGGCGGCCGCCCTGGCCTGGGAGCGCACGCTCGCCTGGATGGACCAGCACGCAGCCACGGCGTAGCCGTCATTTTGAGAACAGGGCCGCTTGTGGCCCTGCCAGCCGTAATGGCCCGGTCAGGCGTAATGGCTTGGTCAACCGGTATGGAATCCGGTGCGAATCTCGGCTTGGTGACGTCGGCCGCCGGCTAGCGATCACCTCATATATCCCGCAGGCACCACCAGGAACAGGCGGCGGCAGCGTCCAACCAATGGTTGTGGCACCGTCCCCATTCTACCCAGCAGGTGCCGCAGCCGCGCGGTTCCGGGCGACCCCGAATGCGCATCATCCCAGGTAGAAGGCGTATCGGGTCAGACCGCAGTGCACAGCGTCCGCACGCGCGGACGGGTCACTGTCCGGCGAGCGTATGCCTTCTGTGCGGGGGATGTCCGTGGTGGCCGAGGCAGAAATTTAGTGTCGGTATGGAGGTTCTTGTACGTCTAGGGGTGTCTGGCGCAGGCGAGGTCGGCCCGGGGGTTGACCGGTAATGTTTCGGAACGATGCGGGCATACCGCGAGGTAGGTGAGGGACGGCACGGCCGCCGGGCAGGCCCGGCAGACGCAGGTCACGAGGCGCTCCTGGCTGGCGTCACCGGCGCTCCCGGACAGGATCACCAGAACTCGGAACCACCAGCTACGGCCTTGACCAGGGATTTCTACCGGCCGGTACACTCTCAATGTGGAGGACGAACCCTACCGCACCTGGCCGCCACATCCGGACGGCCAGGTAGAGAGCCTGTTCCGTCAAGCGAACCGGGATGACTTTGTCATCGTGCTTCTCAATGGCGTCTACGAACTTGCATCGCCGGACAACGAGCATACGTTTCAGTTCCAGAGTTACATCGTGCCCAATGCCACGGTGTGGCAGCTCATTGTCAGGCAGCTAGAGCGATGGCTATAAAGGCATAGGTGAGCGCAATGACAGCGTTCCAGATCGGCCTCAGGGCGACCATAGCGGCTGCCTCGGCTGAGGACATGGCCCAGAGCGTGACTCATGTCGGTCAGCAGCTCAACGAGATCTGTGTAAATACGCCAAACCTCATGACCTTCACACTGGAGTCTGACCGGCCAGCCAGGACAGTCCGGTTCACGCTGTACGTAGAGGAAACCGACCCGGAAAGGGCAGTAGCGGCGGCCTTTTCATGGGCCGTCACAGCTATCAACGCGACTGGTGATGGCGCTTACGGGTGGCAGATGGCCGTACGCCCCGAACAGCGGGAGCGAATCCCGGCGTAGGACCTTCTTGTCACCGATGCACGCCACACCGATGAGTGTGGGTGGTACTGAGCGTCGCCGCGCGCCGCTTGACAAGGCTGTGCCCGCAGGGCGCCGTTTTGGGGTTTGCCTGGTTGTCGCGCGGCCTGCCACGGGCATCGGGCAGTACTGTCAGGACGCTTCGCGCGCCGCCAGGCGCGAAGCGCGAGCGCGGGCTGGTGATCTTGTAACTACATGGGCTGACCGTTCCCTCGTGGGTGGAGGCACGGCCGTTAGTCCGGAGGCCGGTCAGAGCTTTATCGTCGTCTCGATGCCCAGGCTTGGGTCGTCATACGGGGTAGGTGGCCTCGATCACGAGACGGCGCGCTGAGCTGGCCTGATGGTTGTGGGATTTATCCAAGATCCCTCTTTTAGGTACGTTGCCACATTCACGTGTTTCCGGCGGCCCGCAAGCGCATCATCCCAGGCAGGAGGGGACCGCGGCACGCAGCGCCCGCACGCGCGGTGCCGCACTGTACGCCCAGTGTGTGGGGTCTGTGCAGCCACCGTGCAGGGTGAGTATCAGCGGGTCCGCATGCCAGCGCTGGTAGATCCTTGCTCGGTAAGGAATCCCAGTCTGGCGCTCGCGCAGCCTGATCACATCACCGCCCATGAAGGCTAATGACGTCACGCTGGACGAGGCCGAGTAGGCCTTCTATTCTCCTCCTCGCCTGGTGCCGAAAGGGCCTGAGGGGACGGAGTAACTGTTCGGCATCACCGATGCGGGCAGTACCTGCTGGTGGTGCTCGCCGCGCCGTTCCACGGCCGGGACTATGTGGTCACGGCCCGGGACATGATGGCCGTAGTGAAAGGATCGCCCAGAACGCTTCCAATCCCGGCTGGTCCGCGGTGCGCCGCGAATTTTGGCCGTTTCGTGATCGACACCTTCACCAGTTAGGTCGGCATCTTTCGGCAAATCGCCATCGATCCCCCCTGCGGATCTGCTAGCTCACCCCGTCAGTCCCCAGTGACCTGCCGTCAGTCCGGCCGATGGCGAGCGCGCAAACGCCGGTTCGATGAGGCTCTGACAGCCCGGCGCCTGGCCCTGCGGGCGCTTGTCTGGACACGGAACCTGAACTGGATGCCTGCCGGTTCCGTATCCCCAGAGTAGTGAAGCAGTGACGATCTGAGACCACGGAGCTCGGTTCATGAGACGAACCCGGCTAGCGCTGGGCGGCGTACTCGGTGCCGTGGTGCTGCCTGCAGCCGCGCGGCCGGCGGGAGTTGCTGCGTACCGCCCTGGGCCGATCGCCAGCCTGACAGCTGCCAGGCACCGCCCTCGGGTGCGCCGGTGTCATTTGCCCGCTAAGTCGATTACGGAGGAAAGCATGCGCCAACGATCAGTCACCAGTGCCAGGCTGACCGGTATAATCGGTACGCTCATCGTTGTTGCGGCGACAACGCCCGGTTCCACCGCGATGGCCGACGCCAGCAGCAGAAATGCCGCTGTAGCCCCCGCGAGGACTCAAACAGATTCGGGTGGCGCTTTGATCAGCGCAATCCCGCATGGAACGTTCGCGCCGAACATTCCGGAAACTCCGCGTAACGGCCTCTGCACAGGCGAGTGGGCGAACGGCATCTCGGACGTATTCTACAAGCGCGGCACATCAGGACGACTCTACTGGGACTTCTATCTGACTAAGACAGCCATAGCGGAGCTTGGGCCAGCGGTAATCGTGGATATGACTTTCGCGTCTGTAAACGGTAAGGCAATCAATCCGCCGTACGGCAGTCATGCAGCGCGGGCGACCTATGACTTCCACGCTAGCCTGCTCAATTATGGTGTAATCGGTGGCGGTTACGGCACGGTTAAGACCGGCGACAATATCGACTTCATCTGGTTCATAACCGGCTCGACGGGCGCCAAAGCCTACCGGTACACGTTCTGCAAGGTGCCTAAGCCCGGCGTAGGGTAAGGCCGGTGTATCGGTCCGGAGGCGCCTACGTCCTACGGCCTCCGGGCCAACGCTCGGTTAAGCTGTCGGGCAGCACGACCCCGGAGACGTTATGCAACCAAAGCGGAATGTTGGTCTGGACCTCGAGATCCGTGGACTGATCCCAGACCGGGAGATGCGGA